>LN899544.1_pt9 | contig 325799 bp, 351 predicted proteins | sample 1252501 | NCBI scaffold set LN899544.1 | reverse complement strand
AAAATCTTTTGAGGAGTTTCAGGCGGTGCATATTTCCCTGACTGAACTGATCGAACGGTCAGGTCGATCAGCTGACGACGAGTTCAACCATCAGATCTCCAATGGCGTGCTGCCGCTCCCGTTGGGATTACGTAGCACAATGATCTTTCGACGCGCCGATGTTGCGTAAACCCATGATCTGACAAAGCTGGTCACGCGCCGGCTTTTTCATGGGCGCGGTGAGGTAACGCTATCTGAGAAAAAGGGCAGGACGAACTGTCGATCCACTCGGCCTGTAGTTGATATTGTTCGGAAATTTTCCGCGCAAGCGGAAAATCTTTGTGATTATTGCCACCCGGTGTGTTGATTGCCACTGAAGTCTTCCTCAAGTGGCCACAATTCTTCCTTTGCGGCAGCAAGGCTGACGTAGTTTGGAAGTGTTGCAGTCGGCACCCTGCACTACAGCAATTACCTGAGACAGCAGTCTACTATCCTCCCAGCTTTGATTTTCGAGTCAGCGGCATGGGAAGAAGCAATCAGAGGCTCTCGAATGCGAAAGCAGATCGAGCAGAGTTCATTGCAGCTTCGCAGGATAGGGCTGGTCGCTACGGCAGCAAGCAATCCCTCGAGTCGCCGGACAGTTCGGCCCAAAGCGGACCTTCATCCCGACGCCGAGCGCCGCGTTGCAGCTTCTCCAGACCGGCCATTCGCTGCGGGTGCTCGATTTCTTTAGTGTCTGAGGTCCGCACTGCGGACGAAGCAGACCTTCGGCGAGCCCTTTCTGCCGCGCCGAAGTCGCTCCAGCCATTGTCTCAATCGGCCAGAATGTGCGTGATCAGATCGTAGGTCGCGCGCACCCGGGCCTCATTGGGATAGTTGCGGTTCGCAAGAACCACGACGCCCAGATCCTCAGCAGGCAGCATGACGATGTAACCACCAAAGCCGTTTGTGGCGCCGGTCTTGTTCAGGATGACATCCTCGGGGGCCAGCCCTTTAACTCCAGTCATCTGCTGCGGGTTGAAGATGAAGCCATAGCCGTTCCCTTCGACCAGATGTTCTGCGTCGGCTGGCCAGGGATAAGCCTCCCAGATCATGGCTTGGGTGAACAGCCGGGTTTGGAACTGCCCCTGCTGCGTGCGGGACACTGCCTCGCGGATTTCTGCACTGGCTTCGCCATTCCCAAGCGCGACATCGAGCAGCTTCAGCATGTCGCGCGCTGACGATTTCACACCATAGGCCTCGTCATCAAGCACACCGGCTGTGACGCGGATCGGTGCGTTCGTCTTGCGGTCATAACCGAAGGCATAGTCTCCCGCCGCACTGGCCGGAACATCGATCCATGTGTTGGACAGCCCGAGCGCGGGAAAGATCTCCGTTTGCAGGGCATCAGCATAGCTCATACCCATCGCGTCTGCGGTAATATGCCCCAAGAGGCCAATGCTGATATTGGAGTAGCTGCGCGCGCCCGGCTCCGGTGGTTGCCAGCCCGCGAGCCAGTCGATCAGTTGATCGACATTCTCCACCTCATCCGGCACCTGCACAGGCAATCCGCCGGAATGATGTGTCGCAAGATCCATTAGACGCAGCCCTCCGGCCGAGGTCCCCTTCAGGGTTGGCAGATAGGTCGCGAGCGGGGAATCGAGTGACAGCCTGCCGAGCCCTTCGACGATGGCGGCCAAGGTCACATTGAAGATTTTGCTGATGGAACCGAGTTCGAAAAGGGTGTCGGGCGTTACAGGCCGCTGATCTTCTCTCGATGCCAGCCCGGTCTGATAGAAGCTGTGCTTGCCGTCGCGGGTCACGCCCACGATCAGACCAGGAATATCGTATTCCCTGATCGCGCTTTCAAATGCCGCACTCGCGATGTCTTCGAAGTGCTGCTGACTGTCCTGTGCAAGCGCAGGCGCAGGCGCAGAGAAGGTTGTCGTCAGGAGAACGAGGCAGGTGGGAACATGTTTCATGTCAGCTCCGAAATGATCTGCATCCCGGATATTCAGATCTTTTCGCATAAGGGAGACGACAAAGCATTGGACTGCACATAAGATCAACTCATGCCTGACCGTCCCGACATCCCCTTAAACGCCCTTCGCACCTTTGAGGTCGCCGCCCGTCAGGGCAGCTTTACACGCGCCGCGATAGAGTTGCGCGTGACGCAGGCTGCCGTCAGTCACCAGATCGCGCGGCTGGAAGATACTTTAGGCGCCACGTTGTTTCGCCGCACGCCGAACGGGCTGGTGATGACCGATGCCGGAAAAGAGCTGTTTCCGGTGATGGAGCGCGGTCTGAACGATATTGCCCGCATGCTGGACCGTGTGACGGGCGGGCAACGGGCCGAGGTGCTGAGCCTCGGCGTAGTGACAACTTTTGCGACTGGCTGGCTGATCCCCCGACTCAAAAATTTGCGCCGCGACCATCCTGAAATCACCTTGCGTTTGTCCACCAACAACAACCGTGTCGAGATTGTGCGGGAGGGATTGGATGCCGCGATCCGTTTCGGCTCCGGTCGCTGGCCGGGGCTCGAGGCGCATCACATCCTTGATGCTCCAATGGGGCCGCTCTGCGCCCCGCATCTGGATCTGCGCTCGCCATCAGACCTGCGGCGACACACCCTGCTGCGCAGCTATCGCGCCGATGAGTGGCCGAAGTGGTTTGCAGAAGCTGGCGAGACCTGTCCGCCGCTGACCGGCCCGGTGCTCGACAGTTCGGTGGCAATGGCGGATATCGCGGCCGAAGGTCTGGGCATCGCGCTCTTGCCGCTGCCGATGTTCGAACGCGACCAGGCTGCAGGACGGCTTGTAAGGCCCTTTCCTGCTTCAGTCACGTTGGGCGGCTACTGGCTGACCATCCCCGAGGATCGCCGCATGACCCCCGCGACCGACCTGCTGCTGAGCTGGATACGCGCTCAGGTCGCTTGACCGCAGTGTCAGGGCGAAGTCCAGCGACTGGTCGATGACTGTCCGCTACGGGCTCGATGCGGTCATGCGGCGGTGCGGCAGGCCGTGTGACCATCCTGGCAGAGCGACATGGCACGCCCGGCCCTTAGCTGCCAGACGGCCCCTGTCGGGCGCTGCCTTGCGGCATCCCCAGACCGGACATTCGCGCTCGGTGCAGCGAGATTGACGAATTACAGGCTGCTATTACGGGACAATCCGGACATTCAGCGTTGCGTTACACTGCCCTGATCAATTCGGTCGTGAAGGCTTGCAGTCGCGATGTGGCGCACACAAGGTTAGCCATTGGCAGGCCGGGGCTGCGTCTGCAAGCGCCGCAACCTTTTGGTCGGCCGTTGACATTGATCCGCGCAGCCGGCAATTTCGCGTCTCCACCAGGGGTGTTCCGACAAGGAGCTGAGATACTGCTAGGCCGCGAGGCAGCGCAGGGACCCTATGAACCTGATCCAGTTCACACTGGCGTAGGGACGGTGCGGGTGCTCTGGTGGCCGGCTTCGGTCACGCGTTGGCAGCACTCATTCCCCCTTCCAGTTCGTGCTGGGTCTCCGATGCTTTACAAAGCCAGGAGCCTGACATGACATCCCACCCCACCCTCACCGTTACCACTGGACCGCTGCCCGCTTCGACCAAGGCGTTCAGGCCGGGTGTTCTTTATCCCGACATGCGGGTGCCAATGCGCGAGATCGCATTGCATCCGAGTGCAGCCGAGCCGCCGGTGACCGTCTACGACTGCTCCGGCCCTTACACTGATCCGGGGGCGGAGATTGCCATCGAGCGCGGCTTGTCACGTCTTCGGGAAGGCTGGGTTGCGTCGCGCAGGGATACCGAGGCCTATGAAGGCCGCCCGGTTCAACCTGCGGATAACGGGTTCGTTTCACCAGATGGGCTGACTCCCGTGTTCCCGGCGCCGCATCGACCGATGCGTGCGAAGGAGGGCAAGGCCGTCACACAGATCGCCTACGCCCGGGCGGGTATCGTGACGCCGGAGATGGAGTTTGTCGCGATCCGCGAGAACCTCGGCCGCAAGGCTATCCGAGAGAAGATGGCCCGTGACGGCGAGATGTATGGTGCCTCGGTGCCCGATTACGTGACCCCGGAGTTCGTCCGTGACGAAGTGGCCCGCGGCCGTGCGGTCATTCCTGCCAACATTAACCACTCGGAACTGGAGCCGATGATCATCGGCCGGAACTTTCTCGTAAAGATCAACGCCAACATCGGCAACTCGGCCGTCACCTCCTCGATGGCGGAAGAGGTGGAGAAGATGGTCTGGGCCATCCGCTGGGGGGCCGACACCGTGATGGACCTCTCGACGGGCCGTAACATCCACAATATTCGCGAATGGATCGTCCGCAACGCGCCAGTTCCGATCGGAACCGTGCCGATCTATCAGGCTCTTGAAAAGGTCAGCGGCGTGGTTGAGGACCTGACATGGGAAATCTTTCGCGACACGCTGATCGAGCAGTCCGAGCAAGGAGTGGACTACTTCACCATCCATGCGGGGGTGCTGCTCCGGCACATTCCGCTGACGGTGAACCGCGTGACGGGGATCGTCAGTCGTGGCGGCTCAATCATGGCCAAATGGTGCCTGCACCATCACCGCGAGAGCTTTCTTTACGAGCACTTCGAGGAAATCTGCGAGATTGCGCGGGCGTATGACGTAACGTTCAGCCTCGGGGACGGGCTGCGGCCAGGCTGCATCGCCGATGCCAACGATGCGGCGCAATTCGCGGAGCTGGAGACGCTGGGCGAGTTGACCCAGATCGCCTGGAAGCACGATTGCCAAGTCATGATCGAAGGCCCGGGCCACGTGCCCATGCATAAGATCAAGGAGAACATGGACAAGCAACTGGAGGTGTGCGGCGAAGCGCCTTTCTATACGCTTGGGCCGCTGACAACCGACATCGCGCCGGGTTACGATCACATCACCTCCGGCATTGGGGCCGCTATGATCGGCTGGTTCGGCACCGCGATGCTTTGCTACGTGACCCCAAAGGAACATCTGGGTCTGCCGGACCGTGACGACGTGAAAACCGGGGTCATCACCTACAAAATCGCGGCGCACGCCGCCGACCTTGCCAAAGGGCATCCCGCGGCGAAGATCCGCGACGACGCGTTGTCACGGGCCCGCTTTGAGTTCCGGTGGGAGGACCAGTTCAACCTTTCGCTGGACCCGGATACCGCACGGTCTTTCCATGACCAGACCCTGCCGAAGGAGGCGCACAAAGTCGCGCATTTCTGTTCGATGTGTGGGCCGAAGTTCTGCTCCATGAAGATCAGCCACGACATCCGAGAAGAGGCGCGGGCGCAGGCGGGGATGGTCGAGATGGCGAAACGGTATCGCGACGGAGGCGATCTTTACATTCCCGTGGAAGAGGATGCCGTGGGTTCATAGGCGCGAACGGATTGAGGCGCCGGCTTACAGGGCGGCGCCTTGCCAATGGAGCGCATGTCTCGAACGGTCGAGCTATGCGCTAATACGATTGATTGATAAACGTCAGCTTTGGCTCCCCACGTCGATCAACCGCTCACGGCGACGGCACGGAGGCGCGGCAGGCTCCGACCCGCGTCCTCGGCCCTTTGCGGTCGGTCGGGAGAGCAGCAACGCCGCGGTGCGGCTTTCCCAGACCAGACATTGGTGCAGGTCGCAGCGTGGACCATCGGGCCATGTCCGGTTACCTCGGCACGGAGCATCAAGGTCATGCCAGCTGCGAATATCACATGCGACCGCATGCTGCGATCGTTAGATTAAAGACCTGAAACCACCGCTTGTCTGGAGCAACTGCCGAATGTTCTCGCTTGCCGCGTCCAGACTACGACCGCCCGTAGCGACACCGGCGTGAAGGCCACCACGGCAATCGACAGCTTAACCCCGACGCGTAGATCGTGATCGCCCACAGGCGCCTGATTCTATCCCCGTTGACCATGTCTCACGGTCCCTCGCAGATAGGAGCGCGGACTGTCGGGACTTGTCCGACCTCGACCGTGAACGCCCGGAAGCCGAGTTCGTCGATCAACAGGATGCGATAGGTGGGGTTGCCGTCGGTCCACCAAGGGTCTGGCAGGGTGAGATCGGTGATGAAGCGATGCGTGCAGGACTGGCCGGAACTGTAGGGGATTCCCTCGGGGCTGGTGCCCGACAGGGGCATGTGGATATGGCCGAAGACGATGTGGCGCACCCCAGCCGAATGGGCGACAAGGCGCGCCAGAAGGGCGCCGTCGTCATGCAGGCTGATGTCGCGGAAATGGCGGATGCCGTCCGCGACGGGGGGATGGTGGACGAAGACCGTCACGGGCGCCGGACCCGCTTCGGCCAGCGCCGCGTCCAGCCAGGCAAGGCGATCGGCGCCGTAGATGCCGCCGATCACCCCGGCCTCGTGCGTGTCCAGGAACAGGAGCCGGCCGGAATCGGTATCAAGGACGGACTGGATGTAACCGTTCGCGTCGCGCGGGTGATCGGGGAAGGCGGCGACGAATTCGGGGCGGCGGTCGTGATTGCCCAGCAGAAGCCGCACCGGAAAGGGCGCAGGCGCAAGGATCTCGCGCAGAAGCGCATAGGCTTCGGCATCGCCGTGATTGCAGAGATCTCCGGTGATCACCAGAAGGTCCGCGTCGGCGTGCCGCCCCAGGATGTCGGCCATCGCCGCGCGCAGCCGCGCCTCGGGATCGACGCCATTGGCGGGGATGCCCGGCGGCATCAGATGCGTGTCAGTCAGCTGGATGATCTTCATGGTGGTCCCTGCGAAAGAAAAGATGCGGGGCAGCGCGCCCCGCATCCGTGACGGCGCGAACGCGCCTTACTGCATCAGCGCATTCGTCTGCTCGACCATCTGGGCCAGCCCGTCCTCGGGCGAGACCTCGCCGCGCATGACGGTGCCGATGATGTCTCGCTGCGTGCGCCAGACGCGGACCGAGTCGCCGCCCGGATAGCCAGCCCAGGGCAGCGAGCGGTCGGCCTGGCGCGCGGCTGTCGCGACATTCGGATGCTCGGCGTAATAGGGCGCGAGGTAATCCTCGCCCGTGGCGCGTTTGTTGGTGGGCAGATAGCCGGTGATGCGCACGATGATGTCCTGCGCCTCGGGGCCGGTCACCCATTTGATGTAGTCCCACGCCGCCTGCTGCTTGGCCTCGTCCTGCGTCAGCATCACGGCCGAGTTGCCGCCGGTCGGCACGCCGCCGTTTTCGGGATCGTCCAGCGGGAAGGTGGTCGTGATCAGCTCGAAGCGGTCGCCGACCAGACCCTCGATGGTCTGGACATGGGCGGGGGTCGAGAACAGGAAGCCCGTCATGCCGGCGCCGAACTGCTGGCGGGCCTGATCCCAGTCAAAGGTCGGCGCGCCGGCCTCGGCCGCCATCTGGCGGATCATCGTCAGCCCGTTCAGGCCGATCTCGTTGTCAAAGGCGACCTGATTCGTCTCGGTGTCGATCAGCTTGCCGCCCTGCTGGTAGACCATCGCCTGCCACAGCCAGTCATCGGGCCAGCCCGCAATGTCATAGGACATGCCGGCGACGCGGGGATCGGCCTCGTGGATGGTCTTGGCCAACTCGATCAGCTCGGGGAAGGTGGTCGGCATGTTTTCGGGATCGCCGCCCGCGGCGCGCACCAGATCGGCGTTCACATACATGATGGGCGATGAGGCGTTGACCGGCAGCCCGTATTGCTTGCCGTCCACCACGCCAAGCGCCAGCATACTGGGTGCGAAGTTCTCGTCGAGGAAGGTCTGCCCGCCCTCGGCCTCGATGAAGGGGGCCAGATCGACGATCTGATCGCGCGGGGCCAGCGCCTCGACCAGCTCCGCCGTCAGGTTGTAACCCGAGAAGTAGACATCCGGCAGGTTGCCGGTCACGGCCGAGCGCAGGATCTGCTGCTGGCCCTCGTTATAGCCGACGGCGGGGGCCAGGAAGTTGATGGTCACGTCAGGGTTGTTTTCCATGAACGCATCGGCCAGCGGCTGGTGGAAGCGCGTGAAGCCGGGCAGGTTGTAAAGCACGTCCAGCGTGACCTGCTGGGCCTGGGCGAGGCTTGGCAGCGCCAGCGCGCAGACGGCGGCGCCCAGGGTGAAACGGCGGGATAAAGTCATCTTTGCTCTCCGGGTCGGGGGCCCTATTTGACCCCGGTCATGGTGATGCCCGCGATGAAGCTGCGCCTAGCCAGCAGGAAGCAGACGATCATCGGGGCGGTGATCATGGCCGCGCCCGCCATCAAGGCGCCGTAATTCGCGCCGGATTCGACATCCGAGAAGAACAGCATTCCCAGGGGCGGCGGGGCGATCGCCATGTCCGAGACGACGATCAGCGGCCAGTAGAGGTCGTTCCAATGCGCCACGACCGAGAAGACCGAGAAGGCCGCCAACGAGGGCAGCGAGCCACGCAGCACAAGGCACCAGCAGATCTCCATCTCGGAAAAGCCGTCCATGCGGGCAGCCTCGATGATCTCGTCGGGGTAGGAACGGAACGATTGGCGGAACAGGAAGATCGCAAAGACCGACAGGAAGAACGGCATCATCTGCGCGAAGTAGGTGTTCAGAAGATTGGTGCGGGCGAGGCCGACGAACAGTGGCAGCGCTAGGGCCTGCATCGGGATGCACAGCGCGCCGATGACCAGCGCCATCAGAAGACGCCGGCCAGGAAAGCGCAGCTTGGCCAGGGCATAGGCAGCCGGCACCGCCGTCAGGACCTGCACGATCAAAATGCCACCGCAGACGATCAAGCCATTCAGCATGAACCGCGCCATTGGCACCGTGCTGGCGGCCTGACTGTAGTTCTGCACTGCGCTGAACTCGCGCGGGATTGGCCAGAGAGAGACATCAAAGATTTCGGCCGGCGCGCGGATCGAAGTCAGGATCATCCAGTAGAAGGGCAGCAGCATCAGCGCCGCGCCAAGTCCCAAGACCAGGTGGGGAAAAAACCGCCGCATCAGTAATGCACCTTCCGGTCCATGCGCATGGTCTGGCCGATCGACAGGACCAGCACGATTGCCAGAAAGATCAGCGTCAGCGCGGCAGCGTAGCCCGTGTTCGAATACTCAAACCCCTCAAGATAAAGCGCATAGAGCAGCGTTTCAGACCCCGAGCGGCCCTTGGTCAACACGGCCACGGTCTCGAAAACTTTGAAGGCCGAGATCGATGTTGTGACGATCACGAACATCGTCGTCGGGCCCAGCATCGGCCAGGTGACTGTCAGAAATCGGTCGATGGGGCTGCGGGCCCCGTCCATGCGCGCAGCGTCGATCAGGTCGTTCGGGATAGCGGTCAGCCCCGCGAGGAACAGCACCATGTTGAAGCCAAGCACTTGCCAGATGCCGATCAGCGCCAGCGTCGGGATCAGCAGCGCCGGATTGCCGAGGAAAGACACCGGATCGAAACCCGCCCAGGTGATCGCCGCGTTGACGGGCCCCAGGGTCGGGTGCAGCAGGAACTGCCAGACCGTGGCCATCGCGACCAGCGTCGCGGTGACGGGCAGGAAATATGCCGTCTCCCACAGCGCGCGGGACCGCCGGCGCCCATGCACCAGCAGCGCGATGCCCAAGGCGAGGAAGACTCCGGCGGGGATCACCAAGACGGCATAAAGGGCGGTGTTCGCCAGCGCGCGGGTAAACACCGGGTCCTGAAAGGCGGCCCGGAAATTACCGAGACCCACGAACCGCCACTCCAGTGCGCCAAGCCGGTAATCGGTGATGGAAAATCCGGTCAGCACGAGGACCGGCAGGATATAGATCGCCAGCATCAGAAGCACCGCGGGCGCGACAAAGAACAGACCCCGCGGCAGGGCGATGGCACGGTGGGCGGGTGCGGCGGCGGGCAGGACGGCGTCGGTCATGCGGCCACCTGGCCGGCAGCCCATGCGGACAGCCGCTGCCCGTCCGCCGCGAACAGATGCGCCCGCTCGGGCGGGATGCTCAGCCGCAGCATGTCGCCCCGCGCCGGCCGGGCGCTGGCGCCCTGTCGCAACACGAGGGTTGCGTGATCAAACTGCAGCGCACAGGTCAGGAAACGGTCGGGGCCGTGCGTCTCGACGCGGAGGACCTCGGCGGCCAGTCCCTCGTCCCCGGCCTGCAGGTCCTCGGGGCGGATGCCGACGGTCAGGGGGCCCGGCCGCGCTCGGATGCCCGTCGCCTGTCCCGCGATGTTAACGCGGCCCTCGGCATCTGCCTCGGCCGGCAGCAGGTTGATGCCGGGCGAGCCGATGAACCGCGCCACCGCCAGGGTCGCCGGTCGCTGGTAAAGATCGTCGGGAGTGCCTAGCTGCTCGATCCTTCCGTCGATCATCAGCGCGATGCGGTCCGACATCGTCATGGCCTCGGTCTGGTCGTGGGTGACATAGACGAAGGTCGCCCCAAGGCGGCGATGCAGGGCCGCCAGCTCATCCCGCATATGCGCCCGCAGCTTCGCGTCGAGGTTCGACAGCGGCTCGTCCATCAGAAATGCCGCCGGCTGGCGGACCAGCGCCCGCGCCAGCGCGACCCGTTGCCGCTGCCCGCCCGACAGCTGCCCCGGTTTGCGGTCCAGAAGATGGGTGATCTGAAGCGTCTCGGCAGCCTTTGCGACGGCCGCGTCGATCTGGGCCATCACCGCCTTCGGCGCCAGCAGCCGGCCCAACAGCGGCAGCCGGGCGGGCAATGTCAGAAGCCGCATCCGCAAGGGCGTCGCAATGTTCTGACGGACGCTCATATGCGGATAGAGCGCGTAGGACTGGAACACCATCGCAAGGTTTCGGTCGGACGGATCGCGTGAGGTCACATCCTCGGCGCCAATGAAGACCAAGCCATGGTCGGGCGCTTCAAGACCGGCAATGACGCGCAGCAGCGTCGATTTCCCGCAGCCGGACATTCCGACCAGAGAGAGGAACTCACCCTCCTTCACCGAAAGGTCGATATCCGTCAGAACCTGCGTGGCTCCGAAGCTTTTGCGTATGCCTCGGAGGTCGATGGATTGTTGCGACATGCGCGCTCCTTTTTCGAAGGAGCGTGTTCCACGTAGAGATGTCAGATCGGCTACAAGTCGGTTAAAGTTTTTTGACAAGTGCTCCTGGGTCTACTCCCACAGTCGGTGGCGCAGGATCACAAGTGTTTCAGCAAGGCACCCAAGCTCTGTTAGGTCATGTTGACAAATGGCGGAGCCAGAGGCGGATCGACGTGATATCGATGAAGCCAAGGAAGCTTTCGGCGGTCTTGTCGTAGCGGGTGGCGACACGGCGAGCGTTCTTGAGCTTGTTGAAGCACCGCTCGACAAGGTTCCGCAGCCGGTAGAGCCTGCGATCGACAGCGACACGGAGCCTGCGAGACTTGCGCATCGGGACCACCGGCAGGATGCTACGCGCCTCCATGGTTTTGCGAACCTTGTCGGAGTCATAGCCGCGATCGGCCAGCAGGATGCAAGGCTCCGGCAGGTTGTCGTCCATGACCAGATCAAAGCCCAGGTAGTCCGATGTCTGGCCCGGCGTGATGTCCGACCTCATTGGCAGCCCGGCAGCATTGACGCGCAGGTGGACCTTGGTCGTGAAACCACCTCTTGAACGGCCAAAACCCTGTCTTGGAGTCCCCCTTTTGCGCCCGCTGCCTGATGATGGGCGCGGATCACGGTGCTGTCGATCATCTGGAGCGCATCCGGCACGATCCGACTTTCGTTCAGCGCTTCGAGGATCTGCTCCCACAACCCCGCCAGGGTCCAGCGCCGGAACTGGCGGTAGACACTGGACCACTTCCCGAACTCTTCTGGGAGGTCGCGCCAAGGAGAGCCGGTCCGCGCGATCCAGAAAATCCCATCAAGAACAAGGCGGTGATTTGCGGGCTTGCGCCCGTTCGGGGCGCGCACGGCCAGAATGAAGCGCTCATGAAACGCCCATTCCTCGTCCGACATCAGGTCTCGTGCCAAGCTGGTCTCCATTGCAGGTACCAGCTTGAATCACGATCAGGCCACCCTGTGAATCCCTTTTGTCAACACCACCTAGAACGACAGGTAGTCCCGCATCTGACAACCCGCGATGCAGCCACTGCGACAAGGGGCCAGCCTCAAGCCCGACGGCGGCAATTGCGCCGTCCTGGTCGCAGATCCAGCACGACAGCGCTTTGGGCTCGCTGGCCACCTGCGCCTCCTTCACGATCTTCCCATGCTCGCTGATCACGCAGATCGCGGTCTTCTCCAGCGACACATCCAGCCCGACAAACAGCTTCATCCCGCAGTCCTCCATGTAGATCCGATACGGGAATGGCGCCAGCTTGCCCTCAATCTTGCAACGGTAACGGGCGGGTCGCGACGCAGGCCCCGTTACGGCATCTCATGCGTCACCAGACGCCCAGGGAGCTCAACGCTGTCGTCAGCACGCTGAAATCCCTTCTGCAGCACAAATCCTGGCCGGTGGGGCTGATCCTAACCGGCACCGCCGAACTGAAAACGCTGATCAATCACGATCCGCAACTGGCGCGGCGGGTCTATCCGATCGAGTTCGCCCGGCTGAATATCCTCCTGGACAGCGACCGCATCCTAAAGGCCATCAATCGCTATGCGGAAGCTGCCGGGATCGCTGTTTCTGCCCACATCCTTAATCCGGACATCGCTGCGCGGCTCGCCCATGCGGCGGATCGCGAGTTCGGCCTGATGATCGAGATGATCATCGCGTCGTTGGAAGAAGCCATGAACGCAGGCGACGAGGGGCTCTCACGAGGGCATTTCACGTCGATGTTCCGCAAGCGAACCGGCTGCGTGGACGGCCTCAACGTCTTCGTTGCCGACGATTTTGAAAGGATTGATGTTCGGCGCCTTCTTGATGATGGGGAAGATACATGAGCGGCAGAAAACTGGCCCTGACGCATGTGCCGATGCTTCGGGAGACACCCACTTCATTCGTGTCGCGCCTCGCTGTACTCAACCTGTGCCCTACAGCCAGTGACTTCTGCCTCGATATCGGTCTCGACTGGAAGGCTGTCATCAGGGGTTCAGCGGTTGAGATCGACAAACTTGCGGCACTTGCGGGAGCAGATCGTCGTGAGCTTCAGCGCTACGCTCTGCGGACGGCCGGCCCCTCGTGCTTCCGGATTGGCAGGGAAACGGGGACGATCGCAACCATTCACAGGTCGCGTACAAAGATCTGCATCGAGTGTGTCGCGGAAGGTCTGCGTCGGCACGGCATCTCCGGCGCGTTTCGTTCAGCCGACTGGCAGCTTGTCTCAATCAGAACTTGCGAGCGGCACGGGATCTGGCTGACCTCGTTGCCACACGAAAAGTACACGATCGACAACTACGATGTCGTTCGCTGCATCGAACGGCATAGAACACTGGTTGATGAGGCAAGCGACGGTGCCTTTTCGACCCCGCTGGAGGCGTACCTGAGGCGGCGGCTCGATGGTACCCGGCCTGGCTTTTGGCTGGACGCATTCCCGCTGCATGTTGTTTCTCGCCTCTCCGAGATGCTGGGTTCCCGCATTGAGTTTGGCCCTTCGGTCCGTGCCGTAGATCTGACCGAGGACATGCTGCATCGAGCGGGGGGATCCGGTTTTGCAGCAATCAAGGACGGCCCGGCAGCGCTGAGACTCCGTCTTGAGGGTTTGAAAGGCGATGTGATCCGCAAAGGCGGCTTCCAGCATGCCGCCGATCTGGGGGTCTTTTACCACTGGCTGTCAGCAAGCCGAGCCCCGAAGGAACTTCGACCGATCCAGCATATCGTCCGGAGTTTTATCATCGAAAACTATCCCCTCGATCCCGGTCGCGCCATCTTGGGCCAGGCAGTCCATGAACCGAAGGCGTGGAGTGCCCCTGGAGTGCCCCCACTGAAGTGGTCCACCCACTGGGATAGAAATATCCTGTTCAGGAGGACCATCAGATGGCAGGCAAGCGAGACAAACCGGAAGACATCGTTCTGAAGCTTCGACAGATTGAAGTGCTTCATGGACAGGGAATGGCAATTTCCGACGCGGTGCGGCAGATCGGCGTGACCGAGCCGACGTATTATCGCTGGCGCAAGCAGTATGGCGGCATGAACCGGGATCAGCTGAAGCGTCTCAAGGAGCTTGAGGCGGAGAACCAGCGGTTGCGGCGCGCGGTGTCAGATCTGACCTTGGACAAGATGATCCTGAGCGAGGCTGCACGGGGAAACTTCTAAGCCCTTCGCGCCGTCGTCAGTGCATTGACCATGTGCGGCAGGCGCTCGGCATATCCGAGCGCCGCGCCTGCCGCATCCTCGGGCAGCACCGCTCGACGCAGCGCAAGGTTCCTTGCGGCGCCCCGGACGAAGAACGGCGGACGGAAGACATCATCACGCTCGCTCGCACCTACGGGCGATATGGCTATCGGATGATCACCGGATTGCTGAACAACGCCGGTTGGCATGTAAATCATAAACGCGTGGAACGGATATGGCGGCGTGAAGGGCTGAAGGTCCCGCAAAAGCAGGCAAAGAAGGGTCGGCTCTGGTTGAACGACGGGTCCTGCGTCCGTCTCCGGCCGGAGCACCCGAACCACGTCTGGTCCTATGATTTCGTTCAGGACCGGACACATGACGGACGGCTGTTTCGGACGCTCAATATCATCGACGAATTCACGAAGGAGGCGCTGGTGATCCGTGTAAACCGCAGGCTCAATTCCACCGACGTAATCGACGCCCTGACGGATCTGTTCATCTTGCGTGGCCCGCCTGCGTTCATAAGGTCCGACAATGGCGCGGCATTCATTGCCAAGAAGGTGCAGGGCTGGATCGGCGCAGTTGGTGCCAAGACCGCGTTCATCGAGCCGGGTTCACCCTGGGAGAACGGGTATTGCGAGAGCTTCAACGCTCGATTCCGCGACGAACTCCTGGATGCAGAAGTCTTCTATTCGCTCAGGGAGGCCCAGATCCTCATCGAGCGATGGCGCAGCCACTACAACACTGTCAGGCCGCACAGCTCCCTGGGATACCGCCCACCCGCACCGGAAGCCGTCATCCCAATAGACCAGCGGCCGACGATGCACTAACAATCAACCCGGACCACTCGGTGGGGGCAGTCCAGGCGAACGAGGTCACGTGCAGCGCGGGCGGTCCGCAGCAAGCCCGGGTAACGTCTGATGAGGTGGAACGGGGCGATTGACATGATTCTTGCGCTTGAATTAAGGGGCGAAGTATTGCTCTCGGAGGTAGCCGGCCCATACCCGGCCGGCAAGCAGAACACATTGCTTGACGCCACCCCGCTTTTCCGGCATAGGACCGCATCGCTGCCGGTTTCTCGAGAATCGGCGGCCATCGGGCAGGGCCGCCGCCAAGGCGGCCTGCTGTTGTTTTATACGGTCCGACGCTGGCGGGGCATGGTGCGCTGTCAGCCTCTCGACTGGAACTCCCCGCAAGAGGGAAGTCTATGCAAAGCCAGAATATCCGCATCCGGCTGAAGGCGTTCGACTATCGCGTCCTGGATGCCAGCACGCAGGAAATCGTGAACACCGCCAAGCGCACCGGCGCTACGGTTCGTGGTCCGATCCCGCTGCCGAACAAGATCGAGAAATTCACCGTTCTGCGCGGCCCGCATATCGACAAGAAATCGCGCGACCAGTGGGAAATCCGCACCCACAAGCGTCTGCTCGACATCGTCGACCCGACCCCGCAGACCGTTGACGCCCTGATGAAGCTCGACCTCGCCGCCGGCGTGGATGTCGAGATCAAGGTTTAAGGGGGTCATCATGCTTCGGACTGGTGTTATCGCCAAGAAGCTGGGCATGACCCGGCTGTTCCTGGAAGACGGGCGTCAGGTGCCCGTGACCGTCCTGCACGTGGACAACGTGCAGGTCATCGCTCAGCGCACGACCGACAAAGACGGTTACGTGGCGCTGCAGCTCGGCGCGGGCGAGGCGAAAGCCAAGCGCACGACCGCCGCGCTGCGCGGTCACTTCGCCAAGGCGAATGTCGCGCCCAAGCGCAAGATCGCGGAATTCCGCGTCGCCGAGGAAAACCTGGTGGAAGTGGGCGAGGAGATCATCGCCGACCACTACTTCGCGGGTCAGTATGTCGACATCGCCGGCACCTCGATCGGCAAGGGCTTTGCCGGTGCGATGAAGCGCCACAACTTCGGTGGTCTGCGCGCCTCGCACGGCGTGTCGATCAGCCACCGCTCGCATGGTTCGACCGGCCAGTGCCAGGACCCCGGCAAGGTGTTCAAGGGCAAGAAGATGGCGGGTCACCTGGGTGCCGTTCGCGTCACCACGCAGAACCTGCAAGTCGTGCGCACCGATGCCGACCGCGGCCTGATCATGGTCAAGGGCTCGGTTCCGGGCTCGAAAGGTGGCTGGGTCACCATCAAGGACGCCGTGAAGAAGCCGCTGGCCGAAACCACGATCTTCCCCGCCGCGACCCGCTCGAAGGCCAAGGAAGCCGCGCGTCTGGCCGAAGAAGCCGCCGCTGCCGCTGCCGCCGAGGAAGAAGCCGCCCGCAAGGCCGCCGCTGAAGCCGAAGCCGCCGCGCAAGAGGCTGCTCTGGCCGAAGCCCAGGCCTCGATCGAAGCGGACAAGTCCGCCGACGATGCTGCGCCCGAAGGAGAGAGCAAATGAAACTCGATGTGATCTCGCTCGATTCCGGCAAGGCCGGCGACATCGACCTGAGCGACGACATCTTTGGTCTGGAGCCCCGCGCCGACCTGCTGCACCGCGTGGTGCGCTGGCAGCGTGCGAAAGCCCAAGCCGGCACCCATTCGGTGCTGGGCAAGTCGGACGTCAGCTATTCGACCAAGAAGATCTATCGCCAGAAAGGCACCGGCGGCGCCCGCCACGGTTCCCGCAAGGCGCCGACCTTCCGTCACGGCGGCGTCTACAAGGGCCCGACCCCGCGCTCGCACGCCTTCGACCTGCCGAAGAAGGTCCGCGCGCTTGGCCTGAAACACGCGCTGTCGGCGAAAGTCGCGGCGGGTGAGCTGGTCATCGTGGACAGCCTGAACATTGCCGAAGCCAAGACCTCGGCCGTCGCCAAGGCGGTCAAGGAAAACGGCTGGAAGCGCGTGCTGGTGATCGACGGTGCCGAAGTGAACGAAAACTTCGCCCGCGCCGCCCGCAACCTCGAAGGCGTCGATGTGCTGCCCTCGATCGGTGCCAACGTCTATGACATCCTGCGTCGCGACACGCTCGTGCTGACGCGCGCCGGTGTCGAAGCTCTGGAGGCTCGCCTGAAATGAGCGTGAAACCCGAACATTACGACGTGATCGTGAAGCCGCTGATCACCGAGAAGGCGACGCTGGTGGCTGATGCCAACGCCTATGTCTTCCAAGTGGCCAAGGATTCGAACAAGCCGGCGATCAAGCAGGCCGTCGAGGCCCTGTTCAACGTCAAGGTGAAGGCCGTGAACACGACCATCACCAAGGGCAAGACCAAGCGTTTCCGCGGTCGCCCGGGCGTGCGCTCGGACGTCAAGAAGGCCTATGTGACGCTGGAGGCTGGGAACAGCATCGACGTCTCGACCGGCCTCTGATAAACAGCCGCGAATCGACGGCCCCGGCAGCGGGGCCGTCCATTTTTGACTGAAACGGACCAGCTACGGTCCAAAGCAACGGAAGACAGAGAGCATGGCACTCAAGTCGTATAAGCCGACGACGCCTGGCCAGCGTGGGCTGGTTCTGATCGACCGTTCGGAGCTTTGGAAAGGGCGCCCGGTCAAATCCCTCACCGAGGGTTTGACCAAGAACGGCGGCCGGAACAACACCGGACGGATCACGATGCGCCGCAAGGGCGGCGGGGCGAAGCGTCTCTATCGCATCGTCGATTTCAAACGCACCAAGTTCGATGTTTCGGCCACGGTCGAGCGGATCGAATACGATCCCAACCGCACCGCCTTCATCGCGCTGATCAAATACGAAGACGGCGAGCAGGCCTATATCCTGGCCCCGCAGCGTCTGGCCGTGGGTGACAAGGTCATCGCCGGCGCCAAGGTCGACGTGAAACCTGGCAACGCCATGCCCTTCAGCGGCATGCCGATCGGCACCATCGTCCACAACGTCGAGCTGAAGCCCGGCAAGGGCGGCCAGATCGCCCGCTCGGCGGGCACCTATGCCCAGTTCGTCGGCCGCGACGGCGGCTATGCCCAGATCCGCCTGTCCTCGGGCGAGCTGCGCCTGGTCCGTCAGGAATGCATGGCCACCATCGGCGCCGTGTCGAACTCGGACCACTCGAACCAGAACCTCGGCAAGGCTGGCCGCAACCGTCACAAGGGCATCCGCCCGAGCGTGCGCGGTGTCGCCATGAACCCGATCGACCACCCGCATGGTGGTGGTGAAGGCCGGACCTCGGGTGGCCGTCACCCGGTGACCCCCTGGGGCAAAGGCACCAAGGGCACCAAGACCCGCTCGAACAAATCGACCGACAAGTATATCCTGCGGTCGCGTCACGCGAAGAAGGGGCGTTAATCCATGGCACGTTCTATCTGGAAGGGCCCCTTTGTCGACGCTTATGTGCTTCGCAAGGCCGAGAAAGCCCGCGAAGCCGGCAAGTCCGACGTCATCAAGATCTGGTCGCGTCGTTCGACCATCCTGCCGCAGTTCGTCGGCCTGACCTTCGGCGTCTACAATGGTCACAAGCACATCCCGGTCGCCGTGACCGAGGAGATGATCGGCCAAAAGTTCGGTGAATATTCGCCGACCCGGACCTATTACGGTCACGCCGCCGACAAGAAAGCGAAAAGGAAGTAATCCCCATGGGTAAGGAACAGAATCCGCGCCGCGTGGCGGAGAACGAGGCGTTTGCGAAGACCAAGATGCTTCGCACCTCGCCGCAGAAGCTGAACCTCGTCGCGGCGCTGATCCGTGGCAAGAAGGTGGACAAGGCCCTGGCCGACCTGACCTTCTCGCACAAGCGCATCGCCGGCGACGTGAAGAAGTGCCTGCAATCGGCCATCGCCAACGCCGAGAACAACCATAACCTGGACGTCGACAACCTGATCGTCGCCGAGGCCTGGGTCGGCAAGAACCTGGTCATGAAACGCGGCCGTCCGCGCGCCCGTGGCCGTTACGGCAAGATCATGAAGCCGTTCTCGGAAATCACCATCAAGGTTCGTCAGGTCGAGGCCGTCGAAGCAGGGGAGCGCGCGTAATGGGTCAGAAAGTCAACCCCATCGGGATGCGTCTTCAGGTCAACCGCACCTGGGACAGCCGCTGGTATGCGGACGACAAGGACTACGGCAATCTGCTGCTGGAAGACCTGAAGATCCGCGACTTCATCCATGATGAAGCCAAGCAGGCCGGCGTCAGCCGCGTGATCATCGAGCGTCCGCACAAGAAGTGCCGCGTGACGATCCATGCCGCGCGTCCGGGCGTCATCATCGGCAAGAAAGGCGCCGATATCGAGACCCTGCGCAAGAAGCTGGCGAATTTCACCGCCTCGGAACTGCACCTCAACATCGTCGAGGTCCGCAAGCCCGAGCTGGACGCCCAGCTGGTGGCCGAGTCGATCGCCCAGCAGCTCGAGCGCCGGGTGTCGTTCCGCCGCGCCATGAAGCGCGCCGTGCAGAACGCCATGCGCATGGGTGCGCTTGGTATCCGGGTGAACGTCGCGGGCCGCCTCGGCGGCGCCGAGATTGCCCGCACCGAGTGGTATCGCGAAGGCCGTGTGCCGCTGCACACCCTGCGCGCCGACATCGACTATGCGCTGTCGGAAGCCACGACCCCCTACGGGATCATCGGCGTGAAGGTCTGGATCTTCAAGGGCGAGATCATGGAACACGACCCGCAGGCCCGCGACCGCCGCGCCACCGAGGCGCAGGACGGCCCGGCTCCGCGTGGTCCGCGCCGTGATCGCGACCGCGACGCGCGCTAAGGAGAGAAGAAGATGCTGCAACCGAAACGGACCAAGTTCCGCAAACAGTTCAAGGGCCGCATCCACGGTGAAGCCAAGGGCGGCTTTAACCTGAACTTCGGCTCCTACGCGCTGAAGGCCATCGAGCCCGAGCGCGTCACCGCGCGCCAGATCGAGGCGGCCCGCCGCGCGATCACCCGCCACATGAAGCGTCAGGGCCGGGTCTGGATCCGGATCTTCCCGGACGTGCCGGTTTCGTCGAAGCCGACTGAAGTGCGGATGGGTAAGGGCAAGGGCTCGGTCGACTACTGGGCGGCCCGCGTCCACCCCGGCCGGATCATGTTCGAGATCGACGGCGTGAACGATGTCATCGCCCGCGAGGCCCTGCGCCTGGGCGCGCAGAAGCTGCCGGTGCTGACCCGCATCGTCGCCCGCGAAGACTGGTAATCTCCGGCCCCGCGTCACAGAAAAAGGCCCCGCCATGCGAATGGCGGGGCTTTCCCGTTTCGTCAGGCCGCCTGGCCGGTCACCACCTGCAGGCTCGAGGCCGGCAGCTCGGACACGCCGAGCAGTCGCACCACGGCGCTGTATTCCATGGGCTGCTCGTCCGAGCCGATGCCGCGATAGGTCAGTACCACCTCGGAATTGCCGTCGCGCTCGACCACCTCATAGCCGAGGAAGGACTCGTCGCCCTCGGCGATGTTGATGGTTAGAATGTCCTCGGCGGGGTCGAAGTCCGAAACCTCGGCGCTGGTGCCCGAGCCGGCCTGGCCCGGGCTCATGGTGCCGGCGGTGAAGTCGATCTGCAGGCTGTCGGCGCCCGCGCCCAGTTCCACGGGGATGGTATGGTTCCAGTCGCTGCTCAGCGACGGATCCTTGCCGATCTGGACGATATCGTCGCCGGCGCCGGCGTCGATGCTGCTCGTCCCCTCGACCGAGCGGTCGTTCATGCTGATGGTGTCATCGCCGTCGCCGCCCCGGACATCGGCCCGGATCGCCCGGTCGAGGACGATCCGGTCGTTCCCGTCGCCGCCGTCGATCACGTTCACATTGGCGTCTTCCATCCGGATCACGTCATCTCCGGCCTCGCCATAGGTGTCGACGCCCATGGCCAGGCTGACGCTGTCGTCGCCCGCGCCGGCGCGGATCTCGGTCGGGTAGGGGTGGTCCGTATAGTCATAGGCGATCTCGTCGCCGCCATCGGTGCCGGTGACGCGGCCCTCGTCGTCCATCTCGGGCTCGGGCTGCGCGGGGGCTTCGTCATCGTCGTCGCCGAAAAAGGCAAACCCCAGCGCCAGCGCCAGGATGCCGCCGATCAACAGGCCAGCAGGTTCCATTGCAATATCCTTTCGTGCAATATGCCGGCAGATGCTAACAGCGGCGTGAGCGGCTGCAAGCCCGCCCGGCATCGCCAGGCGCCCAAGTTTTCCCTTGTGTTTGCGGGGAAACGCGCCTATAGGCACGGCTTCATCACGAAACTCCACCGGAATCAGGGTGGCCCTGCGGATGCAGGGGCTCTCCGGTGATGTTGAAAGGAACAGGCGCATGAAAGCGCAGGAACTGAAAGAAAAGACGCCGGAACAGCTGCGCGAGCAGCTTCTGTCGCTGAAAAAGGAAGCGTTCAACCTGCGCTTCCAGCAGGCCACCGGCCAGCTCGAATCGACCGCCCGCATGCGCGCCGTCCGTCGCGACGTCGCCCGTGTGAAAACCATTCTGAACCAGAAAGCGGCGGAAGCCGCGGCGGCGAACTGAGGAGTCCGGTCCATGCCCAAACGCATCCTGCAAGGCCGTGTGGTCAGCGACAAGAACGAACAGACCGTCACCGTTCTGGTCGAACGCCGCTTCAAGCACCCGCTGCTGCACAAGACCGTGCGGTCGTCCAAGAAATACCGCGCCCATGACGCGGAAAACCAGTTCAAGGTCGGTGACACCGTTCGCATCGTCGAATGCGCGCCGATCTCGAAGACCAAGCGCTGGACCGTCCTGCTTGACGCTGCCGAAGCCCAAGCCTGACACCAGTTTAATCGATACCCTGGGGCCGGTCAGGCCGGTCCCCAAAGGTCGGGAGTAACCCTATGATCCAGATGCAGACCAATCTGGATGTCGCTGACAACTCCGGCGCGCGCCGGGTGCAGTGCATCAAGGTCCTGGGTGGTTCGCACCGTCGCTATGCGTCGGTGGGCGACATCATCGTCGTCTCCGTCAAGGAGGCCATCCCGCGCGGCCGCGTGAAGAAAGGTGACGTCCGCAAGGCCGTCGTCGTGCGCACCGCCAAAGAAGTGAAGCGCGAGGACGGCACCTCGATCCGTTTCGACCGCAACGCCGCCGTCATCCTGAACAACCAGGGCGAACCGGTCGGCACCCGTATCTTCGGGCCGGTCGTGCGCGAGCTGCGCGCCAAGAACTTCATGAAGATCATCTCGCTTGCGCCGGAGGTGCTGTGATGGCTGCCAAGCTGAAAAAAGGCGACAAGGTCGTCGTGCTGGCCGGCAAGGACAAGGGCAAGCAGGGCGAGATCACCGCGGTGTTCCCGAAAGAGAACAAGGCCGTGGTTGACGGCGTCAACATCGCCATCCGTCACCAGCGTCAGACGCAGACCGCGCAGGGCGGCCGCGTGGCGAAAGCCATGCCGATCGACCTGTCGAACCTCGCGCTGCTGGACAAGAACGGCAAAGCGACCCGCGTCGGCTTCCGCGTGGAAGGCGACCAGAAGGTCCGTTTCGCCAAGACCACCGGAGACGTGATCTGATGCTGGACCAAGCCACCTACACCCCGCGTCTGAAGTCGCTCTACAAGGACAGCATCCGCGCTGCCCTGAAGGAAGAGTTCGGCTACAAGAACGACATGCAGATCCCGCGCCTGGACAAGATCGTCCTGAACATGGGCATCGGCGAAGCGGTCAAGGACACCAAGAAGGTCAAGCAGGGCGCCGAGGAGCTTTCGCTCATCGCCGGCCAGAAGGCCGTGGTGACCCATGCCAAGAAATCCATCGCCGGCTTCCGCGTTCGCGAGGAAATGCCGCTGGGCGCGAAAGTGACCCTGCGCGGCGACCGGATGTATGAATTCCTGGACCGCCTGGTCAACATCGCGCTGCCGCGCGTCCGCGACTTCCGCGGCGTCAAGGGCAGCTCCTTCGACGGCCGCGGCAACTATGCCATGGGCCTCAAGGAGCACATCGTTTTCCCGGAGATCAACTTCGACAAGGTCGACGAAGTTCTGGGGATGGACATCATCATCTGCACCACCGCGCCGACCGACGCGGAAGCGAAGTCGCTGTTGAAGCATTTCAACATGCCGTTCAACAGCTGATCGCGGAGGGAAGAAGATATGGCTAAGAAATCCATGGTCGAGCGCGAGAAGAAGCGCGAGCGTCTGGTTCAGAAATACGCCGCCAAGCGCGCCGCGCTGAACGAGATCGTCCACGATCAGTCCCTGCCGATGGAAGAGCGCTTCAAGGCCAGCCTGAAACTGGCCGAACTGCCGCGCAACTCCTCGGCGACGCGCCTGCACAACCGCTGCCAGCTGACCGGCCGCCCGCATGCGTATTACCGTAAACTGAAACTGTCGCGGATCATGCTGCGCGAGCTCGGCTCGTTCGGCCAGATCCCCGGCATGGTCAAATCGAGCTGGTAAGGGGGCAATATGTCGATGAACGATCCTCTCGGCGATATGCTGACCCGCATCCGCAATGCTCAGATGCGCGGCAAATCGACCGTTCGCACTCCGGCTTCCAAGCTGCGCGCTTGGGTTCTGGACGTGCTGAAAGCCGAAGGTTACATCCGCGGCTATGAAGAAACCACGACCGAAGCCGGTCACAAGGAACTGGAAATCAGCCTGAAGTATTACGAAGGCACTCCGGTCATCCGCGAACTGGCCCGCGTGTCGAAACCCGGCCGCCGCGTCTATGCCGGCGCCAAGGAAATCCCGCAGGTCCGCAACGGCCTGGGCGTTTCCATCGTCTCGACGCCGAAGGGTGTCATGTCTGATGCAGCAGCGCGCAACGCCAACGTCGGCGGCGAAGTGCTCTGCACCGTGTTCTAAGGAGGGCAGAGATGTCTCGGATTGGTAAGAAACCGGTCGCCCTCCCGAAAGGCGTGACCGCTGAGATCAAGGGCCAGACGATCGAGGTGAAGGGGCCGAAAGGCGCCCGCACGTTCACCGCGACCGACGACGTGACCCTGTCGCTGGAAGAAGGTTCGGTCAAGGTGACGCCGCGCGGCACCTCGAAGCGGGCCCGCCAGCAGTGGGGCATGACCCGCTCGATGGTCGAGAACCTGACCGTCGGCGTGTCGGAAGGCTTCAAGAAAGAGCTGGAAATCCAGGGCGTGGGTTACCGCGCCTCGATGCAGGGCAAGACCCTGAAACTGGCTCTGGGCTATTCGCATGACGTGAACTTCGAAACGCCGGACGGTGTGACGATCACCTCGCCGAAGCAGACCGAAATCGTGGTGGAAGGCATCGACCAGCAGCTGGTCGGCCAGGTCGCCGCGAACATCCGCGAGTGGCGTCGCCCCGAGCCCTACAAGGGCAAGGGCATCCGCTACAAGGGTGAGGTCGTCTTCCGCAAGGAAGGCAAGAAGAAGTAAGGGGCGCGAGAAATGGCACTGAACAAACGAGAGCTGTTCCTGAAGCGCCGCCTGCGCGTGCGGAACAAACTGCGGAAGATCTCGGACGGCCGTCCGCGTCTGTCCGTTCACCGTTCTTCCAAGAACATCAGCGTCCAGCTGATCGACGACGCGAAGGGGGTCACCCTGGCCGCCGCCTCGTCGCTCGAGAAGGACCTGGGCGTCGTCGGCAAGAACAACGTCGAGGCCGCCGCGAAAATCGGCGCCGCGATTGCCGAGCGGGCCAAGAAAGCCGGTGTCGAGGAAGTCATCTTCGACCGTGGCGGCTTCCTGTTCCACGGCAAGATCAAGGCCTTGGCAGACGCAGCCCGCGAAGGCGGCCTGAAGTTCTGATCCTGTGGGCGGCACCCTGCCGCCCCGATGATCCGGGGGCGCTCCTGCGTGGGCGCCCACCTGGATTGCATGAACCGGCGCTTGTCGCCAACCTGATAAGGAATGCCTCATGGCAGAACGTGAAAACCGTCGGGGCCGCCGCGAAGAGCGCGAAGAAACCCCGGAATTCGCCGACCGTCTGGTCGCGATCAACCGTGTGTCGAAAACCGTCAAGGGTGGCAAGCGCTTCGGCTTCGCCGCTCTGGTGGTCGTCGGCGACCAGCGTGGCCGCGTCGGCTTCGGCAAGGGCAAGGCCAAAGAGGTCCCGGAAGCGATCCGCAAGGCCACCGAACAGGCGAAACGCTCGCTGGTTCGCGTGCCGCTGCGCGACGGCCGCACCCTGCACCACGACATCGAGGGCCGCCACGGCGCCGGCAAGGTGATCATGCGCACCGCCGTTCCGGGGACCGGGATCATCGCCGGCGGCCCGATGCGCGCCGTGTTCGAGATGCTGGGCGTCCAGGACGTCGTCGCCAAGTCGCAGGGGTCGCAGAACCCCTACAACATGATCCGCGCCACGCTCGACGGTCTCAAGAAAGAGGCCTCGCCCCGCAACGTCGCCCAGCGTCGTGGCAAGAAAGTGGCCGAGATCCTGCCCTCGAACGACAAGCCGGCTGACGCCGCTGTCGAAGCGTAAGGAGAGGCAACAATGGCCAAAACCATCGTCGTCAAGCAGATCGGCTCGCCGATCCGCCGCCCCGCCATCCAGCGCGAGACGCTGAAGGGCCTGGGCCTGAACAAGATGAACCGCACCCGCGAGCTGGAAGACACCCCGGCCGTGCGCGGCATGGTCGCCAAGATCCCGCATCTGGCCACCATCATCGAGGAACGCGGCTGATTTCAGCCCCGGTTTCATGGAAACGCGCCCCGGAGCAATCCGGGGCGCGTTTTTCTTTGCCGCGTTAACCTTTTGCTAACCACGCCGCGCCTAGTCTGGCGTCGGGTCGGGAGTGAAAGGACAGGACATGCGCGGCATAATCTGCTGTCTGGCGGCGCTGTGGCTGCTGGCCTCGGCCGCCGCGGCCGGCCCCTGGGCGCGCGACCCCGGCGGCTTCTTCGCCGCGCTTTCGGTCGAGCAGGACCGCGACAACAATCGCCACAGCGGGCTTTATGCCGAATACGGGCTCGGCCCGCGCAACACGCTGGGGCTGGAACTGGGCCGGACCCGGGACGAGACCACGCTGCTTCTCTGGTGGCAGCGCGCGCTCGGCCGGGCCGAGGGGCCGAACCGCTGGGCGGTATCGCTCGGCCTCGGCGCGATCCGACGCGACGGCCGCTATCACCCGATGGGGCAGATAATGACGGCCTGGGGCAGGGGCTTCGACAGCATCCCGCTTTTGCGCCGCATCCCCGGCGGCGGCTGGCTCGCGGTCGAGACCCGCTCGAAACTCGCCGCCATCACCCGCGAATACCCCGAGGAGCCCAATGTGATCTGGGAGGACCCGACCTATCTGACCCCCGAGACCACGCACAAGCTGGACCTGACCCTGGGCTGGCACGCGCGCGACGATCTGATGCTGATCAACCAGTTCCGCTTCGAGCAGCGCGACGATACCGGCTTCTCGGGCAAGCTGGCGATCTCGGCGGTGCGCGACCTCTGGGGGCCGGCGAAGCTGGAGCTGGGACTGATCGAGCCGCTCACGGGGCAGGGCGAGCGGGCGGTGAAGCTGGGAACGTGGTTGAAGTTCTAGCCCTCGGCAAACCAGCGCAGCACGATCTCCAGGGTTTCGCCGCGTCGTTCCGGCTCTTCCAGCGTCCCGGCAAGCTCGTCCAGCAGCAGGGTGGCCATATGGGCCTCGAGCCGGGCGCGGTCCAGGGCCAGTCCGCGCAATTGCTCATAGGCTGCGACGATGCGCCGCGTCAGGTCCCGGGAGATGAAGTCGCTGTAGATGAATTCGCGGTGCAGCGGTCCGAAGCCGGAATCGGCAAAGTCGTAGATGCCGTTCAATCGGTCGTCGGCAAAGGCCATGTTCCAGCCGTGGCCGTCGAAAAAGCCGAAAGTCTGGCCCAGCGGGTCGGGGCCGAGCGCGGCCTGTCTGCGCAGCAGCCTGCCCGCCCGGTCGCGCAACGCGGCGGGCAGCAGTGGCAGAGCCTGCGCTTCGATCTGCTTGGTCGGGTTCCAGTCCCCGACCGGCCCGGCCCCGGCCGCGCGCAGCGGCGCGGCATCGATTCCGTGCAGGTCGCGATAGAAGCCTGCCAGTTGCTCGGCCAGCCGTTGCCGGTCGGATTCGGGCAGCCCGGCATAGACCTGCGGCGTCAGCATTCCGCCAGGGATCCGCCGATGTTCGGAATGCAGCCGGGGTTCCTCGTGCAGGACCATGTCAGGCACCCGCATCTGCAAATGCGGGGCGATCACTTGCAGAATCGCCGCCTCGCGCCGCAGACTGGCCGCGCCGGCGGCGTGGCGCGGAAACTTGAACAGCTGCGTGCCGATCGAGAGCGCGCGGGAATCGAAGCCGCGCTCATGCAACTGCCACGGCGCATCGGCAAGCGCGGGCCGGCGTGCGAGGACGATCTCGCGCAGCGTCTCGGCCGGGGTGTCGTCGTGGTCGTCGTGCATCATGCTTGCCTCGGCTGACGGGATCGGATAGGTGCAGCGGGTGGTTTTACAGGCCACGACTCAACAAGCAAGAAATGCCGTGTCCGCCCCCTTACGCTTCATGGGGCGCTTCCGGCTCAAGGAGAAGCGATATGAAACTGCATGAAATCCGCGACAACGAAGGCGCCAACCGCAAGAAGAAACGTGTCGCGCGCGGCCCGGGCTCGGGCAAGGGCAAGACCGCCGGCCGTGGTATCAAGGGCCAGACCTCGCGTTCGGGCGTCGCGCTGAACGGCTATGAAGGCGGCCAGATGCCGCTCTATCGCCGCCTGCCGAAGCGCGGGTTCTCGAAGCCGAATCGCCTGGACTTCGCCGTGGTGAACCTGGGCCAGCTGCAGGCCTTCGTCGATGCCGGCAAGCTGGACGCGAAAGCCGAGGTGACCGAGGACGCGCTGGTCGCGGCCGGCGTCATCCGCCGCAAGCTGGACGGCGTGCGCGTGCTGGCCAAGGGCGAGCTGACGGCTGCCCTGACCCTGACCGTCGCCGGTGCGTCGAAAGCCGCCGCCGAGGCGATCGAGAAGGCCGGCGGCAAGATCACCGTCACCCGCGCGGCGAAAGAAGAAGCCGCGGCCGAATAAGCTGTTGAAGGGGCCGCCCGCGCCCAATAGATAGCTATCCAAGTTTTCCTTAGCGCCGCGGGATCGGAAAACGATCCGGCGGCGCTGCCATGAAGGGGCACATCAATGGCGTCAGCCGCAGAACAGATGGCCGCGAACCTGTCCTGGGGCGCGCTCGGCAAGGCGACCGAGCTGCGCCAGCGGATCTGGTTCACGCTTGGTCTTCTCATCATCTACCGCCTCGGCACCTATATCCCGGTGCCCGGCATCGACGGCGCGAGCCTGCGCAACTTCATGGACCAGGCCCAGGCCGGCATCGGCGGCATCCTTTCCATGTTCACCGGCGGCGCGCTGGGGCGGATGGGGGTCTTCGCGCTGGGCATCATGCCCTATATCTCGGCCTCGATCATCGTGCAGCTGATGGCCTCGATGGTGCCGGCGCTCGAGCAGCTGAAGAAAGAGGGCGAGACCGGCCGCAAGAAGATCAACCAGTATACCCGCTACGGCACCGTGGCGCTGGCGCTGTTCCAGGCCTGGGGCCTTGCGGTCAGCCTGGAACACGGCAACCTCGCGCATGAGCCGGGGCTGTTCTTCCGCGCCTCGGTGGTCATCACCCTGGTCGGCGGCACCATGTTCCTGATGTGGCTGGGCGAGCAGATTACCGCCCGCGGTATCGGCAACGGCATCTCGCTGATCATCTTCGTCGGCATCGTCGCCGAGATCCCGGGCCATCTGGCGCAGTTCCTGGCCCAGGGCCGCACCGGCGCCATCTCGACCCCGGTGATCCTGGGGGTGATCGTGATGGTGGTGGCCGTGATCGCCTTCGTGGTGTTCATGGAACGCGCCCTGCGCAAGATCCACATCCAGTATCCGCGCCGCCAGGTCGGGATGAAGATCTATGACGGCCAGTCCTCGCACCTGCCGATCAAGGTCAACCCGGCCGGCGTGATCCCGGCGATCTTCGCCAGTTCGCTCCTGCTGCTGCCGATCACCATCTCGACCTTCTCGGGCAACCAGACCGGCCCGGTAATGTCGACGATCCTGGCCTATTTCGGCCCCGGACAGCCGCTGTATCTGGTGTTCTTCGCGGCGATGATCGTGTTCTTCGCCTATTTCTACACCTTCAACGTCAGCTTCAAACCCGATGACGTGGCCGAGAACCTGAAGAACCAGGGCGGCTTCATCCCGGGCATCCGGCCCGGCAAGCGGACCGAGGATTACCTGACCTATGTCGTCAACCGGGTGCTGGTCATCGGCTCGGCCTATCTGGCCGCGGTCTGCCTGCTGCCCGAGGTGATCCGGCACCAGCTGGCGATCCCCTTCTACTTTGGTGGGACTTCCGTTCTGATCGTGGTCAGTGTCGTGATGGATACGATCAACCAGGTGCAAAGCCACTTGCTTGCCCATCAATACGAAGGTTTGATCGAGAAATCGCAGCTGCGCGGCAAACGCGGCAAGCCCGGCGCGGCCAAGCCGCGCAAGGCACCGGCACGTCGCTGAGGGGTTAAGCCCACCAAAAGGGTAGGAGAGGGACGATTACATGGCGATCAACATCATTCTGCTGGGCCCGCCCGGCGCCGGCAAGGGCACCCAGGCCCAGCGTCTGATCCAGGAACGCGGCTTGGTGCAGCTGTCCACCGGGGACATGCTGCGCGAGGCCCGCAGCTCGGGCACCGAGATGGGCAAGCGCGTGGCCGAGGTCATGGACCGGGGCGAGCTGGTCACGGATGAGATCGTCGTGGGCCTGATCCGCGAAAAGCTGGGGCAGGGCGGCAAGGGCTTCATCTTCGACGGCTTCCCGCGCACCCTGGCCCAGGCCGATTCGCTGCAGGCGCTGATGGCCGAGATGGACCAGCGCATCGACGCGGCCATCGAGCTGCGCGTGGACGACGCGGCGCTGGTCTCGCGCATCGTCAAGCGCGCCGACGAGATGCGCGCCGCCGGCCAGCCGGTGCGGCCGGACGACACGCCCGAGGTCTTTGCCGACCGCTTGCGCGAATATTACAAGAAGACCGCGCCGCTCTTGGGCTATTACTACGCCAAGGGCCAGCTGCGCCATGTCGACGGCATGGCGGCGATGGACGCGGTGGCGGCCCAGATCGGCGCCATCCTCGACAAGGAGGCGGGCCGGGGTTGACGCCCCCGCGCGAATCCCTTAATTCGCAGCATCTCGCATGAGAATCACCTCGCGAGGGGTGGCCGTTGAAGGCCCGAAGGCGATGCTTTCGGGTCTTTGGTTGTGAAAAAAGGTTCCGGTGCTACGGAACCGCAACAAGGAAAAGGAAAACGCGTGGCTCGTATTGCTGGCGTCAACATTCCGACCGGGAAACGCGTCCCGATCGCACTGACCTATATCCACGGGATCGGCCCGAAATTCGCCGATGAGATCGTTGCCGCCGTCGGCATCGAGCCGGCCCGCCGCGTGAACGAACTCTCGGATGCCGAAGTTCTGAAGATCCGCGAATATATCGACGCCAACTATACCGTCGAAGGCGACCTGCGCCGTGAAACCCAGATGAACATCAAGCGCCTGATGGACCTGGGCTCGTATCGTGGCCTGCGCCACCGTCGCGGCCTGCCGGTCCGCGGCCAGCGCACCCACACCAATGCCCGCACCCGCAAGGGCCCGGCGAAGCCCATCGCCGGCAAGAAGAAATAAGGGGGAACGGACATGGCACGCGATAAAACCCGTATCAAGCGCAAGGAACGCAAGAACATCGCCACCGGCGTGGCGCATGTGAACTCGTCCTTCAACAACACCAAGATCCTGATCTCGGACGTGCAGGGCAACGCGATCTCGTGGTCGTCGGCCGGCACCATGGGCTTCAAGGGCTCGCGCAAATCGACCCCCTATGCCGCGCAGATGGCCGCCGAAGACGCCGGCAAGAAGGCGCAGGAACACGGCGTCCGCACGCTGGAAGTCGAAGTCCAGGGCCCCGGCTCGGGCCGCGAATCGGCGCTGCGCGCGCTGGCCGCCGTCGGCTTCAACATCACGGCGATCCGCGACGTCACCCCGATCGCGCATAACGGCTGCCGTCCGCCGAAACGCCGCCGGGTCTGAACCTTCGGGATTTTGACGCGTTCCGCGCGGGGCTGTCCCGTGCGGGGCGCGCTTTTCGCATTTCACCTCGGGCGTTTCCGGCCAATGGTCATGGGTCGGGAACTGGTATGGAGGCAAACGCATGATCCACAAGAACTGGGCCGAACTCATCAAGCCCACCCAGCTTGAAGTCAAGCCGGGCGCCGATTCGTCCCGCGTCGCCACCGTGGTGGCGGAACCGCTCGAGCGCGGCTTCGGCCTGACGCTGGGCAACGCCCTGCGCCGCGTGCTGCTGTCCTCGCTGCAAGGCGCGGCCATCACCTCGGTGCAGATCGACAACGTGCTGCATGAATTCTCGTCCGTCCCCGGCGTGCGCGAGGACGTGACCGACATCGTCCTGAACCTCAAGGGCGTGACGCTGAAGATGGACGTGGACGCGCCCAAGCGCCTGACGCTCTCGGCCAAGGGCCCGGGCGAGGTCAAGGCCGGCGACATCCAGGAAACCGCCGGCATCACCATCCTGAACCGCGACCACGTCGTCTGCCACCTGGACGACGGCGCCGAGCTGCACATGGAACTGACCGTGGCGAACGGCAAGGGCTATGTCGCCGCCGACAAGAACCGTCCCGAGGACGCGCCCATCGGCCTGATCCCGATCGACGCCATCTTCTCGCCGGTCAAGCGCGTCAGCTACGAAGTCACGCCCACCCGCGAGGGCCAGGTGCTGGACTATGACAAGCTGACCATGAAGGTCGAAACCGACGGTTCGCTGACCCCGGAAGACGCCGTGGCCTATGCCGCGCGCATCATCCAGGACCAGCTTTCGGTGTTCGTGAACTTCGACGAGCCGGAAACCGCGACCCGCTCGGATGCCGAGGACGGTCTGGAATTCGACCCGCGCCTGCTGAAGAAGGTCGACGAGCTGGAGCTGTCGGTGCGTTCGGCGAACTGCCTCAAGAACGACAACATCGTCTATATCGGCGACCTGATCCAGAAGACCGAAGCCGAGATGCTGCGCACCCCGAACTTCGGCCGCAAGTCGCTGAACGAGATTAAGGAAGTGCTCTCGGGCATGGGCCTGCACCTCGGCATGGATGTCGTGGACTGGCCGCCGGAGAACATCGAGGACCTGGCCAAGCGTTTCGACGACCAGTTCTAAGAACTATCCGGGGGCGTCATACGCCCGGTGCACGGCCTGTGTACGCGCGGTGTACGCGATGCGCGCCCCCGGAAATCTGGGCAATCCCGCCCCAAGGAGAGCGGCCCGCACGCATGGGCTGCCGGACAAAGCAAAAGACGTCATAGGAGATCAATCATGCGTCACGCCCGTGGCTACCGCCGCCTCAACCGCACCCACGAACACCGCAAGGCGCTGTTCGCCAATATGGCCGGCTCGCTGATCGAGCACGAGCAGATCAAGACCACGCTGCCGAAAGCCAAGGAATTGCGCCCGATCGTCGAGAAACTGATCACGCTGGCGAAGCGCGGCGATCTGCACGCCCGCCGTCAGGCCGATGCGCAGCTGAAACAAGACCAGCATGTCGCGAAACTGTTCGATGTTCTCGGCGCCCGCTACAAGGACCGCCAGGGCGGCTATGTCCGCATCCTGAAGGCCGGTTTCCGCTATGGCGACATGGCGCCGATGGCGATCATCGAACTGGTCGACCGCGATCCCTCGGCCAAGGGTGCCGCCGACCACGCCCGCCTGGAAGCCGAATCGGCCGCCGACGAATCGTAAGAAAATTAACTCTTACTTAGGGTTAAGCGAAGGTTCATGCCCGCAGCCAGTCGATGGCTGCGGGCATTTTTGCCACATGAAAGCGAAACTTTCCGACCCGGGGCAGGGTGGGTGCGAAGGGCTTTCACCCCCTGGCTGAGCGTGCGGGCGCAGAAAACTAACGGGAATTGTGCTTCCGGCCGGGCGCTTGCCTTTTGGCGCACCATGCAGGTAAGGATGGTTGCGCCGGCAGGGTGACCCTGCGGCGTCCCGAAAAACGTCGCGTACAAGCACGGTATTGCTTGAATACATTGCGAACCGTGCCATTTTTCGTGGTAACCCTGAAAAAACGCAATCTGTCCAAAAAGTCATGTCATCTCGCGCGGAAATCAATGCAGCACTCGCCAAGCTGAAAAAGCTCGCTCCCGCGGGGTATTTCATCGGGCTTCACATTCGCTTCGCTGCACCGCTGATGCAGTTCCAGACCTATAACAAGGAATGGGCGCAGCGCTATTCCGAGCGGGCCTATGCGCTCCGCGACCCCACCATCGCCTGGGGCTTCTCGACCACCGGCACCTGCCGGTGGAGCGTGCTGCCGATTCCCGACCCGTTTTCCATCCTGCAGGATGCGGCGGATCACGGGCTGCGCTACGGGCTGGCGGTCGCCCATGGCCCGATCAAGTCGCGCACCATCGCCGACTTCGCCCATGACAAACGGGAATTCACGGATGACGAGATCGAAGCGATCTCGACCACGCTACGCCGGCTTCACGAGATCACGGAGCCGCCGGAGAGCCTGACGAAGGCTCAGCAAGAGGCCCTTCGGTGTATCGCAGAGGGGGATCGTCATGCAGCGGCGGCTGCCAAACTTGGTATTACGGAAAGCGCATTCAAGGCTCGTCTCATTTCGGCGCGTGAAAGACTGATGGCGCGCACGACTGCCGAGGCGCTGCAACGGGCCAAGGACTACCGCTTGCTATAAACGGTCCGTCCACCGTTGCGGTTTACACCTGGGGGCCACCACCACCACAAACCCCAGGAGAAGACCAATGCAGACCACCACACTTTCCTTCGCCAACCTGCACAACCACGGCGAACTCTTCGCGAACATCTTCCGCGCCCGCAAGCAGAGCTTCATCGTCCAGAAGCGCTGGAACCTGCCCCAGACGGACGACATGGAGTTCGACCAGTACGACACGCCCATGAGCCGCTGGGTCGCGATCCACGAGCATGGCCGGGTGATGGCCGGCGTGCGGCTGACCCCCACCACGGCCAGCTGCGGCATGTATTCCTACATGATCCGCGATGCACAGCTGGACCTGCTGGGCGGCTCGATCCCGCAGAACCTGCTCGACGGCCCCGCGCCGGTCGAGCCGGGCACCTGGGAAGCCAGCCGGCTCTTCGTCGATCACACCATCCCGCAGCGCGACCGCCGCCGGGTGCAGCTGGCCCTGGTGCAGGAAATGACCAACTCGGCCCGGGCGCTGGGGGCGACGCGGCTCGTCTGCCTGGTCGCCTCGACCTGGCCGCGCTGGCTCAAGCCCTGCGGCCTTGACGCGCAGGCCATGGGCCCGGTGATCTGGATCGACGACGGCTATTTCCAATGCGTCTCGATCAACCTGGCGACCAAGATGCATTGATGCCCGCCGCCAGGAGGAGGGCCTTTCGCAGGTGATGCGGGCGGCGTAACATACCGCCCGCATGGCAGACCTGTTCGACACCGCGCCCGCCGAGGGCGACCCTGCGCGCAACGCGACGCGCCCCTTGGCCGACCGGATCCGTCCGGCACGGCTTTCCGACGTCATCGGCCAGGACAAGGTGCTTGGCCCCGAGGGACCGCTGGGCGCCATGCTTGGCGCCGGCAGCCTGTCGTCGCTGATCCTCTGGGGGCCGCCGGGGGTCGGCAAGACCACCATCGCGCGGCTGCTGGCGCAGCAGACCGACCTGGCCTTCGTGCAGATCTCGGCGATCTTTTCCGGCGTGCCGGAACTGCGCAAGGTCTTCGACGCCGCCCGGCTGCGCCGCAGCCAGGGCCGCGGCACGCTGCTGTTCGTGGACGAGATCCACCGCTTCAACAAGGCGCAGCAGGACAGTTTCCTGCCGCATATGGAGGACGGCACCATCACCCTGGTCGGTGCCACCACCGAAAACCCCAGTTTTGAACTGAACGCCGCGCTGCTGTCGCGCGCCCAGGTCATCGTGCTGGAGCGGTTGAGCCTTGCCGATCTGGAACGCCTCGCGCAGCGCGCCGAGCAGGAGCTGGGCCGCGCCCTGCCGCTGACCGCCGAGGCGCGCGACCGGCTGCTGGAGATGGCGGACGGCGACGGCCGCGCCGCCTTGAACCTGATCGAGCAGGTCATGGCCTGGAAGGTCACCGGCAAGCTCGCCCCCGGCCAGCTGTCGCAGCGGCTGATGCGGCGGGCGGCGAAATACGACAAGTCGGGCGACGAGCACTACAACCTGATCTCGGCCCTGCACAAATCCGTGCGCGGCAGCGACCCCGATGCCGCGCTTTACTGGTTCGCGCGCATGCTCGAGGGCGGCGAGGACCCGCGCTATCTTGCGCGCCGCATCACCCGCATGGCGGTCGAGGACATCGGCCTGGCCGACCCGGCCGCGCAGCGCCATTGCCTGGACGCCTGGGCGCTTTACGAACGCCTGGGCAGCCCCGAGGGCGAACTCGCGCTGGCGCAGGCGGTGATCTATCTGGCGCTCGCGCCGAAATCCAACGCCGGCTATGTCGCCTACAAGGGCGCGCGGGCGCTGGCGCGCCAGTCGGGCAGCCAGATGCCGCCGGCCCACATCCTGAACGCGCCGACCGGGCTGATGAAGGACCAGGGCTATGGCGCCGGCTATGCCTATGACCATGATGCCGAGGACGCCTTCTCGGGCCAGAACTATTTCCCGGAGGGGATGAAGCGGCCGGTGCTGTATCTGCCGGTCGAGCGTGGATTCGAGCGCGACCTGAAAAAGCGCGTTGAATGGTTCGCCAGCCTGCGGCAGAAGCGGCAGACAGAGGGCAAAGCATGAAACACACATTCCTCCAGGTCGCGCTTGGCGGCGCCCTGGGCTCGATGGCGCGTTACGGCGTCAACATCCTGGCCGGGCGCGTGACCGGCCTGCCGCTGGGCACGCTGACGGTGAACATCGCCGGCTGCTTTGCCATGGGGCTTTTGGCCTCGGTCCTGGCGCTGCGGGGCGGCCAGCATCTGGCGCCCTTGCTGCTGACCGGCGTGCTGGGCGGCTTCACCACCTTCTCCGCCTTTTCCCTGGACACGCTGACCCTGTGGCAACGCGGCGCGGCGGGGCTGGCCCTGGGCTATGTGGCGGCCTCGGTCCTGCTGTCCTTGGCGGCGGTGACGGCGGGCCTGGCGCTTGGCCGGGGGATCTTTGCATGAGCGGCGTGCAGATCCTCCGCATCGGCGCCGACGAGGGCGAGCAGCGCATCGACCGCTGGCTGAAGAAGCGGTTCCCGCAGCTGACGCAGGGCGCGGTGGAAAAGATGTGCCGCACCGGCCAGCTGCGCGTCGACGGCGGCCGGGTCAAGGCCAATACCCGCATCGAGGCGGGCCAGGAGGTTCGCATCCCGCCGATCCCGGACGGCGAGGCGCCGGCGCCGACGCCCAAGGCCCGCGTCAAGCAATCCGATGCCGAGATGATCCAGTCCTGTGTGCTGTGGCGCGACGAGCATATCATCGCGCTGAACAAGCCGCCGGGCCTGCCCTCGCAGGGCGGCTCGGGGCAGGGCGACCGCCATGTGGACGGGCTGACCGAGGCCTTGATGTTCGGCTACAAGGACCGGCCGAAGCTGGTGCACCGGCTGGACAAGGACACCTCGGGCGTCCTGCTGCTGGCGCGCACCGACCGCATTGCCCGCGCGCTGTCCGAGGCGTTCCGGCACCGGCTGACCCGCAAGATCTATTGGGCCGCCGTGGCGGGCGTGCCGCATCCGCGCATGGGCTCGATCAAATACGGCCTCGTGAAGGCGCCGGGCCGCGGTCGTATGGGCGAGGGCGAGAAGATGGTCGCCGTCCACCCTTCGGAGGTGGCGACGACCGAGGGCGCCAAGCGCGCCCATACCGACTATGCCGTGCTGTCGGCGCTTGGCGGCCGGGTCAGTTGGGCCGCCATGGTGCCGGTCACCGGCCGCACCCACCAGCTGCGCGCCCATATGGCCGAGATCGGCCACCCGATCGTCGGCGACGGCAAATATGGCGGCTCGGGGCAGGAGAACCTGGGCGACGGCTGGGGCGCCCAGCTGGGCGGCGAGATCAGCCGCAAGCTGCACCTGCACGCCCGGATGATCCGCTTCGAGCACCCGATCAGCAAGAAGCCGGTCACCGTCACCGCGCCCTTGCCCGATCACATGCGGCGCACCTGGGACACGCTCGGCTGGTCGGAAAACGACGTGCCCGAAGACCCGTTCGAGGAGGCGTAATGCGGCTGGTCGTCTTTGACGTGGACGGCACGCTGATCGACAGCCAGGACGAGATCGTCCAGTCGATGAACGCCGGGCTGCGCGCCGCCGGCCTGCCGCAGATGGAGCGGGCGACGATCCTGTCCATCGTTGGCCTGTCGCTGCCGGTCGCGGTGGCGCACCTGCTGCCCGCCGCCGCCCCCGAACTGCGCGACCGCGTGGTCGAGGGCTATCGCCGCCATTTCATCGCCTCGCGCGAGGCCGGGCATCTGCCGCAGCTCTATCCCGGCGCGCTGGACTGCCTCGACACGCTGGCGGGGCTGCGGGGGGTCACGCTAGGCATCGCCACCGGAAAGCCGATGCGGGGGCTGGTGGCGATCCTTGCGGCGCATGGGCTGACGGAACGTTTCGCGACCCGGCAGACGGCGGACGGCCATCCCTCCAAGCCGCATCCGGCGATGCTGCAAAGCGCGCTGGCCGAAACCGGCGTGCCGCCGGGCCGCGCGGTGATGGTGGGCGACAGTACCTTTGACATGGCGATGGCACAGTCGGCCGGAGTGGCCGGCTATGGCGTCGGCTGGGGGTTTCATTCAGCGTCCGACCTGCGGGCGGCGGGGGCGGTGCTGATCGCGCCGGATTATGCCAACCTGACGCTGGCGCTGCTGGACTGGGCCGAAGGAGGGCAGCCATGAGCGAATGGAAGGCGCGGCGATTCTGGAAGGCCGCCTCGGTGCGGCCGGCCGGCGCGGGCTGGGAGGTGGTGCTGGACGACCGCCCGCTGCGCACGCCGGGCAAGCAGCCCCTGGTCCTGCCGACCGAGGCGCTGGCCCGCGCCGTTGCCGCGGAATGGGACGCCCAGGCCGACGTGATCGACCCGAACCGGATGCCGCTGACCCGCGCGGCGAATTCCGCCATCGAGAAGGTGACGCCGCAGTTCCATGACGTCGCCACCATGCTGGCCGAATACGGCGGCACCGATCTTCTGTCCTATCGCGCCGACGCGCCCGAGGAGCTGGCCCGCGCCCAGGCCGAGGGCTGGGATCCGCTGATCGACTGGGCCGCGACCGAGCTGCGCGCGCTCCTGCGCATCACCCATGGCGTCATCCCGGTGCCGCAGGATCCGGCGGCGCTGCTGAAACTGCATGCCGAGGTCGCGGCGCTGGATGCCTTCGGGCTGACGGCGCTGCACGATCTGGTGACGCTGCCCGGCTCGCTGGTGCTGGGGCTGGCGGTGATCCGCGGCCGCATCGACGCCGAAACCGCCCATGCCCTGTCGCGAATTGACGAGGAATTTCAGGCGCAACGCTGGGGCCGCGACGAGGAGGCCGACGCGGCCGCCGCCGCCCGCCTGGCCGCCATGCGCGATTCTGAGCGTTTCTGGCAGCTCAGCCGGCGCTGAGGAGATCGTTTTTCTTCTTTCTTGACGCTTCGCCCTGCATCGGCACAATGCCTGCAAGGGGGGCAGTCCTGGCCCCCTTCAACACGGGCTCGCCACGGGCAGTCTGCGGATGGACCCGTGACCCGACCCGGGAACAACAGAGGGGAAATTCATGAAACATACTGCACTCTTCGGCTCGGTTACGGCGCTGGCCCTTGCGGCTTCGGGTGCCATGGCCGCCGAAGGCGACACGCTGAAAGAGGTGAAGTCGCGCGGCGTGCTGAACTGCGGCGTCAACACCGGCCTGATCGGTTTCGCCGCCCCCGATGCGAACGGCAACTGGTCGGGCTTCGACGTGGCCTTCTGCAAGGCCGTGGCCGCCGCGGTGCTGGGCGACCCGGCCAAGGTGAAATACGTCCCGACCACCGGCCAGACCCGCTTCACGGCGCTCAGCTCGGGCGAGGTGGACCTGCTGGCGCGCAACTCGACCTGGACCTTCCAGCGCGACACCGACCTGAAGCTGGATTTCATCGGCGTGAACTATTACGACGGCCAGGGCTTCATGGTGCGCAAGGACCTGGGCGTCAGCTCGGCCAAGGAGCTCGAGGGCGCGACGATCTGCATCCAGACCGGTACCACGACCGAGCTGAACCTGGCCGACTACTTCAAGGCCAACAACATGACCTATCAGCCGGTCAACATCGACAGCAACGCCGAGGGCGAGCAGCAATACATGGCCGGCGCCTGCGACGCCTATACGACCGACGCCTCGGGCCTGGCCGCGACGCGGGCCAGCTTCGCCGACCCGGAAAACCACATCATCCTGCCCGAGATCATCTCGAAGGAACCGCTGGGGCCGGCGGTGCGCCATGGCGACAACAACTGGGGCGACATCGCGCGCTGGACGCTGTTCGCGCTGATCGCGGCCGAGGAATACGGCGTCACCTCGGCCAATATCGAGGAACTGGCGAAATCCTCGACCAACCCGGAGGTGCAGCGCCTGCTGGGCACCACCGACGAGCTGGGCAAGATGATCGGCCTGGACGCCGAATGGGCCAAGCGCGCCATCAAGGCCAGCGGCAACTATGGCGAGATCTTCGCCGCCACCATCGGCGAGCAGACCCCCATCGGCCTGGCGCGCGGCCTGAACGCGCAATGGACCCAGGGCGGGCTGATGTATGCCATGCCCTTCCGCTGATCGCGGTTGAAGAACGGGCGGCGCGGGGCGCAAGACCTCCGCCCGCCGCATGAACGACGCCGGCGCACAGAGGCCACAAGGCCCGCATCCCGTCCGGCACAGGGGGTTACAACATGGTTTCCTATCCGGGGGTGGACAATCCACCATTCCGATGGTCGATGCTGATCTATGATCGGCGCTATCGCTCGCTGACCTTGCAGGCGATCGTCTTCATCCTGGTGATGCTGCTGGCCAGCTGGCTGATCGACAACACGCTGCGCAACCTGTCCGCCATGGGCAAGACGCTGAGCTTCGACTTCCTGTTCCGCCGCGCGGGCTATGACATTCCGCAGCAGCTGATCCCCTATAATTCCGATGACACGCATCTGCGCGCCACGGTGGTGGGGCTGCTGAACACGCTGCTGGTCTCGCTTCTGGGCTGTATCGCGGCGACCATCGTGGGCGTGGTGGTGGGGGTCTTGCGGCTGTCCTCGAACTGGCTGATCGCGCGGCTGATGACGGTCTATGTCGAGGTGTTCCGCAATATCCCGCTGCTCTTGTGGATCCTGGTGATCCTGGCGATCTTCACCGAGGTCATGCCGCCGCCCAACGCCTATCGCGGCGAAAACCCGGCCGCGAGCATGATCCTGTTCGACACCATCGCGCCGACGAACCGCTATACCGCCATCCCCTCGCTGGGCATGACCAACCCGCCGGGCACCATCGCCCTGGGACGCGAGGGGATCAGCTGGGCCTTCGTGGCTTATGTCGCGGTGATCGTGCTGGCCTTCATCGGCAACCGGCTGCTGCGCACCCGGGCGCAGCGCATCCAGGACGCGACCGGCAAGCGCCCGACGACCTGGTGGATCACGCTGGCGATGTTCGCGGTGCCGCTCCTGCTACTGACCTGGTGGTTCGGCCTGCACCTGATCCCGCCGGTGCTGCGCGGCTTCAACTTCGCCGAGGGCATCAACATGGACAACGCGCTGGTGGTGCTGTGGCTGGCGCTGACGCTCTATACCGGCGCCTTCATCGCCGAGATCGTCCGCGCCGGCATCCTGGCCGTCAGCCGCGGCCAGTCCGAGGCCGCCTTTGCCTTGGGCCTGCGCCCGCGCCGCACCATGTCGCTGGTGATCCTGCCGCAGGCGCTGCGGGTCATCATCCCGCCCTTGATCTCGCAATACCTGAACCTGACCAAGAACAGCTCGCTCGCCATCGCGGTCGGCTACATGGACCTGCGCGGCACGCTGGGCGGCACCACGCTGAACCAGACCGGGCGCGAGATGGAATGCATGGTGCTGATGATGGGCATCTACCTGGTTCTCAGCCTGCTGATCTCGGGCGGGATGAATGTCTTCAACAGTCGCGTGAAGCTGAGGGAGCGGTGAGATGAGCGAGACCCACGCCCAGACCGTCGCCTATGTCCGCGACACCATGCTGCCGCCGGCGCCGCCGCCGGTGACCGAGCGCGGCGCGATCAAATGGCTGCGCGAGAACCTGTTCTCGGGGCCGCTCAACATCGTGCTGACGCTGATCGGGCTCGGCATCCTATGGCTTCTGGTCAGCACCATCGGGCCCTGGCTGTCGCATTCGGTCTGGAACGCCAATGGCATGGCCGATTGCCGCAAGATCATCGCCGAGACCTGGGGGCCGGACGCCACGGGCGCCTGCTTCGCCCTGATCAAGCATCGCTGGAACCAGTTCGTCTTCGGCTTCTATCCGGCGGCGCTGTATTGGCGGCCGGTGCTGGCCTTCGGCCTGCTGTTCCTGGCGCTGGCGCCGGTGCTGTTTTCCGAAAGCCGGCGCGCGCGGCGCATCGTGCTGGCGCTGGCGACCGTGCTGAGCTTTGCCATCGCCCTGGTGCTGGGCGCGCCGATGCCGGCGCTCGCGGGCATGGCCCTGTTGATGCTGGCCTGGGCGGTGCTGATCGAGATCCGGCCTGCCTGGGCGCTACTGGCGAGCCTGGTCTATCCGCTGCTGGCGGTCTGGCTGCTCTGGGGCGGCTCGCTGTGGAGCGAGATCGCCGTGCTGGCGGGTTTCGGCATCGGCTTCGGGGTCTGGCGGGCAGGGGCGCGCTTCGGGCTTTTCGCCGTCGCCGCGGCCGCCGTGGTCGCGGTGCTGTGGTGGCTGTTCCTGGCCGGGCCGGTCGCCGCTGCGCTGGCCGGCATGCTGCCGCTGCGGCTGCAGCCGGTCAGTTCCGACCAGTTCGGCGGCTTCGTGCTGTCGATCACCATCGGCGTCGCCGGCATCGCCCTGTCGCTGCCCCTAGGCATCGTGCTGGCGCTGGCGCGGCGCTCGGACCTGCCGGTGATCAAGCTCTTGGCGGTGATGTTCATCGAGTTCATCCGCGGCGTGCCGCTGATCACGCTCTTGTTCGTGGCCTCCTTGCTGCTCAACTACTTCCTGCCGCCGGGCACGAGCTTCGACATCATCCTGCGGGTCATCATCATGGTGACGCTCTTCGCCGCCGCCTATATGGCCGAGGTGATCCGCGGCGGGCTCGCAGCCCTGCCCAAGGGCCAATACGAGGCCGCCGACGCGCTGGGGCTGGACTATTGGAAGGCGCAGCGGCTGATCGTGCTGCCGCAGGCGCTGAAGATCTCGATCCCCGGCATCGTCTCGACCTTCATCGGCATGTTCAAGGACACCACCCTGGTGGTCTTCGTCGGGCTATTCGACCCGTTGAAGGCCATGGCCGACACCATCCGCGCGAGCTTCGAATGGAAGGGCGCCTATTGGGAGCCCTATATCTTCGTCGGCTCGATCTTCTTCATCCTCTGCTTCGGCATGTCGCGTTACTCGATGTATCTCGAACGCCGCCTGAAGCGCGACCATCGCTGAGGCCCTCCCATGCAGACGCAAGCCCAGAGCCAGACCGACACCCCGGCCATCGAGATCAGCCGGTTGAACAAGTGGTACGGCACCTTTCACGTGCTGCGCGACATCGACCTGACCGTCAGCCGGGGCGAGCGCATCGTCATCGCCGGCCCCTCGGGCTCGGGCAAGTCGACGCTGATCCGCTGCATCAACCGGCTGGAGGAACACCAGTCCGGCAAGATCATCGTCGACGGTACCGAGCTGACCCATGACCTGAAGAACATCGACAAGGTGCGTTCCGAGGTCGGGATGGTGTTCCAGCATTTCAACCTGTTTCCGCACCTGACCATCCTGGAAAACTGCACGCTGGCGCCGATCTGGGTGCGCAAGATCCCCCGGCGCGAGGCCGAGGAGACCGCCATGCATTTCCTGACCAAGGTCAAGATCCCCGACCAGGCGCTGAAATATCCGGGCCAGCTGTCGGGCGGGCAGCAGCAGCGGGTGGCCATCGCCCGCGCGCTTTGCATGCGGCCGCGGATCATGCTCTTCGACGAGCCGACCTCGGCCTTGGACCCCGAGATGATCAAGGAAGTTTTGGATACGATGATCGAACTGGCCGAGGATGGCATGACCATGCTCTGCGTCACCCACGAGATGGGTTTCGCCCAGGCGGTGGCGCATCGGGTGATCTTCATGGACCAGGGCCAGATCGTCGAGCAGAACACGCCGCGCGAGTTCTTCAACAATCCGCAGAGCGAGCGGACCAAGCTGTTCCTGTCGCAGATCCTGGGGCACTGAAAGGGGGGACTTCGCGTCCCCCGCCCGCCGCTGGCGCGGCGGACTCCCCCTGCGGGGTATTTGCGAAACGGAGAAACACCTTGTGGCGCCGGTTGCGGGCCGGGGTGCGGCCGGTCTATCGTGCCGGCAAGCGCTTCGGAGAACGACGATGAACCAGACCATTTTCCTGATGCTGGGCCTTTTGGGCCTTGTCGGTATCGGCTCGCTGGTGGCGAGCAACGACGACGACCATGCCCCCGAGGATCCGGGCGATCCCTATGGCGACCGCGAGTTGATCGAAGGCACGGACGAGGCCGAGACCATCGCCGGCACCGCCGGCGACGACGCGATCCAGTCCTATGACGGCAACGATTCCGTCGATGCCGGCGCCGGCGACGACCTGGTCTGGACCGGCTATGGCGACGATAGCGTCAGCGCCGATGCCGGCGACGACGAGATCTACCTAGGCTATGGCGACGACCTCTATGGCGCCGAGGACGACGGCGCGGCTGAGGGCGACGACACCATCGACGGCGGTTACGGCGACGACAGCATCACCACCAACCTGGGCAATCACGCGATCACCGGCGGCGATGGCGACGACACCATCACCGACAATGGCGGCACGGTCTCTATCGACGGCGAGGAGGACGACGACCTGATCCTGTCGCCCGACGATTCCGTTGCCGATGCGCCCGACACGCTGCTGGGCGGCGACGGCAACGACACCATCCATGCCGGTGCCAACGACCTTGTGGACGGCGGCGACGGCGACGACAGCTATATGCTCAGCTCCGAGGCGGGCGGTGCGGCGGTCATCACCTATAGCACCGACGACACCATCACCATCACCCTGGCCGAGGGCTATGCCGGCGAGGGCGACTATACGCTGGAGCAGGACGGCGACGACGTGCAGGTGCTGCTGGACGGCAATGCCGTCGCGGTGCTGCGCGACACGCTGGTCGATGCGGTGGGCACGATCGACGTGGTCAGCGCCACCGCCACCTGACGCGAAAAAGCGCGGCCCTTGCCCGGACCGCGCTCTCCATTTTTCTTCGTTCTGCAAATACCCCCGGGGGTCCGGGGGCAGACAGCCCCCGGCGCGACGCCGCCTCAGATCGCCGACTTCAGCGATTCCTCCAGGTAAAGCTCGCGCAGCCGCGTCGCCACCGGCCCGGGCCGGCCCGCGCCCAGGGTGACGCCGTCGACCTCGATCACCGGCATGACGAAGGCCGAGGCCGAGGTGAAGAAGGCCTCGTCGGCGGCCTGTGCTTCCGCGATGGTAAAGGGGCGTTCCTCGATCTGCATCTGCGCCTCGGCGGCATAGCGCAAGAGCGAGGCGCGGGTGATGCCGTGCAGGATGTCCTGCGACAGCGGCCGGGTGATGATCTTGCCGCCCTTGACGATATAGGTGTTGTTCGAGGTGCCCTCGGTCACGAAACCGTCTTCGGTGAACCAGGCGTCGTCGACGCCGCGGTGCTTGGCCTCCATCTTGGCCATCGAGGGATAGAGCAACTGGACTGTCTTGATGTCGCGCCGCGCCCAGCGCAGGTCGGGGATCGAGATCACCCGGATGCCCTGACGCGCCTGCGGATTGTCGGCCAGGCCCGGCTTTGCCTGCGTGAACAGCACAACGGTCTGCGGTGTGCCCTCGGGCGGATAGGCGAAGTCGCGGTCGCCCGGATTGCCGCGGGTGACCTGCAGATAGACCATGCCCTCGTCGATCCCGTTCAATTCGACCAGCTTGCGGTGGATCTCCAGCCATGCCTCGCGCGACAGCGGGTTCTTCATGCCAAGCTCGTCCAGCGAGCGGTTCAGCCGCAAGCAGTGGCCGTCGAAATCCAGCAGCTTGCCCTGCAGCACGCTCGTCACCTCATAGACGCCGTCGCCCATCACGAAGCCGCGGTCGAAGATCGACACATGGGCTTCGGTTTCCGGCAGATATTCGCCATTCAGATAGACGGTGCGGGTCATCATTCTCTCCATTCGCAACGGCTGCTGGCGCGGTCCTGCGCCCAAAGCGGCGGGGCGTCAAGATGGGCGGCACGGCCTTGGCTCTTTCGCGGCTGCAAAACAGGCTTGATGCAGCCGCAGCAATTATCTATCGGTTTGCGGGACACCTTTGAAATATCCTTACCCGAAAGGCAAGCCATGTCGTTTCGTTTGCAACCCGCCGCTCCCGCCCGCCTGAACCGCTGCCAGCTGTTCGGTCCCGGCTCGCGCGAGGCGCTGTTCCAGAAGATGGCCGGCTCGGCCGCCGACGTGATCAACCTGGATCTCGAGGATTCGGTGGCGCCGGACGACAAGGCGCAGGCGCGCCGCAACATCATTCAGGCCATCGGCGACATCGACTGGGGCGACAAGACGCTGTCGGTGCGCATCAACGGGCTCGACACGCCCTATTGGTATCGCGACGTGGTTGACCTGCTGGAACAGGCGGGCGAGCGGCTGGACCAGATCATGATCCCCAAGGTCGGCAATGCCGCCGATGTCTATGCCGTGGATGCGCTGGTCTCCGCCATCGAGGCCGCCAAGGGCCGCTCGAAACGCATCAGCCTGGAGGTGATCATCGAATCCGCCGCCGGCATCGCCCATGTCGAAGAGATCGCGGCCAGCAGCCCGCGCCTGCAGGCGATGAGCCTGGGTGCCGCGGATTTCGCCGCCAGCATGGGCATGGCCACGACCGGCATCGGCGGGACGCAGGAAAACTACTACATGGCGCATGAGGGCGCGAAATACTGGTCCGACCCCTGGCATTGGGCGCAGGCCGCCATCGTCGCCGCCTGCCGCACCCATGGCGTGCTGCCGGTCGACGGCCCCTTCGGCGATTTCAGCGACGACGAGGGCTTCCGGGCGCAGGCGCGGCGCTCGGCCACGCTGGGCATGGTCGGAAAATGGGCGATCCATCCCAAGCAGGTGGCACTGGCGAACGAGGTGTTTTCGCCCAGCGACAAGGCCGTCACCGAGGCGCGCGAGATCCTGGCCGCGATGGAAGAAGCCACGAAAACCGGCGCCGGCGCCACCGTCTACAAGGGCCGACTGGTTGACATCGCGTCGATCCGTCAGGCACAAGTGATCGTGCGGCAGGCAGAGTTGATCGGCGCCTGACCACAACGGAATACCTGGGCGACCACGCGGGGAGGCTGGTCGCCATGACAGGGGAGGAGCAACAGGCTCTGCCGCAGGCAGGGCCTGTTGTCATTCAGGGCACCGGCCTTGCCGGGTCATGAAATTGTCATAGAAATTCAATACATTTATGCGCTCGGCGGCGGCAGATACTTGGCTGGCTGCGACGGGCTTCAGCCCTCGACCGGCTCGGGCCTGGCGTGACGCTGGGCCGGGTCCGGGGTGCGGTTGCGCGGCGCCAGGTCGGGAATCGGTGATTCGGGCATGGCGGGCAGGCCGGTGCCGGCGACGCCGCGGAATGCTTTCCGGGCGCCAACGGGCGCGGGGTCTGGGGCCTTGGCTTCCATCTTGCGTCTCGCTTCGAACAAGCCCGCAGCAGTTATGGGCCGGGCGGGGGCAGCGCAAGGGGGCTGGCGGGAATGTGAGCCTGCCATGCCGCCGGGATGCGCGGGCTCGCCGCCAGCAGGCCTTGCGTATAGGCGTGCTGCGGCGCCTCCAGCACCTGATGCGTCGGGCCGGATTCGACGATGCGGCCCTGCTGCATGATCAGCACCCGGTCGGTGACCTGGCGCACCACCGCCAGGTCGTGGCTGATGAACAGATAGGCAAGCCCATGGCTGACCCGCAGCCGCGCCAGCAGGTCCAGCACCTGCGCCCGGACCTGCACGTCCAATGCGCTGACCGCCTCGTCCAGCACGATCAGCCGCGGCCTGATGATCAGGGCGCGGGCGATGGCGATGCGCTGGCGCTGGCCGCCGCTGAATTCGTGGATATAGCGGCGCATGGCGTCGCCGGGGATGCCGACCTCATAGAGCGCCTCGGCGACCTGTTCGCGCCAGTCGCGCGGCAGGCCGGTCAGGTGGAACGGCTCGGCCACCAGCCGCTCGACCCGCCAGCGCGGATCGAAGCTGCCGAAAGGGTCCTGGAACACCACCTGCATCCGTGCCCGCAACTCGGGCGCCATGGCGCGGCCGGCCTGGACCGGCTGGCCGTCCAGCAGGATGCGGCCGCCCTGCAAGGGATCGAGGCCCAGGATCGCCCGCGTCAGGGTGGACTTGCCGCAGCCGGATTCGCCGACCAGCCCGACCGATTCCCCGGCGGCGATGTCGAAGCTGACCCCGTCCACGGCCCGCAGGCGCCCCGGCGGCGCCATCAGCCCGGCGCGGGGCAGGGGATAATCACGCACCGCATCCTCGACCTGCAGCAGGCGGTGCGGCCGGGCGGGCGGCAGCACCAGCCGCGCCTGCTGGGTCGAGGCGGCAATGAGCGCCTGCGTATAGGGGTGCGCCGGCGCGCGGAACAGCGTCTCGGTCGGGCCCTGCTCGACGATCTGGCCGCGCTGCATCACCGCCACGCGGTCGGTGATGCCGGCCAGCACCGCGAGGTCGTGGGTGATCAGCAGCAGCGCCATGCCCTCGTCCCGCACCAGCCCCTTGAGCAGGTCGAGGATGCGGGCCTGCGTCGTCACGTCCAGCGCCGTGGTCGGCTCGTCCGCGATCAGCAGGTCGGGGCGCTGGGCGATGGCCAGGGCAATGGCGACGCGCTGGCGCTGGCCGCCCGACAGCTCGTGCGGATAAAGCGTCAGCGGAAAGCGCGGCGCTTCCAGCCCGACGCGGTCCAGCCGGTCGCGGGCGCGGGCCAGCGCCTGGTCGCGGGGCAGGGACTGGTGGATGCGCAGCGCCTCGGCCACCTGGTCGCCGATGCTCATCAGCGGGTTCAGCGCCGTCATCGGCTCCTGGAACACCATGCCGAGGCGGTTGCCGCGGATCCGGCACAGCGCGCTTTCCGGCAGGTCCAGCAGGTTGCGGCCATCGAGGTCGACGCGGCCGCCGGCCTGCGCGCCCTGCGGCAGCAGCCCCATGATCGCCAGCGCCGCCATGGACTTGCCCGAGCCGGATTCGCCGACCAGCCCGGTGACCTGCCCGGGCGGCAGCGCCAGGTCGATGCCTTGCAGGACCTCGTGCCGGCCGATGCGCAGGGTCAGGCGGCTCACCTCGATCATGGCGCGGTCCTGCGCAGCCGGGGGTCCAGCGCATCGCGCAGGCCATCGCCCAAGAGGTTCAGCCCCAGCACGGTCAGCACGATGGCCAGCCCCGGCACGATGGCGACATGCGGCGCCAGCGAGATCATGGTCTGCGCCTCGGCCAGCATGCGGCCCCAGCTGGGGGTGGGCGGCTGTGCGCCAAGCCCGACATAGCTGAGCCCGGCCTCGGCCAGGATGCCCAGGCTGAACTGGATCGTCGCCTGCACGATCAGCAGGTTGGCGATATTGGGCAGGATGTGCTGGGTGCTGATGCGGGCCCGGCCCTTGCCGGCCACCTGCGCGGCGCGGATATAGTCCAGCGTCCAGATCGGCAGCGCCGCGCCGCGCGTCACCCGGGCAAAGACCGGGATGTTGAAGATGCCGATGGCGATGATCGCGTTCAGCGCCGACGGCCCCAGCGCCGCGGTGATCAGGATGGCGATGACCAGGCTGGGAAAGGCAAAGACCAGGTCGTTGCCACGCATCACCACCTCGTCGATCCAGCCGCCCGCGCGCGCGGCGGCAAGCAGGCCCAGCGGCACGCCGAAGCCCATGCCGATGCCGACGGCGACCAGCGCCACCGCGATCGAGGTCCGCGCGCCGACCATGATCATCGCCAGCATGTCGCGGCCGAAATGGTCGGTGCCCAGCCAATGCGCGGCCGAGGGCGGTTGCAGCTTCTGCGCAATGGCGATTTGCGTCACGTCGCCCGGCGTCCAGACGAAGGACAGCAGCGCCGCGGCCAGCGCCAGCCCGGCCAAGGTGCCGCCGAAGATCAGCGACCACCTCATCTGCGCAGCCTGGGGTCGACCAGCGCATAGCTGAGGTCCACGAGGAAGGTGACCAGGATCACGGCGGCGACCAGCACCAGCACCGCGCCCTGCACCACGATCAGGTCGCGCTGGGTGATGGCCTGAAAGATCAGCCGGCCGAGGCCGGGCAGGTAGAACACGTTCTCGATGATGATCGCCCCGGCCAGCAGGAACGAGAATTGCATGCCGAGAATGGTCAGCACCGGGATCAGCGCATTGCGCAGCGCGTGGCGCGACAGCGCCTGCCCGGCGGTCAGCCCCTTGGCGCGGGCGGTGCGGATATAGTCCTGGCCCAGCGTTTCCACCAGCGCCGAGCGCAGCACCCGCGCCAGGATCGCCGCCTGCGGCAGCGCCAGCGCGACGGCGGGCAGGATCAGCGATTTCAGCGCCGCGCCGGGGTGGCTCCAGCCCGGAAAGCCGCCGGCGGGCAGCAGGCGCAGGTTCACCGCAAAGACCAGCACCAAGAGCATGGCGAACCAGAAATTCGGCAGCGCGATGCCGATCTGGGTCGCGCCCATCACCGCCGTCTCGGCCGCCCGGCCCCGGCGCGCGGCGGCGAACATGCCGATGGGCAGCGCCACCGCCACCGCCAGCACCAGCGCCAGCAGCGCCAGGGGCAGCGAGACCTGCATCCGGTCGAGGATCATCCCCGCCACCGGCGTCTTGTAGGTGAAGCTGTGGCCCATGTCTCCGGTCACGACGCCGCCGAGCCAGTGCAGGTAGCGCAGCGGCAGCGGCAGATCCAGGCCCAGCTGTTCGCGCAGCGCGGCGACGGTTTCGGGCTGCGCGCCGGTGCCCAGCATGAAGCTGGCCGGGTCGCCCGGCACCAGTTCCACCACCGCAAAGATCAGCGCCGAGGCCACGAGCAGGCTCAGGCCAAGCGAGATCAGGCGTCTGGTCACATAGCGCAGCATGGCCAAACGCTAATCCGCGGCCGGGCGGCGGTAAAGGTGGCTATAAGGTTCAAGGAACCTCGATCTTGCCGATCAACGGCACGTCGTCGTCCAGGCTGATACTGTGACGCTCGATCATGCGATGCACCTGCGGCGGCTCGGCGCCGCGGTGCAGGCGGTGCAGGTCCTCATAGGTCTGGAAATCGGCCTTGGTGCGGCGCAGGTTGTGGCGGACATATTCGTCCCAGGTGGCGATGTGATAGCTTTCGGTCCAGCGCTCGGGGTGTTCCAGGTCGCGCAGCAGCGCCCAGCCGCGCGCGCCGTCGCGGCGGCGGATATTGCGGCGCAGCGCCATCAGGCGCAGGAACTCGGGCACGTCCAGCTGGTCGATCTCATAGTCGATCATCACCATGATCGGGCCGGAACGGCCGCGCAGGTCCAGCGCCAGCTCGGGCTCGCGAAAGCGGTTCACCGGGTCCAGGTCCAGCGTGCCGAACTCGGGGATGCGCAGCCAATAGCCGGCGACGGCGCCCAGCATCAGCGGCACCGAGGCGGCGATCAGCGCGGTATTCACGCTGTAATTGTTCGCGACCGAGCCCCAGATCCAGCTGCCTGCCGCCATGCCGCCGAAGACCGCGGTCTGATAGAGCGCCAGCCCGCGCGCCACCACCCAGCGCGGCGTCGACAGCTGCACGGTGACGTTGAAGAGCGACAGCGCCAGCACCCAGCTGGCGCCGGCGGGCAGCATGGCAAGCGCGTGGACCCAGGTCTGTTCGGTCAGCCCCAGCAGCAGCGCCGCGCCGGCAAAGGCCGCGAAGGCCAGGCGCACGACGTTTTCGTTGTTCAGCCGCTCGCGCACCATCGGGTTGATCAGCGCGCCGCCGATCGCCCCCAGCCCGAAGCAGCCAAGCAACAGGCCGAACAGCAGCGAGCCGCCCGAGGGGTTCTGCTTGGCGACCAGCGGCAGCAGCGCCATGATGACGATGGCGGAAAAGCCGAAAAGCGCGCCGCGCGACATCACCCGGACCAGGTTAGGCGACAGCGCGACATAGCGCAGCCCGGCGCCGACGGCGGCGACGAAGGGCTCGGGCGTGGTGGTGCGCGGCGGCGTGACCGGATGCCAGCGCGCCAGCGCGCCCAGCAGCGGGATATAGCTGACCGCGTTCACCGCGAAGGCGGCGGCGGCGCCGAAGGCCGCGGTGATGATGCCGCCCACCGCCGGGCCGACGCTGCGCATCAGGTTGAAGCCGACCGAGTTCAGCGACACCGCCGCCGGCAGGTCCTCGCGCGGGACCAGGTCCTGCATGCTGGCCTGCCAGGGCGGGTTGTAGATCGCCTGGCCGACCCCGATCAGGAAGGTCAGCGACAAGAGCAGCAGCGGCGTCATCCAGCCCTGCCAGGTCAGCACCGCCAGCAGCACCGAGACCGCCGCCATGAACAGCTGCGCCCCCAGAAGCAGCGTGCGCCGGTCCAGAATGTCGGCCAGCGCCCCCGACAGCAGCGCGAACAGCATGATCGGCAGCGTGTTCGAGGCCTGCACCAGCGCGATCAGCGTGGCCGAGTCGGTCAGCTGCGTCATCATCCAGGCCGCGCCCACCGCCTGCACCAGCGCGCCGAAATTCGAGATCAGCGTCGCCGACCACAGCAGGCGGAAGTCGTTGTGGCGGAACGGGGCAAAGGGGTTCTTGCGGGCAGTCGCTGGCATCGGGGTAACCTGGTTCGCTTGGCCCCAACCTTAGGCAGCCCCAGCCCGGGCCGCAATCGCCGCCGCCGATTCCGCGTCCATCCGCCATATCTTGTGTCATATCCGATATACGCCGAAGAAGCTGCGGAAAATCGGTCCAAGATGCATCGATTCTTGCGCATACCGCGCCATTTCGCCGCAACTTCGGGATTTCATTTCCGGCGCTGCTGCTATCTTTGCGGAAATCTTCTTCGACAGGGTGCGCGAACATGAAAGTCATCGTTCTGGGGGCCGGCGTTCTGGGTGTCACCTCGGCCTGGTATCTGGCCAAGGCGGGGCATGAGGTCACGGTCATCGACCGCCAGACCGGCCCGGCGCTGGAGACGAGCTTTGCCAATGCCGGCGAGATCTCGCCCGGCTATTCCTCGCCCTGGGCGGCGCCCGGCATTCCGATGAAGGCGCTGAAATGGATGTTCCAGCGCCACGCGCCGCTGGTGATCCAGCCGCGGCTGGACTGGCAGCGCCTCTCGTGGATGGCGCGGATGCTGGGCAACTGCACCTCGGCCGCCTATGCCGTGAACAAAAGCCGCATGGTCCGCGTCGCCGAATACAGCCGCGACTGCCTGGGCGAGCTGCGGGCCGAGACCGGCATCCACTACGACGAGCGCACCCAGGGCACGCTGCAGGTGTTCCGCAAGCAGGAGCAACTGGACGGCGCCGGCAAGGACATCGAAGTGCTGAAGGCCGACGGCGTGCCCTTCGAGGTGCTGGACCGCGCCGGCTGCATCGCCGCCGAGCCGGGGCTGGCCGGGGCCGCCGACCGCATCGTCGGCGGGCTGCGCCTGCCGGGTGACGAGACCGGCGACTGCTTCAAGTTCACCAACCGCCTGGCCGAGATGGCCGCGGCGGCGGGCGTGACCTTCCGTTGGGGCGTCGGCATCGAGGCGCTGGAAGCCGAGGGCGGCCGGATCAGCGCCGTGCGCACCGACCGGGGCCGCATGCAGGCCGACCGCTATGTGCTGGCGCTGGGCCCGCATTCGCCGCTGCTGGTGCGTCCCCTGGGCATCAAGCTGCCGATCTATCCGCTGAAAGGCTATTCGCTGACCATCGACATCGAGGACGAAAGCCGCGCGCCGATCTCGACCGTGATGGACGAGACCTACAAGGTCGCGATCACCCGGCTGGGCGACCGCATCCGCGTCGGCGGGCTGGCCGAGATCGCCGGCTACGATCTGAGCCTGAACCCGCGCCGCCGCGCCACGCTGGCGAAATCGGTCGGCGAGATGTTCGTCGGCGCCGGCGATCCCGACAAGGCAGAGTTCTGGACCGGGCTGCGGCCGATGACGCCCGACGGCACGCCCATCGTCGGCGCGACGCCGATCCCGAACCTGTTCCTGAACACCGGCCACGGCACGCTGGGCTGGACCATGTCCGCGGGTTCGAGCCGGGTGCTGGCCGACCTGATCTCGGGGCGGCGGCCGGACATCCAGTCCGAGGACCTGGGCTATGCCCGCTATCTGAAGGGCCGCAAACCCGCCGCTCCGGGCGTGCTGCAACCGGCCAACGCCTGATCCCGCCGCATGAAAAAGGGGCCCGCGCGGGCCCCTTTGCTTCTGTTCTGCCGCAGGTCAGGCGCGCTGGATCAGCGAAATGATGGCCAAGAGGATCACCGCGCCGATGGTGGCGAAGATGATCGTGCCCAGGATCGGGGCCGAGGCGGCCATGCCGATGCCCAGCATCGGGAACAGCCAGCCGGCGATCACCGCGCCGACGATGCCGACGACGATGTTCATCAGCAGGCCCTGGCCGTGGCCCTTGACGATCAGCCCGGCCAGCCAGCCGGCGATCGCGCCGATGATGAGGGTGATGAGCAGAGCGGTCAAAGTCATGGGAAGGCTTCCTTTGCATGGCTTGCGGTTTCGCGCCGCGGCGGCGGAAAGCCGGTCTGGCGGGAAAACGCCGATTGCGCCGCACAGGTTCCGCCACCCGCCCGCAAGCCGCTGATGGCGCGCGATTCGGCAACAGTCCGGTAACGATTGCGTCCGCGAAAAGGCCGGCCACTTGACGGCGGACGGGTCGCGAAGGCTGATGGACCGATCCGAATCGTGTCAAGATCGTGTCTGGCCTGCTGCTCGGTGCCGGTGCGACCGCGACGCAATGTCACGCTGCCACGGCCGCGTCCCTGCCGGGACGGGGCTCGTTACGAAGGGAAATACCGATGCGCCTTGCACCGCTGATGCTGGCCCTGGGCCTTGGCCTTGCCGCCTGCGCGCCCACCTCGCAGACCCCGGCCTCCGCGCCCGTCGACATGGGCCCCTATGGCGCCCGCACCGACGAGGGCCCGAGCGGCCAGCCGATCGAGATCCACGCCGTCCGCCCCGCCTATCTGACCGACCGCAACCGCCGCCAGCAGGTCGCCTATAACGGCCCGGAGGCCGCCGGCACCATCGTCGTCGATCCCTATGCGCGCTTCCTCTATCACGTGCAGGGTAATGGCCAGGCCATGCGCTATGGCGTCGCGGTCGGCCAGGCCGGCAAGAACTTCCAGGGCAATGCCACCATCGGCCGCAAGCAGGCCTGGCCCAGCTGGACCCCCACCGCCAATATGGTGCGCACCCAGCCCGAGCTTTACGGCCCGCTGAAGGGCGGCCTGTCGGGCGGGGTCGACAACCCGCTGGGCTCGCGCGCGCTCTATCTCTACCGCGGCGGCCGCGACACCATGTATCGCATCCACGGCACCATGGATCCGTCCTCGATCGGCAAGGCCACCTCGGCCGGCTGCATCCGGCTGTTCAACCAGGACATCATGGACCTGTTCCACGAGATCCCCAGCGGCACCCCGGTCAAGGTGCGCACCCGCGCCGAAAGCCTGGCACTGGAAGGGCCGTTGGTCGAGCAGCCGAACGGCTATCTGGCCCCGGCCGGCGGCGCGGTCGAGACCGCCGAAGCCGCGCAGTAACCGCCCGTCGCCGCGATGCGCCAATCGACGCCCCGGTCCGCAAGGCCGGGGCGTTTCGCGCTGGCCAGAGCCGCTGCGGCGTGGCAGGTTCCGCGCGCAAGGCGTGTTTCAGGAGTATGCCATGACCGTTTCCGATCAGAGTCCGGCCGTATCGCGGGATCTCGACGCCATCGTGACCCAGACCCAGGCCGCCGCGCTGCGCCTGCTGGAGCCGGCGGCGCTGACCGGGCTGCAGCGCGAGCTGCGCGCCATGAAGGAGGCCGCCGCCGACGAGCCGATGCGCAAGACGCTGGCCAAGGCGGTGCAGCGCATCGCCGCCGAGAAGCGCCGCCGCGAGGGTGCGGGGTCCGAGGCCGGCGCCGCGGCCGCGCCAGCCCCGGCACCCGCGGGCGCTGACAAGGCGGACCGGGCCGAGAAGAAGCGCCTGAAGGAGGCCGAGCAGGCCGAGAAGAAGCGCGTCAGGGAGGCGGAGAAATCCGAGCGCCAGGCCGCCCGCAAGGCCGAGAAGCAGGCCGCGCGCAAGGCCGCGAAACTGTCCGGGCAGGGCGGGGACACGCCCGCGAAGCCTGCCGGGGCGGGGGCTGCGGCAGGGGCCGGGGCGAAGGGTTCCGGCAAGCCCGGCAAGGCCAAGGGCAAGAAGGCCGAATGAACGCGCGGGCGCGGTTCCCAAGCCGCGCCTTGCCTGCTATCTGGGGCGCAGCCTTCCTCGTTTCGAGTTCCCGATGCGCCGTCTGGTTCCGGTCCTTGTCGCCGCCCTGCTGTCCGCCCTGAGCCCCGCCCTGGCCTATGAGGCGGTGGATGCGGTGCATGGGCTGAAGGCGCCGCGCCTCTCGGACCGGCTGCGCTGCACCGACGACGGCGCCTTCTGCATCTCGGTCGCGACCTATGTCCCCGATGTCTGCATGGCGATCGAGCGGGCGGCGGGGCGGCACGGGCTCGATCCGCATTTCTTTGCCCGGCTGCTGTGGAAGGAAAGCCTGTTCGAGCCGGGCGCGATCAGTCCGGTCGGCGCCATGGGCATCGCCCAGTTCATGCCCGGCACGGCCGAGATGGTCGGGCTTGACGACCCGTTCAACCCGGCCAAGGCCATCGAGGCCAGCGCCCGCTATCTGCGCAAGCTGACCGACGGTTTCGGCAGCGTCGGCATGGCCGCGGTGGCCTATAACGGCGGCGAGAACCGCGCCGCGCGCTACCTGGCCCAGGGCGGCAGCCTGCCCTGGGAGACGCAGGACTATGTCCAGGCCATCACCGGCCTGACCGCCGCCAGCTGGCGCGAAAGCCCGCCCAAGGTGCTGGACATCCGGCTGGACAAGCAGCGCTCGTTTCGCGAGGCCTGCATCGACCTGGCCGGCAAACGCAAGCTGCGCGAGTTCAACACGCCCGAGCATCCCTGGCCCTGGGGCGTGATCGTGGCCACCCATCCCAGCCAGTCGGGCGTGAGTGCCCAGGTTTCGCGGCTGAACCGGCAGCTGCGGCCGATCCTGGGCGGCAAGCGGGTCAGCTATGTGCGCCGCAAGATCTCGGGCGGGCCGAGGAAGGTCTATACCGCGCAGATCGGCTATTCTTCGAAGACCGAGGCCTATGCCTTCTGCAACCGGCTGCGCGGCGTCGGCGGGCGCTGCCTGGTGCTGAAGAACTGACAGTGCCGGTGGCGCGGCTGCTGTGGGTATTTGGGGAGCAAAGAAGCGCTAGTCCCGCCAATGCACCGCCGTGAGGTCGTTGGCGGGCATCGGGGCGTTTTCCCACAGGCCCTCGATCTCGGCCTTGGCGACGCCGGTTTTCGCCAGCTGGAACAGGTAGGCGTTGGCGTGGTCCTCGGCGATGATCTTTTGCGCCTGTTTCAGCAGCGAGGCGCGTTCCGCCGGGTCGGTGGCGGCGTCGAGTTTCGCCATCGCGGCGTTGAAATCGGGATTGGCGTAATTGAAGTAATAGCTTTCGCGGCCGTAGATGCCGATGTCCATCGGCTCGACATGGCTGATGATCGTCAGGTCGTAATCGGCATTCTTGAACACCTGCTCCAGCCACTGTGCCCATTCCATATTGGTGATCTGGGTCTGGACGCCGACGGCGCGCAGCTCGGCCGCCAGGATCTCGCCGCCGCGGCGGGCATAGGGCGTGGGCGGCAGCGCCAGGCGCAGGGTCAGGTTTTCCGCCCCGGCCTCGGCCAGCAGTGTCTTCGACAGCGCGGGGTCGTATTGCGATTGCGCCGTCAGGTCGAGGTAATCGGGATTGTGCGGCGCGAAATGCGTGCCGATCGGGGTGCCATAGCCGAACATGGCGCCGTCGATCAGTTCCTGGCGGTTGATGGCATGGGCGATGGCCTTGCGCACGCGCCTGTCGGAGAGCGCCGCGGTCTTGTGGTTCATGGCGAGGATGGTCTCGCCCTCGGTGGTGCCGACCAGCACCTTGAAGCGCGGATCGGCCTGCAACTGCGCCAAGGTTTCGGGCGCCGGATAGATCGGGAAGGCGTCCACGTCGCCGGCCATCATCGCCGCGAAGGCTGCCGTCGGATCGCCGATGAAGCGGAAGGTCGCGGTCTTCAGCGCCGGCTTCGCGCCCCAATAGCCGTCGAAGGCATCAAGCCGGATATGGTCGCCCTGTTTCCATTCGCCGAACTGAAACGGGCCGGTGCCGATGGGGCGGGTGGCGATATCCTTGATGCTCGCATCGTCCACCATGACCGCGTCGCCCCAGGCCAGCTTGAAGGGAAAGCCGCCGTCCGGGGCCTTCAGGGTGATGCGGACGGTTTGCGGGTCCAGCGCCTCGACCGTCTCGATGCCCTCGAACAGGGCTTTCTGGGCGTTGGTGCTGTCGGGGGCGCGGGCGCGGTTCAGCGAGAAGATCACGTCCTGCGCGTCGAAGGCGCTGCCGTCGTGGAAGCGGACGCCCGGGCGCAGGTGGAAGGTGTAGGTCCTGCCGTCCGCCGTGTCCCAGCGTTCGGCGAGGCCGGGCTTGACGCTGCCATCGGGGCCGATGCGGGTCAGGCCCTCGAAAAGGTTGGCATAGACCACCTCGTCGATGGCGGCGGCGGCGCCGCCGGTCGGGTCGAGGTTCGGCGGTTCCAGCACCATGGCCAGCGTGATCGCGTCCTGCGCGGCCATGGCCGGCGTGGCGAGAAGCGCGGCCGTGGCCGCCGCCTGCATCAATCTTGCGAACATCCTTCCCCCTGGGCCGGTTTCCCGGGGCACATTCCGGGCAAAACGCCCGGCGATCAAGCCCGCTTCTCGGTCAGCTGCTGGGCGAGACCCGCGAACATCAGCCAGAGCGAGGTCAAGAGAAGCCCCCAGCGCGCCACGCTTTGCGGGTGGAAATCGACCAGCACCGCCCAGACCGCGAAGCCGACCCAGGCCGCGCAGACCGGCAGCGAGACCAGCCGCCAGCGCTCGGTCCGCACCGGATGGATGAACTTGACGTTGGTGAACATGGTCGCGGCCAGCGCCACCACGATCAGCAGGATGACCCAGAAGTTCGGCTTGAGCGCGAAAAGCACCAGCACCACCATGTTCCAGCAGGCCGGGAAGCCGGCGAAGGAATTGTCCTTGGTCTTCATGCGGGTATCGACGAAATAGATCACGCTGCCATAGGTGATGGCGATGATGGCGATCCAGCCGGTCCAGCCGGGCAGCAGGCCCGACATGAAGAGCGCATAGGCCGGGATGAAGACATAGGTCAGGTAGTCGATGATCAGGTCCATCAACACGCCGTCATAGGTCGGCCAGTTCTTCTTGACGTGGTAGCGGCGCGCCAGCGGGCCGTCGACGCCGTCGACGATCAGCGCGATCACCAGCCAGAAGAACATCTTCGACCATTCCGCATTGGCCGCGGCCAGTAGGGCAAGCATCGACAGGACCGCGCCGGTGGCGGTCAAGAGGTGCACGGACAGGGCTTTGAGGCGGGAATTCATCCTATGCTTCTGTCACCGAACGGTCATGATCGCAAGTTCGTGATGGTTGCAGCCCCGCGCATTTCGCCCCGGGTGGTGCAGGAAAGCGGCGTGGTCAGCGGACGAATTCCTCGGCCGCGTAGCCTTGCAGATACAGAAGCGCCGTCAGGTCGCCGTGGTTGATGCGCAGGTCGACCTGCGCCGCGACCACGGGCTTGGCATGCAGCGCGACGCCCATGCCCGCCAGTTGCAGCATGCCGAGGTCGTTGGCGCCATCGCCCACCGCCAGCGCATCGGCGGGGGTCAGGCCGCGGGCGGCGGTGATCTGTTCCAGCGCCTCGACCTTGGCCTCGCGGCCCAGCACCGGCAGGCTGACATGGCCGGTCAGCACGCCGTCCTCGGCGAGCAGCGTGTTGGCGCGATGCTCGTCAAAGCCGAGCGCGGTCGAGACCGGGCCGGTGAAGACGGTGAAGCCGCCCGAGACCAGCGCGCTATGCGCGCCCTGCGCCCGCATGGTGGCGACCAGGGTGCGCCCGCCCGGGGCCAGGGTGATGCGGCTGTCCAGCACCTCGCCGATGACCGATTCGGGCAGGCCGGCCAGCAGGCCGACGCGGGCGATCAGGGATTCGTGGAAATTCAGCTCTCCGTTCATCGCGGCGGCGGTGATGGCGGCGACGCGCTCGCCGACGCCGGCGAAATCCGCCAGTTCGTCGATGCATTCCTGCTGGATCATGGTCGAATCCATGTCGGCCAGCAGCACCGCCTTGCGCCGGCCGCGCGTCGGCTGGATGGCCAGGTCGAAGCCCTGCGCCTGCAGGCTTTCCCAAGCGTCCCAGAAATCGGCCGGCGGTGCCTCGACCGGGAATTCGGCGGCGATGCGGTCATCGAGCCAGATGGTGTGGCCGGCGTCCCAGCGGCTGCGCAGGGCGTCGACCAGGGCCGCGGTCAGGTCGGCGCGGTCGGGGGCGGCAAGGACGGAAACGGTGAACATGGCTGCCCCTTCGGCGGTTCGTTTCGGCGGTCGTTTCGGGCAGCACTAGCCAAAGCGCGGCGGCGGATCAATCGGTCGGATTCGTGCCATGGATCTGTCGCATCCGGGGCTTGCAATTTCTTCTTGCGGGAATCCGTGCCGGGTTGTAGAGCCGTCCGTGGGACACGCCGCCCCAACGCGGCGCTATCTAGCTGGAAGGCTATACAGAATGAGCATGACTGCTCCGGCCGCGCGTCCGGTCAATCCGCGCTTTTCCTCGGGCCCCTGTGCCAAGATCCCCCAATTTTCGCTGGACATGCTGGAGGGTGCGCCGCTGGGCCGCTCGCATCGTGCCGCCGTGGGCAAGGCCAAGCTGGCCGAAGCCATCGAGCTGACCCGCGCGGTCCTGGACGTGCCGGCCGATTACCGCATCGGCATCGTGCCGGCCTCGGACACCGGCGCGGTCGAGATGGCGCTGTGGTCGCTCTTGGGTCCGCGCAAGGTCGAGATGCTGGCCTGGGAAAGCTTCGGCGAGGGCTGGGTCACCGACGTGGTCAAGCAGCTGAAGCTGGATGCGGTGGTGCGCAAGGCCGATTACGGCAAGATCGTGGATTTCGCCCAGGTCGATTTCGACAATGACGTGGTCTTCACCTGGAACGGCACCACCTCGGGCGTGCGGGTGCCGAACGGCGACGCCATTCCGGCCGACCGCGCCGGGCTGACCATCTGCGACGCGACCTCGGCCGCCTTTGCCATGGAGCTGCCCTTCGACAAGCTCGACGTGGTGACCTTCAGCTGGCAGAAAGTGCTGGGCGGCGAGGGTGCGCATGGCATCCTGATCCTGAGCCCGCGCGCCGTCGCGCGGCTGGAGAGCCATACCCCGGCCTGGCCGCTGCCGAAGATCTTCCGCATGACCAAGGGCGGCAAGCTGATCGAGGGCATCTTCAAGGGCGAGACCATCAACACGCCCTCGATGCTGTGTGTCGAGGATTACCTGGTGGCGCTGAAATGGGCGCAAGCCCTGGGCGGCCGCAAGGCGCTGATCGCGCGGGCCGAGGCCAATGCCAGGGCCGTGCGCGACTTCATCGCCACCCGCGACTGGATCGCCGACCTGGCCGAGGATCCGGCCACCGCCTCGACCACCTCGGTCTGCCTGAAGTTCACAGATGCGCGCATCAAGGACGGTGCGGCCTTCGCCAAGGCCGTCGCCAAGCGGCTGGAGAAGGAGGGCGTGGCGCTGGACGCCGGCGCCTATCGCGATGCGCCCCCCGGGCTGCGGATCTGGTGCGGCTCGACCGTCGAGACCGGTGATGTCGCGGCGCTGATGCCTTGGATCGAATATGCCTTCGAGGCCGAGATCGAGGCGCAGGCCGTCGAGGCTTGATCTGCCGGACCGGGGCTCTGCCCCGAACCCCGGGATATTTTGACAAGAAAGAAGCCGAGTTGCAGCGCGTGCGGTGCGCTGCCGGCCCCTGCATATCCAGAGGATAGAGAAATGCCCAAGGTTCTTGTTTCGGACAAGCTGTCGGAAACCGCCGTGCAGATCTTTCGCGATCGCGGCGTCGAGGTGGACTACCTGCCGGATCTCGGCAAGGACAAGGAGAAGCTGGCCGAGGTGATCGGTCAGTATGACGGCCTGGCCATTCGCTCGGCCACCAAGGTGACGGCGAAGCTGCTGGAGCATGCCACCAACCTGAAGGTGATCGGCCGCGCCGGCATCGGGGTTGACAATGTCGACATCCCGGCCGCCTCGAAAAAGGGCGTGATCGTGATGAACACGCCCTTCGGCAACTCGGTGACGACGGCCGAGCATGCCATCGCGCTGATGTTCGCGGTGGCGCGCCAGCTGCCCGAGGCCAGCGTCTCGACCCATGAGGGCAAGTGGGAGAAGAACCGCTTCATGGGCGTCGAGGTCTTCAACAAGACGCTCGGCATCATCGGCGCCGGCAACATCGGCTCGATCGTCATCGACCGGGCGCTGGGGCTGAAGATGAAGGTGCTGGCCTATGACCCCTTCCTGTCCGAGGAGCGGGCCAAGGAACTGGGCGTGAAGAAGGTCGAGCTGGACGAGCTGCTGGCCAAAGCCGATTTCATCACCCTGCATGTGCCGCTGACCGAAAAGACCAAGAACATCCTGTCGCGCGAGAACCTGGCCAAGACCAGGAAGGGCGTGCGCATCGTCAACGCCGCGCGGGGCGGGCTGATCGACGAGGAGGCGCTGGCCGAGCTATTGAAGTCGGGCCATGTCGCCGGCGCGGCGCTGGACGTCTTCGCGACCGAGCCCGCGACCGAAAGCCCGCTGTTCGGCCTGCCGAATGTGGTGGTGACGCCGCATCTGGGTGCCTCGACCACCGAGGCGCAGGAGAACGTGGCCCTGCAGGTCGCCGAGCAGATGTCGGATTATCTGCTGACCGGCGCGGTGCAGAACGCGCTGAACATGCCCTCGGTCACCGCCGAGGAGGCTGCGACCATGGGGCCGTGGCTGAAGCTGGCCGGGCATCTGGGCACGTTCATCGGCCAGATGACCGACGAGCCGATCAAGGCGATCAACGTGCTCTACGACGGCTCGGTCGCCGAGATGAACCTGAAGGCGCTGAATGCCGCGGTGATCGCCGGGGTGATGAAGGCGACAAACCCGGACGTGAACATGGTCTCGGCGCCGGTGATGGCGGCCGAGCGCGGCGTGCAGCTGCAGACCACGACCCAGGCCAAGACCGGTGTCTTCGACGGCTATATCAAGGTGACCATGGTGACCGACAAGCGCGAGCGCTCGATCGCCGGCACGGTGTTCAGCGACGGCAAGCCGCGCTTCATCCAGATCCGCGGCATCAATGTCGATGCCGAGATCGGCGCGCATATGCTCTATACCCGCAACAAGGACGTGCCGGGCGTGATCGGCGCGCTGGGCATGACCCTGGGCGACCTGGGCGTGAACATCGCCAACTTCACCCTGGGCCGGACCCATGCCGGCGACGATGCCATCGCCATTCTCTACCTGGACGAGGCCATGGCGCCCGAGACGGTCGAGGCGCTGCGGGCCACCGGCAAGTTCCTGCAGGTCCGGCCGCTGCAATTCGAGGTTTGAACCTTGCGAACCCCCGGGGCATGTTTCCCGGGGGTTCGACCTTCAGGAGACGCCATGCGGACCTATGCCATCGGGGACATCCACGGCCAGCTTGGGCTGCTGAAGCAGGCGCATGCGCGCATCGCCCGCGACGAGGCGGCGCGGGGCGGCGTCTCGCAGCTGGTCCATGTCGGCGACCTGCTGGATCGCGGCCCCGATTCGCGCGGTGTCATCGACTATCTCATGCAGGGCCAGGCCGAGGGCCGGCCCTGGATCGTGCTGAAGGGCAATCACGACCGCTTCCTGCCGCGCTTTGCCGCCGAGCCGGGCTGGATCGACGCCGGGCTGGCCTCGGGGCGGCACTGGCTGGACCATGAAAAGCTGGGCGCGGCCGAGACGCTGGCATCATACGGCATCGACCTGCGCGACCACGCCGGCACCCATGCCGCGGTGCTGGACCGGGTGCCGCAGGCGCATCTGCGTTGGCTCGAGGCGCTGCCGCTGTGGCACCTGACCCCGCGGGCGCTGTTCGTCCATGCCGGCATCCGCCCGGGCGTCGACCTGGCGCGGCAGACCGAGCAGGACCTGGTCTGGATCCGCAAGGGCTTTCTTGACGACGCCCGCGACCATGGCCCGCTGGTCGTGCATGGCCATACCGTGGTCGAGCGGGTCACGCATTTCGGCAACCGCCTGGCCATCGACACCGGCGCCGGCCATGGCGGGCCGCTGAGCGTGGTGGTCTTCGACGAGACCGGCCTGCACCTGCTGACCGATGAGGGGCGCAGGCCTCTGGCCGCTGCCTGATCCTGTGGCGCCGCGGCCATCGCGCAGGCGTGAAATCCCTAAAATCAAGGGCATCCATTGACGCAGGCCGGGCAGGGGCCAAATATGACGTTATCATGACATTCAGGCGCCGGCCCCTTCGCCCGACGCCAGGAGGTGAGGCGCCGTGCAGTCCCTATCCGTGATCCTTCAGTTGGCGGGTGCCGTGGCGCTGTTGTTGTTCGGCCTGGGGCTGGTGCGCGACGGCATGCTGCGCGCCTTCGGGATGAAGCTGAAGGTGGCGCTGGGACGGGGCACCGGGACCGGGCTGCGGGCCTTCGTCTCGGGGCTGCTCGCGACGCTGGGGCTGCAAAGCTCGACCGCGACGGCGCTGATGACGGCCTCTTTCGTGGATCGCGGCATGATCCGGCCGCGCATGGCCCAGGTCGTGCTGCTGGGCGCGAACCTTGGCACGGCGCTGACCGCCTGGATCGTCGCCTCGGGGATCGAGGCGCTGGTGCCGGCGCTGCTGCTGCTGGGCCATGTCCTGCGCCGGCGCGACCAGCGGACATGGTCGGGGGCGGGGCTGGCGCTGATCGGCATCGGGCTGATGCTGCTGTCGCTGTCGCTGCTGACCGGGGCGACCGAACCCCTGCGCGACTCGGCGGCCATGGCCGCGTTCCTTGCCATGCTGGGCGATGCCTGGCCGGTGGCGCTGGCCTTCGCGGCCGGGCTGGCGGTGGTCTGTTCCTCGTCGCTGGCGGTGGTGATGCTGGTGCTGTCCCTGGGCATGGCGCCGGCGCTGACGGTGGTGCTGGTGCTGGGCGCGAACCTGGGCGGGGCGATCCCGCCGCTGCTGGCGACCGCGGGGCAGGGGGTGGCGGCGCGGCGCGTGGCCCTGGGCAACCTGATCGTGCGCGGCATCGGCTGCCTTCTGGCGCTGCCGCTCGCCGGCCAGGCGGCGGCGCTGCTGACCGCGCTGCCGCTGCCCGAGACCGGGTTGGCGGTCGAGGCGCATCTGGCCTTCAACCTGGTGCTGGCGGCGGCAATCTGGCCCTTTGCCGAGCTGCTGACCCGGCTGACCGCCATCCTGATGCCCGAGGCCGAGCAGACCCCGCCGATCGAGGTGCAGCTGCTGGACGGCTCGGCGCTGGATGCGCCCGCCGTGGCCCTGGCCCGCGCCAGCCGCGCCGCGCTCGCCATCGGCGACGTGGTCGAGCGCATGCTGCAGCAGGCCCGGACCGCATTCGCGCATGGCGACGACGCGCCCCTGGCCGAGGTCCGCGTGCTCGAGGATCGGGTGGACCGCATGCAGCAGGAGGTGAAGGGCTTCCTGTCGCGCCTGGGCCGCGAGGCGGGCGAGGACGAGCGGCGCCAGGCCATCACCATCCTCGACTACGTCATCAACCTGGAGCATGTCGGCGACATCATCGACAAGGGCCTCGCGCCCGAGATCCGCAAGAAGGCGGGCCTGGCGCTGCGCTTTTCCGAGGAGGGCTATCGCGAACTCGACGGGCTGTTCCTGATGACGATCGAGAACCTGCGCGTGGCGCAGACCGTCTTCATGACCCGCGACCGCGACCTGGCGCGGCAGCTGATGGAGGAAAAGGTCGAGATCCGCCGGCTGGAGCGCCTGTCGGCGCAGCGCCACCTGATGCGGCTGCGCGAGGGGCGCGAGGACAGCCAGCAGACCTCGTCGCTGCATCTCGACATCCTGCGCGACCTGAAGCGGGTGAACGCGCATATCGTGTCGGTCGCGCATCCGATCCTGGACGAGGCCGACCTGCTGATCGAAAGCCGGTTGAAGACGGGGTAAGGCAGGGCTTTGCCATCGTCCTGCGGCGGGCTGGAACCGCGACGGGACCGGGCGCAAGCTGCTCTTCCCGGTCAAAGGGGGAATCGCTTCGGCGCACCAACCGGCATGAAGATCATTTGTCCTCGCATGCGGAACCTGCGCTATCCTTGCCCTGTTCGTTGCGGTTGCGCCGGTGAGCGCCGAGACGAGCCGGATTCTTCTCATACCACCGGCCCTTTCTCGTGGCGCAGCAGGTCGATGAGCCTCCGCTAGGTGGTGTTGACAAAAGGGATTCACAGGGTGGCCTGATCGTGATTCAAGCTGGTACCTGCAATGGAGACCAGCTTGGCACGAGACCTGATGTCGGACGAGGAATGGGCGTTTCATGAGCGCTTCATTCTGGCCGTGCGCGCCCCGAACGGGCGCAAGCCCGCAAATCACCGCCTTGTTCTTGATGGGATTTTCTGGATCGCGCGGACCGGCTCTCCTTGGCGCGACCTCCCAGAAGAGTTCGGGAAGTGGTCCAGTGTCTACCGCCAGTTCCGGCGCTGGACCCTGGCGGGGTTGTGGGAGCAGATCCTCGAAGCGCTGAACGAAAGTCGGATCGTGCCGGATGCGCTCCAGATGATCGACAGCACCGTGATCCGCGCCCATCATCAGGCAGCGGGCGCAAAAGGGGGACTCCAAGACAGGGTTTTGGCCGTTCAAGAGGTGGTTTCACGACCAAGGTCCACCTGCGCGTCAATGCTGCCGGGCTGCCAATGAGGTCGGACATCACGCCGGGCCAGACATCGGACTACCTGGGCTTTGATCTGGTCATGGACGACAACCTGCCGGAGCCTTGCATCCTGCTGGCCGATCGCGGCTATGACTCCGACAAGGTTCGCAAAACCATGGAGGCGCGTAGCATCCTGCCGGTGGTCCCGATGCGCAAGTCTCGCAGGCTCCGTGTCGCTGTCGATCGCAGGCTCTACCGGCTGCGGAACCTTGTCGAGCGGTGCTTCAACAAGCTCAAGAACGCTCGCCGTGTCGCCACCCGCTACGACAAGACCGCCGAAAGCTTCCTTGGCTTCATCGATATCACGTCGATCCGCCTCTGGCTCCGCCATTTGTCAACATGACCTAGGTGCTCCTTAGGTTGCTCCTCAGTTCACCTTGGGGTCCTGTATCAACCCAGCCTGGAGCTATAGGTGGTCATAATTCCCTCCCTCCTCCCTCACCCCTCAGAACCATGGCTGAACCCTGGGCTGTCCTATAGGGTGCCCTAATTCCTGAGCCCCTCAGGCTGAGCTATAGTACGGCCTAATCAGCCTGTCTGGTGCTATAGGGAAGGTAACTGCGGGCCATGGCTGGGATCTGGTTGAACAGTCTGTCTGTCCTATAGGGAGGGGTAATTGCTCCGCCCCAGATGCCCCTCTCCGGCCTGCACTGGTGAGCCGTACAGGGCGATGAGAGGGGTTCAGGTACCAGCCCAGCCAAGGACCGGAGATGCCTCTCTACGGCGCTCTCCGGGGCTCCTGTGGCCTGCACGTTGTTCCCGCCTCCTGTTCCCCTTGGTGAACCCTGGCCGAACCTATGGCAGGCCCTAACTGCGATAGCCCCACAGAGTCACGGAGAGGGCCGTACAGGGGCGTGAAGGTTCTCTGCTAGGGTGGGGTAAGGGGATGGGGAAGGATCGCCTCCACAGCCCTCCTGTGGCAATCTGGTCGTCTCACCGCGAGAAAGCGTCGATCAGGTTCAGGACGGCAAGAATCTTCCGGGTGCCGCTGTCAACCCGATAGACCCGATCCTCGTCACGATAATAGTCCCACCCCCGGCGGCGCTCCAAATCATAGCGGTCGAAGTCGCGGATGATCCGGTAATCCCCGATGCGCAGCGTGTCCCCCACTCGGGTGCCGTACCGCTTGCCGACCTGCCCCGGCGGAACGCAGGGCGGGTTCTTCTTGGCAAGGCCGGGAGGGCAGTTGCTTACATAGCGCGTTTGAACGCGGTGGATGACCTTGGGACCGTGCTCATTCTGTTGGCGGTGGGCCAAAGCACCTTTCCCGTTCCCATTACCGCGTCCGGGATCAGCGGCAACCGGGCTAACTCCAAGGGCGGCTAGCACCAGTGCAGTCGTCAATTTTGCTGTCAGTTTCATCGTTCACAATCCGAGGTCGTTTCGTAGGCATATACCAGCGGATGCACACTCCGTTGCATCACAAAATCATGCTTGGCGGAAACAGGCCGAGAAGGTGCTGAAAGGCTCAGTCAGGCACCGGGGCTGGTCCAGCCGCAACGCTTCCAGCGGCGACGCAGGATGACCAGAGGTGATTCCTTTGGGGCCCGACCGGATGCCGAGGAGGCGTCCTAAAACTGGTCAGAATGGCTGGTCAGAATGAAGGAAGGGGAGAAGGTAGGAACAGGCTCTAGCGCCTTGATTTCTCTTCATAAAATATGATGCGCGAAATAACTGGTGGAGCCAAGGGGAGTCGAACCCCTGACCTCTTGAATGCCATTCAAGCGCTCTACCAACTGAGCTATGGCCCCACCGGAGGTCTCGGGCGGCGTCTCCGTCGCCCGTGTGAGGGGTCGTATAGAAGGGCCGCCGAAGGGGTGCAAGCGGAAAAACACCCCGCGCCGGAAAAAATCCGAAAACCCTCGCTTCCAACTGAAATGCAACGCTTTTCCAGGCGCCCCCCACAGGCGCTGGAGGCGCGGCGGGCGCGCCTCCGGCGGGCGATCAGCCCAGGCCCAGCTTGCCGCGCAGCGTCGACAGGTCCTCGGCCAGCGTGTTCACCTTGGTCGAGAGCAGGTTGCGGTCGGCGTCGGTCAGCTCCTCGTAGGAGACATAGCCGCCGTCCTTCTGGTATTTCACCAGAACCTCGTCCACCGCCTTGAAATTGCCGTCGACCTTGGCGACGAAATCGGCCTCCTTCTCGGCGATCAGCGGGCGCAGCAGCTCGTAGATCTTTTGCGAGCCCTCGAAGTTCGCGTCGAAATCCCACAGGTCGGTGTGCGAATAGCGGTCTTCCTCGCCCGAGATCTTGGTCGCGGCGACTTCCTCCATCAGCACGGCCGCGCCGCCCACCACCACCTCGGGCGGGAAGGTCAGGCCGTTGATGCGGGCGTCGAGGTCGGTCACGTCCGCCAGCAGCTTGTCGGCATAGCCCTCCAGACCCTCGGTCGAGCCCTTTTCCCAGAGCCCGTGCTCGATGCGGTGGAAGCCGCTGAAGGCGTCGTCCGCCTCGGCCTTCTCGAAATCGTCGGCGCGGGCGTCGATCGACACGTCGAGGTCCGAGAACAACTCGGCGATCGGCTCGATGCGCTCATAGCTCATGCGGGTGGGCGCGAACAGCGACTTGGCCTTCTCGACGTCGCCGGCCTTGACGGCCGCGGTGAAGGCCTTGGTGTCCTCGACCAGTTTCGCCGTGTTTTCCGCGACATAGATCTTATAATCCGCCAGCGGCGCGACCAGGTCCAGCGACGGGTCGGCGGCAAGGGCGACGCCGCCCCAGCCGGTCAGGGCCAGCGCCAGCGCCGTGCTCCTCAGATGTCTTGCAAGCATGTTCAGATCTCCCGTTGATGCAAGGTGACGGCTGGGCGGATCAGCTCCGCCTGGCTGCGGTGACAAGGGCCGAACCGAGATAGTCCCCGGGCTGCACGCCGGGCAGGGCGAAGAAATAGCCGCCGCCGATCGGCTTGATGTATTCCTCCAGCGGCTCGCCGTTCAGCTTTTCCTGCACGGCTATGAAGCCGGCCTGCAGATCGGCCTGCCAGGCGATGAACAGCAGGCCCTGGTCCAGCTGGCCGTTCTTCAGCGCGCCGCGCGAATAGTTGAAGGGCCGGCGCAGCATCAGGTGCTTCTGGCTGTCCGGCGTGCGCGGATTGGCCAGCCGGATATGCGCGCTGTGCGGTGTCGTATCGCCATCGGGATCGGCGGCATAGTCCGGCACATGGCGCTCGCCCGCCTCGGGCGCGTCCAGCGGCGCGCCATTGTCCTTCATGCGGCCGAAGATCCGCTCCTGCTCGCGCAGGGGGGTGCGGTCCCAGCGTTCGACCAGGTTGCGGATGATGCGCACCGCCTGGTAGCTGCCGCCATGCGCCCATTGCGGCTCGTCCTTGCCGCCGGTCCAGACGATGCGGTCCATCGCCGCCGCGTCGGTGGCGTCGGGATTGGCCGAGCCGTCGCGGAAGCCCAGGAAATTGCGCGCGCTGGGGGTGGTGCCGTCCGGCCCCGGCAGTTCGGGCGGGACCGAGCCCTCGACCATCCAGCGCAGCACCACGAATTCCGACAGGTTCTTCAGGATGTCGCGCAGCGCGTAAAGGCAGGTGTCCTGCAGGTTGGCGCAGAACTGGATCGACATGTCGCCGTGGCACAGCGCCGGGTCCAGCGCGTCGTTGCGGAACTGCACCATGCGTTGCAGCCGCGCCGGCTTCAGGCCCGCGAGCCAGGGCTGGTTCTGGAACAGGCTGTCGCCCAGCGCCACGGTGATGGTCAGGTTGTCGGGCGAGATCACCGGGCCCAGCAGGCCGGAATCGGCCGGCGGCAGCTTGGGGTCGCGCTGCGGCACCGGGCCGCCGGCGGTCAGGAATGCGGCACGCTCGGTCAGCAGCCGCAGCATGCGCTCGAAATCGTCGAGCGAGCCCAGCACCAGGTCGAAGGCCGCGACGATGCCGTTCGCCGGGCGCGGGGTGGTGATGCCGGCCTGGTGCGGGCCGTGAAAGGGCACGCTCTGCTTGGCCGATTCCGCATGGCCGTGCGGCGCGGCATCGACGTTGCGGGCCTGTTCGGGTTGCTGGGCGCGGGCGGGCAGGGCGGGCATCGCCCCCGCCGCCGCGCCAAGGGCCAGCGCCTTCAGCAAGGCGCGGCGGGGCAGGGTGCGGTGGTCGTCCATGTCAGTTCATCCCGATGGCGGTTTGCAGCCGGCCCAGCGATTCCGAGAGCCGGGTCAGGTCGGCGGAAAGCGCCTCGCGCTCGGGCTTGGGCACGTCGCCATAGCTGGCAAAGCCCTTGTCGCGCAGCGCGGCCAGCCGGGCGTCCAGCGCGTCCAGGTCCTGGCCGATGACCGTGTCCAGCGCCGGATCGACGCCGGCCACGACCTGCCGCAGCAGGCCGGCCAGCTTGCCGATGCCCTCGACCCCGGCCGCGAAATCCTGCAGGTCGTTTCCGGCATAGAGGTTTTCGCCCTCGGGCACCTGGGCCTGGGCCATCTGCAAGGCGCTGGCGCCCGGCATCTCGATCAGCAGGCCCGGGTCCAGCGGCGCCTGTTTCAGCCGCTGCGCCAGTTCCTTGAGGTCGGCCAGCAGCGCATCGGCGACGGGCAGCAGCCCCTCGGTGCTGTCTTGCGCGAAAAGCCCGTATTCCAGGCGGTGATAGCCGGTGAAGCCCGGATCCTGCTCGCGCTTTTCCAGATAGGCGGCGCGCGGGTCGATCCGGTCCTCGAGATCCGAGAAGCGATAGGCCAAGGGCTCGATGCGGCGATAGGGCAGGCGCGCCTCGCGCCAGGCGGCTTGCGCGGCCTTGACATCGCCCGCCGCGATGGCCTCGCGCAGGGTTTCGGCGGCCTTCACGGCGGCATTGCCCTGCATGACCAGGAACACCCGGTATTCCGACAGCGGCCCCAGGAACTTGCGCAGCGTCACCTCGGAGGCGGCGGCGCTGGCCTCGTCCGAGGCGGTGACGCTGAGCGTGCCGCGCGGGTTCGACAGCAGCCCGCAGGTGATGGCATATTCGCCCGGTTGCAGCTGCACCTCCAGCGTGGCGCGGAAGCCCGGGGCGATGTTCTCGCGCTCGGCCACGACCATGACGCCGTCCAGGATCTCCCATTCGATGGGACGGTCCGAGGCGTTCACGATCTCGAAGCTGCGCCGGCCGCCGGCGACGGTGATGGCGTTCGGATCGCAGGTGGTGGCGCCGACGGTGACCAGCTGGTCGGCGGCGGTCTGGCTGCCGGCATTCTTTTGCGTCGCATACCAGAAGGCGGCGCCCCCGGCCACGGCCAGCACCGCCGCGCCCAGGATGGCCAGGGCAAGGCCTTTCGACGGAGAACTCATTTACGTCCCGCAGTCTGCGGCCGGGCCGGCATGGCGCCGTTCATCGGCCTGAGGAAAAGATACAGCGTCACCGTCAGGAAGATCGCCCAGGCCAGCGCCTCGCCGACCGTGGGCGCCTCGCGATAGCCCAGAAGGCCCGACAGCACCGTGCCCAGCGGGCTGGTTTCGGGCAGCAAGCGGCCCAGGTCATAGACCCGGTCCTGCAAGCCGTTCCACAGCCCCGCCTCGTGCAGCGCCTTGACCGAGCCGGACAGGAGCCCCGCCGCGACCAGCAGGATGAAGATGCCGGTCCAGCGGAAGAAGCGGCGCAGGTCCAGCCGCAAGGCGCCGGCGTAAAGCCCCCAGCCGGCGCCCACGGCGACCAGCACGCCAAGCGCCGCGCCGATCGGCGCCGCGCCGTCCCGGCTTTGCTGGAAGATCGCCAGCAGGAAGAACACCGACTCCAGCCCCTCGCGCGCGACGGCCAGGAACACCATGCCGATCAGCGCCCAGGTGCCGGCGCTGCCCTGCTGCGCCAAGGCCTCGTCGATGCCGGCATGCAGCTCGGCCTTGATCGAGCGGGCGGCGCGGCGCATCCAGAACACCATGGCGACCAGCACGCAGACGGCGATCAGGCCGATCACCGCCTCGAACAGCTCCTGCATCTTTTGCGGAAAGCCGCTGGCCAGCAGCTGGATCGCGGCGCCGGCGAACAGCGACAGCGCCACCGCCAGGAACACGCCGACCCAGATCGCCGGCAGCCATTGCCGGCGGCCGGTCTGGCGCAGGTAGCTGGCGATGATGCCGACGATCAGCGCGGCCTCGAGTCCCTCGCGCAGCATGATGAGGAATGGTGCGAGCATCGGCCTTTCCCAGCTTTGTCACGCAGCGGGTCCGCTGGCAGGGCCAGTCGGGCGGGCTTGGCGGCAATGGACCGGACCGACATGGCCCGGTTTTCCCGAGTCATTAAGACGGAAATCGGCAAAGTCAATCCAGAGCGAAACGCTAGGAAAGTTCCGCGACGCCGTGCCTCAGCCCCGCCCGTGCGGCTGCTGCCAGTCGATCAGCGGGTTGATCGGGATGATGCGATGCGGGTTTATCGTGGCGTGGCTATAGTGATAGTGCCGCACGATATGGTCGAAATGCACCGTCTCGGAAACGCCGGGCCATTGATACAGCTCGCGCGTCCAGCCCCAGAGGTTGGGATATTCCCGCAACCATTTGCGATTGCACTTGAAATGCGTGTGATAGACCGGGTCGAACCGGACCATGGTGGTGAACAGCCGCCAATCCGCCTCGGTCACCCGGTCGCCGCACAGATAGCGGTTTTCGGCCAGCTGGTTTTCCAGCCCGTCCAGCGTCTCGAACAGCGGGAACACCGCCTCGTCATAGGCGGCTTGCGAGGTGGCGAAGCCGGCCTTGTAGACGCCGTTATTCACCCGGTCGTAGATGCGGGCATTGAGCGCGTCGATGCGGGGCAGCAGATCGGCCGGGCAATAGTCGTCGCGGTTGCCGGTCAGGCCGTCGAAGGCGCCGTTCAGCATGCGGATGATCTCGGCGCTTTCGTTGCTGACGATGGTGTTCCGCGCCTTGTCCCACAGCACCGGCACCGTCACCCGGCCCGAGGCCTTGGGGTCGGCCCTCAGGTAGATGTCGCGCAGGAAGGGCAGGCCGAACAGCCGGTCCCCGGTCGCGCCGGCGAAATCCGTGCCGAAGGTCCAGCCCTCGGACAGCATGTCGGGATGCACGACCGAGACGTCGATATGCGGCGCCAGCCCCTTCAGCGCGCGAAAGATCAGCGCGCGATGCGCCCAGGGGCAGGCATAGGAGACATAGAGGTGATAGCGCCCGCTTTCGGCGGCAAAGCCGCCCTCGCCGGTCGGGCCGGGGCTGCCGTCCGGGGTGATCCAGTTGCGCCAGGCCGTCACGCTGCGCTGGAACCGCCCGCCGGTGCTTTCGGTGTCATACCATTCGTCGTGCCAGGTGCCGTCCACCAATTGTCCCATGCCGTCCCCCGCTTGCTGCCTGCCGCCCCAGCATAGCCCGCCGCGCCGCGTCGGCAACCGGGGCGTGGCTTGACGATATCTTCGAAATATTGTAGGTATGAAGCCATGACCACCCAGACCCTGCCCCAGACCCTGCCGCTGCCGGAAGGCATCGACCCCGAAGCCATGCGCCAGGCGGCGGCCGAGGCGGGCGAGTTCCTGAAGATGCTGGGCAATCCGCACCGGCTGATGATCCTCTGCGCGCTGAGCTCGGGCGAGAAATCGGTGGGCCAGCTTGCGGCCTTCCTGGGCATCCGCGATTCCACCGTCTCGCAGCACCTGGCGCTTCTGCGCCGCGACCGCATCATCGCCGGGCGGCGCGCCGGGCAGGTGATCTGGTATCGCATCGAAAGCGAGCCGGCGCGGCGGGTGATGGCCGTGCTTTATGAGAGCTTCTGCGCCTGAGCGCAGTCGCCGCGCAGCGCGCAGGTCGCCTCGTGCTGCGACAGGAACACCCGGCCCGAGAGGTGGCGCAGGAAATCGCTGCGGCCCAGCCGGTCCATGACCGGGCCCTTGACCTCGGACAGGTGGAACTTGACCCCGGCTTCGGCCAGCCGGCGGTTGATCTCCTGCAGGCTTTCCAGGGCGCTGGCGTCGATGTCGCTGACCGAGGGGCACATCAGCACGACATGGCGGATGCGCGGATCGCCCGCCACCAGCGCGGCGATGCGGTCCTCGAGAAAGCGCGAATTGGCGAAATACAGGCTTTCGTCCACGCGCAGCGACAGGATGCCGGGGCAGGTCTCGACCCGGTGGCGGTCGATATTGCGGAAATGCTCGGTGCCCGGCACCTGGCCCACCACCGCCATATGCGGGCGCGCGCTGCGATAAAGCTGCATGACCAGCGACAGGATGACGCCGGCGCTGATGCCCTGCTCGACCCCCACCAGCAGCGTGACCAGGATAGTCGCGGCCATGGCGGCGAAATCGCGGCGGGAATAGGCATGGGTGCGAGCGATGGCGCGCAGATCGACCAGCGACAGCACCGCCAGGATGATGGTCGCGGCCAGCACCGCCTGCGGCAGGTCGGCCAGAAGCGGCGTCAGGAACAGCGCCGCGCCGGCGATGCCGATGGCGGTGAAGATCCCCGCCGCCGGGGTCCGCGCGCCGGCATCGTCGTTCACCACCGAGCGGGCAAAGCCCCGGTCACCGGATAGCCGCCGCTGAGCCCGGCGGCGAGATTGGCCGCGCCGAGGCCGATCAGCTCCTGGTCCGGGGCGATGCGCTGGCGCCTGCGCGCCGCCAGCGTCTGCCCGACCGAGACCGACTCGACGAAGCCCACGACCGAGATCAGCGCCGCCGCCGGCGCCAGCGCGGCCAGCAGCTCCAGCGACAGGGCGGGCAGGGCGGGCGTCGGCAAGCCCTGCGGGATGGCACCGACCAGCGCCACGCCGCGCGCGCCCAGGTCGAAAGCCTTGACCAGCAGGACCGCGACCGCGATGGCCAGGATCGGCGCCGACCGTGCCAGCATGTCGGCCAGCCGCGCCGGCAGGCCAAGCGCGGCCAGGCCCGGCCGCGCCCAACGCCGCGCCGCGTAAAGGAAGGCCAGCGCGCCGAAGCCGATCGCCAGCGTCCAGCCGTTCGCCTGGCGGGCCCCGGCCAGCAGCGCGGGCAGGATCTCGACCAGCGTGGTGCCGCCGGCCTGGATGCCCAGCAGATGCTTCACCTGCCCGGCGGCGATCAGGATGCCCGAGGCGGTGATGAAGCCGGAAATCACCGGATGGCTGAGGAAATTCGCCAGGAACCCCAGCCGGAACAGCCCCGCCGCCAGCAGCATCGCGCCCGAGATCAGCGCCAGCGCCGCCGCCGCGACCAGCGGGCCGGCCAACCCCTGCGCCACCACCGGCCCGATGGCCGAGGCGGTCATCAGCGACACCACCGCCACCGGCCCGACCGCCAGCACCCGCGAGGTGCCGAAGCCGGCATAGGCGACCAGCGGCAGGATCGAGGCGTAAAGCCCGACCTCGGGCGGCAGGTTCGCCAGCATGGCATAGGCCAGGCTCTGCGGGATCAGCATGATGGTCACGATCACCGCCGCCAGCAGGTCCGAGGACAGCGTGGCCCCGTCATAGCCCCGCGCCCAGTCCAGCGCCGGCAACCTCATCCGCGCAGGATCCGCGCCAGCGCAATGCCCGCCAGCATCGCCGCGACGAAGATCACCGCGTCGGGCTGGCCCAGCCCCAGCGCGGGAATCGCGCCTCCGGGACAGAAGCCGGCGATGCCCCAGCCGATGCCGAACAGGATCGAGCCGCCGACCAGCCCGCGGTCGAGATCGCGCCGCGCCGGCAGCTGGAAGGCGGGCGCGAGAGCCGGGCGCGGGCGGCGCAGCGCCAGCCGGTAGCCGATGAACGTGACCAGCAGCGCGCCGGCCATGACAAAGGCCAGCGACGGATCCCAGGCCCCAGCAAGATCGAAGAAATTCAGCACCTTGGCCGGGTTGATCATGCCGGCAAGCGCGATGCCGGCGCCAAAGACCAGGCCGGACAGCAGGGCGGCGAGGATCGGCATCCTAGAACCCTCCGATCAGGTGGCGGATGACGAAGACGGTGGCGAAGGCCGCCGCCATGAAGCAGCCGGTGGCCACCAGCGACCGCGGCGACAGCCGGGCATTGCCGCAGACGCCATGCCCCGAGGTGCAGCCGCCGCCATAGCTGACGCCGATCCCGACCAGCAATCCGCCGACCACCAGCCAGGGTTGCGGCACCGGGCTGTCGAAGGCGATCTCGACGCCCGCCGCCCGCATCAGGGCCGGCGCCGCCACGGCGCCCAGCAGGAAGGCCAGCCGCCAGCCGCGCCCGCGCTCGAAGATGGCGCCGGACAGGATGCCGGTCATGCCGGCGACCCGCCCCAGCGCCGCCATCAGCAGGACGGCGGCCAGCCCGATCAGCGCGCCCCCCAGCGCCGAGTGCAGGGGCGTGAAATCCGTCACCGCCGCCCGCAGGTGCTGATGCCGAACAGCGCATAGGCCGGGCAGACCCGCGCCAGCGCGGTCAGCACCAGCACGGCGCCGACGACCAGCGCCGCCCATTTCGCCAGCCCGGTCAGCCCAGCGAGCAGGCCCAGCAGGATCAGCGCGCCGCCAAGGGCGATGCGCAGGCTGCGGTCGATACCGCCGATATTCGTCTTCATCCTCGTCTCCCTCCTCAGTCCCAGGCCGCGTCGAGCAGGTCGAGCGGGATTTTCAGATAGCGCCGGCCGTTCGATTCCGGCTCGGGCAGCCGGCCGGCATTGGTGTTCACCTGCAAGGCGTGCAGGATCAGCTTGGGCATCGGCAGGGTCTTGTCGCGCGCCTCGCGCGTGGCGACGAAGCCGGCCTCGTCCATGCCGGCGACATGCGGGTTCTGGCGCTTCTGCTCGGCCACGGTCGATTCCCAGCGCGGCGGCCGCCCGCCCGGACAATAGTCGTGGCCGGTGAAGATGCGGGTGTCGTCCGGCAGGGCCAGAATGGCCTGGATCGAGCGCCACAGCACCGCCGCATTGCCGCCGGGGAAATCGGCCCGCGCCGTGCCGCTGTCGGGCATGAACAGCGTGTCATGCACGAAGGCCGCGTCGCCGATGACATAGGTGACCGAGGCGAGCGTATGGCCGGGCGAGAACATGACCCGCGCCGGGATGGTCCCGACGCTGAAGCCGTCGCCTTCGGCGAACAGCCGGTCCCACTGGCTGCCGTCGGCGGGCATCTCGCGGTTGTAGAAGCCGTTCCACAGCTTCTGCACCTCGACCACCTTTTCGCCGATGGCGGCCGGCGCGCCGGTCTTGCGGCGCAGATAGTCGGCGGCCGAGAAATGGTCGGCATGGGGATGGGTATCCAGGATCCACTGCACCCGATAGCCCTTGTCGGCGACGAAGTTCAGGATGCGGTCCGCCTCGATGGTGGCGGTGGCGCCGGATTTCTCGTCATAGTCCAGAACCGGGTCGATGATCGCGCAATCCCCGGTCGCGGGGTCGGCCACCACATATTGCACCGAGCCGGTCCGCGCCTCGTAGAACCCTGTCACTTCCGGATGCGCATTCATGGGAAAACCTCGTGCTTGGCGGGCGGGATACGGAATTTCATCCGTGATATATTCGATTATGCGAATGTATGCAAGAGACCGCGACACCTGCGCGGCTTCGTCGCGGTCGCGGGCCTCGCGCATGAAAAAGGGCCGGATGCGCGCGGCATCCGGCCCGTTCTGCTGACGCCGAAACGGCGCCCTATTCGATTTCGACGAGCAGGTCCTTTGCGTCGACGGCCTGTCCTGGGGTGACGTGCAGCGCCTTGACCGTGCCGGCGCGGTCGGCGTGCAGGCCGGTTTCCATCTTCATCGCCTCGATGGTCAAGAGCATGTCGCCCACATTGACCTTTTGCCCGACCGCGACCGCGACCGAGGCGACGACGCCGGGCATCGGCGCGCCGATATGGCCCTCGTTCGCGGGGTCGGCCTTGGGACGGGCGGCGGTCTGCGCCTTGACCAGACGGTTCGGCACCCGGATCACCCGCGGCTGGCCGTTCAGCTCGAAGAACACCTTGACCTCGCCGGTCTCGTCGGTCTCGCCGATGGCCTGCAGGCGGATCTCCAGCGTCTTGCCGGGGTCGATCTCGGCCGCGATCTCCTCGCCCGGCTCCATGCCGTAGAAGAAGGTCCGCGTCGGCAGCGTCCGCACCGGGCCATACATCCGGTGCCGGCCCATGTAGTCCAAAAACACCTTGGGATACATCAGATAGCCGTTCAGGTCCTCGTCATCGACCGCCTTGCCTTCCAGAAGCGCCTCGACCTCGGCCCGGGTCGCCTCCAGGTCCACCGGCGGCATGCTGGCGCCGGGGCGGGTGGTCAGCGGGGCCTCGCCCTTCAGCACCTTCTTCTGCAAGGCCGCGGGCCAGCCCCCGGGCGGCTGGCCCAGGTTGCCCTTCATCATGTCGACGACCGAGTCGGGGAAGGCGACCTCGACCGAGGGATCCTCGACCTGCTGGCGCGACAGACCCTGCGCCACCATCATCAGCGCCATATCGCCCACCACCTTGGAACTGGGCGTGACCTTGACGATGTCGCCGAACATCCGGTTCGCATCGGCATAGGCCTGGGCGACCTCGTGCCAGCGTTCCTCCAGCCCCAGCGAACGCGCCTGCGCCTTGAGATTGGTGAACTGGCCCCCCGGCATCTCGTGCAGCCAGACCTCGGAGGCCGGGGCCTGCAAGCCGCTTTCGAAGGCGGCATATTGCTCGCGCACCGCCTCCCAGTAGTTCGAGATCTCGCGGATGGCGCGGATGTCGAGCCCGGTGTCGCGCTCGGTGTGGCGCAGCGCCTCGACCACCGAACCCAGGCAGACCTGCGAGGTATTGCCCGACAGCGCGTCCATGGCGCAGTCGACCGCATCGACCCCCGCCGCCGCCGCGGCCAGGATCGTCGCCCCGGCGATGCCGCCGGTGTCATGGGTGTGGAAATGCACCGGCAGGCCGATCTCGTCCTTCAGCGCCTTGACTAGGACCCGCGCCGAGGCCGGCTTCAACAGCCCCGCCATGTCCTTCAGCCCCAGCACATGCGCGCCGGCGTCGCGCAGTTCGCGTGCCATCTTCAGATAGTATTGCAGGTCGTATTTCGATCGCGCCGGGTCCAGCAGGTCGCCGGTATAGCAGATCGTGCCCTCGCAGATCTTGCCGGCCTCGATCACCGCATCCATGGCGACGCGCATGTTCGGGGTCCAGTTCAGGCTGTCGAAGACCCGGAACACGTCCACGCCGGTCTTGGCCGCCTGGCGCACGAATTCCTGCACCACATTGTCGGGGTAATTGGTGTAACCCACCCCGTTCGAGGCCCGCAGCAGCATCTGCGTCATCAGGTTCGGCATGCGCGCGCGCAGGTCGCGCAGCCGCTGCCAGGGGCATTCCTGCAGGAAGCGATAGGCGACGTCGAAGGTCGCGCCGCCCCAGCATTCGACCGAGAACAGGCCGGCCAAGTTCGCGGCGTAAGAGGGCGCGACCCGGATCATGTCGATCGAGCGCATCCGCGTCGCCAGAAGCGACTGGTGGCCGTCGCGCATCGAGGTGTCGGTGATCAAGAGCCGCTTTTGCGCCAGCATCCAGGCGGCGACGGCCTTCGGGCCCTGGCTCTCCAGCAGTTGCCGCGTGCCCGGCGCCGGCTCGGCCTTGGCTGCGGGCGGCACCAGGGCGCGGGCCTCGGCCGGCGGCAGGGGGCGGCCGGCGGTCTCGGGATGGCCGTTGACGGTGATGTCGGCGATATAGACCAGGAGCTTCGTCGCCCGGTCGCGGCGCTTGCGGAACGCGAACAGGTCCGGCGTGGTGTCGATGAACTTGGTCGTGTAGCTGTCGTCGAGGAAGGTCGGGTGTTTCAGCAGGTTGATGACGAATTCGATATTCGTCGCCACGCCGCGCACCCGGAATTCGCGCAAGGCCCGGTCCATGCGGGCGATGGCCTTTTCCGGGGTCTGGGCATGGGCGGTGACCTTGACCAGCAGCGAATCGTAGAAGCGGGTGATGACGCCCCCGGAATAGGCGGTGCCGCCGTCGAGCCGGATGCCGTTGCCGGTGGCCGAGCGATAGGCGGTGATGCGGCCGTAGTCCGGGATGAAGTTGTTCAGCGGGTCCTCGGTCGTGACCCGGCATTGCAGGGCGTGACCGTTCAGATGCACATCGGCTTGGCTGGCGGCGCCGGTGGCCTCGGCCAGGGTCGCGCCCTCGGCGATCAGGATCTGGGACTGCACGATGTCGATGCCGGTGACCTCCTCGGTCACGGTATGCTCGACCTGGACGCGCGGGTTCACCTCGATGAAGTAGAACTGCTGGCTGTCCATATCCATCAGGAATTCGACGGTGCCGGCGTTCTGGTAGCCGACGGCGCGGCCGATCTTCAGCGCCAGCGCGCAGACCTCGGCGCGCTGGTCCTCGGTCAGATAGGGCGCGGGCGCGCGTTCGACGACCTTCTGGTTGCGGCGCTGCACGGTGCAGTCGCGTTCGTAAAGATGGTAAAGCCCGCCGTGGCTGTCGCCCAGAAGCTGCACCTCGACGTGCCGCGCGCGCAGGATCATCTTTTCCAGGTAGCCCTCGCCATTGCCGAAGGCGGCCTCGGCCTCGCGCCGTCCCTCGCGCACCTTCTCGGGCAGCTCGCCCTCGCCCATGATCGGGCGCATGCCGCGCCCGCCGCCGCCCCAGGAGGCTTTCAGCATCAAGGGATAGCCGATCTCGGCCGCCTCACGCTTGATCGCCTCCATGTCCTCGCCCAGGACCTCGGTCGCCGGGATCACCGGCACGCCGGCCTGGATCGCGACGCGCCGGGCGCTGGCCTTGTCGCCGAGCGCGCGCATGGTGTCGGCGCTCGGCCCGATGAAGGCGATGCCGGCGGCCTGGCAGGCATCGACGAAATCGGGGTTCTCGCTGAGCAGGCCATAGCCCGGATGGATGGCGTCGGCGCCGGATTCCTTCGCGACGCGGATGATCTCGGGGATCGACAGATAAGCCGCGACCGGCCCCAGCCCCTCGCCGATGCGGTAAGCCTCGTCCGCCTTGAAGCGGTGCAGGCCCAGCTTGTCCTCCTCGGCATAGACCGCCACCGTCTTCTTGCCCAGCTCGTTCGCCGCCCGCATCACGCGGATCGCAATCTCGCCACGGTTCGCAACCAAGATCTTGCGGAACATATCGCCCCCCTGTGTTCGCCCGAGCGGGCACATTAGAGATGCTGCGCTGCAGCGCAAGCAGTCTGTTTCGGCAGTGTCATGCGCCGGTCATGTCGTCAGATCGCCGCGCGATAAAGAAGTTTCTCAGCAGAATGCGCGATTCTCCTGCCGAAATGCCGTCAATGATCTCTGGCCGGTGGTGGCATTGCGGATGGTCGAAGACCCGGGCGCCATGGCGCACCCCGCCCATGCGCGGGTCCTCGGCGCCGTAGTAGAGCACGGCGATGCGGGCGGCGGAAATCGCCGCGGCGCACATCGGGCAGGGCTCCAGCGTCACCCACAGCCGCGTGCCGGGCAGGCGTTGCGACCCCAGCGCGGCGCAGGCCGCGCGGATGGCCAGGATCTCGGCATGGGCGGTCGGGTCGCAAAGCTCGCGCGTGCGGTTGCCGGCCCGCGCCAGCACGCGGCCATCGGCGCCGACCAGCACAGCGCCGACCGGCACCTCGTCGCGGCGGGCGGCGGCGCGCGCCTCCTCCAGCGCATCGGGCATATGCGAGGCGAAATCCATGGCGGTGCTTTTCGCGCGCGTGCGGCGCCCGTGCAAGAACTGCTTTCCATCCTCATGCGTTCGGCCTAGATTGCCCGCTTTGCCACCGCAGCGATGCGCAGGAGATCGCCATGACCGAAGACACCCCCGAGACCGCCCAGACTCCGTCCGCCAATCCGCAATCCGATCGCATCGCCAAGGTGATGGCCCGCGCCGGCGTCGCCAGCCGCCGCGAGGCCGAGCGCATGATCGTCGAGGGCCGCGTGACCGTGAACGGGCAAAAGATCGACAGCCCGGCGCTGGACGTGACGCCCCAGGACAAGATCCGCGTCGACGGCAAGCCGCTGGAGGCGCCGCAGGAGACGCGGCTGTGGCTCTATTACAAGCCCCTGGGCCTGGTCACGACCGAAAGCGACGAGAAGGGCCGCCAGACCGTGTTCGACGCCCTGCCGCGCGACCTGCCGCGGGTGATGACCGTCGGCCGGCTGGACCTGAATTCCGAGGGGCTGCTGCTGCTGACCAACGACGGCGAGCTGAAGCGGCGGCTGGAACTGCCGACCACCGGCTGGCTGCGCCGCTACCGCGTGCGGGTGAACGGCACGCCGAACGACCTGACCTTCGCGCCTTTGCGCCGGGGCGTGACCATCGAGGGCGAGGAATTCGCGCCGATGGAGATCAGCCTGGACAGCCAGCAGGGCGCCAATGCCTGGCTGACCGTCGGCATTCGCGAGGGCAGGAACCGCGAGATCCGCCGCGCCATGTCCCATGTCGGGCTGATCGTGAACCGGTTGATCCGCATCGGCTATGGGCCGTTCAAGCTGACCGGGCTCGAGGAGAACGAGGTGCGCGAGGTCAAGCGCAAGGTGCTGCGCGACCAGCTGGGCGGGCTGCTGACCGGCGAGACCGAGGAAAAGCCGCGCAGCTTCCGCGAACGCGGCGCCGCGCGCGGCGAGGCTGATGAGCGGCCGCGCAAGCCTTTCGCGCGGCGCGAGGACGGCGAGCGGAAGCCCTTTGCCCGTCGTGAGGACGGCGACCGCAAGCCCTATGCCAAGCGCGAGGATGGCGACCGCAAGCCGTTCGCGCGGCGCGAGGACGGTGACCGGAAACCATTCGCCAAGCGCGGCGACGGTGATCGCAAGCCCTTCGCCAAGCGCGAGGACGGTGACGGCAAACCCTATGCTCGTCGCGAGGACGGTGACCGCAAGCCCTATGCCAAACGCGAGGACGGCGACCGCAAGCCGTTCGCCAAGCGGGGCGACGCCGACCGCAAGCCCTTCGCCCGCCGCGACGATTCGGATCGTCCCGAGCGCCCCGGCAAGCCCGGTTTCAAATCCGGCCCGCGCCCGGCCGAGGGCGGCCGCGGCTTCAAGCCGCGCGGCGAGCGTTCCGAGGGTGGCTTCAAGCCGCGGGGCGAGGGCAAGCCGATGCGCGGCCCCAAGCCCGGCGGCAAACCCGGCCCCAAAACCGGCCAACGTCCGGGCGGCCCGGCAAAAAGCGGCCGCGCCCCCGGCAAGGGAGCGCGGCCTGAGGGAAAGGGGCCGAGACGCGGCTGACCGCATCGGCATGGCGGGTGGCGTCGGGAAACCGCGCCGCCCGGAATTTCACGGCCCTGCGCAGGCGCCGGCCGCGCGACCCAAGGCGCATGCTGGCTGCGGTGCTGGCGCGGCGTGGACGCTTACTTGGTGAGGATCAGCTTGCCGGCGCGGGTGATGCGCAGGTTATAGACCTGGTCGCCCAGGACGATCAGCGCCTGGTTGCCGCCCGCGGTCAGGGCTTCGGCATCATGTTCGGGCAGGCGCTGCAGGGCGATGACGCCGGGACGCGTGAATTCGGCGGGGCGGGTCGCGGTCATGTCCATGTCCTCGTGTTGGTTTCTGTCGCGGTAAGCGTAACCTGACAAATTCGCTAAGAGATGTCAAAGGAAAATAGTCGGGAATTTTCGGATTCAGTAACCGGCTGTTCTATATAAATAAAACGGGCGCCGATGCGGCGCCCGTTTGGTTTGGCCGGAGATAATGATTCATTCCTGTCCAAGACAATCCGCCAGCGCCGCAGCCATGCCGCGCAGCAGCGTGGCATAAAGCGCGGCGCCGGGCTCGGCCGTGCTGCCCTCGGGGTCCAGCGCGGCGCCGGCCCGGGTGGCGCTGCCCTCGGTCACGGCGGCGATCAGGCGGGGGTCGTGATTCGCCTCGGGAAAGGCGCAGGCGGCGCCCTCGGCCGCGATCTGGTCGCGAATGGTCTTTAGCCGCGCCGCCGACGGCGTCGAGGCATCGCCCAGGCTGACTGCGATGGCCGGCTGCAGCCCGTAATGATCGGTGAAATAGCCATAGGCATCGTGGAAGACCACGAATCGCTTGCCCTGCACCGGCGCCAGCTGCGCCTTCAGCGCGCCGTCCAGCGCGGCGATCTCGGCCGCCGCCTTGCTGGCATTGGCGGCATAGGTCTCGGCATGGTCGGGGTCGCGCTGCGACAGGGCGGCGGCGATGCCCTGCACCCAGGTCGCGGCATTGTAGGGGTCAAGCCAGGCATGCGGGTCGAGCCCGCTGTGATGGTGGCCGTCGTCGCCGTGGTCATGGCCGTGGTGCCCGGCATGGTCCTCATGCTCATGCTCATGCTCATGCTCATGCTCATGCTCATGCTCATGCTCGTCCCCGCCGGCGAAATCCCGCAGCTGCGTGCCCGGTTGCTCCAGCAGCGCCAGCGCGGCACCCCTGGCGGCCAGGCCGGCGGCCGGCCGCTCCAGCCAGGGCGTCAGCGCCGGGCCGACCCAGACCAGCAGGTCGGCGTCCTGAAGGCTGCGCGCCTGGCTCGGGCGCAGCTGATAGTGATGCGGATCGCTGCCCGCCGCCAGCAGCGCCTCGGGCTGGCCCAGCTCGCCCATGACCTGTTGGACGAGCGCGGCGGTGACCGGCGTATCCGCCAGCACGCGCGGCACCTCGGCCAGGGCGGGCAGGGCCGGGGCGGCCAGGGCAACGGAAAGAAGAAGGGCGTGTCGGGTCATGTCTGGGCTCTCTTGCGGAAACGCCAGAGTTATTTATGTTATATCGTAACTCGTCAAGTGAAATTGTAATAGTATCACATCATGCAGGATGACCCCGCCGACCCGTTCCACGACCACGACCACGCGCATTGCGCCGCCGCCGTCCTGGCCCGCGCCGAAAGCCAGACCAAGGCCGAGGGCGTGCGCCTGACCCCGGTGCGCCGGCGTGCGTTGGAAATCCTGCTGGAATCGCACCGCGCCATGGGCGCCTATGAGGTGCTGGAGCGCCTCTCGGCCGAGGGTTTCGGCAAGCAGCCGCCCGTCGCCTATCGCGCGCTGGATTTCCTGGTCGAACAAGGGCTTGCCCATCGCGTGCAGCGGCTGAACGCCTATGCCGCCTGCCTCTCGGCCGAGCGCGACCATTCGCCCGCCTTCCTGATCTGCCGCGGCTGCGAGCAGGTGGCCGAGGCCGATTCGGCCGAGCTTCGCGCCGCGCTCAGCGGCCTCGCCGCCAGCGCCGGCTTCGGGATCGAGCGCAGCACGGTCGAGCTGCTGGGGCTTTGCGCCCGCTGCCGCGAGGCCGGGCTGTGACGGCGCTGATCCGCGCCGCCGACCTGTCGGTCAGCCATGCCGGCGCCGACCTGCCGGTGCTGAGCCATGTCGATTTCCGCATCGCCCCGGCCGAGATCGTCACCGTGGTCGGCCCGAACGGCTCGGGCAAGTCGACGCTGATCCGGGCGCTGCTGGGCCATCTGGCGCTGGATTCGGGGCGCGTCGAGCGCGCGCCGGGCCTGCGCATCGGCTACGTGCCGCAGCGCGTGAACATCGAGCGCGCCATGCCGATGACCGTGCGCCGCTTCCTGTCGCTGCCGCGCCGCGTCGGTGATGCCGAGGCGGCGGCGGTGCTCGACCGCACCGGCGTGCCGGGCCTGCAATCGCGCCAGATCACCCAGCTTTCGGGCGGGCAGTTCCAGCGCGTGCTGCTGGCCCGCGCGCTGCTCAACGATCCGCAGCTGCTGGTGCTGGACGAGCCGACGCAGGGGCTGGACCAGCCCGGCATCGTCGCCTTCTACAAGCTGATCGAAGAGGTCCGCGCCCGGACCGGCGCCGCCGTGCTGATGGTCAGCCACGACCTGCTGGTGGTGATGCGGGCCTCGGACCGGGTGGTCTGCCTGAACGGCCATGTCTGCTGCGAGGGCACGCCGCAGGCGGTCAGCGCCGCGCCCGCCTATCGCGCCCTTTTCGGCGCCGAGGCGCAGGGCACGCTGGCGCTCTACCAGCATCACCACGATCACGATCACGATCACGTCGCAGAGGGCCATCACCACGGCCCGGCCTGCGCCCATGAACACTGAGGCCCCATGCTTGACGATTTCCTGACCCGTGCCGTGCTGGCCGGGCTTGGCCTTGTGCTGGCGACCGGCGCGCTGGGTTCCTTCGTGGTCTGGCGGCGCATGGCCTATTTCGGCGATTCGACCGCGCATGCGGCGATCTTGGGCGTGGCGCTGAGCTTTGCCTTTTCGCTGCCGGTCTATCTCGGCACGCTGGGCGTGGCGCTGGCCATGGCGCTGGCGGTGGCGCATCTGACCGGGCGGGGCCAGTCCATGGACACGGTGCTGGGGGTGCTGGCGCATAGCGCGCTGGCGCTGGGGCTGGTCGCGGTCAGCTTCGTGCCCGCGCTGCGCACCGGGCTCGACGCCTTCCTGTTCGGCGACATCCTGGCGGTGGGCAAGGCGGACCTGGCCTGGATCTGGGGCGGAGCGGCGGCGGTGATCGCGCTGCTGGCCTGGCGCTGGCAGCGGCTGGTGACGGCCTCGGTGAACGAGGAACTGGCCATGGCCGCCGGCATCGACCCGGCGCGCGAGCGGCTGATCCTGTCGCTCGCGCTGGCGCTGGTGGTGGCGATCGCGATTCGGATCGTGGGGGCGCTGCTGGTCTCGGCCATGCTGATCGTGCCGGCCGCGGCGGCACGGGGATTCTCTGCAACGCCCGAACAGATGGCCGGTTCCGCCACCGCCATCGGTGCCGTCGCGGTGCTGGGCGGGCTTTGGGCCAGCCTGTGGCTCGATACGCCGGCCGGCCCGTCCATCGTGGCGATTTCCGCGCTGATTTATGCTTTTACTCTGGTGCTTTGCCGGAAATGACCCCATGCTGACCCGTCCCGGCGGCCGGCAGGTTTCGGCCGGCGGGCCGGCGGCATCTCGCCTAGAGCGCGAGGTGTTGGCTATTATGCAACAGTTGCCTGTGGCGCGCAGAAGCTTCCCATCAAGACCGCTTTCCAAGTCCTTGGGTTTATGCGACTGTCCCAATGATGTTGCCGGAAACGGCAGCCTTCAAAGTACTGAACGGAGCATGATCATGACCAAATTCGCTACCCTCGCCCTGGCCCTCGGCCTGACGGCTTCGTCGGCTCTGGCCGGCGGTTACGTTGCCCCCGTCGTGGAAGTTGAGCCGGTCGTCGTCGACGAGAAGCCCGCTTCGTCGAACGCTGGCCTCGTCGTCCCGGCCCTGCTGCTGCTGGGCGTCATCGCCGCCGTCGCTTCGGACGACGACGACAGCTAATCGCTCAACGGGGCTTCGGTTCCGTAAGCGTACAGGGGCTGGCCTCGTGCCGGCCCCTTTTCTTTTTGCGCGGACCCGCCACTGCAAGGCCCGGCCTCGTGCCTTCGTTGTTGTCCAGATACCCCAGCGGCCGGCGGTGCCACCGTCGCAACGCCGCACCCATGAAAAAACCGGCCCCAAGAGGCCGGTTTTGCGCTGCCGCCCGGCCCTTGTCAGGGCCGCAGGGTCTGGATGGTGACATAGCCCAGTTGCGGGCCCAGCCATTGCCGCGACACCGGCAAATGCCCGCCCTGAGGCGCGTAATTGTTCTGGAACCGCGCGCCATGGCCCTCGCAGCTTTCCACCACCACGCCCGGTTTGGGGCCGGGCGCCACCGCGCAGTCGAAGTTCAGCGGCCGCTCCAGCCCGTCGCCGCTGAAATAGCGCATGACGCGCGACGCACTGCCGGCCCGGCCGGCGCGGATCAGCGGCTCGGTCTGCGGCTCGGCGACCGACAGGTCGTGGCCGAAGCCGCGCGTGCCGACCACCATGCCGTCGCGGAGGATCAGCGCCTCTTTCGAGGGCGCCATATAGGTGCGCAAACCGCCGTTCTGCCCGGTCATCGCCATGACCTGGGTGCGGCCCAGCGATTCGAAGCCGACCATGACCAGCGGCGCCGGGTTGACCCGCAGCGCCTCGGCGGCCATCTGCTCGGGCGTGCGCGGGGCTTCGGCCGGGGCCTCGGCCTTGTCGCCGCGGATCCGGGCCGCGGTGCTGCCGGCCGCCTTGGCGGCGATCAGCACCGGGTTGGTCTGGTTGCCGCTGTCGTCGTTGCCGCAGGCGGCCAGGCCGGCGATCAGAGCCGCGGACAGCGCCGCCTTGGTCATGCGGGCCGAAATCATCGCCAGAACCTCCCCCAGCCTTGATAGAGTTTGACCGATTGCGCGTCCCGGACCTTGTCGTAGAGCCGGCCATCGACATTCAGCCGCGCGCCGCCGTCACGCGACAGCGAACGCAGCGTGCTGCCGGCGCGGTCGCGGGTCGGCGTGCCGATGGCCCAGGCCACCGGGATCGAGATCGTCAGCCCCTTGTCGAAGGAGCCTTCGCCGAATTCCTCGTCGCTGAGGTCGGTCTTGGTGGCAAACGCGCCGATGCGCCAGCCATTGGCGAATTCGCGGGTCAGGGTGAAGGTCGCGCCCTTGTCGCCGGCCAGGTATTTGCCGACGTCCAGCTGCGCGGTGAAGCCATTGGCGAATTCGTAATAGGCCGAGACATGGCCGGTGGTGACCTCGTAGTCGCGGAAGCCGAAGACATCCTCGAAGTCGCGCTTCTTCACCCGGTTCACCTCGGCGCCGAAGGCCAGCGGCGAATTCGCCGGCTTCCACAGCACCTCGGTCGAGACGCCGCCATAGGCGCGCTCCAGCAGGCCGACGGTGACGCGGGAATAGATCGCCTCGGTCGGCTGGGCATACCAGGCCAGCGTCAGCTCGGGGACCGTCGGGCTCTCGTTTCCGGTGTACATGCGGGTGTCGGAGCGGACCCGCGGCACGCCACGGAAATACTCGTTCGCCGGGTCCGAGACATATTCATCGGGCGTGTAATGGTCCCCGCGCACGCCACCGTTCAGCTCGGGCGGAATGCCGGGGCCGCGCTGCTCCATGCTGCCGAAGGCGCGCTGGCGGATGGTGCCCGAGACGATCAGCCCCGGCATGAACTCGTAGCTCGCCTTCAACTGCGCGCCGGTCTCATAGCGCAGCGGGTCCTGCGGATCGAACAGCCCGATGTCCAGATAGGGCGCCAGGTTCCAGCGGAAGCGCGGGAACAGGCCCGGCGTCGTCACCAGGTCGCCCGGCCGCGGATCGGCATCGACCAGCTGCGAGGCATCGGCGATGCGGCCGGCCTCGGTATTCTCCAGCCGCTCGACGTCCGAACGCTTCAGCACCACGGACGAGGTCGCCATGCCGTCGGTGTTCGAGGTGATGACCAGCGTTTCCACCGAGGGCGGCAGCGCGCGGGTCATCAACCGGGCGGTGCGGCCCACGGCCTCGGACTGCTGGATATAGCGGGTGTTGCGGATGCGCACCTCGGCCCGGTTCCCAGACAGGGACATGGATTCGAGGATCTGGCCCTCGTCCTTCAGCGCCCCGGCCAGCGCGGTCTGGATCGCCGGCTGCGCGGTCGGATCGGCCGACCAGGCGCCCGACCAGCCCTCGGGATCGGCCGAGGGCGCGGGGCGCGGCTTCACCGGCGCCGGCGCCTTTTCCAGGCCCGAGGGGAAGGGCGCGTTGCGCGGATTCAGCGCAAAGCTGAACTGGGCGCCGAACATGTCGCCGCCGATGGTATAGAGCCCGACCTGATAGCTGGGGCTGAAGGTGTAATAGGCGCCCAGGTTCAGCTTGCTGCCCGGCTCGCCGTCGCCCTGCGGGATCTCCTCGACATGGCCGTCGGGGAACAGGTTGCGGACCAGATACTTGTCGTTGGAATATTCCGCCACCAGTCGCAGCTTGTCGGTCGCCTGCCAGGTGACCGAGCCGAAGGGCCGGGCCTTGCCGCGGAACCATTCGTCGACCTGCGGCTTGCCGCCGGTGTCGCCGATCTCGATCAGGCGCGGATCGCCCCCCAGCGTGCCCCAGCCGATGCCGACGCTGGCGCGCAGCCGGGGCGTGATGGTCTTGGTGGCGACGATGTATTCGCCGGAATAGATGCCGGTGCCCAGGAAGTCCTGCAGGCCGATGGCCACGGCGGGGCGCCAGCCGGATTCGTCGAGGAACTGGAAGCGCACATCGAACGAACGGTCCCACAGGTGGCCCAGCTCGTTGTGGTCGTTGATGCCCTCGACCCGGGAATAGCGGAGCGCGGTGGTGATCCGCGGATGCAGCTGGAAGATCACGTTATGGCGCCGCGCCGCCTTGTTGTAGGACACGGTTCCGCCCAGCGTGGCGTCGGGCAGCATCTCGGCGGTCGGCGTCTCGACGCCGCCGGCCAGGCCGTAGCTGTTCATCACGTCGCCGATCATCGGATCGGTCCGGGCCGGACCGGCGGCAAGGCCCAGAAGCAGCAGGGCCGGCACGGTCGTGGCCAGCAGGCGGCGGGTAAGAAGCGAATGGGCGCGCATCGGCGGATCCTTTCAGGTCATGGCGCGCAGCCTGGTGCTGGCGGAGGGGCCGGCGCCGCGCGGGATCTGTCCGCGCGGCGCCGGGATCGTCGGGCTTACTCGGTGGTCGTGGTCGAATCCGTCGCCTCGGGCACCGGCAGGACCGGCGCCGGCGTGGTGGCGCTGTCGGTCGTGCCGCTGCCGGTCGAAGGCGCCGCCGGCGTCTCGGTGGTGGCGGGAGCGGTCTCGGCCGGAGCCGGGGTCTCGGTCGTGGTTGCGGCCGGGGCCTCGGTCGTGGCCGGGAGCGTCGAGGCCGCCGGCGCCTCGGTCGCCGGGGCCGGCGTGGCGGGCGTCGTCGTGGCCGGGGTCGTCGTCGGCGCGGTTTCCGGCGCGGTCGTGGCCGGAGTCGTGGTCGCCGGGGTTTCCGGCGTCGCCGGCGCGGTGGTCGGCGCGGGCTTCGGCTCGGCCGGCTTTGCGGCCGGGGCGGCGGGCTTCGGCGTCGACTTCGGCTTCGGCGCGGCGGACGAGGCCTTGACCTGCGCCTTGGGCAGGCTGTCGGTCGGCATGGCGCAGCCGGTCAGGCGCTGGCTGCCGACGCGCAGGTTGGCGGTGAACGGGGTCTTCTGCCCGCCGACCTCGCAGCCTTCGGCGCGGATGTTCAGCGCAAAGACCTGGCCGTTCATGTTGCCGATGAACTCGACGCCCTTGGCATAGGTCATGCGGCGCACGGTCACGCCCACCGACTTGGCGCCCGGACGCTCATAGACGGCGGTCTTGTCGCCGGCGGTGGCGGTCCAGCCGGCGCCCGCGGCGCGGAAGATCGCGGTGCCCATGGTGCTGGCCTCGGCCGTGGCGACCGGCTTCTGGTCGGCCCCGGTTTCGATCGGCTGCTCCAGCGGCGACACGCCGGGCGGGCCGGAATGGGCGGGGGTGTCGGCGGCGCGGTCTTCCTGCTGCCAAGGCAGGTTTCCGCAAGCGGCCAAGGCAACAGTCATCGAGAGAACGGCGAAAGCCGAACGGAATTTCATCTGCTCTGTCCCGGTTCCATGGGTTTTCCTTATGCCTTATTGGCTACAGGAAGGCCCGGGATTGGGCAAGCGCCGACAGGGCTTTCGGCCAGCCGGCGCAGGGATTTCAGCAAAGATCCGCGCCCCTCAGCAGTTCGGCACGTTGACCGCCAGCCCGCCCAGCGAGGTTTCCTTGTACTTGTCCATCATGTCGCGGCCGGTCTGGCGCATGGTCTCGATGGCGGCGTCCAGCGGCACGAAATGCTTGCCGTCGCCGCGCAGCGCCAGGCTGGCGGCGCTGACCGCCTTGATCGCGCCCAGGCCGTTCCTTTCGATGCAGGGCACCTGCACCAGGCCGGCGACCGGGTCGCAGGTCATGCCCAGGTGATGCTCCAGCGCGATCTCGGCGGCGTTCTCCACCTGCTCGACGCTGCCGCCCAGCACGGCGCAAAGCCCCGCCGCCGCCATGGCGGAGGCGCTGCCCACCTCGGCCTGGCAGCCGCATTCCGCGCCCGAGATCGAGGCATTGTGCTTGATCAGCCCGCCCACCGCCGAGGCGGTCAGCAGGAAATCGTCAAGCTGGCGTTCCGAGGCGCCCGGGACATGGTCCAGCCAATAGCGGATCACCGCCGGCACCACGCCCGCCGCGCCATTCGTCGGCGCGGTGACGACCTGGCCGCCGGCGGCATTCTCCTCGTTCACCGCCATGGCATACATCGACATCCAGTCGTTGATGACATGCGGCGCGGTCAGGTTCATGCCGGCCTCGGCCTTCAGCGCCTCGTGGATGCCGGCGGCGCGGCGGCGGATCGACAGCCCGCCGGGCAGGATGCCGCGCGCCTCCAGGCCCCGGTCCATGCAGTCGCGCATCACCTGCCAGATCCGGTGGATGCCGGCCGAGATCTCGGCGTCGTTGCGGAACACGCGCTCGTTGTCGCGTTTCATCTGGGCGATGGACTTGCCCGATTTCGCGGCCATCTCCAGCATCTCGGCGGCCTGGGCGAAGGGATAGGGCACCTTGGGCGAGGCATCGGTGCGGGTGTCGTCGCCGCGCGCGGCCAGTTCCGCCTCGGTCAGCACGAAGCCGCCGCCGATGGAATAATAGGTCTCGCTGAAGATCACGTCGCCCTGGGCGTCGGTCGCCATCAGGATCATGCCGTTGGCGTGGCCGGCCAGCGCCCGGTCGAAGTCGAAGACCAGGTCGCGGCCTGGGTCGAAATGCAGCTCGCCCAGGTCCCGCGGCGTCAGCAGGTGGCTCTGGCGGTTCGCCTCCAGCACGGCCTCGGCGGCCTCGGCATCCATGGTCTCGGGCAGGAATCCGGCCAGGCCCAGGATGGTGGCGCGGTCGGTGGCATGGCCCTTGCCGGTAAAGGCCAGGCTGCCGTGCAGGCTGGCGCGCAGGCCATGCGCCTTGAACGGCTGCGCCCGCAGCGCATCCAGGAAGCGCCCGCCGGCGACCATCGGCCCCATGGTATGCGAGGACGAGGGGCCGACCCCGATCTTGAAGATGTCGAAGACCGAAAGAAACATGCGCCGGCTCCCGTTGTCAGTAGCGCCCCAGTCTAGCCGGACCGCGCCCCTGCGGCCAGCGCGGCTGCGACGGCACTTAGGAACCGTCGCGACATTTGACGAGTCGCCGCCTGCACGTTATTTCGGCATCAAGCATAAAATCACGGCAAATCTCCCCGGCATGCGACCGCCCACGGATCGGGCAGCAGCCGTTTTCTTTCGCATTCCCACTGCCCGGCCTACGAGTTCTTTCATGACGCGACCCGAACCGATCCTTCTTGGCGATATCGCCCTTGGCGCCCCGGTCTTCCTGGCGCCGATGGCGGGCATCACCGACCTGGCCTTTCGCCGCGCCGTCCAGCGCCACGGCGGGGCCGGGCTGATGGTCAGCGAGATGGTCGCCTCGACCGAGATGGTGACGCCGCGCCCGTCCACCCGCGCCGCCGTCCGCGCCAAGGCGCTGACCGAGGGCGCGGCGCCGGTCAGCGTCCAGATCGCCGGGCGCGAGGCCGGGGCCATGGCCGAGACCGCCCGCATCGTCGCCGACATGGGCGCGCGCATCGTCGACATCAACATGGGCTGCCCGGCCAAGAAGGTCACCGGCGGGCTGTCGGGGGCGGCTTTGATGCGCGACCTCGACCACGCGCTGGGGCTGATCGAGGCGGTGGTCGCCGCCGTGCCAGACCTGCCGGTGACGCTGAAGATGCGGCTGGGCTGGGATGGCGATTGCCTGAACGCCCCGGAACTGGCGGCCCGCGCCGCCGGGGCCGGGATCAGGATGCTGACCGTGCACGGCCGGACGCGGGCTCAATTCTATACCGGCAGCGCCGATTGGGCGGCGATCCGGGCGGTGGCGAACCTGCCGGGCCGGCCGCCGCTGGTCGCCAACGGCGACGTGGTCGATGCGGCCTCGGCGCGGCTGGCGCTGGCGCGATCGGGCGCCGAGGCGGTCATGGTCGGCCGCGGCGCCCAGGGCGCGCCCTGGCGGCTGGCCCAGATCGCGCATGAACTATGGAACACGCCCGCGCCGCGGGTGCCGCAAGGCGCCGCGCTGGCCGAGGCGGTGGCCGAGCATTACGACGACATCCTGTCGCTTTACGGCCGCGAGCTGGGCCTGCGCGTCGCGCGCAAGCACCTGGGCTGGTATGCCGAGGCGAACGGCGCCCCGAACCGCGCCGAACTGCTGCGCGCGCCCAGTCCCGAGGCGGCGCTGACCGCGATCCGCGCCGGCTTCGGCGATGCGGCGCCGGTGTTTTCCCCCGCGACCGAGGTGCCCTCGTGACAGCCCGGCCCAGGTCCGACATGGCCCGCGACCCCGAGGTCGAGACCGGCGCCGGCTTCATCCCGGCCGAGGTTGGCCCCAACTGGGCGGCGCTGCCTCTGCCCGCGATCATCCTGGACGCCCAGGGTCGCATCGCGGCGATGAACGACCTGGCCGAGGCCTTCCTGAACCTGTCCTGCCGCTCGTCGCTGGGCCTGGCGCTGGAGGGGCCCGAGCTCCTGAAGCGGCTGCGCATCGTGCCGACGCTGGGCTCGATCCTCGACCGCGTGCGCGAAGGCCATGACGCGCTGAACCGCGCCGGTGTGCGCTTCGAGATCGGCGACCGCTCGGGCGGGCATACCGACCGCTTCGGCACCATCCACGCCGGCGCCGCGCCCAGCCCCGCGGGCGGCATCGCCGTGCTGATCGCGCCGCAGGACGGCGGCGGCCGGCTGGGCAACGGCCAGGCCGCACGCTCGGCCGCGCGCTCGGCCATCGGCATGGCCGAGATGCTGGCGCATGAGATCAAGAACCCGCTGGCCGGTATCCGGGGCGCCGCGCAGCTGATCGGCATGAACCTCGCGGCCGAGGACCGCGACCTGGCCGACCTGATCGTGGCGGAATCGCGCCGCATCGTCGAATTGCTGGACCAGGTCGAACGCTTCGGCGACACCTCGGCGCCGCGGCTGTCGGCGGTGAACGTGCATGACGTGCTGGAACGGGTGCGCCGCTCGGCCTCGGTCGGCTTCGGGCGCGGGCTGCGCATCGTGCCGGAATACGACCCCTCGCTGCCGCCGGCGCTGATCGATGCCGACCAGCTGGTGCAGGTCTGCCTGAACCTGGTCAAGAACGCCGCCGAGGCGATCCAGCGCGCCGGCCAGGGCGGCACCATCCGCATCCGCAGCTTCTATGACGGCACGCTGCGCCTGGCGCCGACCGAGGCCGAGCCGCAGGGCCGCAGCCTGCCCCTGCAGATCGAGATCGAGGACGACGGCCCCGGCATCCCCGAGACCATCGTCGCCGAGGTCTTCGAGCCCTTCGTCTCGGGACGCGAGAACGGCACCGGCCTGGGGCTGGCGCTGGTCTCGAAGATCATCACCGACCATGGCGCCTGGATCGCGCTGGATACCCGCCCCGGTCGCACCGTCTTTCGCCTTTCCCTGCCCAAAGCCTGAGGTTTCCCCATGGACGGCACCGTTCTGATCGCCGACGACGACCGCACCATCCGCACGGTGCTGACCCAGGCCCTGACCCGCGCCGGCTGCCGGGTGCATGCCACCGGCTCGCTGGCGCAGCTGCAGCGCTGGGTCGAGGAGGGTCGGGGCGACCTGGTCATCACCGACGTGATGATGCCCGACGGCAACGGCATCGACATGATCCCGGCCATCCGCAAGGCGCGGCCCGACCTGCCGGTGATCGTGATCTCGGCCCAGAACACCATCGTGACCGCGATCCGCGCCACCGAGGCCGCGGCCTTCGACTATCTGCCGAAGCCCTTCGACCTGCCCGACCTGATGACGCGGGCCGGGCAGGCGTTGGCCCGGCGGGTGCGCAAGTCGGACCCGGCGCCGGCCGCGCCCGCGCCGGAAAGCGCCGCCGACCCGACCCTGCCGCTGATCGGCCATGCGCCGGCGATGCAGAACCTGTTCCGCATGGTGGCGCGGGTGCTGAACGCCGACCTGCCGGTGATGATCGCGGGCGAGGCCGGGGTGGGCAAGACCGTGGTCGCGCGCTCGTTCCATGACCTGTCGGACCGGCGCGAGGCGGGCTTCGTCGTACTGACCTCGGCCGACCTGTCCGAGGAGGCGATCCACCGCGCCGGCGACCGCGCCCAGGGCGGCACGCTGCTGATCGAGGATCCGGCCGGCTTCGACAGCGCGGCGCAGGCCCGGCTGATCGGTATGATCGAGGCTTGGGAGGTCGGCCCCGGCCGCAACCAGATGCCGCGCCTGGTCTCGACCACCGGGCCCGACCCGCAGGCCGATGTCGCGGCCGGTCGGCTGCGCGCCGACCTGTATTACCGGCTGGCGGGGGTGACGGTCACCGTGCCGCCGCTGCGGGCGCGGGTGGACGACATCCCGCCGCTGGCGCGGCACCTGCTGGCCCGCGCCGCCGCGCAGGGCCTGCCCGCGCGCAGCCTGTCCGAAGGCGCGACCGCGCTGATCCGCGCCTATGCCTTCCCGGGCAATGTGCGCGAGCTGGAAAACATGATGCGCCGCATGGCGCTGACCGCCGCCGGGGCCGAGATCTCGGAAGCCGAGGCCCGCGCCGCGCTGAGCGAATCGGCGCCGCTGGCACAGGCCGCGCCCCTCACGCCGCCGCCGCCGAGCCAGCCCGGACACGGCCCCGCCGCGCCCGGCACGCCGGCGGCGCTGGCCGAGCCGGCGACCATGCGGCTGGCGCAATCGGTCGAGATGCATCTGCAACGCTATTTCGACCTGCATGGCGACGACCTGCCGCCGCCCGGGCTTTACGACCGCATCCTGCGCGAGATCGAGAAGCCACTGCTGGAGATCGCGCTGGATGCCACCGGCGGCAATCAGCTGAGATGCGCCGATCTGCTGGGGATAAATCGCAATACGTTGCGCAAGAAGCTCACCGACCTGAATATCGAAGTGACAAGGCGCCGCAAGCTGATGTAAAACGGCCACAGATGGCCGCACGCTAGTCGCTGAACGGCCACAGCAAGGCCGCGACACAGCGGCGAAGGCGAAGGCGGGCACAGTGGCAGGCACATTGTCCAAAGGCACATGGGAACGCGTCGCGCGTCTGCGGCGGGTGCGGCTTTACCGCAACGCCGCGACGCTGGGGCTGGCGCTGCTGGGCCCGGTGCTGGCGGCGCTGACCTTCGCGGTCATGGGCCCGTTCTCGACCGCCGAGCCGGGCGGCTCGGCGCTGCGGCTGGTACTGTTGGCGGACCTGCTCTACCTGATCGTGCTGACGGGGCTGGTGGTGGCGCGCATGGCGCGCATCTTTGCCGCGCGGCGCAAATCCGCCGCCGGCTCGCGGCTGCACACCAGGCTGGTCGGCGTCTTTGCCACCATCGCGCTGGTGCCCACGGTGCTGGTGGCGCTGTTCGCCGGGCTGACGCTGAACATCGGCCTCGAGGGCTGGTTCTCGGGGCAGGTGCAGTCGGTGGTGGCCAGCTCGCTTTCCGCCGCCGAGGCCTATCAGGAAGAGCATCGCCGCGACCTGACCAATGACGCCAAGCTGCTGGCCGGCGCGCTGATGCAGGAGGTGCGGCGCAAGCCGCTGCTGGACGACGGCGACCTGCGGCTGCTGCTGACGGATTATCAAAGCAAGATCCAGCGCGGGCTGCGCGAAGCCTATGTCATCGACGGCAGCGGCACCATCCGCGCCCGCGGCGAGCGCAGCTATCAGTTCTGGTACGAACAGCCCACGCCCGCCGAGTTCGACGAGGCGGCGGCCAAGGGCCTGGTGCTGATCGAGGACTGGCAGAACAACGAATTCCGCGCCCTGGTGCCGCTGACGCCGCTGGCCGACCGCTATCTCTATGTCACCCGCGACGTGGACGGCAAGCTGCTGGGCCTTCTGGACGACACCCGCCAGACCGTCGGCGACTATCAGCGGCTGGAAAAGGAACGCGGCCGCATCCTGCTGGAATTCTCGCTGGTCTATCTGGGCTTCGCGCTTTTGCTGGTGGCGGCGGCGATGTGGCTGGGGCTGTGGTTCGCCGACCGGCTGTCGCGCCCGATCGGCCGGCTGGCCGAAGCATCCGAGCAGGTGGGCGAGGGCAACCTGGACCTGCAGATCCCCGAGCCCGACACCGGCGACGAGATCCAGACCCTGGGCCAGGCCTTCAACCGCATGACCCGGCAGCTGAAGCAGCAGCGGCTGGAACTGGTCGAAAGCTATCGCACCGCCGACGACCAGCGCCGGCTGTTCGATTCGGTGCTGTCCTCGGTCACCGCCGGGGTGATCGGCCTGGACGCGGCGGGCGAGATCGACTTCCTGAACCGCTCGGCCACGCGCCTGCTGGGCCTGGACCCGGCGGCGGCGCACGACCGGCTGCTGTCCGATGCGGTGCCGGAATTCGCCCCGCTGTTTCAGCGGCTGGAGCATTCCGTCGCCGAATCGGTGCAGGACGAGATCCGCCTGACCCGCGAGGGCCGCGTCGAAAGCCTGCTGGTGCGCATGGCGATCCGGCGCGGCGCGGCGGGCGGCCTGGAAGGCTATGTCGTGGCGCTGGACGACGTGACCGACCTGGTCTCGGCGCAGCGCATGGCGGCCTGGGGCGACGTGGCGCGGCGGGTGGCGCATGAGATCAAGAACCCGCTGACCCCCATCCAGCTTTCGGCCGAGCGGCTGAAGCGCAAGTTCGCCCCCGTCGCCGGCGACGATGCCGAGGCGCTGGAGCAGCTGACCGGCGTCATCATCCGCCAGACGGGCGACCTGCGCCGCATCGTCGACGAATTCAGCCGCTTCGCCCGCATGCCCGAACCCGACCGCAGGGAAACCGACCTGGCGAAGCTGCTGCGCGACAGCGCGCTGATGCAGCGCGACGCGCTGCAAGGCGCGCTGGTCGCCGAGATCCCCGAGCAGCCGGTGATCGTCGATGCCGATGCGGGGATGATGGGGCAGGTCTTCACCAACCTGCTGAAGAACGCCGGCGAGGCGCTGGACGAGCTGCGCCCCGCCCCGCCCGCGGGCTGGCAGCCCAGGGTCGCGGTCCAGATGCTGGCCGCGCCCGATGCGGTCACCATCCGCATCACCGACAACGGCCCGGGCCTGCCCGAGGACCGCACCCGGCTCTTCGAGCCCTATGTGACGATGAAACCCGGCGGCACCGGCCTCGGCCTGCCCATCGTCAAGAAGATCGTCGAGGAACATGGCGGCAGCCTGTCCCTGACCGACGCCCCCGACGGACAGGGCGCCATGGCCGAAATCCGCCTGCCGCGCGAGCGCCAGCCGGTGCGCCTGTCCACACGACGCCAGAAACACGAGCAGGAAACAACAAAATGAGCGATATTCTGATTGTCGATGACGAGCGGGACATCCGCGAACTGATTTCCGACATCCTGCGCGACGAGGGCTATGCGACCCGCCTCGCCGCCAATTCCGACCAGGCGGTGGCCGAGCTGAACCTCTCGGAGCCGGCGCTGATGATCCTCGACATCTGGCTGAAGGACAGCAAGATGGACGGGATCGACATCCTCAAGCAGGTCAAGCGCAACAACCCGGACGTGCCGGTGGTCATCATCTCGGGCCATGGCAATATCGAGATCGCGGTCGCGGCGATCAAGCAGGGCGCCTATGACTTCATCGAGAAGCCCTTCAACATCGACCAGCTGCTGGTGGTGATCCGCCGCGCGATGGAAGCCTCGCGCCTGCGCCACGAGAATGCGACGCTGAAGCGGGTCGAGGCGCGGGCGGCCGAGATGCTGGGCAATTCCGCGCCGTTCCGGCGGCTGCGCGAACAGCTGGACAAGGTGTCGAAGTCGAACGGCCGCATCATGCTGACCGGCGAGCCGGGGGCGGGCAAGGAAAGCGCCGCGCGCTATATCCACGCCCACAGCCCGCGCGCCCGCGAACCCTTCGTCACCGTGCCCTGCGCCACCATCGAGCCCGACCACATGGAGGAGGTGCTGTTCGGCCGCGAGACCCCCGAGCGCGGCATCGAGCCGGGGCTGCTGGAGCAGGCGCATGGCGGGGTGATCTATTTCGACGAGGTGGCGGACATGCCGCTGGGCACCCAGCCCAAGATCCTGCGGGTGCTGACCGAGCAGCAGTTCCAGCGCGCGGGCGGCACCGACAAGGTGCGGGTCGACCTGCGGGTGATTTCCTCGACCAACCGCGACCTCGCGGCCGAGATCGCCGCCGGCCGCTTCCGCCAGGAGCTCTACGACCGGCTGAATGTGGTGCCGGTGCCGGTGCCGTCGCTGGCCGACCGCCGCGACGACATCCCGATGCTGGCCGAACATTTCATCGAGAGCTTCCATGCCGGTCAGGGCCTGCCGCTGCGCGCCCTGCCCGAGGAAACCTGCGCGGCGCTGCAGGCGATGAACTGGCCGGGCAATATCCGCCAGCTGCGCAACGTGATCGAGCGGGTGCTGATCCTGGGCGACGGCCCGGGCCCGATCCTGCCCTCGGAGCTGGAAACCCAGAACGGCGGCGCCAGCACCGGCGAGGCCCTGGCGCTGGGCCCGCAGATCACCAGCCTGGCGCTGCGCGAGGCGCGCGAGCTGTTCGAGCGGGAATACCTGCTGGCGCAGATCAACCGCTTCGGCGGCAATATCAGCCGCACGGCGCAATTCGTCGGCATGGAACGCTCGGCGCTGCATCGCAAGCTGAAGTCGCTCGGCGTCGTCGGCGGCGTGCGCGTCGAGGAAGAGATGATGGGGAAGTGACCCTGGACCTGCGCCGGTTGCACGGTCGCATGGGTATTTGTGGAACAAAGAAGCCGGAAGGTTGCGCCCCGGCCACCCCCGCGGATCAGGCGGGACAGGTTTTGGCCAAATGACCGGGGCGGCTTCTTCGCTCGCGGTCATCGGCTCCCCAGCCTGTACCGCTCGTGGAATATGGCTGAAAAACATGAAGGGGCGGTTAACGGCTTCTTTGCTCCACAAATACCCATGCGACATCTCCACTATCGCCAGGCTTGCCCAGCTGGTCCCGGCGCTTTCCCAGTATCCGTCGCGTCCCGGGCGCGCTAGGATCGCGCTTCACGAAGGGCATGAACCGGGGCCGGAATGAAGATCATCATCTGCGGAGCGGGGCAGGTCGGCTGGCACATCGCCCGCCATCTCGCCGGCGAGCGCAACGATGTCACCATCATCGACACCAATGCCGAGCTGATCCGGCGCGCCACCGATGCGCTGGACGTCCAGGGCGTGACCGGCTTCGCCAGCCATCCCGACGTGCTGGACCGCGCCGGCGCCCGCGACGCCGACCTGATCATCGCCGCCACGCATTCGGACGAGGTGAACATGGTCACCTGCCAGGTGGCGCATTCCGTCTTCCAGGTGCCGCGAAAGATCGCGCGGCTGCGCAGCCCGGCCTATCTCGATGCGATCTGGTCGGACCTCTACCGCACCGACCACCTGTCCATCGACGTGGTCATCAGCCCCGAGCGCGAGGTGGCGCGGGCGGCGATCCAGCGGCTGTCGGCGCCCTCGACCTTCGATGCCGAGACCTTTCTCGACGGCCGGCTGCACCTGCTGGGCATCGTGCTCGACCCCGACAGCCCGGTGCTGAACACGCCGTTGCGGCAGCTGAACGAGATGTTCACCAGCCTCAGCGCCATCGTCTCGGGGGTGCGGCGCGGCGGGCGGCTGTTCGCGCCCGAACCGGGCGACCAGCTGTTCGACGGTGACCAAGTCTATGTCTTCACCCGCACCGAGGACGTGCCGCGCACGCTGGAAATCTTCGGCAAGCCCGCCGCGCGGCAGGAAAGCGTCGTCATCATCGGCGCCGGCAATGTCGGCCTTGCCGTGGCCCAGGCGCTGGAGGCCCGGCCCGAGCGGGTGCGCGTCAAGCTGATCGAGCGTTCGCGCGGCCGGGCCGAGGATGCCGCCGACGCGCTGAACCGCACCATCGTGCTGAACGGCGACGGGCTTTCGGCCGAGCTGCTGGAGGAGGCGGCCGTGCCGCGCGCCGATGCGGTGCTGGCGATTACCGATGACGACAAGACCAATATCCTGGCCGCCGTGCGTGCCAAGCAGGCCGGCGCCAAACTTGCGATCTCGCTGGTCAATGACCCGACCTTGATGTCGCTGATGGAGCCCCTGGACATCGATGCCTTCATCAACCCGCGCGCCAGCACGGTCTCGACCATCCTGCGCCATATCCGGCACGGCCGGGTGCGCGACATCTATTCCATCGGCGATGCCGAGGCCGAGGTGATCGAGGCGCAGGTGCTGTCCACCTCGCCCATCGCCGGGCGCGCCTTGCGCGACATCGAATTCCCCGAGGGCGCGCTGATGGGCGCCGTCCAGAAGGGCGAGCGCGTGGTCAAGCCCACCGGCGACCTGCGCATCGAAGAGGGCGACATCGTGGTGATCTTTGCCCTGACATCCGACGTCCCCGAGGTCGAGCGCCTGCTTCAGGTCTCGATCGATTTCTTCTGAGGCCGGGGCATGGGGTGGCTGGCGCGCCTGCCGTTGATGGTGGTCCTGACCGGGATCGGCGGGGCGGCGATGGTGCTGCCCGGGCTTTATGCCCATGCCACCGACCAGCACAAGATCGGCTCGATCTTCCTGGGCTGCGCCGGGCTGGTCGTGCTCTTGTCGGCGATCCTGGGGCTGGCCACCGCCGAAAGGCCGGCCGGGCCGCAGGCGCGCAGCGTGCTTCTGGCCATGCTCGGCACCATGGCGGTGCTGCCGGCGGCGCTGGCGGTGCCCTTTGCGCTGGCGCTGCCCGACACCGGCTTCTTCAACGCCTGGTGGGAGATGATCTCTTGCCTGACCACCACCGGCGCCTCGCTTTACGCCGCCGACCTGCTGGCGCCGCCGCTCCACCTGTGGCGGGCGCTGGTCGGCTGGATGGGCGGGCTGTTCATGCTGATCGCCGCCGTGGCCCTGCTGGCGCCCTTGCGTGTCGGCGGGTTCGAGATCCTGTCCTCGCCCTATGGCCGCAGCGAGCGCTTCGAGCGGCTGCCGCGCTCGGCCGAGGCGGCTGCGGTGGTGACGCATCTCTCGGCGCCGGCCTTCCAGACCGAGCTGGTCGACCCGGTGCATCGGGTGATCCGCGCCGCCCGGGCGGTGTTTCCGCTTTACGCCGGGCTGACGCTGCTGATGTGGACGGTGCTGTTGATGCTGGGCGAGACCGGGCTCATCGCGCTGACCCGGGCGCTGGGCACGCTCTCGACCAGCGGCATCAGCCCGGTCAATGGCCCGGCGGGGCAGGGCAGCGGCATCGCCGGCGAGATGGTGATCTTCCTGTTCCTGATCCCGGCGCTGTCGCGCCGCTTCTGGCCCGGCGGCGGCGAGCTGACCGTCAGCGATAGCTGGCGCGGCGACCCCGAGCTGCAGATGGCGGCGGGGGTGGTGCTGATGGTCTCGGCCATGCTGTTCCTGCGTCATTTCGCCGGCGCCATCGGCGTTTCACCCCAGGGCGCCAAGGGCGTGCTCGCGACGCTGGACAGCGCGCTGTCCGCCGCCTGGGGCGGCATCTTCAACGGGCTCAGCTACCTGACCACGACCGGCTGGAACTCGGTCGAATGGCAGGGCGCGCGCAACTGGTCGGGGCTCAGCTCGCCCGGGCTGATGCTGGCGGGGCTGGCGATGATGGGCGGCGGCGTCGCCACCACGGCCGGCGGGGTGAAGCTCTTGCGCGTCTATGCCCTGGCCCGGCATTCCGAGCGCGAGCTGGAAAAAATCGTCCACCCCAGCTCCATCGGCGGCGGCGGGCTGATGGCGCGGCGGCTGCGGCGCGAGGGGGCCTATCTCGCCTTCATCTTCTTCATGCTCTTTGCCAGTTCCATCGCGGTGACGGTCATGCTGATCTCGCTCCAGCAGATCGAATTCGACACGGCGACGATCCTGTCCATCGCGGCGCTGACGAACACCGGCCCGCTCGCCGGCGCGATTCCGCTGACGCCGACCTTCCAGGGCTCGGCCGGCATGGCGGGCGCACCCTGGGAGGGCTGGGCCGGCCTGCCCGGGCTGACCAAGGCGGTGCTGGCGGCGGCGATGATCGTCGGGCGGCTCGAGACGCTGGCGATTCTGGCGCTGTTCTCGCCCGAATACTGGCGCCGTTAGCGCCGATCACCGGCTTGCAAGCGCCCCGCGCCTCGCCTAAGTCTTGAAAACCAGCGATAAGAACAAGGTGCATCGAATGGCCGGCGACAAACAGAACCTCCAGGACGCTTTTCTGAATCATGTCCGCAAGGGCAAGGTTCCGGTGACGATTTTTCTTATCAATGGTGTGAAACTGCAGGGCGTCATCACCTGGTTCGACAATTTCTGCGTGCTGCTGCGCCGGGACGGCCAGTCGCAGCTTGTCTACAAGCATGCGATCTCGACCATCATGCCCGGCCAGCCGATCAGCCTTTACAACGGCGAGGACTGATTGGCCGAGCTGTCGGAAACGCAAGAGCGGCCGACCCGCGCCTATGTGATCCATCCGGACCTGGGCAATGCACGCACCCGCCGCTCGCCCGAGCTGGCGCTGGAAGAGGCCGTGGCCCTGGCCCATGCCCTGCCCGCCATCGAGGTGACGGGCGCCGAGGTGGCGCGGCTGCGCAACCCCGATGCCGGGATGCTGTTTTCCAAGGGCAAGCGCGAGGAGATCGGCGAGCACCTGAAGGCCGTCGCCGAGGGCGAGGGCGCCGAGCTGGTGCTGATCGACGGGCCGGTGACGCCGGTCCAGCAGCGCAACCTGGAAAAGGCATGGGGCGTCAAGATCCTGGACCGCACCGGGCTGATCCTGGAAATCTTCGCGGATCGCGCACAGACCCGCGAGGGCGTGTTGCAGGTCGAACTGGCGGCGCTGGCCTATCAGCGCACCCGGCTGGTCCGGGCCTGGACGCACCTGGAACGCCAGCGCGGCGGGTTGGGCTTCGTCGGCGGTCCGGGGGAAACCCAGATCGAGGCCGACCGCCGCGCCATCGACGAGCAGATGGTGCGGCTGCGCCGGCAGCTGGAGCGCGTGGTCAAGACCCGCGAGCTGCACCGCAAGGCCCGCGCCAAGGTGCCCTATCCCATCGTGGCACTGGTGGGTTACACCAACGCCGGCAAGTCCACGCTGTTCAACAGGCTGACCGGGGCCGAGGTGCTGGCCCAGGACCAGCTTTTCGCCACGCTGGACCCGACCATGCGGCAGATGGTGCTGCCGGGCGGGCGCCGGGTGATCCTGTCCGACACCGTGGGCTTCATCAGCGACCTGCCGCATGAGCTGGTCGCCGCCTTCCGCGCCACGCTGGAAGAAGTGCTGGCCGCCGACCTGATCCTGCACGTCCGCGACATCTCGCATCCCGAGACCGAGGAGCAGGCGGGCGACGTGGGCGAGATCCTCGAATCGCTGGGCGTCGAGGAAGACGTGCCGCTGATCGAGGTCTGGAACAAGATCGACGCCCTGTCGCCCGAAACCCGCGCCGCGCTGCGCCGCACCGATGCCCGCACCGAGGGCGTGCAGGCGATCTCGGCGCTGTCGGGCGAGGGTATCGCCGACCTGCTGGCCGCCGTCGATGCGCGCCTGGCCGAGGCACTGGACGAACCGGCCGAGGAGGCCGAGCTGCGCCTGCCCGCCGAGGACGGCCGCCGCCGCGCCTGGCTGCATCGCCAGGGCATCGTCGTTTCCGAGGAAATGACCGAGACCGGCGTGCACCTGCTGGTGCGCTGGACCGCCCGGCAGAAGGCGGAATTCGCGGCGCTGTAATTCGCGGGATCGGTGCCCGTCATGCGTAACGCAAGTATCTTCTTTGTTGCTTAAATACCCATGCGGCGGCTCCAGCGGCGCTGTCCCATGGGTATTTGAACAACGAAGAAAAGCCACGCGGCCGCTTTCCGGGGGCGGCCGTTCCGGCATCAGGCGGGCAGGGCGTCCAACTCGTGCCGCCAGGGCGGGTTGGCGCCGGGGCGCGAGACGGTGATCGCCGCCGCGCGGGTACCGAGCGTCAGGGCCTGAAGCAGGGTTTCGGGCGTGAGGTTCGTCAGGCCCTCGCGGCTCAGCGCGCCCGACTGGTGCAGCGCCGCCAGCACTCCGGCGTTGAAGGTGTCGCCGGCGCCGATGGTGTCGGCGACCTCGACCCGCGTGGCCGGGGCGTCGAGCGGCGCGCCCTGCCAATGCGCCCGGGCCCCGGCCGAGCCGCCGGTCTGCAGCACCACCTTCGCCCCCTTGGCGAGGATGGCGGCGGCGGCTTCCTCGAAGCGCGCCCCCGGCATCAGCCATTCCAGATCGTCGCCCGAGAGCTTGACCAGGTCGGCCCGGGCGAGCAGGCGCTCCAGCCGGGCGCGATAGGCGGTCTCGTCGCTGATGAAGAAGGGGCGGATGTTCGGGTCCAGCATGACCGGGACGCGGGGGTGCAGCCGTTCGACCAGCGCCTCGATCGCCGCGCCGCAGGGGTCGGGCACCAGGCTGATGCCGCCCACGAACAGGGCCGAGACCGATTCGGGGATCTCGGGCAGGTCTTCGGGCGCCAGCATCCGGCCGGCCGAGCCTTCGTCGTAGAAGGCATAGCGCGCCTCGCCCCCGGTCAGGGTCACGAAGGCCAGGGTGGTCAGCCGGTCGCTGCGCGGGCAGAGGCCGGTGTCGACGTTCGCCTCGGCCAGCGGGCGCAGCAGCATCTCGCCGAAGCCGTCGCGCGAGATCGGCCACAGGTAGCCGGTCGGCGCGCCGATGCGGCCCAGGGCGATGGCGGTGTTGTAGACCGCGCCGCCGGGCAGCGGCCGGTAATGGGCGCCCTCGGGCACCATGTCGATCAGCGATTCGCCGGCGCACAGGATCATGACGCCCCCTCCCTCAAGGTCCGTTGTCCGACTGATAGCGGTAACTGCCGCTGATGGAAATATCCGGCGTGAGCGGGCCGGTCCCGATCCGCACATAGCCGCCGCGTTCGTTCAGCCAGAGGAGCCCCGCCAGCAGCGCCAGCGCAAGCAGCACGGCAAGGGCGATCTTCCAGACCGACCAGGGCCGTTCGCCCTGCACGCGGCCGGATTGGCCGTTGACCACGAAGCGGTAGCTCTGGCCGTTGTAGCGATAGGCGGCGGTCCAGACCGGCAGCAGGATATGCTTGAAGCTCTCATCCGCATAGCGGGTCTGGATGCCGGCGATCTGCTGTTCGTTGCCGCCGATGGCGCGGCGCACGTCCATGGCGATCACCCCGGCCATTTCCTGGCGCGCGATGTCATGGCCGGCGGCCAGCGGGATGGTATAGCCCTCGGCCAGGAAGCCCGCGAGATATTCCGGGCTGTAGGGCACCAGATGCGACAGATCCCAGGGCGCCAGCGCATCGGTGATGCGGCGCGGCAGGGCGCTGGCGGCCAGCACCAGCACGTCGTCGAAATTCCGCGCCACTTGCCCCGAGACCGGCGTCCAGCGCGTGCGGCGCACCTGCTGCGCCACGCGCTGCTGGCGGCCGTTGACCGTCTGCGTGACATAGACGGTTTCGTAATACCAGTCGCCGCGCGCGCCGCTGTATTGCGAGCGCGTGTCGGCGTCGAAGGTCCAGAACGGCGAATAGACCCCGTTCATCCTTTTGCCGCGCCTGGCATAGGCGGTCAGGCCCGAGGGTGCGAACCAAAGGCCCTTCATCCAGTCGTCCAGCGCGGATTTCGCCTGCGCCTCGGTGATGACGAAGGGCAGCACGCCCTGCGGCTTCAGCTGCCTTGTGGCGCCGGTATCGGTGACCACGGGCGTGGCGCAGAACGGGCAGGTCGAGGCGTGCTGGTCGGAGGTGATCTCGACCTTGGCGCCGCAATTCGGGCAGGAGAGGGTGCGGACGGTCTCGGCCAGGTCCGATCCGGCATCGAGGCGCAGCCCCTGTTCCAGCGGGATCTCGCGCAGGTCGGACTTGTGGCCGCTGTCCCATTGCAGCGCGCGGCCGGTCGAGGGGGCGTTCAGGATGACCCGGTCGCCCCAGGGCCCCTGCGCCGCCTGCCGGGCGGGCGCGCGGGCGGGGCCGGGGCCGATATGCTGCTCATGCCCGCAATAGGGGCAGACTAGGCTTTGCTGCCCGGGCGAGAATTCCAGGCTCGCGCCGCAATTCTCGCACGGGTAGCGGTATTCCGAAGGCGGTGTCGGCATGCGTCAGCCCTTGGGCACCGGGGGCGGCGGCGGGGGCGGGGCGATGGTGAAGAGCTGGGCCAGTTCGGCCACGTCCTCGGCCGGTTTCCAGCCGTCCTGGCCAGGGGTCCAGACCAGGGTTTCGCGGGTGAAGCCGCCCTGCTGGGCCAGCCGGCCCAGATGGGCGCGGCCATAGGGGCCTTGCGCGGCGCCATCGACGGCGATGTGCCAGACGGTTTCGGGATGCAGCGGCGGCGGGGTTTGCGGGGCCTGCTGGCCGGGGATCGCGCCCCAGGGACCGCGCCCGGCCATCGCCGCGCCGAGGCCAGCGCCGAGGCCCGCCCCGATGCCCGCGCCCATGCCGCCGGCTTGTTGCGAGGCGTTCAGCATCGCCTCGGAGGCGGCGTATTGGCCGAAGCGGTTCAGGTCGCCGACGATGCCCATCGAGGTGCGTTTGTCGAGCATCTTTTCCACCTCGTCGGGCAGGCTGATGTTCTCGACATAGAATTCCGGGATGGTCAGGCCGTATTCGGCGACCGTGGGGCTGATCGCCTTGGCGACCAACTGGCCGAATTGCGCCGTGTTCGCCGCCATGTCCAGCACCGGGATGCCCGAGCCCGCGATCATGCGCGAGAATTCCTGCACGATGATGTTGCGCAGCTGGAAGGTGATCTCGTCCTTGGTGAATTCGCCGTCGGTGCCGACGATCTCGGTCATGAAGCGGCCGGGGTCGGTCACGCGCATGGAATAGGTGCCGAAGGCGCGGATGCGCACCGGGCCGAATTCGGAATCGCGGGCGATGACCGGGTTCTTGGTGCCCCATTTCAGGTCGTTGAAGCGGGTGGTGTTGACGAAATAGATCTCGGACTTGAAGGGGCTGCGGAAGCCGTGATCCCAGTGCTGCAGCCGGGTCAGGATCGGCAGGTTGTTGGTTTCCAGCATGTAGAGGCCGGGCTGGAACACGTCGGCAAGCTGGCCTTCGTGGATGAAGACGGCGGCCTGGCCCTCGCGCACGGTCAGCTTGGCGCCGTATTTGATGGCGCGGCCGACGGTCGGGAAGCGATAGACCATGGTGTCGCGGCTGTCGTCGGTCCATTCGATGATCTCGATGAACTCGCCGCCGAGGATGTTGAAAAGCGACATGGGGCGTTCCTTGTGCGGCTTCGATCTGCGTGAGGATAGGCCCCAGAGCATGGGTTTCGTCAAGCTGGCACAGCGGGGCCGGATTGCTTGGCGGGTCGGCGTTTACTTTTTCTTGAGGGGTTGGTGGTAGGGCTTTGGCAAGCTGACCCCAATGCCGAGCCCGCTGGATGCTGTCTCCGTCCGAGTCCTGTCATGATGCCCTGGTCCCCGCGCGACGGCGCGCGGGCCGCGCGTCTGGCACGGTCGGCAGGGGTATTTGGAAAACGGAAAAAATCGCGGGCCTTGGGGTTTTGCGACGCGCCCTGCTCGGGGTGGGGCGCGTGATCTCGCGTGCATGGGCCGTGAGGACGGCTCGGCGGGGCGTTGCCCTAGACCTCCGTGCCCAGCAATTCGCGGGCGATCTGCAAGACGATGGGGCGGGCTTCGGCCTCGGTCATGCCGGGGCGCAGGCGCGGGTCGTAGAGGATCTTCAGCAACAGCTCGTCGTGCCGGGTCAGATAGGCGAATTCCTCGTCGTCGTTGAAGACCGAGGGCCGGGCGCGCGGGCTGTCGTTGGCAAGGCCCATGCCTTGCGCCAGTTCCTCGTGCATGCAGGAGCGGCGCAGGCGCGGCGGCAGCTCGGCCCGGACCAGCGCCACGGCTTGCGAATAGACCGGCGAATTGCCGCTGGAATAGGCGAAGACGGTGCAATAGTTCTGCGGCACCAGGTCGCGCAGGGCGGCAATGTCGCCCTCGGGGATGCCGGGCACCAGGCTGGCGAGCCGGGGGCCGATGGCGCGGCGCTCGTCCTCGCTGAGGATCAGAACCTGGAAATTGCCGGCGGCGCCGGTCAGCCCGACCGAATGGCCGCTGACCCGTTGCAGCCGGGCGGCGACATCGGCGATCTCGGCGCGGTCGCGGTTCCGCTGCACCGGCGCGACCGAATCGCCGAACTCCAGCCGGATCGCCACCGGCTGCTGCCAGCGGCGCAAGGGCGCGGGCGTCGGGCGCGAGATCAGCTTGCCGCCCTGGCGCAGGTATTCGTCATGCAGGGCGACCTCGACGAAATCCTCGGCCAGCTTCTCGGGCGTCAGCGCGATGTCGCTGCCGTCATCGGTGCGCAGCCGGCCGCGCGCGATCAGCGCCTGCTCGATCCCCGTCAGATAGTCGCGCATGTTGCGGCTGGCGGGGGTATTGGCGGCGACATCGGCGCGGGCGGCGGCGGCGCGGGCGGTCTCGGCACGCTCGCGGCGCAGGGCAGCCTGGTCGGCGCGGGGTTGTTCGGGGCGTTGCGGCGGCGGCGCCTCGGCCGCGGGCGGCGAGGTCTCGGGCTCGGGCGGCCGGTCCGAGCAGGCGGCCAGCGCCAGCAGCAGCGCGAGCGCCAGGCAGGGGCGGGCCGGCCGGATCACGACGGCTGCGTCGGGCTGGGGTTGCGGGGGCTGGCCGAGGCGAGGGTCTGGCGCAATTCGCTCTCCATGGTGCGCAGATCCTCCTCGGCGGCGGCGCGGCGGGCGCGGCCCTCGTCGGCGATGCGCAGGCTGTCCTCGATGGTCGAGATCAGCTCGGCATTGGCGGTGCGCACCGCCTCGATGTCGAAGACGCCGCGCTCCAGTTGGGTGCGGATCTGGGCATTGGCCTGGCGCAGGTTCTTGGCATTGGCGGTCAGCAGGTCGTTGGTCAGGTCGTTCGCCTCCTTGACCGCGCGGGCGGCCTCGGCGCCGCGCTGGATGGTGACGGCCTGCGCCAGCTGGGTTTCCCACAGCGGCACCGTGTTCACCAGCGTCGAATTGATCTTTGTTACCAAGGACTTGTCGTTTTCCTGCACCAACCGGATCGAGGGCAGCGACTGCATCGTCACCTGCCGCGTCAGCTTCAGGTCATGCACCCGGCGTTCCAGGTCGTCGCGGGCCGCGCGCAGGTCGCGCAGCTCCTGCGCGGCCATGACCTTGTCGGGCTCGGGCGCGGCCTCGACGGCGGCCTGTTTGGCGGGAATGTCCTCGCGGTCGATCTGCGCCAGCTTGTGCTCGCCCGCGACGATATAGAGCGCGAGCTCGTCATAGAAGTTCAGCGTGCGGTCATAGAGCAGGTCCAGCGACTTGATGTCCTTCAGCAGCCGGTGCTGATGCTGGTCCAGCTCGACGGTGATGCGGTCGATCTGCGACTGCACCTGTTCGTAATTGGCGACGAATTTCGCGAAGGGCGCGGCGCGGCCCATCAGCTTTTCCCACCAGCTGCGCTGGCGGCGCACGTCGAGCTCGGTGACCGAAAAGCCGCGGATGGTGGTGACGATCTCGCGCAGCGACTCGCCGGCGGGGCCCACGTCCTTGTTCTTGACGTCGGCCAGCATGGCCTGGCTGATTTCCTGCAACTCGTTCTGGGCGCGGGCGCCGAAATGCACGATCGAGCCCGAGTCCCGGATGTCGATCTCGTCCATGCGCTGACGGATCTGCGCGGCCACCGCCGGGTCGGCCTGTTCCAGCGGCGGCACGGCGGCCGGGGGCTCGGGCAGGATCACCGAGGTCACGGTCTGGATCTCGTCCAAGGCGGCTTGGGCATTGGCCTGCGTCTGCGAGGTCATCCGGCTTCGTCCTTTTCTGTGCGGGCGTGCTGCGCGTGCAGAATAGGCGGATTCGCGGCAAGTTCAACGACAGAGCGCCGCCCAGGCGGCCGGCTTTGCGTTGCGTGGCCGGCGGGCCGCGTGTAGAACCTGCGCGATTGAGCCTTGGGAAGGAGCCCCTTGCATGCGCAGAGTTGTCGTCACCGGACTGGGGATGGTCACGCCGCTGGCCTGCGGAGTCGAAGAGACCTGGACCCGGCTGCTGGCCGGAGAATCCGGCGCCGGACCGATCACCCGCTTCGACACCTCGGGCGTGCAGACGAAATACGCCTGCGAGATTCCCTTCGGCGACGGCACCGGCGGCACCTTCAATCCCGACGAGTGGATGGAGCCCAAGGACCGGCGCAAGGTCGATGATTTCATCCTGTACGGCATGGCCGCCGCGACCCAGGCGGTGCGCGATTCCGGCTGGGAGCCGATGAGCGAGGCCGATTGCGAGCGCACCGGCGTGCTGATCGGCTCGGGCATCGGCGGGCTGTCGTCGATTGCCGATACCGCCGTGCTGATCAAGGAACGCGGCGCCAAGCGGGTCTCGCCCTTCTTCATTCCGGGGGCGCTGATCAACCTGGTCTCGGGCCAGGTCTCGATCCGCTTCGGCTTCAAGGGGCCGAACCATGCGGTGGTCACCGCCTGTTCGACCGGCGCCCATGCCATCGGCGACGCGGCGCGGCTGATCATGCTGGGCGATGCCGACGTCATGGTCGCGGGCGGCACCGAAAGCCCGATTTGCGAGATCGGCATCGCCGGCTTCAACGCCTGCAAGGCGCTGTCGACCAAGCGCGAGGCCGACCCCAAGGCCGCCAGCCGCCCCTGGGACGAGGACCGCGACGGCTTCGTCATGGGCGAGGGCGCCGGCGTCGTCGTGCTGGAGGAATACGAGCACGCCAAGGCCCGCGGCGCCAAGATCTATGCCGAGATCCTGGGCTATGGCATGTCGGGCGACGCCTATCACATCACCGCGCCCAGCGAGGACGGCGACGGCGGTTTCCGCAGCATGACCAATGCCTTGGCGCGCGCGAACCTGTCGCCGGCCGATATCGACTACATCAATGCGCATGGCACCTCGACCATGGCCGACGTGATCGAGCTGGGCGCGGTCGAGCGGCTCTTGGGCGAGGCGGCGGGCAATGTGGTGATGTCCTCGACCAAGTCGAGCATCGGGCATCTGCTGGGCGCGGCCGGCGCGGTCGAGGCGATCTTCTGCATCCTGGCGCTGCGCGACCAGATCTGCCCGCCGACCATCAACCTGGACGATCCGGCGCGCGAGACTCCGGTCGATCTGGCCGCCAATGCCGCCGTGCGCCGCAAGGTCGATTACGTGCTGTCGAACAGCTTCGGCTTCGGCGGCACCAATGCCAGCCTGGTGATGGGGCGGGTCCGGGAATGATCTGGCGCCACATCGCGTCGAATTTCCTGACGCTGCTGATCGTGATCCTGATCGCGGTCGCGGCGGCCATCGCCTGGGCCAAGCATCAATACGTGGCCCCGGGCCCCAGCGCCACCGCCGCCTGCGTGCGGGTGGCGCCGGGCGCTAGCCTGAGCGCAGTCAGCGAGCAGCTGGCCGATCAGGGCGTGGTCTCGAACGCCTATATCTTTCGGGCCGGGGCGGATTACGCCGGGAAATCGCGCGATCTGAAGTTCGGCAGCTATCTGGTGCCGCCGAAGAGCAGCATGGAGCAGGTGGTGGCGGTCATCACCGCCGGCGGGCCTTCGACCTGCGGCACCGAGGTGGTCTATCGCATCGGCGTGCGCGAGAATTCGGTGATCCTGCGCGATATCGACAGCGAGACCGGGCTGATGGCCGAGCAGGCGAAATACAACCCGGCGACCGAGCCCGCGCCGCAGGTGCTGGCCGATGCCGAGGCCCGCGCGGATTCGCGGCTACGCATCAGCGTCGCCGAGGGCGTGACCAGCTGGCAGGTGGTCGAGGGGTTGAAGCAGGCCGGCTTCATGGATGGCACGGTCGCGAAGCTGCCGGCCGAGGGCAGCCTCGCCCCCGATACCTATGACGTGCAGAAGGGCGCCGACCGCGCCGCGCTGATCGCCGAGATGGAAAAGCGCCAGGCGGCGAGCCTGGCCGCGGCCTGGGAGACGCGGGCCGAGGGGCTGCCCTATCAGACGCCCGAGGAGGCGCTGATCATGGCCTCGATCGTCGAGAAGGAGACGGCGGTGCCGGATGAGCGCCGCGTGGTCGCGAGCGTCTTCGTCAACCGGATGCGACAGGGCATGCGGCTGGAGACCGACCCCACGGTGATCTATGGCATCACCAAGGGCGAGGGCGTGCTGGATCGCGGCATCCGCGGGTCCGAGCTGCGCCGGCGCACGCCCTACAACACCTATCAGATCGAGGGCCTGCCGCCGACGCCCATCGCCAACCCCGGCAGGGCCTCGATCGAGGCGGCGCTGAATCCCGAGGCGACGGATTACCTGTTCTTCGTGGCCGATGGCTCGGGCGGGCACGCCTTTGCCCGCACGCTGGAGGAGCACAACCAGAACGTGAAGCGCTGGCGCGAGATCGAGCGGCAGCGCGGCCAGGCGATGTCTCCGGTCCAGGGCGACTGACCCGGCCTTTGACAAGCGCGCGCCCGCCGGGCACCATCGCTGCATTTCCAGTGACGGAGATGCAGCGATGAAACTGTCCGATCTTTTGTCCGGCCTGGCCGAGAATGCCCGCGGCTTCGAGACGCGGGTCAGGAAATGGCAGGAGGAGATGGAGGCCAAGGGCGACGGTCTGATGGCCAGTGCCCGGCGCTGGCAGGAGAATGCCAAGACCCGGCAGGAGGATCTGAACAAGCAGATCCAAGGCTATCTGGACGATGCGAGCGAGAACGTCCGCGCGCAATGGGGCCAGATGCAGGAGGGCTGGGACGAGCAGGTCGCCAAGACCCGCGCCAAGGCCGAGGAATTGCGCAGCAAGGCCGAATCCATGCAGGCCGAGGATTACGCCGACTGGTCCGAGGCCTATGCCGCGACCATGGTGAGCTATGCCCAGCAGATGCAGGACGAGGCCAGCACCGCCGTCGCCGCCGCCGCCGAGGCGCGCGCCAAGGCCGAGGCGCTGAAGAAATCGGACTGAGGCGATTCCCGGGCGATTCCGCCCGGTTTTCGGCCGCTGTTGCGCGGGTCGTGCGCTGGTGTTGCGCCGGTTACTTCATTGTTTTTCAACAAGGATTAATGGAAGGTCGATCAACCTTCGGTTTTGCGTTGACTTAACGCACGCCTTAGAGTAGAACTTATCCATGCTGGGAGAAATGGGCAAGCGGCCGGGTCGGGCGACCTGAGGCCGCTTTTTTCATGTCTCGCTCGTGCGGACAGGCACACGAGGGCAGGGCGACACACGAATGACGATGAACTTCGATCCGGGGCCTGAGGCTCCGGAAGGGCCTTTCGTGCCCGGCGCCGGCATGGCGCCTGACATGAGCCTGGGCGCCGGCGGGGCGCCCGACATCAGCGTGGTCGAGATCGCGGACGGGCTGTTTCGGTCCTATGCGGCGGATCTGGACCGGCTTCGCCGCAAGATCACGGCGGGCGAGACCGACGATTTGAAGGAATCCGGCAAGCTGGTGCGCGCCCTGCGGGACGCGACCCAGATGGTGCTGGAGGAAAGGACCAAGGTTGACAAGCTTCGCAAGGATGCTGCCGGACAGGTCGGTGCAGGCGCACTCGACCTTGTCGCGGCACGAGATGAAATCGGGCGCCGCCTGGCTTGCCTCCGCCGAGCCGGGGGAGGTTGACGAATTCCTGGGGGGGTTGAGCGACAATGCCCTGGCCGCGCTGCCGTGGCTGTTCGAGTTCTGGGCGCTGCCGCATCAGCTGCCGCCCGAGGGCGACTGGAAGACCTGGGTCATCATGGGCGGGCGCGGTGCGGGCAAGACCCGGGCCGGGTCCGAATGGGTGCGCGCGCAGGTCGAAGGGCCGACGCCGGATGCGCCCGGGCGGGCGCATCGCGTGGCGCTGGTGTCCGAGACCTTCGACCAGGCGCGGGATGTGATGGTCTTTGGCGAGTCGGGCATCCTGGCCTGTTCGCCGCCCGACCGGCGCCCGGTCTGGGAGGCCGGGCGGCGCCGGCTGCTCTGGCCGAATGGCGCGACCGCGCAGGTCTATTCGGCGCATGAACCCGAGGCGCTGCGGGGGCCGCAGTTCGACGCGGCCTGGGTCGACGAGCTGGCGAAGTGGAAGAAGGCCGAGGAGACCTGGGACATGCTGCAATTCGCGTTGCGGCTGGGTGCGCATCCGCAGCAGGTCGTCACCACCACGCCGAAGAATGTCGCGGTGCTGAAGCGGATTCTGGGCAATGCCTCGACCGTGACCACCCATGCGCCGACCGAGGCGAACCGTGCCTATCTGGCCGAGAGCTTTCTGGCCGAGGTCGAGGCGCGCTATGCCGGGACGCGGCTGGGCCGGCAGGAGCTGGAAGGCTTGCTGCTGGAGGATGTCGAGGGGGCGCTGTGGACCACCGGGATGGTCGAGCGGTGTCGGGTCGAGGCTTGCCCGAAGCTGTCGCGCGTCGTGGTGGCGGTCGATCCGGCGGTGACCTCGGGCGCGGCTTCGGACGAATGCGGCATCGTCGTGGCGGGCGTGGTCAGTGAGGGGCCGATCACCGACTGGCGGGTCTATGTGCTGGAGGATGCCTCGGTCCGGGGCGGGCCGGTGGACTGGGCGCGGGCCGCCATCGCGGCGATGCAGCGCCATGGCGCCGAACGGCTGGTGGCCGAGGTCAACCAGGGCGGCGACCTGGTCGAAAGCGTGATCCGCCAGGTCGATCCGCTGGTGCCGTTCCGGGCCTTGCGGGCCGGGCGCGGCAAGGGGCTGCGGGCCGAGCCGGTTGCGGCGCTCTATGAGCAGGGGCGGGTGCATCACCTGCGCGGCCTGGGCGCGCTGGAGGACCAGATGTGCCGGATGACCGTCGCGGGTTATGATGGCAAGGGCTCGCCCGACCGGCTGGATGCGCTGGTCTGGGCGATCCATGAGCTGGTGATCGAGCCCGGTGCGGCCTGGCGCCGACCGCAGGTGCGGGGGCTGTAGCGCCGGACCGGGGCTCTGCCCCGGACCCCGGGATATTTACGCAAGAAAGAAGGGCCTTTTGGGGTCGTGGAGGGTCGCGTGAGCGGCCCTTTTTCATTGGAGATTCAGGAGGGACCGATGGCATTTCCCTGGTTCGGGCGGGGGGCTGCGCCCGCGGAGGTCGAGAAGAAGGCAAGCGCCGCGGGCAAGGTGGTGGCGCTGGCGGCAGGCTCGGGGCGGGTGGTCTGGTCGCCGCGCGACACGGTCAGCCTGACCCATGCCGGCTTTGTCGGCAATCCGGTCGGGTTCCGTGCCGTGCGGCTGATCGCCGAGGCCGCCGCGGCCGTGCCGCTGGTCTGCCAGGATCGCGAGCGGCGCTATGACGTGCATCCGGTGCTGGACCTGCTGCGGCGGCCCAATGCCGGACAGGGCCGGGCCGAGCTGTTCGAGGCGCTGTTCGGGCAGGTCCTGCTGAGCGGCAACGGCTATCTGGAGGCCGTGGGCGAGGGCGCCAAGGGGCTGCCGGCCGAGCTGCATGTGCTGCGCTCGGACCGGATGGCGGTGGTGCCGGGCGAGGATGGCTGGCCCTCGGCCTATGAATATGCGGTGGGCGGGCGCAAGTACCGTTTCGACATGGCGGGCAGTCCGGATCCGATCTGCCATATCCGCAGCTTCCATCCGCTGGACGATCATTACGGCTTGTCGCCGATGCAGGCGGCGGCGGTGGCGGTGGATGTGCACAACAGCGCCTCGAGCTGGTCGAAGGCGCTTTTGGACAATGCGGCGCGGCCGAGCGGGGCCATCGTCTACAAGGGCGCGGACGGGCAGGGCGCGCTGTCGCCGGATCAGTATGACCGGCTGGTGACCGAGATGGAGATGCACCACCAGGGCGCGCGGAACGCCGGGCGGCCGATGCTGCTGGAGGGCGGGCTCGACTGGAAGCCGATGGGGTTCTCGCCCAGCGACATGGAGTTTCACGAGACCAAGCTGGCGGCGGCGCGGGAGATCGCGCAGGCCTTCGGCGTGCCGCCGATGCTGATCGGCATTCCGGGCGAGGAGACCTATGCCAATTACGCCGAGGCGCATCGGGCGTTTTACCGTCTGACCGTGCTGCCCCTGGTGGCACGGGTCGCGAGCGCGGTGGCTTGGTGGCTCAGCGAGCATCTGGGCGCCGAGATCGACCTGCGGGCCGATCCGGACCAGGTTCCGGCGCTGGCCGAGGAGCGCGACAGCCATTGGCGCCGCATCGGCGAGGCGGGCTTCCTGACCGAGGCCGAGAAGCGCGCCGCCCTGGGCCTGCCGCCCTTGGCGGAGGGCTGAGATGGAGGGCTCGCGCTTCGTCAAGGAGCCCTTCGACTGGCACGACCAGCGCTTCGACACGCAGGAGCGGATCATGGCGCTGCAATTCGGCCAGGTCGAGCGGCGGCTGGAGCGGATCGAGGGGCTGATCGAGGGGCTGGAGCGGCGGCTGTGGATGACGGTCTATGGCGTCGTCGCCGTGATCCTGACCCAGGCCGTGCAGTCGATCCTGAGTTTTACCCCGAAAGGAGGCTGACGTGCATTCAAAGGATTACGGGCTGGAGCTGAAATATGCGGCCGGCGCGGCGCTGGTGTCGGACGGCACGCAGCTGGAGGGTTACGCCAGCCTGTTCGGCCTGGCCGACCAGGGCGGCGACATTGTCGTCAAGGGCGCCTATGCCGCCAGCCTGAAGCGGCTGCAGGCGCGCGGCGACAAGGTGCGCATGCTGTGGCAGCACGATCCCGCCCGGCCCATCGGCGTCTGGGACGAGATCCGCGAGGACGACAAGGGCCTGTGGGTCAAGGGGCGCCTGCTGCCCGAGGTGGCGCAGGCCCGCGAGGCCGCCGCGCTGATCGTGGCCGGGGCCATCGACGGGCTGTCGATCGGCTATCGCACCATTTCCGCCGAGCGCGACGGCAAGGGCCGGCGGCTGCTTTCCGAGGTCGAGCTGTGGGAGGTGTCGCTGGTCACCTTCCCGATGCTGGCCGAGGCCAAGGTCGGGCGCAAGTCCGACGGTGCATTGGAATTGGCGGCGGCCTTTCGGGCCGCGACCAAGGCGCTGCGCGCCGAGTGAGTTTCACCAAGCGGAGGGGACGATGACCGAGGTGAAAGCCGCGGCCGGGGCGGACATGCCCGGCGACCTGGGGGCCGAGATGCTGGGGTTCGTCAATGAACTCAAGGTTTTCCGCACCGATATTCAGAAACGACTGGAAGCACAGGAACAACGCATGACCATGCTGGACCGCAAGACCCTTTCCCGCGCCCGCGCCCCTCTGTCGGCCGAGGCCGATCAGGGCGCGCCGCATCAGAAGGCCTTCGACGCCTATATCCGCCATGGCGACGACGGTGCGCTGCGCGGGTTGCCGCTGGAAGGCAAGGCGATGACCTCGAGCTCGGACGGCGGCTTCTTGGCGGCGCCGACGGTGGCCTTGCAGGTGCAGGACGCGCTGAACGTCACCGCCTCGCTGCGCCGGGTGGCGAATGTCGTCACCGTGGAATCGGCCAATTTCGAGATGCTGGTCGACATGGGCGACATAGCCAGCGGCTGGTCGACCGAGGCCGGCACCCAGGCCGAGACCGGCACCTCGACCGTGCAGCGCGTGGTGATCCCGGTGCATGAGCTGTCGGCCATGCCCAAGGCCAGCCAGCGCCTGCTGGACGACGCGGCCTTCGACGTGGAAAGCTGGCTTGCCGGCCGCATCGCCGAGAAATTCGCCCGCGCCGAGGCCACGGCCTTTATCAGCGGCGACGGCGTGAACAAGCCCAAGGGCTTCCTGACCCATGCCAAGGCCGCCAATGCCAGCGCGACCAATGTGCAGATCGGCACCATCGCCTCGGGCGGGGACGGCGATTTCGCGGCGACCAACCCGGCCAATGCGCTGATCGACCTGGTCTATGCGCTGGGCGCGCAATACCGCGCCAATGCGAGCTTCGTGATGAACTCGAAGACCGCCGCCGCCGTGCGCAAGATGCGCGACACCGACGGCCGCTTCCTGTGGGCCGACAGCCTGGCCATGGGCCAGCCGCCGCAGCTGCTGGGCTATCCGGTGCTGCTGTGCGAGGACATGCCCGACATCGCGCGCGGCTCGTTCTCGATCGCCTTCGGTGACTTCCGCTCGGCCTATACCATCGTCGAGCGGCCGGACCTGCGGGTGCTGCGCGATCCCTTCTCGGCCAAGCCGCATGTGCTGTTCTATGCCACCAAGCGCGTCGGCGGTGGCGTCACCGACGCCCGCGCCATCAAGCTGATGGTCTTCGGCTGATCCACGGCCGAAGCGGGGGCCGCGCGGGCGATGCCCGACGAACCGGCCAAGCAACTGTCCGCACGCGCGACGGCGGGCATGCGCGGCCCCCTTTTTCCGCCCTTGGGATGCAGCCTCCGTGCGCACGGGAGAGATGAAGATGATGCTTGTGGAATTGACGGCGCCCGCCATCGAGGCGCTGCCCGTCGCAGGGTTGCGCGACCACCTGCGGTTGGGAACCGGCTTTGACATGGCTGTGGACGCGGCCGAGACCGCCGCGCTGGCGGGCTTTCTGCGCGCCGCCATTGCCACCATCGAGGCGCGGACCGGCAAGGTGCTGCTGACGCGGCAGTTCCGGCTGCGGCTGGAGGAATGGCGCGACCCGGCGGGCCAGCCCCTGCCGCTGGCGCCGGTCGGCAGCGTCGAGCGGGTCGAGATCACCGATGCGGCCGGCGTCGTCGTGCCGGTCGAGGGCGGCTGGCGGCTGGTGCAGGACATGCAGCGGCCGATGCTGCTGCCGGTGGGCGCATGGCTGCCGACCGTTCCCCGCGGCGGCTTCGTGACGGTGACCTTTTCGGCGGGGTTCGGGCCCTGGTGGGATTCGGTGCCGGCGGATCTGGCGCAGGCGGTGCTGATGCTCGCCGCGCGCTATCACGAGGATCGCAGCTTCGAGGGCAGCCAGGGCGCGATGCCCTTCGGGGTCAGCGCGCTGATCGAACGCTGGCGTTCGGTCCGGGTGCTGGGAGGGCGCGGCCGGTCGCGCGGCCGGGCATGAGCGCGCCGCGGCTGACGGTGCCGCTGGTGGTCGAGACACCGGTGCGCGAGCCGGATGGGATGGGCGGGTTCCGGCTGGCCTGGCAGGATGTCGGGCAGCTTTGGGCCGAGATGCGGTCGGGCGCGGGGGCCGAGCGTTTCGCCGAGGTCGGGGCGCAGAGCGTCGTCGCCTGGCGGATCACCGTCAGGGCGGCGCCTGCCGGCGACGCGCGGCGCCCGCGCCCGGAGCAGAGGTTCCGCATGGGCGAGGGCGCGGCGGCGCGGCGCTTTCGCATCGAGGCGGTGGCCGAGGCGGATGCGGCCGGCTGCTGGCTGGTCTGCGTCGCGAAAGAGGAGTCCCTGGCATGAGCTATGCAGCGACGGCCGCGCTTCAGGCGGCGGTCTATGAGGCGTTGCGCGGCAGCCAGCCGCTGCACGACCTGGTCGGCGACGCGATCTATGACGCGATGCCGGTCGCGGCGCCGGCCGGCACCTATGTCGCGCTGGGTCCCGAGGAGGTGCGCGACGCCGGCGATATGACGGCGGCGGGCGCGAGCCATGATTTCGTGGTCTCGGTCCTGTCGGGGTCGGACGAGTCGAGCGGTTTTGCCGCGATCAAGGCGGCGGCGGTGGCGGTTTCGGACGCGCTGGAGGCGGCCGAGATCGCGCTGGCCCGCGGGCATCTGGTGGGGCTGTGGTTCCTGCGCGCCCGCGCGCGGCGGGCCGAGAACGGCGCGGGGCGGCGGGTCGACCTGACCTTTCGCGCGCGCATTGACCTGGGTTGAGGAGAGACGGACATGGCGGTGCAGAACGGACGCGACCTGCTGATCAAGATGGACATGACCGGCGACGGCCAGTTCGAGACCATCGCGGGCCTGCGCGCGACCCGGCTGGGATTCAACGCCGAGACGGTGGATGTGACGAGCCTGGAGAGCGAGGGCCGCTGGCGCGAGCTTCTGGGCGGGGCGGGGGTGCGCTCGGCCAGCATCTCGGGATCCGGGGTGTTCCGGGACGGGACCACGGACTAGCGGGCGCGGCAGGTGTTCTTTGACGGCGAGGTGCCGCGCTTTCAGGTGGTGATCCCGGATTTCGGCGCGGTCGAGGGGCCGTTCCAGATCACCTCTCTGGAATATGCGGGCAGTTACAATGGCGAGGCGAGTTATGAGATTTCCATGGCCAGCGCGGGCGTCATCAGCTTCGTCGCGTTCTGAGATGGTCAATCCGCTGGCGGGAGAGGTCGAGATCGTGCTGGACGGCCGGCCGCATGTCGCCAGGCTGACGCTGGGCGCGCTGGCGGGGCTTGAGGCCGAGCTGGGCGCCGAGAGCATGATCGCGCTGGTCGAGCGCTTCGAGAGCGGCCGCTTTTCCAGCCGCGACGTTCTGGCCGTGCTGGTCGCGGGATTGCGCGGCGGTGGTTGGGCGGGCGACCTGGACGCGCTGATGGCGGCCGAGTTCAAGGGCGGGCCGGTGGGCGCCGCCCATGCCGCGGCGGCGCTGCTGGCGCGGGCCTTCCGCATCGAGGGCACATGAGCGCCGGGCTGGACTGGCCCGGCCTGCTGCGCATGGGCATCGGGCCGGCGCGGCTGGGTGGGCTGGGGCTGACGCCGGCCGCGTTCTGGGCGCTGACCCCGGCTGAACTGGCGCTGATGCTGGGCATCGAGCCGGGCAAGGGCGGGGCGATGACCCGCGACAGGCTGGCGGAGCTGGTCGCGCGCTATCCCGACCGGCCAGCAGGCTGAAACATCGAAGAAGGAGGCGCCGTCGTGGCGAACAAGGACGGATTCGACCGGCTGGACGAGGACGGCCCGGTCAACCTGGGCAAGAGCATGGACCAGACCGGCCGCATGACGGCGGAGTTCGAGGCCGAACTGGCCCGGCTGCGCGAGTCGATGGTCTATACCGGGCGCGAGGTCGGCACGCTGACCCAAGGCATCGGCAGCGGCCTGCGGCGGGCGTTCTCGGGCCTGGTCTTCGACGGTCTGAAGCTGAGCGACGCGCTGAAGGGCATCGCGCGCAGCATGGCGGACACGGCGTTTTCCGTGGCGATGAAGCCGATCGAGCAGGCCTTGGCGGGCGCGATCGCGCAGGGGGTGAACGGCATGGTGTCGGGCGCGCTGCCCTTTGCCAATGGCGGGGCCTTCTCGCAGGGGCGGGTGATGCCCTTTGCCAAGGGTGGCGTGATCAGCCAGCCGACCTATTTCCCGATGCGCGGCGCGACCGGGCTGATGGGCGAGGCCGGGGCCGAGGCGATCATGCCCTTGCGGCGTGGCGCCGATGGCCGGCTGGGCGTTGCGGCGGCTGGTGGCGGCGGCCGGGCAGTGAACGTGACCTTCAATGTCTCGACCCCGGACGTGACGGGGTTCCAGCGCAGCCAGAGCCAGATCGCCTCGCAACTGGGGCGGCTCTTGGCGCGCGGCGAAAGGAACGGGTGATCCATGGCTTTTCACGAGATCAGGTTCCCGGCGAACCTGTCCTTCGGCTCGGTCGGCGGGCCGGAACGGCGCACCGAGATCGTGACGCTGACCAACGGCCACGAGGAACGCCGCACGCCTTGGGCGCATTCGCGCCGGCGCTATGACGCCGGGCTGGGGCTGCGCTCTCTGGACGACGTGGCGGCGCTGATCGCCTTCTTCGAGGCGCGGGCCGGGCAGATGCACGGCTTTCGCTGGAAGGATTGGGCGGATTTCAAATCCTGCGCGCCCAGCGTGGCGCCGAGCCATCTGGACCAGGATCTGGGTGTGGGCGACGGGGTGCAGCGGGTGTTTGCGCTGCGCAAGGCCTATGCCTCGGGTCCGGCGCGCTATTGGCGGCCGGTGGCGAAGCCGGTCGAGGGCTCGGTATTGGCCGGGGTCGGGGCTGTCGAGAAGCGCGAAGGGGTCGATTTCACGGTCGATCTGGCGAGCGGCGAGATCAGCTTTGCCGTGCCGCCCGATGCGGGGGCGGTGGTGACGGCCGGGTTCGAGTTCGACGTGCCGGTGCGCTTCGATACGGACCGGATCGCGGTCTCGGTCTCGTCCTTCCAGGCGGGGGACCTGCCGCAGGTGCCGGTGGTCGAGGTGCGGATATGAGCGAGACGATTGCGCGGGCCTGGGCGGTTTCCCGCAGCGACGGGCTGGTGCTGGGCTTTACCGACCACGACCGGGCGCTGGCCTTCGACGGCATTGCCTTTCGCCCCGACAGCGGGCTGACGGCGCGGGCGGTGGTGCAAAGCTCGGGCCTGTCGGTGGACAACAGCGAGGCGGTGGGGGCGCTGTCCGACACGGCGATCACCGAGGCCGATCTGATGGCCGGGCGCTGGGACGCGGCCGACGTGCGGCTGTGGGAGGTGGACTGGGCCGATACCGCCAACCGACGGCTGATCTTTCGCGGTCACCTGGGCGAGGTGGTGCGCAGCGGCGCGGCCTTTCGGGCCGAGTTGCGCGGGCTGTCCGAGCCGCTGAACCGGGGCCAGGGGCGGGTCTATCACCCCCGCTGCTCGGCCGAGCTTGGGGATGGCATGTGCCGGTTCGATCTGACGCGGGCGGGCTATTCGGCCGAGGGCGTGGTGCAATCGGTCGAGGACGGGCAGCGTTTCGTGTTGTCCGGGGTCTCGGGCCTGGATGCCCGCTGGTTCGAGCATGGCCGGCTGCTGGTGCTGTCGGGTGTGGCGCAGGGGCTGTCGGGCATGGTCAAGATCGACCTGGCCGCCGCCGGCGGGCGGCGCGAGGTCGAGCTTTGGACCGGGCTTGGCATCCATCCGGCCGCCGGCGACCGCGTCAAGCTGATCGCGGGTTGCGACAAGCGGGGCGAGACCTGCCGCATGAAGTTCCTGAACTATCTGAACTTTCGCGGCTTTCCGCATCTGCCGCCCGAGGACTGGCTGATCGCGCCCAAGGTGAACCGATGAGCGTGGTGGTCGATGCCGCCCGGGCCTGGATCGGGACGCCTTACGTGCATCAATGCTCGGTCAAGGGTGTCGGGACGGATTGCCTGGGGCTGGTGCGGGGCGTCTGGCGCGAGCTTTATGGCCCCGAACCCGAGAGGATGCCGGCCTATACCCCCGACTGGGGCGAGGCCGGCGGGAGCGAGTTGCTGCTGGGTGGGGCCGGTCGCTTGCTGCGGCCGGCCCCGGACGAGCAGCCGGGCGATGTGCTGATCTTTCGCATGAGGGTCGGGGCGGTCGCCAAGCATATGGGAATTCTGGCGGAAACCGGCGCGGCGCCGAGCTTCGTCCATGCCTATGACCGGCATGGCGTGGTCGAAAGCCCGCTGTCGGCGCCGTGGCGAGCGCGGATCGCCGGGCGGTTCCGGTTTCCGCCGCTGTAAGGGAAAGGTGAGGGCGCAATGGCGACGATTCTGCTGTCGGCGGTCGGGGCATCGGTGGGGGCCGGCTTCGGCGGCACGATTCTTGGGCTTTCGGGTGCCGTCATCGGCCGGGCCGTGGGCGCCACCCTGGGCCGGGTCATCGACCAGCGCCTGCTGGGCTCGGGCTCGAAGGCGGTCGAGACCGGCCGCGTGGACCGCATGCGCATCCAGACCGCAGGCGAGGGCACGCCGATCCCGCGGCTGTGGGGACAGATGCGGGTGCCGGGCCATGCGATCTGGGCCGGGCCTCTGGTCGAGGTGCGGCGCAAGCAGGGCGGCGGCAAGGGCACGGGCCCCAGCGTGACCTCGATCAGCTATCGGCTGAGCTTCGCGCTGGCGATCTGCGAAGGGCCGATCCTGGGCATCGGCCGGGTCTGGGCCGATGGCGAGGAGGTCGCGGCCGATGATCTGAACATGCGCGTCTATCCGGGCGACGAGGCGCAGCTGCCCGACCCGGTGATCGCCGCGCAAGAGGGTGACGCGGCGCCGGCCTATCGCGGCATCGCCTATGTCGTCTTCGAGGATCTGGCGCTGGAGAAATGGGGCAATCGCGTGCCGCAGCTGTCCTTTGAGGTGACGCGCGCGGCGAAACAGGGCCGCGGGCTGTCGCGCGAGGTGCGGGCCGTGGCGATGATCCCGGGCACCGGCGAATATTCGTTGGCGACCCAGGCGGTCAGCTATGACAAGGGCCTGGGCGAGACCCAGGTCATCAACCACAACACCGCGCTGGCGCCGACGGATTTCCAGGCCTCGATGCGGGTGTTGGGGCGCGAACTGCCCAATGTCGGCTCGATCTCGCTGGTGGTGTCCTGGTTCGGCGACGACCTGCGGGTCGGTGAATGCACGGTTCGGCCCAAGGTCGAGGACCTGTCGCGGGACGGGCGCGAAATGGCCTGGCGCGCGGGCGGGGTCGGGCGCAGCGGCGCGGCCGAGGTCGCGCGGGTGAACGACCGGCCGATCTATGGCGGCACGCCGGCGGACGGCTCGGCCATCCAGGCGCTGCGGGCCATCGCCGAGGGCGGGCGTAAGGCGGTGTTCTATCCGTTCATCCTGATGGAGCAACTGGCGAACAATGGCCGCCCCGATCCGTGGAGCGGTGCGGGTGATCAGCCGGTCATGCCTTGGCGCGGGCGCATCACCACCAGCATTGCGGCGGGACGCGAGGGCAGTCCGGCCGGCACGGCGGCGGCTGCGGCCGAGGTCGCGCGCTTCTTCGGCGCGGCCGAGGTCGGGCATTTCTCGCGCAATGGCGAGATCATCAGCTACAATGGGCCGGAGGAGTGGTCCTATCGCCGCTTCATCCTGCATTATGCGCATCTTTGCGCCGCGGCGGGCGGGATCGACGCCTTTCTGATCGGCTCCGAGATGATCGGGCTGACCACGATCATGGCGGCGGGGAACAGCTTTCCGGCGGTGCAGCAGTTGCGGCGGCTGGCGGCGGATGTGCGCGGCATTCTGGGCGAGGCGGTCAAGATCGGCTATGCCGCCGACTGGTCGGAATATTTCGGCCATCATCCCGGCAATGGCGACGTGCATTTCCATCTGGACCCGCTGTGGGCCGACGAGAACATCGACTTCATCGGCATCGACAATTACATGCCTCTGTCCGACTGGCGCGAGGGTGAGGACCATCTGGACGCCGGCTGGAAGCGGATCGACAACCCGGACTATCTGCGCGCCAATGTCGCGGGGGGCGAGGGTTACGACTGGTATTACGCCCGCGACCTAGACCGGACCATGCAGTTGCGCACGCCGATCGTCGATGGCGCGCATGGCGAGCATTGGGTCTGGCGCTACAAGGACATCCGCAACTGGTGGTTGAGCGAGCATCGCAACCGCATCGGCGGCGCCAGGCAGGCGCAGGCGACGGCGTGGCAGCCTCGGTCAAAGCCGATCTGGTTCACCGAGATGGGTTGCGCGGCGCTGGACAAGGGCACCAACCAGCCCAACAAGTTCCTGGATGCGATGAGCTCGGAATCGATGCTGCCGTATTTCTCGGACGGGCGGCGCGACGATCCGATGCAGGCGGCCTATGTCCGCGCCATGACCGAGTTCTGGGGCGATCCGTCGAACAATCCGCCGCGGGCGGCCTTTGGCCGGACCGGGGCGGGGCGGATGATTGACATGGCCCGGGCGCATGTCTGGTGCTGGGATGCGCGGCCCTATCCGGCATTTCCGGCGCGCACCGACCTGTGGTCGGACGGCCCGGCGTGGGAGCGGGGGCATTGGCTGAACGGTCGTGCCGGTGCCGTGCCCTTGGCCGATGTCGTGGCCGAGATCTGCCGCGAGGCGGGGGTGCGAGCATTCGACACCGAGGGCCTGCGCGGGCTGGTGCGCGGCTATGCCCTGACCGGGGCGGAAAGCGGGCGTGCAGCCTTGCAGCCCCTGATGCTGGCGCATGGCTTCGACGCGGTCGAGCGCGACGGCGTGCTGGTGTTTGCCATGCGCGGTGCGGGCGTCGATGCCGAGCTTGGCCCGGACGACATGGCGCTGGCCGAGGAGGTCGAAGCGGTCGAGGTCTCGCGCGCGGCGGAGGCCGAGATGGTCGGGCGCATCCGGCTGACCCATGTCGAGGCGGGGGCGGATTACGCCGCCCGCACGGCCGAGACGCTGATGCCGGGGGCGGAGTTCCTGGCGGTTTCGGACAGCGAGCTGTCGATGGCGCTGACGCGGGGCGAGGGTCAGGCCATGGCCGAGCGCTGGCTGTCGGAGTCGCTGGTGGCGCGGGATGCGGTGCGTTTCGCGCTGCCGCCTTCGCTGAGCCATCTTGGCCCGGGTGACGTGGTGCGGCTGGCCGAGCCGCGTGCCGGGGCGCGGCGCTGGCGCATCGACCGCATCGAGCGTGCCGGCGCGATCACCGTCGATGCCGTGCGGGTCGAGCCGGGGGTCTATCGCCCGGCCCGGGTGGTCGAGGGCGAGGCGGTGGCACGGGCCTTCGTGCCGCCGATTCCGGTCTGGCCGCTGTTTCTGGACCTGCCGCTGCTGCGCGGCGACGAGGCGCCGCATGCGCCGCATCTGGCGGTGACGGCGACGCCCTGGCCGGGCGCGGCGGCGGTCTGGGTTTCGACCGAGCAGGTCGGCGGCTATGGGCTGAACATGACGGTGGCGGCGCCTTCGGTCATGGGCGTGACCATGGGGCCGCTGTCTGCGGCGCGGCCGGGGGTTTGGGACCGCGGGCCGGCGCTGCGGGTCCGGGTCAAGGGCGGCAACCTGGAAGCAGCGAGCGTCGAGGCGTTGATGTCGGGGGCCAACCTGATGGCCATCGGTGATGGCTCGGCCGAGGGTTGGGAGCTGCTGCAATTCGCCGAGGCGCGTCTGGTCTCGGCCGGGGTGTGGGAGATCGCGATCCGGCTGCGCGGGCAGGCGGGCACGGATGCCTTCATGCCCGAGGTCTGGCCCGCCGGCAGCACCGTGGTGCTGCTGGACGGGACGGCGCAGCAGGTGGACCTGCCACCCTCGGCCCGCAACCAGCTGCGGCATTGGCGGATCGGGCCGGCGGCGCGCAGCCCGGACGACGCGAGCTATCGCCATATCGCCGCCGCCTTCCGCGGCGCGGGGCTGCGGCCGCTGTCGCCCTGTCACCTGGAGATTTCCGGCCGGGTCGTGACCTGGATCCGGCGCACCCGGGTGCAGGGCGACGGCTGGGACGGGCCCGATGTGCCGCTGGGCGAGGCGCAGGAGCGTTACTCGGCCCGGCTGGTCAGGGACGGGCAGGTGCTGGCGCAGGCGGTGGTTTCAGAGCCGCGCTGGGCGGTTCCGGAGAACGCCTGGACGCAGGCCATGGCCGGGGGCGATTTCGCCGTCGAGGTGGCGCAGCTTTCCGACACGTTCGGGGCTGGGCCGTTTGCTAGGAGGATGATCGATGCCTGAGAACACGACCGCGAATTGCGACCTGCCGCTGCTGCTGCCGGCCCAGGCGCAGAAGCATGTCACGGTGAATGACGCGCTGATGCGCCTGGACGGGCAGCTGGACCTGGTGCTGCAGAGCCTGACCCGCACCACGCCGCCCGAAACGGTGGTGGACGGGCTGTGCTGGGGCGTGCCGCAGGGTGCCGTCAACGCCTGGGAAGGGCAGAGCGGCAAGGTCGCCATCGGCGCCAATGGCGGCTGGATCTTCGTCCAGCCCGGCTATGGCCGGCGCGCGGTGATCGCCGATCAGGGGGTGGCGGCGATCCATGACGGTGCCGCCTGGGTGCCGGGGGCGGTGACGCTGGGCCAGCATGGCTCGGGCATGATCGCACGGCAGATGTCCGAGGACGTGACGCTGGGCGCGGGCGCCTGGTCCGAGAGCTCGATGATGATTCCGGCGGGGGCGCTGGTCATCGGCGTCACCGGACGGGTGCAGCAGGCGATCACCGGCAGCGCGACTTCGTGGACGCTGGGAACCGAGGGCACCGCCGACAGCTTGCGCCAGTTCGGGCAGGGCCTGGGCAAGGCGCAGGGGTCTTGGGCGCGCGGGCTTCTGTCGCCTCCGGTCGTATTCTGGCAGCCGGCCGCCCTGCGCCTGACCGCGACCGGCGGTCAATTCGCCGGCGGCCGGGTGCGGCTGGTCCTGCATTGGTGGGAGTTGCGGCTGCCCGACTGACGGCTTTTCGCGCCCGTCGGTTTCAGTTAAGAATGAAGGATGAAACTGACGGGCGGGCCCCGAATGAACCTGCAAAAAGACATGATCGAGCCGCTTTCCGACATGCGCGACGCTCCGCGCGATTCGGTCTGGGGGCGCATCCAGCGCGAGGCGCGCATCGCCGTGCGCGACGAGCCGCTGCTGGGCGCGCTGATCCATGCCGGGCTGCTGCATCACGCGACCTTCGAGGCGGCGCTGGCCTATCGCTTTTCGCTGAAGCTGGCCTCGCGCGAGATGAGCGAGCAGATCCTGCGCGAGATCGCGGACGACGCCTTTGCGCGGTCGCCGGAGCTGTCGGCCGCGGCGCAGGGCGACCTGCTGGCGGTCTATGAGCGCGACCCGGCCACGCATCGGCTGATGCAGCCCATCCTGTTCTTCAAGGGCTATCAGGCGCTGCAAGCCTATCGCATCGGCCATTGGCTGTGGGAGCAGGGCCGGCGCGACATGGCCTATTTCGTGCAGATGCGTTGTTCCGAGGTTTTTGGCGTCGATATCCACCCGGCTGCCCGGATCGGCACCGGGGTGATGATCGACCATGCCCATTCCATCGTCATCGGCGAGACGGCCGTGGTCGGCAACGACGTGTCCATGCTGCATTCGGTGACGCTGGGCGGCACCGGCAAGGAAGACGGCGACCGCCATCCCAAGATCGGCAATGGCGTGATGATCGGGGCGGGCGCCAAGGTGCTGGGCAATATCCGCGTCGGGCATCATTCGCGCATCGCCGCCGGCTCGGTGGTGCTGAGCGAGGTGCCGCCCTGCAAGACCGTGGCCGGCGTGCCGGCGCGGATCGTGGGCGATGCGGGCTGTTCCGAGCCTTCCAGCAGCATGAACCAGCTGCTGGGCCACGAGGACCTGTTCTAGAGCCAGTCGGCGTTGCCGCTGCCGGTCAGTTCGGCCAGCGTGAGCTTTTCGCGCGCGAGCCGGGCGTCGATGTCGCGTGCGATTTCTGCGGCCAGCGAAAACCCTTGGTAGATCAGCGCGGAATAGACCTGCACAGCCGAGGCACCGGCGCGGAGCTTTTGCCAGGCCTGCTCGGACGAGCCGATGCCGCCGACGCCGATCAGCGGCACGCGGCCCTGCGTTTCGCGGTAGAGACGGGCGAGCACGCGGGTCGCGCGGTCGAAGATCGGCGCGCCGGAAAGGCCGCCGGCCTCGCTTGCGTGGGGCGCGGTGAGGCCGGCGCGCGACAGCGTCGTATTGGTCGCGATGATCGCATCGACCGGCGCGGCCAGCGCCACGGCGGCGATGTCGGCCAGCCCTGCGTCGTCGAGGTCCGGGGCGATCTTGATGAAGACAGGCGGGCGGTTCGGCAGGCCATCGCGCGCGGCCAGCACGCCTTGCAGAAGCGCGGCCAGAGCCTGCGGGCCTTGCAGGTCGCGCAGCTTTTCGGTGTTCGGGGACGAGACATTGACGGTCAGGAAATCGGCATGGGCGCCGGCGATGCGCACGACTTCGGCGAAATCGGCGCTGCGGTCGGTGCTGTCCTTGTTCGCGCCGATGTTCAGCCCGACAGGGATGCCGGCGGGGCGCCGGGCCAAGCGTTGGGCGATGGCTTGCGCGCCTTCGTTGTTGAAGCCGAAGCGGTTGATGATGGCGCGGTCCTGGGTCAGGCGGAACAGGCGCGGCTTGGGGTTGCCTGGCTGCGGGCGCGGGGTGGCGGCGCCGATCTCGATGAAGCCGAAGCCTGCACGCATCAGCGCGGGCAGCGCGCGGGCGTTCTTGTCGTAGCCGGCGGCCAGGCCAACCGGGTTCGGCAGATCGAGGCCGGCCAGCTGAAGCCGCAGGCGCGGCGAGGTGACGGGCGCGCCGGGCAGGGGAACCAGCCCGCGTTGCAGCGCGAGGATCGAAAGGTCATGCGCACGCTCGGGGTCCAGCCGGTGCAGCGCGGCAAGGCCCAGCCGTTCGATGGGGGTCATGCCAGGTCTCCGATGTCGTGGCCGTCGGGGCCGAGGGGCAGGGCGCGGGACCAGAGCACGTCCTCGGCCCGCAAGTCGCGGTAGAGATGCGGGAAGAGGTCGCCGCCGCGCGATGGCTCCCAGCGGAGGGGCTCCAGACCTTCGGTCTCGACGGCGAGCAGGTGCAGGCCCAGTTCGCCGGCGAAATGCCTGGCAAGCGTGCCGGGCAGCTGTGCTGCTGTCGACAGGTGGATATAGCCATCGGCCAAGTCCACCGGTGCGCCGGCGCTGCGGCCATCGCGCAGGAATGCCTGGTATTCGGGATCGCGGAAAATCTTGTAGGCCAGCATGGCCGGTTCATGCGTCGCGGGTGCTGCGCCGTCAAGCGTGAACCTTTGGCGACATACGGCTTCGTTGGTTGACGCCTGCTAGGGCTTCGACCAATCTTTCCCATGTCCAGACATTTCGTGACGAGAGGGTTAAGATGAAACGTTGGCTCCTGGTGTCAGTGGCGGCAGTGGTGCTGTCCTCGGGTGCGGCGCAGGCGGATTTTACGCTGCACGTTCTGCATACCAACGATTTTCACAGCCGGATCGAGCCGATCACCAAATACGACAACACCTGCGATGCCGAGGCCGAGGCCAAGAACGAATGTTTCGGCGGCGTCGCTCGGCTGGGCGCCAAGATCACCGAACTGCGCGACCAGCTGAAGGCTGACGGGCAGAATGTCGTCGTGCTGGACGCCGGCGACCAGTATCAGGGCAGCCTGTTTTATACGACCTACAAGGGCAAGGACACGGTCGAGTTCATGAACGCCATCGGCTATGACGCCATGGCGGTCGGCAATCACGAGTTCGACGACGGCCCGGGCGGGCTGCAGATCCTGGCCGAAGGGGTGAAGTTCCCCGTCCTCTCGGGCAACCTGGACCTGTCGCAATCGCCCGAGTTGAAGGGCAAGGTCGGGGCCGCGCTGACGCTGGAGGTGGGTGGTGAGAAGGTCGGCGTCGTCTCGGCCCTGGCGATGGACACACCCGAGACCGCGGCGCCGGGCGACAAGGTCATCTTCAAGGACGACATGGACAGCCTGAAGGCCGAGGTGCAGGAGCTGACCGACGCCGGCGTCACCAAGATCATCGCGCTGACCCATTCCGGCTATCAGCGCGACCAGCAGTTCGCGGCCGAGGTCGGGGGCATTGACGCCCTGATCGGCGGGCATAGCCATACGCTGCTGGGTGACATGGAGGGCGCCGAAGGGCCTTATCCCACCATGGTCAAGGGCGCGGACGGCGTCGAGGTGCCGGTCGCGACTGCCTATGCCTATGGCAAATACCTGGGCCATCTGGTGCTGACCTGGGACGACGCCGGCAAGCTGGTCAAGGTCGAGGGCGAGCCGATCCTGCTGGATGCCTCGGTCGCGCCGGATCCCAAGCTGGCGGCGCGGGTCAAGGAGATGGCGGCGCCCATCGAGGAGCTGAAGGCCAAGCGCGTGGCCGAGATCGCCGCGCCCATCGACGGCAGCCGCGAGACCTGCCGCGCCAGGGAATGCGAGATGGGCAACGTGGTGGCCGAGGCGATGCTGGCGCGGGTCAAGGACCAGGGCATCACCATCGCGATCCAGAACGGCGGCGGGTTGCGGGCCTCGATCCAGGCTGGGCCGGTTGCCATGGGCGACGTGCTGTCGGTGCTGCCGTTCCAGAACACACTCTCGACCTTCCAGCTGAAAGGCGCGGACGTGGTTGCGGCGCTGGAGAACGGTGCGAGCCAGATCGAGCAGGGCGCCGGTCGCTTCGCGCAGGTCGCGGGGCTGAAATACACCGTCGATCCGGCGGCCGAGGTCGGGCACCGGATCAGCGAGGTGCAGGTCCGCGATGGCACGAACTGGGTGCCGATCGACCCGAACGCGACCTATGGCGTGGTGTCGCAGAACTACATGCGCGGCGGCGGCGACGGCTACAAGGTCTTTGCCGAGAAGGCGATCAATGCCTATGACTTCGGGCCCGACCTGGCGGAAGTGCTGGCGGACTACCTGGCCCGGCAGGGGCCGGGCTTCACGCCGAAGCTGGACGGGCGCATCACCGTGAAATGAGAACGGGCCGGGCTTTTGCCCGGCTTTTTTGCGTTCTGGCGTCCGGCTCAGGCCGGCAGGAAAGCACGGTCGTGGCGCAGGTGGCGCTCGACCAGCTTGCGGCCTTGGCGGCCGGTGGTCAGGCGCCGCGCCGGGTCCTGCGGCAGAGTAGGCAGCAGGGCGCGAATCTCGCGCCGCGCGGCGGCCGAAAGCGCGAGCAGTGCCTGCGGCCCGGTCAGCAGCGATTCCGTCCAGATGCCGTTCGAGCGCACCAGCTCGTGCCGGTCGAAGAGCAGATGCAGGTAGCGCACGCCCGCAGCCGGTCGCAGGACGCGGACACCGGGCAGCGCGGTCAGGTGCTTGGCCGCGACCAGCACCTGGTCGGCACCGAACATCCGCGCCGCGATGGCCGAGCGCAGCAGGACGCGATGCTGCGGCGAGACCAGCAGGTCGCGCGCCGGCAGGCTCGGGCCAAGCGCGTCGCGCGGGATCAGGATGGGACACAGGTTCGGCTGCAGGTCCAGTTGTCGGCCGTCCAGCGCCGTCCCGCCGATCCAGCGCAGCGCCTGCATGCCGTGATCGCGGGTCAGGACGGCATCTCCGGGCTGCAACTCCTCGACGGGTCTCGCGCCAGTGGGGGTCTCGATCAGGGTGCCGGGGGTGAAGCAGGGCGCCGCCGGCACCGTCGGATCATAGGCGACCGAGGTCTGGCCGACACCGATCTTGTAGCTGCCGACATAGGTGAATTCCGCCGCGGGATCGAACTGCGGCCAAGTGGGTTGACCACCCGAATCCAGCCGCATCTTCGGCAGGATCAGGACGCTGTGGCGGCCGCCAAGCTCGAGCGGATAGCCCGAGATATCATAATCCACATAGGTCGGAAAGCAGACATAGAATTCGTTCCCCGCCGCGTCCCGCAGGATCGCGGCATCCTGGAACGAGATCCGCTGGCCTGTCGCCAGCGCCTCGGCCGCGCTGTCGGGGCCGAAGCTGGCGGGCTCCAGCAGCGCCTGGCCGTCGTCGCTGCCGGGATCGTCGTAGAAGCTGCCCGAACCGCCACGCGAGAGATAGCCGAAGCGTGGGTCGTCGTCCTCGATGCGGATCTCGCCCATCCGGGCCTCGGCAAAGCTGATCTCGCGGCGGTAGAGGAAGGGCAGATATTTGTCCGACCCCGTCGCGCCGGGGTCGTTGTAAACCTGGCTCGGGAACGTCGCCATCGCGATACGGTATTCCATGGCAGCCTCGGAAACAATCACAGGTTGTCAGGCTTGATACGGATCCGATGCGCCATTTATCAATAAAAGGTTAATTTGTCGCCGCACGGCAAGGTGGGCATGTGGCGATCTTGCAACTTTTGCGCGAGTTGATTAGGTCTCCGGCTCGTCACCCAGCGGCAGGGCGTGACGCAGGAAACGCTCGAAATCGTCGAGATCCACCGGCTCGAACTGGCCGAAACCCTGCATCCAGACCGAGGCGTTGCGCAGCCCGTCGGGCTCCAGCTTGCACCAGATGATGCGGCCGCGCCGCTCCTGCCGGATCAGCCCCGCCGCCGCGAGCACCGCCAGATGCTTGGAAATCGCCGCCAGGCTGACCTGGAAGGGCGCTGCGACATCGGTCACCGCCATGTCGTCCTCCAGCAGCATGGCAAGGATCGCCCGCCGCGTCGGGTCGGCAAGGGCCGAGAAGATGGCGTCGAGGCTGGGGTGCGGCGCGGACATCGGGCTTTGCTTAACTATCCGGTTGAATATGGTCCGGAAGCGCCACCCGCCGCAAGCCCGGGATTCTTCGCGCCGGCGCGATTTCCATAACCAAGCAATTTCAATGGGTTGCATCGCGACCCGCGTTGCTTGACTCGGGGGGCATCAGCCCCTATCACCGCCGCAACCGATAACGGGGGTGTGAGCCGTGGCCGAGCACGACCATGACGCCGCGCGGGCCCGGGACGCGGAGCGGCTGCGCGCGCTGGAGACCCGGCTGGGTGAGAAGGCGAAGGAAGAGCCGCCTTCGCGCGGGGAAGAGCATTTCAGCCAGGCCAACATGGCCTGGCGCATGGTGACGGAACTGGTGGCCGGTCTGGGGATCGGCTTTCTGATCGGGTTCGGGCTGGACTATGTGACCGGCTTGCGGCCGGTCTTCATGGTGGTCTTCGTGTTGCTGGGCCTTGCGGCCGGCATCAAGACCATGATGCGGACCGCCAATGAGATAGGCAAGACACCGGGTCAGCCCGGCGACGACAAGGGTGAGTGACAAATGGCAGAAGAAACCGGTGGCCTGACCTTCCATCCGATGGATCAATTCGTCGTCAAGCCGTTGTTCGGCGGCGAGCTGAACTGGTACACGCCCACCAACGCGACGCTGTGGATGGCGCTGGCCGCCCTGGCGATCACCGCGCTTCTGGTCTTCGGCACCCGCGGCCGCGCCATCGTGCCGAACCGCCTGCAATCCATCGCCGAGCTGCTTTACGGCATGGTCCGCAAGATGGTCGAGGACGTGGCCGGCAAGGACGGGCTGAAATACTTCCCCTATGTGATGACGCTGTTCTGCTTCATCCTGTTCGCGAACTTCTTGGCCCTGCTGCCGAAATCCTTCTCGCCGACCTCGCATATCGCGGTGACGGCGGTGCTGGCGGTCATGGTCTTCCTGGGCGTCACCATCCTGGGCTTCGTCAAGAACGGCGCGCATTTCCTGGGCCTGTTCTGGGTCAGCTCGGCGCCGCTGGCGCTGCGGCCGATTCTGGCGGTGATCGAACTGATCTCGTATTTCGTGCGCCCGGTCAGCCATTCCATCCGACTTGCGGGCAACATCATGGCCGGCCACGCGGTGATCAAGGTCTTTGCCGCCTTCGCCGCCATTGCCGCCATCGCGCCGATCTCGGTCGTCGCCATCACCGCCATGTATGGCCTCGAGGTGCTCGTCGCGCTGATCCAGGCCTATGTCTTCGCCATCCTGACCTGCGTCTACCTGAAGGACGCGCTGCATCCGTCGCACTGAGCGGCCGCTGTCGGGACCATATCGAAAACCCTTTCCAAAGCCTCAAGGAGCATGAATATGGAAAATCTGGGTCAACTGGGACAGTACCTCGGCGCCGGCTTGGCTTGCGTCGGCATGGCTGGTGCGGCCATGGGGGTGGGCAATGTCGCCGGCAACTACCTGGCGGGCGCCCTTCGCAACCCGTCGGCCGCCGCTTCGCAGACCGCCACGCTGTTTATCGGCATGGCCTTCGCCGAAGCCCTGGGGATCTTCTCGTTCCTGGTCGCGCTGCTGCTGCTGTTCGCAGTCTGATCCTTTGCCATCCTTGCGGTTGGGTGGGGGCGTGACGCGCCCACCCGATTGTGAAACGACCGGCATGGGGTAGGATATGTTCAGCCTGTTGCAACAGACCGCGCCCGTCGTGGTCGAAGAAACCGAAACGGTGGTCATCACCGAATCCGCCGAAGCGGCGGGCCATGGCGCCGATGCGGCCCATGCCGTTGCCGGTGCTGCGGATGCTGCCCATGGTGCGGCCGGCCACGCCGCCAGCGCCCCCGGCATGCCGCAACTGGATTTCAGCACTTTCGGCAACCAGATCTTCTGGCTGCTGGTCGTCTTGGCCGTGATCTATTGGGTGCTGTCGCGCATCGCGCTGCCGCGCATCGGCGGGGTCATCTCGGACCGGCAGGGCGCGATCACCGGCGACCTGATGGCGGCCGAGGAATTCAAGCAGAAGGCCAAGGAGGCCGAGGCCGCCTATGACAAGGCGCTGGCCGACGCCCGCTCCGAGGCGCAGAAGATCATCGCCGCCAACAAGGCCGAGATGCAGAAGGAACTCGACGCCGCCATCGCGCATGCGGATGCGGAAATCGGTGCCCGCTCGGCCGAATCCGAGAAGCGCATCGGCGAGATCCGTGCCTCGGCCGTCGAGGATGCGCGCTCGGTCGCCCGCGAGGTGACGGCCGCTCTGGTTGAGAATTTCGGCGGCGCCGCGGACCAGAACCTGGTCGGCGAGGCGGTCGATCAGCGGCTGAAGGGGGCGCTGCAATGAAACGTCTGAGCGTTCTCTTTGCTCTGATGGCGAGCCCGGCCCTGGCGGCCACCGGCCCGTTCTTCTCGCTGCGCAACACCGACTTCATCGTCACGCTGGCCTTCCTGCTGTTCGTCGGCATCCTGGTGTATTTCCGGGTGCCGCAGATCGTCGGCGGCCTGCTGGACAAGCGCGCCGAGGGCATCCGCAACGACCTGGCCGAAGCCCGCCGCCTGCGCGAGGAAGCGCAGGAGATCTATGCGAGCTACGAACGGCGCCAGCGCGAGGTCAAGACCCAGGCCGACGAGATCGTCGCCAATGCCAAGCGCGAGGCGGTGCTGGAGGCCGAGAAGGCCAAGAAGGCGCTGCAACTGTCGATCGAGCGCCGGCTGAAGGCTGCCGAGGAGCAGATCGCCAGCGCCGAGGGCGATGCGGTCCGCGCCGTGCGCGACCGGGCGATCCAGACCGCGATCTCGGCCGCGACCGAGATTCTGGGCAAGCAGGCCACCGCCGAACAGCGCGCGGCCGGCATCGACAAGGCCATCGACGACGTGGCGCGTCGCCTGAACTGAAACGAACGAGGGACGCGCCCAAGCGTTCCCGCCGGACAGTGATCTTGAACCCCGCGGCGGCAACGTCGCGGGGTTTTTTCATGCCCGGATCTTTGCCTTTCCGCCCATCGAGGGCGCAAAGGCAAAGGGCCGGCAGCATGGCTGCCGGCCCGCGCCCTGCGGCTGCAGTCTCGCGGATCAGCGCGAGGGGAAGATCAGGATTTCGACGCGACGGTTCTGCGCCCGGCCCGCGGCGGTGTCGTTCGAGGCGATGGGCTGGCTCGCGCCGCGGCCCGCGGTTGCGACGCGGTTCGAGGCCACGCCGCCGGCGGTCAGGATACCGGCGACCGAACGCGCCCGGCGCTCGGACAGGTCCTGGTTGTAGGCGGCCGAGCCGGTGCTGTCGGTATGGCCGACGACCTGGATCGTGCTGTTCGGGTATTGGTTCAGGTTGCGCGCGATGGTGTAGAGGTCGTTCTGCCCCTGCGCGCCCACTGCCGCCGAATCGGTCGCGAACAGCGTCGATTCCGGCATGATCACCGACAGGTGATTGCCGTTGTTCACCACGCGGATGTTCGGGTTGTTCAGCGACTGCTGCAGCGCCTTCTGCTGCTGGTCGAGGATCGCGCCGCCGACGCCGCCGACCGCCGCGCCGACGATGGCGCCCTTGATGGCGTCCTTGCCCTGGCCGTTCTTGTCACTGTCGCGGGTCGCGCCCAGGATGCCGCCGACCACCGCGCCGGCGATGGCGCCTTGCTGGGCACGATTCATGCCCTGGCCGGTGGTGCTGCCGGTGCTGCCATATTGGTCGGTCGGCGCGCAGGCCGTCAGGGCGATCGCGCCGGCCGAGGCGAGAAGCAGCGGAATACGGGTTTTCATTCTTTTACCTTTCTTTTCGGGGCGATCCACCGCCGCCTGTCCTTGCGACTGGTCCGGAGCATGGCCTCCGGCTCTGGGAGCCCAAACACCGCGACCATGGCATGAGTTCCCGGCCAAGGCTACAGAAAGGCGAAGAAATCCGGCGGTTCGGCGTCACAATGCGGCGATGGCGCGCGGCGCGATGCTCGCGCCTTCGCGGGCCAGCAGGGCGCGCTTGACCGCGGCGCCCCAGTGATAGCCGCCGATGCTGCCGTCGGTCCGGGTAACGCGGTGGCAGGGAATGGCCCAGCTGACCGGGTTCTGCCCCACCGCCGTGCCGACCGCCCGCAGCGCCCGCGGCCGGCCGATGCGCTCGGCCAGCATGGCATAGCTGATGACCTGGCCGGCCGGCACCTCGGCCAGCGCGCGCCAGACGGCCAGCTGGAAGTCGGTGCCGGACAGCGCGACGGTGATCTCGCCGCTGCCGGTCAGCAAGGCGGTGATGGCGGGGGCCAGCGCCTCGGGCGCCTCGACCGCACGGGCACCGGGCCAGCGCGCCATCAGGTCGGCCAGCACCGCGTCGGGCGCCATCTCGCCGGCAAAGCCCAGGCCCCAGAGCGCGCCGCCGGCACCCAGCGCCACCACGGTGCCGAGCGGCGTCTCGAACCGGCCCAGGCACAGCACCTTGGCATCGCTGGCGGATCGGGTGGCTAGGACGATACGCAGCCCGTCGGCGGGGGTGGCAGGAGAAAACAACGTCCGGTTCATGGCAACCTCGCTTCTGTCCGTGCGGCCAGACTAGCGCGGGCGCGCCGGGAATCCATGCCGGAATGCTTGCGCTTCACGGCGGGGCGGGGCATCTGGAGGCCATGGCACGCAGCGCATCCCTTCGCACCCCCCCGGCCTTGCCCTATGCGGCGCAGGTGGCGGTCTTTTCGCGCTTCCGCGAGGCGAACCCGAATCCGGTGACCGAGCTGGAATACAGCAATGCCTTCACCCTGCTGGTCGCGGTGGCGCTGTCGGCGCAGGCGACCGACGTGGGTGTGAACAAGTCGACCAAGGCGCTGTTCGCCCGGATCTCGACGCCGCAACAGATGCTGGAGCTGGGCGTCGATGCGCTGACCGAGCAGATCAAGACCATCGGCCTTTACCGCCAGAAGGCCAAGAACGTCATCGCGCTGTCGCGCATCCTGGTCGAGGTTTACGGCGGCGAGGTGCCGCAGTCGCGCGCCGCGCTGATGACCCTGCCGGGCGTCGGCCGCAAGACCGCGAACGTGGTGCTGAACAGCGTCTTCGACTTCCCGGCCCAGGCGGTCGACACCCATATCTTTCGCGTCGGCAACCGCACCCGCATCGCGCCGGGCCGCGACGTCGAGGCGGTCGAGCGCGCCATCGAGGACAATGTCCCCGTCCCCTTCCAGCAGAATGCGCATCACTGGCTGATCCTGCACGGCCGCTATATCTGCCAGGCGCGCCGCCCGCGCTGCAAGATCTGCCCGATCGAAGACCTCTGCCCCTATGAGGAGAAGACCGAATGACCACCCCCTATGTGATCGGCATCGGCAATGCCGTGATGGACGTGATCGCGCCGACCCGCGACGCGACGCTGGCGCGGCTGGGGGTGCAGCGCGGCATCATGCAGCTGATCGACCGCGAGCGGTCCGAGTTCCTGATGGCGGCGCAATCGGCCGATCCGCAGGCCGGCAAGGCCCGGTTGGTACCGGGCGGCTCGGTGGCGAACACGTTGGCGGGACTGGGGATGATGGGGCTGCGCACCGCCTTCATCGGCAAGGTGGCGGGCGATCCGCTGGGCCTCAGCTATGCCGAGCAGACCGAGGCGGCCGGCACGGTCTTCGTCAATCCGCCGGTGGCGGGGCAGGTGGCGCCGACCTCGCGCTCGATCATCTTCGTGACGCCGGACGGCGAGCGCTCGATGAACACCTATCTGGGGATTTCCGGCGAGATCGGCCCCGAGGACGTCAATCCTGCCACCTTCAGCGGCTGCGACTGGCTGTTCCTCGAAGGCTATCTCTTCGACAAGCCCGAGGGCAAGGCCGCGTTCCTGAAGGCGGCCGAGGCCTGCCACGCCGCGGGCGGCCAGGGCGGCATCGCTCTGTCGGATCCGTTCTGCGTCGACCGCCACCGCGAGGGTTTCCGCCGGCTGGTCGCCGGGCCGATGGACTATGTCATCGGCAATGTCCACGAATGGCAGTCGCTCTATCAGGTCGAGGATCTGGAACAGGCGCTGGCCCTTGCGCAGGCCGATTGCGGCACGGTGATCTGCACCCGCTCGGGCGAGGACGCCATCCTGATCCGCGGCGAGGAACGGGTGACGGCGCCGGTGCATCGCGTGGTGCCGGTCGATGCCACCGGCGCCGGGGACCAGTTCGCCGCCGGGCTGATCCACGGTCTGGCGCGCGGCGTGCCGCTGGCGGTCGCCGGCCGCATGGGCTGCATCGCGGCGGCCGAGGTGATCTCGCATGTCGGCGCCCGGCCGGAAAGCGATCTGCTGGCGGCCTTTCGGAGCGAAGGGCTGATCTAGCCGCCCGTGGCGCGGGCAGCATGGGTATTTGGACAACGAAGAAAGCCTGAAGCGGAGGAGGCGCGCGTCTCATGCGCCTTCTTTGTTGTTCAAATACCCATGCGACGTTTCGGACAAGGCCGAGGCTGGCGGCCTTGTCCGGTGGTTCCGGGTCAGGCCGCCTTGCGGGCGGTCTTGCCGTAGAAGCTTTCGCCTTTTGCCGCCATGTCCTTCAGAAGCTGTGGCGGGGTGAAACGCGGGCCGAACTTCCCGGTGAGGTTTTCGGCGATTTCGACCGCGCGCGGCGCGCCCAGCATGTCGAGCCAGCCGAAGGGACCGCCCGACCAGGGCGCGAAGCCCCAGCCCAGGATGGCGCCCACGTCGCCTTCGCGGATGTCCTCCAGCACGCCGTCCTGCAGGGCGCGCACGGCTTCCAGGGCCTGCGCGAACATCAGGCGATGCTGGATCTCGGTCAGCTCGGGCTGCTCGGGGGTTTCGGGCCATTCGGCGGCGAGGCCGGACCAGAAGCCCTGGCGCTTGGCCCCCTCGTCATAGTCGTAGAAGCCCGCCTTGGCCTTGCGGCCCAGCCGGCCCTGCTCGGCCAGCTTGAAGATCACCGCATCCACCGCATCGTCGGGATAGGCGTCGCCCATCGCCGCCCGCGTCGCCTTGGCGATCTTGACGCCGAGGTCGATCGAGGTCTCGTCCACCAGTTGCAGCGGCCCCAGCGGCATGCCCATCATCTTGGCGGCATTCTCGATCAGCACCGGGCTGACGCCTTCGGCCACCATGCGGATGCCTTCGTTGATATAGGGGATGATGCAGCGGTTGGCGTAGAAGAAGCGCGCGTCGTTCACCACGATCGGCGTCTTGCGGATCTGGCGCACGAAATCCAGCGCCTTGGCGACGGCGCGCGGGCCGGTCTCCTTGCCCTTGATGATCTCGACCAGCAGCATCTTGTCGACGGGCGAGAAGAAGTGGATGCCGATGAACTGTTCCGGCCGGGCGCTGGCATTGGCGAGGTCGCTGATCGGCAGGGTCGAAGTATTGGTGGCAAAGATCGCGTCAGCGGGGATCACCGCCTCGGCCCTGGCGGTGACCTCGGCCTTGACCTTGGGATCCTCGAACACGGCTTCCACGATCAGGTCGCAGCCGGCCAGCGCGGCGTAATCGGTCGTCGCGGTGATGCGGGCCAGCACCTGGGCCTTCTTCGCCTCGGTCGCCTTGCGCCGCGAAATCGCCTTGTCGAGCAGGTCGGCCGAATGCGCCTTGCCGCGGTCGGCGGCGTCCTGGGCGGCGTCGATCAGCACCACCTCGATTCCCGCCATGGCCGAGACATAGGCGATGCCGGCGCCCATCATGCCGGCGCCGAGGATGCCCAGTTTCTTCACGCTCTGGTCCGGCGCCTCGGGGCGGTTCGCGCCCTTCTCCAGCGCCTCCTTGTTGATGAACAGGCTGCGGATCATCGCGGTCGAGGAGGGATTCATCAGCACGTTGGTGAACCAGCGCGCCTCGATCTTCAGCGCCGTGTCGAAGGGCACCATGGCGCCTTCATAGACGGCGCTCAGCAGCGCCTTCGCCGCCGGATAGACGCCCAGCGTCTTGCCATGCACCATGGCGCTGGCGCCGACGAAGGTCATGAAGCCGGCCGGATGGTAGGGTTCGCCGCCCGGCATCTTGTAGCCCTTGGCATCCCAGGGCTTCACCAGATCGGCATCCGAGGCCTTCAGCACCCAGTCGCGGGCGGCGGCCAGCGGATCGGCCGCCACCTCGTCGATCAGCCCGGCGGATCTGGCCTTGGCCGGGTCGCTGAGCTTGCCTTCCAGCAGGAAGGGCGCGGCGCCCATGGCGCCCAGCTTGCGCACCAGGCGGGTGGTGCCGCCGGCGCCGGGAAAGATGCCGACCATGATCTCGGGCAGGCCGATCTTGGCCTTCGGGTTCTCGGCGGCAAAGATGCGATGCGTGGCCAGCGGCAGTTCCAGACCGATCCCCAGCGCGGTGCCGGGCAGGGCGGCTGCGATGGGCTTGCCGCCCTTTTTCGTCTTGGGGTCCATCCCGGCCAGTTCGATCTTGCGCAGCAGGCGGTGCAGCGTCATCACGCCGTCGAACACCGCCTGCGCGCCGCCGTCCTTCATCGCGGCGATGACATTCAGGTCCATCCCGGCGGCGAAATCCGCCTTGCCCGAGGTGATGACCACGCCCTTGACGGCCGTATCGGCCAGCGCGTCGTCGATCAGCGCGTTCAGCTCGGCCGCGCCGTCCAGCGACAGCACGTTCATCGACTTGCCCGGCACGTTCCAAGTGATGATGGCGACGCCGTCGGCGCCTTTATCCATGGTGAAATCGGTCATCTCGCCCTCCCTCAGACGCGCTCGATGATGGTGGCGGCGCCCATGCCAGACGCGATGCAAAGCGTGGCAAGGCCCATGGTCTTGTCCTGCCGCTCGAGCTCGTCGAGCAGCGTGCCGATGATGATGGCGCCGGTCGCGCCCAGCGGATGCCCCAGCGCGATGGCGCCGCCGTTGACGTTGACCAGGCCGGGATCGACCTGGAAGGCCTGCATGAAGCGCAGCACGACCGAGGCGAAGGCCTCGTTCACCTCGAACAGGTCGATGTCGCCGATGGAAAGGCCGGATTCGCGCAGGATCTTTTCCGTCACCGGCACCGGGCCGGTCAGCATGATGGTCGGATCGGTGCCGATCTTGGCGGTGGCGCGGATGCGGGCGCGGGGTTTCAGCCCATGGGCCTTGCCGAATTCGGCATTGCCGATCAGCACCGCGGCGGCGCCATCGACGATGCCCGAGCTGTTGCCGGCATGGTGGATGTGGTCGATCTGGTCCAGATGCGGGTATTTCAGCATCGCCACCTTGTCGAAGCCGGGCATCGTCTCGCCCATCTCCTTGAAGGCGGGCCGGAGCTTGGCCAGGTCCTCCATCGTGGTGCCGGGGCGCAGGTATTCGTCGCGATCGAGGATCACCAGCCCGTTCTGGTCCTTGACCGGGACGATGGACCTGGCGAAGCGGTTTTCCTGCCAGGCCTGGGCGGCGCGGCGCTGCGATTCAACCGCCAGCCGGTCGGCGTCGTCGCGCGAAAAGCCGTATTCGGTGGCGATGATATCGGCCGAGATACCCTGCGGCACGAAATAGGTCTTGAAGGTCAGGCTGGGGTCGACGGCGATGGCGGCGCCGTCGCTGCCCATCGGCACGCGGCCCATCATCTCGACCCCGCCGGCGATATAGGCCTGGCCGGCGCCGGCCTTGACCTGGTTCGCGGCCAGGTTCACCGCCTCCATGCCCGAGGCGCAGAAGCGGTTGACCGAAAGGCCCGGGATGCTCTCGTCCAGCCCGCTTTCCAGCACGGCCGAGCGGGCAAGGCAGCCGCCCTGTTCCTTGACCTGGGTGACATTGCCCCAGATCACGTCCTCGACCGCAGGTCCTTCGAGCCCGTTGCGCTCCCTGACCGCATCGAGCAACCGGGCCGAGAGCGCGACCGAGGTGACTTCATGCAGGCTGCCATCGGCGCGGCCCTTGCCGCGCGGCGTGCGTGCGGCATCGTAGATATAGGCGTCGGTCATGCGTCCTCCTTCGCGGCCCGGTCGGCGGGGCTGCCGGGCATCAGGTCATAGGGGTGTTTCCAGCCAGGCAGGGCCTGGATGCGGCCGAGCCAGGCGTCGATATGCGGCCAGTCGGCGCGGTCGAAGCCGAAGGGCTCGGGGTAAAACAGGTAGCTGCAACAGGACAGATCGGCGATGCTGGGCCTGTCGCCCACCAGCCAGTCGCGGCCCTGCAGATGCTGGTTCAGGGTCTTGAGCGCCGCCTTGCAGCGTCCCTGCATCCAGCCGATCACCTCGGCCGGGCGTTTCTCGGGCGGCAGGAAGTTCATCAGGAAACGCAAGGCGCCGAATTGCGCCGAGCCCTTGTGATTGTCCCAGAACAGCCAGCGCAGGATTTCGTCCCTGTCCCCCTCCGCGAAGCGGCCGGTCTGCTCGGCCAAGTGCAACAGGATGACGCCGGATTGCGTCAGGCTGCGCCCGTCCTCGATGAAGACGGGTGCCTCGGCCATCTCGTTCAGCGCCTGGTATTCCGGGCTGCGCGTGGCGCCGCCGAAGAAATCCACGAAGACCGGCTGCCAAGGATAGCCGGTCAGCTGCATCATCAGCGCCACCTTGTAGGAGTGACCGGATTCTCCGAAACAATGAAGCTGGGCGGTCATGCTGTTCATCCTTTCTTCCGGGTAGCACCAGGCTTTGTCGTCGCAATGGGTATTTTTACAACGAAGAAACGCTTTAACCTGTTGTTAACGGCCAAGGGTTAGGATCGCATCTGCGGTACAGGCTGGGGAGCCGATGACCGCCAACGAAGAAGCCGCCCCGGTCATCTGGCGAAAACCTGTCCCGCCTGAACAGCGGGGGTGGCCGGGGCGCAACCCTGTCAGCTTCTTTGTTGCACAAATACCCATGCGACATTTCAGTCTGGCGACAATCTCGATCTTTAGAACCGCGCCGCATCCAGCGCCATCACCGGCTCGGCACCCGAGCGGATGCGGGCGAGATGCATCGCGGTCGCCGGCAATTGCCGGGCCATGTAATAGCGCCCCGTCGCCAGCTTGGTTTCGTGGAACGTGGCGTCCTGCGTGCCTTCCTCCAGCGCCTTGCGCGACGCGGCGGCCATGCGCAGCCACATCAGCCCCAGCGCCACATGGCCGAAGAGATGCATGAAGTCATAGGACCCGGCCAAGGCTGCGTTCGGGTTCTTCATGCCCTGCTCCATGAAGAACATCGCCGCTGCTTGCAGGTCCTTCGAGGCCGCCTTCAGCGGCTCGCAGAACTGGGCCTGCAGCACCTCGTCGGTTTCCTGCGCCTTGATCTCGGATTTCACCATCTCGAAGAAGGCCATGATCGGCTTGCCGCCCTCGGCCGCGAGCTTGCGGCCGACGAGGTCCAGCGCCTGCACGCCGTTCGCGCCCTCGTAGATCATGGCGATGCGGGCGTCGCGGACGAATTGCGACATGCCCTGTTCCTCGATGTAGCCGTGGCCGCCGAAGACCTGCTGCGCCTGCACCGCGCAATCGAAGCCCTTGTCGGTCAGGAAGCCCTTGATGACCGGCGTCAGCAGCGACACCAGGTCGTCCGCCTGCCTGTCCTGCGCCAGATGCGCGCGGTCGATCAGATGCGCGCCCCAGAAGGCCAGCGCGCGGGCGCCCTCCAGGAAGCTTTTCTGGTCCATCAGGTTGCGGCGGATGTCGGGATGCACGATCAGCGGATCGGCCGGGCCGGAGGGATTGGCATCGCCGGTCACCGCGCGGCCCTGCAGCCGGTCGCGGGCATAGGCAGCGGCGTTCTGATAGGCGGCCTCGGCCACGGCATAGCCTTGCAACCCGACGCCGACGCGGGCCTCGTTCATCATGGTGAACATGGCGCGCATGCCCTTGTGCAGTTCGCCCAGCAGCCAGCCCTTTGCGCCGTCGTAGTTCATCACGCAGGTCGCGTTGCCGTGGATGCCCATCTTTTCTTCAAGGTTCCCGACCGAGACGGCGTTGCGTTCGCCCAAGGTCCCGTCCTCGTTCACCAGGAATTTCGGCACGATGAACAGCGAGATGCCCCTGGTGCCCTCGCCGCCGCCGGGTGCCTTGGCGAGGACCAGGTGGATGACATTTTCCGACATGTCGTGGTCGCCGGCCGAGATGAAGATCTTCTGCCCGGTGATGCGGTAGCTGCCATCCTCTTGCGGTTCGGCCTTGGTGCGGAGCAGGCCCAGATCCGTGCCGGCATGCGGCTCGGTCAGGTTCATGGTGCCGGTCCATTCGCAGCTGACCATCTTCGGCAGGTAGGTCGCCTTCTGTTCGTCGCTGCCATGGGCGTGGATGGCGGAATAGGCGCCATGGGTCAGGCCCTGATACATGGTGAAGGCCATGTTCGCGGCCGAGAACATCTCGCCCGCCGCCAGGCCGATCACATAGGGCATGCCCTGGCCGCCGAATTCGGGGTCGCAGTCCAGCGCGGTCCAGCCGCCTTCGCGCATGCGCTCGAACCCTGCCTTGAAGCCTTCGGGGGTGCGCACTACGCCGTTTTCCAGCCGGCAGCCCTGGCGGTCGCCCACCGCGTTCAGCGGCGCCAGCACCTCGGCGGCCAGCTTGCCGGCGGCGTCCAGCACGGCTTCGGTGAATTCGCGGTCCAGATCGCCATGACCGGGCAAGTCCTGCTGCGAGATCCGCAGCACGTCGTGCAGCACGAATTGCATGTCGCGGATGGGGGCGGCATAGGTGGTCATCGGTCCTCCCAAAGGGTTGGCGCCGGGTCAGGCGCCGGATTTCAGGTTTTGCAGCCAGGTCTCGCCCTGGGCGATCTGGTCGCGCAGCTCGGAAAGCGCGATGCCCAGTTCCTGGTGCTGGCGTTCCATGTCGGCCAGCCGCTCGCGCGCGGTGGCCAGGGTGGCCTCGGTCTGGGTGATATTGCGCTCGGCCGGGTCATAGAGCTCCAGCAGCTGCCGGATCTGTTCCAGCGAGAAGCCGAAGCGCTTGCCGCGCAGGATCAGCTTCAGCCGCGCCCGGTCGGTGCGGCCGTAAAGCCGGTGCTGGCCGTTGCGTTGCGGAAACAGCAGCTCGCGCGCCTCATAGAAGCGCAGCGTGCGCGGCGTCACCTCGAAGGCGTCGCACATCTGCCGGATGGTCATCAACGTGTCGCCCATGCCGATGCCTCCTTTTCCCCAGCCGTTGCTCTCGGGATGGAATATAGGCGAGGTTTACGTTCACGTAAGCCCCGACGTGGCGTCAGGCCATCCCTCAGGCGTCGCGGGGATCGGCCTCCATCCGCGACAGCAGCGCCTCGGTCTCGTCGCGCAGGTCGCGCAGGTCGGCGATGGCGGCTTCCAGTTCCTGGCGCTGCTGGGCCAGCACGTCGAGCTGGCGGTCGGCCAGTTCGATCCAGACCCGATACTGTTCGTGCGTGCCCTTTTCGCCATAGATCAGCAGCCATTGCCGGATGTCCTCGAGCGAGAAGCCGAAGCGGCGGCCGCGCAGGATCAGCTTCATCCGCGCGATCTCGCGCGGGCCGTAGAAGCGCGAGCGGCCCTCTTTTCGGGGGCTGAGCAATTCGATGTATTCGTAATACCGCAGCGTGCGCGGCGTCACGTCGAAACGCGCACACATTTCCTTGAAGCCAATGTATTCGTTACCGGTCATCGCGTGAACCTCGCCGCGGGCGCGCATCGGGGGCGAGCCTATCGCGGGCCGGACGCAAACTCAACCTTTGGTCGGTCGTGCCGGTTTGGCGGGCGGGCTTGCCAGCCGGACAGGGGCTGTTACCATTCTGCCAACCAGCCAGGAGAGCCCAGCCGCATGACCGAGGAAGCCCCGTCCGACCTGTCCGAACAGCGCCGCCGCATCGCGCGCCAGTTCATCGAGGTGATCCCGCATGCGCGTGCGCTGGGGATGCGCTTCGACATGCTCTCGGATGAGGGGGCCGAGATTTCGCTGCCCTGGCGCGAGGATCTGGTCGGCGATCCGCGCAGCGGCGTGATCCATGGCGGGGTGATCTCGGCGCTGATGGACACCTGCTGCGGGGCGGCGGTGATGGCGCATCCGACCGGCGCCCGCTCGACCGCGACCATCGACCTGCGCATCGACTACATGCGCCCCGCCGTGCCCGGCCAGGCGATCCGCGCCAAGGCGAGCTGCTATCACATCACCCGCTCGGTCGCCTTCGTGCGCGCGGTGGCGATGGATGACGACGACAGCCGCCCGGTCGCCTCGGCCACCGGCGCCTTCACGGTGGAGCGCTGAAATGGCGGATCGCAACGAGCCGCTGTCGGCGATCAAGTCGCGCCGCAACAATGCGCTGAACGCCCTGGTGGGCAGCGTGCCCTATATCCGCTGGCTGGGCATCAGCTTCGACCGGCGCGGCGACGAGCTGACCGCCGTCTTGCCCTTTGACGAGAAGCTGATCGGCAACCCGATGCTGCCGGCGATCCACGGCGGGGTGACGGCCGCCTTCCTGGAGGTGGCGGCCATCGTCGAGCTGACCTGGACCCAGATCTGGGAGGACATGGAGCAGGGCCGCATCGCCCCCGATGCCGCCGTGCCCGAAAGCCTGCCGCGCCTGCCCAAGACCATCGACTTCACCGTGGATTACCTGCGCTCGGGCCTGCCGCGCGACGCCTATGCCCGGGCGCGGGTGGTGCGGTCCGGACGGCGCTATGCCAGCGTGCATGTCGAGGGCTGGCAGGACCATCGCCAGAAGCTTTTCGCCCAGGCGACCGGGCATTTCCTGATGCCGCAGGGCGGCTAGGACGGCGGCGGCGCAGGCCGCGCATGTCTTAATCGTCGCCCCGCATGTCGCAATCGGCGCATTTTGCGCCGTTTCCTGGATTAGGATCGGCAGGAGACCCGCGCTTTGCGCGGCGAGGGGCTGACGCGCGCGGCCGGGCAGGCCACGCGCCGCAGACGATCATGGAGGAGAGATCGCATGAGCAGCAACAGAGGCGTGGTCTATATCGGCCCCGGCAAGGTCGAGGTGCAAGATATCGCCGACCCGAAACTGCAATCCCCCGACGGGCGCAAGATCGAGCATGGCGTGATCCTGAAGGTGGTCTCGACCAATATCTGCGGCTCGGACCAGCATATGGTGCGCGGCCGCACCACCGCCGAGCCCGGCCTGGTGCTGGGCCATGAGATCACCGGCGAGGTGATCGAGAAGGGCGCCGATGTCGAGATGCTGGAGATCGGCGACATCGTCTCGGTGCCGTTCAACGTCGCCTGCGGCCGCTGCCGCTGCTGCCGCGAGGGCGACACCGGCGTCTGCCTGACGGTGAACCCGTCGCGCGCCGGCGGTGCCTATGGCTATGTCGACATGGGCGGCTGGATCGGCGGGCAGGCGCGCTATGTCATGGTGCCCTATGCCGATTTCAACCTGCTGAAATTCCCGGATCGCGACCGGGCGATGTCGAAGATCCGCGACCTGACCATGCTGTCGGACATCCTGCCCACCGGCTTTCACGGCGCGGTCAAGGCCGGCGTCGGCGTGGGCTCGGTGGTCTATGTCGCGGGCGCCGGTCCCGTGGGCCTTGCCGCGGCGGCCTCGGCCCGCATCCTCGGCGCCGCGGTGGTGATGATCGGCGACTTCAACAAGGAGCGGCTGGAGCACGCCCGCAAGGTCGGCTTCGAGCCGGTGGACCTGTCGAAATCCGATCGCCTGGGCGACATGATCGCCGAGATCACCGGCACGCCCGAGGTCGATTCGGCCATCGACGCCGTGGGGTTCGAGGCGCGCGGCCATTCCGGCGGCGAGCAGCCGGCCATCGTGCTGAACCAGATGATGGAGATCACCCGCGCCGCCGGCCAGATCGGCATCCCCGGGCTTTACGTGACCGAGGATCCGGGCGCGGTCGACAATGCCGCCAAGCATGGCAGCCTGTCGATGCGCTTCGGCCTGGGCTGGGCCAAGGCGCAGTCGCTGCACACCGGCCAGACCCCGGTGCTGAAATACAACCGGCAACTGATGCAGGCGATCCTGCACGACCGCCTGCCCATCGCCGATATCGTCAATGCGACGATCATCCCGCTGGACCAGGCGGTGGCGGGCTATGAAAGCTTCGATGCCGGCGTGGCCAGGAAATACGTGCTGGACCCGCATGGCGGATTGGCGGCGTGACGCCGCATGGCGGGTCGGTGGCCTGAGATCCCGGGCCTGAAACGCAAAACTCCCCGCCGTGGCGGGGAGTTTTTCATGGCGCGTCCGGCTTGCGGCGGATCAGCTCTCGTCGACGATCTGGTTGCGCGCGGTGGCGCGCAGCGCGACCATCTGGCTGCGGATGGTCTGCTCGTCCACCTTGCCGGCCAGGTCGGCGCTGAGCTTGCGATAGACGTCCTCGTCGCCCGGCTCGTCGAAATCGGAACTGACGATGGTCAGCGCATAGGCGCGGGCGTCGTCGCCGGTCTTGCCCAGGAGGCCCGCCGCCCATTCGCCGAGCAGGCGGTTGCGGCGCGCCTCGGCCTTGAAGTTCAGTTCCTCGTCGCGGGCGAATTTCGCCTCTTGCGCGCGTTCGCGGTCGTCAAAGGTGGTCATGGCGGCCTCTGGTTGAATATTGATCCAGATATGAGCCCTAAAGCCCGCGCATCGCAAGCCCGTATTGCCCCTGACCCCGTTTCTGGCCTATAGCGCCATTAAAGAATGTCACCTTGCGGACGGGAGAAGCGCAGCATGGCACCAAGGCGCAAGAAAATCTACGAAGGCAAGGCCAAGATCCTTTACGAAGGCACCGAGCCGGGCACCCTGATCCAGTATTTCAAGGATGACGCCACCGCCTTCAACGCCCAGAAGAAGGCGACCATCGAAGGCAAGGGCGTGCTGAACAATCGCCTGTCCGAATTCTTCATGACCGGGCTGACCAATATCGGCGTGCCGAACCACTTCATCCGCCGCATCAACATGCGCGAGCAGCTGGTGCGCCAGGTCGAGATCATCCCGCTGGAAGTGATCGTGCGGAACTTCGCCGCCGGTTCCATCGCCAAGCGCCTGGGCATGGAGGAGGGCACGCCCCTGCCGCGCCCGATCGTCGAATACAGCTTCAAGAACGACGAGCTGGGCGACCCCTTCGTCTCCGAGGAATATATCATCGCCTTCGGCTGGGCCAGCCAGCAGGACCTGGACGACATCGTCAGCCTGGCGCTGCGGGTGAACGATTTCCTGTCGGGCGTGTTCTTCGGCGCCGGGATCAAGCTGATCGACTTCAAGATCGAGATCGGCCGGATCTGGGACGGCGATTTCATGCGCCTGATCGTCGCCGACGAGATCAGCCCGGACAGCTGCCGGCTGTGGGACGTCAAGACTGGCCAGAAGCTGGACAAGGACGTGTTCCGCCGCGATCTGGGCAACCTGACCGACGCCTATACCGAGGTGGCGCGCCGGCTGGGCCTGATGCCCGCCAACACCACCTCGCTGACCAAGCCCACGCTCATCAACTGAAGGACCGCCACCATGACCGCCCCGCTGAAAGCCCGTGTGACCATCATGCTGAAGGACGGCGTTCTGGACCCGCAGGGCGAGGCGATCCGGCACGCGCTGGGCGGCCTGGGCTTTGCCGGCGTCTCGGGCGTGCGGCAGGGCAAGGTGATCGAGCTCGACCTGGCCCCGGAACTTTCGGGGGGCGATGCCGAGGCTGCCCGCGCCGAGGTCGCGCGCATGTGCGAGGGGCTGCTCGCCAATACCGTGATCGAGAAATACGCGGTCGAGATCGTCTGATCCCTTCGGCGCCGGGGGCGCTGCCCCCGGACCCCCGGGATATTTTTCCACAAAAGAGAACAGGAGGGCGGTTCGGTGATCGACAAGCTTTCCATGTTCATGGCGCTGGCGCGCGAGAAGCATTTCGGCCGCGCCGCCGAATCGCTGGGCATCACCCAGCCGACGCTGTCCTCGGCCATGCGGGCGCTGGAAGAGCAGCTGGGCGTGCAGCTGGTGCGGCGCGGCTCGCGTTTCCAGGGGCTGACGCCCGAGGGCGAGCGGGTGCTGGGCTGGGCGCGGCGCATCGTCGGCGATGCCCGTGCCATGCAGGCCGAGATGCAGGCCAGCCGCAAGGGCGTCTCTGGGCGGCTGCGCATCGGGGTGATCCCGACCGCCATGCCGCGCATCGCCGAGTTGACCGGGCCGTTCCTGAAGCGCCATCCCAGCGCCGGGGTCTCGATCCTGTCGCGCAGCTCGGACGAGATCCGCGACCAGATCGAGTCGCTGGAGCTGGACGCGGGCGTGACCTATCTGGACAGCGAGCCGCTGGGCCGGGTGCAGAGCCTACCCCTGTATCGCGAGACCTATTGCCTGATCGACCGCAGCACCGCCGCCGGCCCCGCCGAATGGTCCGAGGCCGCGACCCGGCCCTTGTGCCTGCTGACCCCGGACATGCAGAACCGTCGCATCGTCACCCGGCACCTGCTGGAGGCGGGGGCGGATGCCATGCCGCGGGTCGAATCGACCTCGATGCTGGCGATTCTCGCGCATGTCGCGACCGGCGACTGGGCGGCGATCCTGCCGCGGGCGCTGGCGCGCGGCCTGCCGCTGCCCGAGGGGGTGGTGGCGCGCGACCTTGACGGCCAGGGCCATATGGTCGGGCTGGTCGTTGCCCGGCGCGAACCGCATCCGCCCTTGGTCGAAGCCTTGCTGCGGCTGGTCGGGCGCCAGCAGGGCGGGGCGGATATCCTGCCTGTCGATTGAAGTTTTCAATCAATAAACGGCACATCACGATTGTTATGCCTATCGTGGACGCCTAATCTGGGCTAAATGTATGAGCCCGGATCGACCTAGCCATGACCTCGCCAGCCAGTGACGCTGACTTCCTTTTGCGCCTTGACGCCATCATCGCCGCCCATGCCGGCCGCGAGGGGCCCCTGCTGCCCATTCTGCACGATATCCAGGCGGAATGGGGCTATGTGCCCGAAGAGGCGCAGCCGGTGATCGCCGGGGCGCTGGGCATGACCCGGGCCGAGGTCTATGGCGTCGTCAGCTTCTACCACGATTTCCGCGATCATCCCTCGGGGCGGCATGTGCTGCGGCTGTGCCGGGCCGAGGCCTGCCAGTCCATGGGCGCGGACGAGTTGGCCGACCGGGTGCGCGCCGCACTGGGCATCGACTTTCACCAGACCACGCCGGACGGCCGGCTGACGCTGGAGCCGGTGTTCTGCCTGGGGCTTTGCGCCTGCGGGCCCTCGGCGCAGATGGGCGAGCGGCTGCTGGGCCGGGCCACGGTCGAGAAGGTGCAGCGACTGGTTGCCGAAGCGGGAATGGGAGCGGGCGCATGAGGATCTGGGTTCCTTTGGACGCGGCCGCCAAGGCCTTGGGCGCCGATGAGGTGGCCGCCGCGCTGGCCGCGGATTTCACCGTCACCCGCAACGGCACCCGGGGCATGATCTGGCTGGAGCCGCTGGTCGAGGTCGAGCGCGACGGCGTGCGCTACGGCTATGGCCCGGTCGAGGCGGGCGACGTGCCCGGGCTGGTCGAGGCGCTGCGCAGCGGCGCCGCGCATCCGCTGGCCCTGGGGCCGGTCGAGGAACTGCCCTGGATGAAGGCGCAGCAGCGACTGGTCTTTGCCCGCGTCGGCGTCATCGATCCGTTCTCGGTCGAGGAATATCAGGCGCATGGCGGGCTGGAGGGCCTGCGCCGCGCCGTCGAGATCGGGCCCGAGGCCATTGTCGCCGACGTGACCGAATCCGGTCTGCGCGGCCGCGGCGGCGCCGGTTTCCCGACCGGCATCAAGTGGAAGACCGTGGCCGGCGCGCAGGCGCCGCGCAAATACATCGTCTGCAACGCGGACGAGGGCGACTCGGGCAGTTTCGCCGACCGCATGCTGATGGAGGGCGATCCGCTGGTGCTGATCGAGGGCATGGCCATCGCCGGCATCGCCGTCGGCGCCGTCCAGGGCTATGTCTATATCCGCAGCGAATATCCCGACGCGATCCGCAACATGGAGGCCGCGATCGGCAAGGCCCGCCAGGCCGGCATCCTGGGCCAGTCGGTGCTGGGGTCGGGCCACGTCTATGACATGGAAGTGCGCACCGGTGCCGGCGCCTATGTCTGCGGCGAGGAGACCAGCCTGCTGAACAGCCTGGAAGGCAAGCGCGGCGTGGTGCGGGCCAAGCCGCCGATCCCGGCGCTGGAGGGTTTCCTGGGCCGGCCGACGGTGGTCAACAACGTCATCTCGCTGGCCTCGGTGCCGTGGATCCTGGCGCATGGCGGCGCGGAATACGCCAAGCTGGGCATCGGGCGGTCCAAGGGCACGATCCCGATCCAGATCGCCGGCAACGTGAAATACGGCGGGCTGTTCGAGGCCGCCTTCGGCATGACGCTGGGCCATATCATCAACGAGATCGGCGGCGGCACCGCCTCGGGCCGGCCGGTCAAGGCGGCGCAGGTCGGCGGGCCGCTGGGCGCCTATGTGCCGCACTGGAATTTCGACGTGCCCTTCGGCTATGAGGAACTGGGCGCCAAGGATGCGCTGCTGGGCCATGCCGGCATCAGCGTCTTTGACGATACCGCCGACATGCTCAAGCTGGCGCGCTTCGCCATGGAGTTCTGCGCCGTCGAAAGCTGCGGCAAGTGCACGCCCTGCCGCATCGGTTCGATCCGCGGCGTCGAAACCATCGACCGCATCGCCCAGGGCGACCAGGACGGCATTCCGATCCTGAAGGACCTGTGCAACACGATGAAATGGGGCTCGCTCTGCGCGCTGGGGGGCTTTGCGCCCTTCCCGGTGATGTCGGCCCTGACCCATTTCCCTGACGATTTCAGCGGACGGGGCGCACCCCGACCCGCCAACACCTACCGGGAGGCCGCAGAATGAAAGACTTCATCATTCCCGACCGCGACATGGGCACGCCGGCGGTCAAGTCGGATGTCATCGTCAACCTGACCGTCGACGGCATTCCCGTCAGCGTTCCCGCCGGCACCAGCGTCATGCGCGCCGCCGCCGTGGCGGGGATCTCGGTGCCGAAGCTCTGCGCCACCGACCACCTGACCGCCTTCGGCTCGTGCCGGCTCTGCGTGGTGCAGATCGACGGCATGCGCGGCACGCCCGCCTCCTGCACGACGCCGGTGGGCGAAGGCATGGTCGTCCATACCCAGACCGACGAGATCGCGCAGATCCGCAAGGGGGTGATGGAGCTCTACATCTCCGACCACCCGCTCGACTGCCTGACCTGCGCCGCCAACGGCGACTGCGAATTGCAGGACATGGCCGGCGCCGTCGGGCTGCGCGAGGTGCGCTATGAGCCGGGGCAGAACCATTTCGCCAGGCGCGACGCCGAGGGGCCGAACCCGGAATGGCGGCCCAAGGACCAGTCGAACCCCTATTTCACCTTCGACCCGGCGAAATGCATCGTCTGCAACCGCTGCGTCCGCGCCTGCGAGGAAGTGCAGGGCACCTTCGCGCTGACCATCGAAAGCCGCGGCTTCGACAGCCGCGTCTCGGCCGGGATGGCCTCGGACAGCTTCCTGTCGTCGGATTGCGTCAGCTGCGGCGCCTGCGTGCAGGTCTGCCCGACCGCGACGCTGATCGAGAACAAGGTGATCGAGATCGGCACGCCCGAGCATGTCGTCAAGACCACCTGCGCCTATTGCGGCGTCGGCTGTTCCTTCGACGTGCATATGCGCGGCGAGGAGGTGGTGCGCATGGTGCCCTCCAAGGAGGGCAAGGCGAACCACGGCCACAGCTGCGTCAAGGGCCGCTTTGCCTGGGGCTATGCCACGCATAAGGAACGCAAGCTGGAGCCGATGATCCGCGAGAAGATCACCGATCCCTGGCGGGTGGTGAGCTGGGACGAGGCGCTGGATTTCGCGACCGGCCGGCTGCGCGCGGCGCAGGCCGATCACGGCGTCAATTCCATCGGCGTCATCACCTCGTCGCGCTGCACCAACGAGGAAACCTATCTGGTGCAGAAGCTGGCGCGCGCCGTCTTCCGCAACAACAACACCGACACCTGCGCCCGGGTCTGCCATTCGCCGACCGGCTATGGGCTGAAGACCGCCTTCGGCACCTCGGCCGGCACGCATGACTTCGATTCGGTCGATGAAACCGACCTGGCGCTGGTCATCGGCTGCAACCCGACCGACGCGCATCCGGTCTTTGGCTCGCGCATGCGCAAGCGGCTGCGCGAGGGCGCCTCGCTGATCGTCATCGACCCGCGCGAGATCGACCTGCTGAAGACCCCGCATATGGGCCAGGGGCTGCACCTGCCGCTGCGCCCGGGCACCAACGTCGCCGTGGTCACCGCGCTGGCGCATGTGATCGTGGCCGAGCGGCTTTATGACGAGGCCTTCATCCGCGAGCGCTGCGACTGGGACGAATTCCTGGACTATGCCGAATTCGTGCTGGACCCCAAGCACGCCCCGGAAGAGGTCGAGAAGCTCAGCAAGGTTCCGGCCGAGCTGATCCGCCAGGCCGCCCGCGCCTATGCCAGGGCGCCGCGCGCCAGCATCTATTACGGCCTGGGCGTGACCGAGCATTCGCAGGGCTCGACCACGGTCATGGCCATCGCCAACCTGGCGATGATGTGCGGCAATATCGGCAAGCCCGGCACCGGCGTGAACCCGCTGCGCGGCCAGAACAACGTGCAGGGCTCCTGCGACATGGGCTCGTTCCCGAACGAATACCCGGGCTACCGCCATGTCTCGGACCCCGAGACCAGGGCGATCTATGAACGCGCCTGGGGCGTCGAGCTGTCGCCGGAACCGGGCCTGCGCATCCCGAACATGTTCGACGAGGCGCTGGCCGGCCGCTTCCGTGGTCTCTACTGCCAGGGCGAGGACATTGTGCAGTCGGACCCCGACACCCGCCATGTCACCAGCGCGCTGTCCGCGATGGACATCGTCATCGTCCACGACCTGTTCCTGAACGAGACCTCGAACTATGCCCATGTCTTCCTGCCGGGCTCGTCCTTCCTGGAAAAGGACGGCACCTTCACCAATGCGGAACGCCGCATCAACCTGGTGAACCGGGCGATGACGCCGAAGAACGGCTATGAGGACTGGGAAATCACCCAGATGCTGGCGAACCGGATGGGCGGCAACTGGACCTATACCCACCCGCGCGAGATCATGGCGGAAATCGCCCTGACCACGCCCAGCTTCGCCGGCGTCTCGTTCGAGCTGCTGGAACGCGAGGGCTCGGTGCAATGGCCCTGCAACGAGGCCGCGCCGCTGGGCACGCCGGTCATGCATATCGACGGCTTCGTGCGCGGCAAGGGCAAGTTCATCCACACCGAATATGTCGCGACCGAGGAACGCACCGGCGCCCGCTTCCCGCTGCTGCTGACCACCGGGCGGATCCTGTCGCAATACAACGTCGGCGCCCAGACCCGGCGCACCGACAACGTCGCCTGGCACCCCGAGGATATCCTGGAGATCCATCCCTCGGACGCCGAGAACCGGGGCGTGCGCGAGGGCGACTGGGTGCGGGTAGCCTCGCGCTCGGGCGACACGACGCTGCGCGCGCATATCACCGATCGCGTGGCGCCGGGGGTGGTCTATACCACCTTCCACCACCCGACGACCCAGGCGAACGTGGTCACGACGGACAATTCCGACTGGGCCACCAACTGCCCCGAGTTCAAGGTGACGGCGGTGCAGGTCAGCCCCTCGAACGGCCCGTCGGATTGGCAAGAGGAGTATCAGGCCCATTCCGAACTGTCGCGCCGCATCCTGCCCACCGCAGCCGAGTGACATGCGCGACGTGACGGGCGTCATGCGCTGGGACGGCACGGGCTGGCGCCACGCCGCCCCGCCGCCCGCGCCGCAAGAGGTGCCGGTGGCCCTGGTCATCGACGGCATGAGCCAGGCGGTGCTGATGGCGACGCCGCGCGACCTGCGCGATTTTGCCGTGGGCTTCGCGCTGACCGAGGGGCTGATCGCCAGCCCCGCCGATGTGCAGGATTTCGAAGAGGCCGAGGTCGAGGCCGGCGGCTTCCCCGCCCGCGAGGCGCGGCTGTGGCTGCGCCCCGGCCTGGCGGCGGGTCTGGCCGAGCGCCGGCGCAGCATGGTCGGGCCGGTCGGCTGCGGGCTGTGCGGCGTCGACAGCATTGCCGCGGCGCTGCCGAAGATGGTGCCGGTCGCCTCGGCCTGGCGCATGCCGCCGCAGGACGTGGCCCGCGCCATGGCGGCGCTGGATGCGGGGCAGGTCCTGCGCCGCGACACGCCGGCGATCCATGGCGCCGCCTTCTGGAACGGCCGCACCGCCCTGGTGCGCGAGGACGTCGGCCGGCACAATGCGCTGGACAAGCTGGCCGGCGCGCTGGCGCGGGCCGGAACCGACGCCGGGCAGGGCGCCATCGTCATGTCCTCGCGCCTGTCGGTGGATCTGGTGCAAAAGGCCGCGCGGCTGGGCGCCCCGGTGCTGATCGGCGCCTCGGCCCCGACCGGGCTGGCACTGGACTGGGCCGCAAGCGCCGGCATCACCCTGATCGCCCGCGCCCGCGGCGCGAGCTTCGACCTTTACACCCACCCCGACCGCATTGCCGGAGCCTGAGCCTTGCACTACGACACGATGAAGCTGATCCACATGGCCAAGCAGATGGCGGATTTCTTCCGCAGCCAGCCTGGCCGGCCGCCGGCCGAGGCGGTCGCCGCCCATATCAACGACAACTGGTCGCCGCAGCTGCGCCAGGACTTCGTGGCGCTGATCAACCAGGGCGCCGAGGCCGATCCCATCGTGCGCGAGGCCGCGGCCTTCGTCCGCGTGAGCGCCGCGGCCTGACCTTGCCGGCCCGCTGCGGCGCCTGTAAGCCCGCGGCAGGTTTCCCGAGGAGCGCGACATGTCCGCAGACGTGCCTGACCGGAGCGGCGGGGGCATGGCGCTCTTCGCCAATACCGGCTTTCTGTTCACCGACCTGCCCTTCGCGCAGCGCATCGAGGCCGCCGCCGCCGCCGGCTTCGACGGGGTCGAGTTCCACGACGAATTGCAGCGCGAGGACGCGCCCGCCGTCGCCGCGCTGCTGGCCCGCCTGGGGTTGCGCATGGGCGGGATCAACGCGCATATGGGCGAGACGGCCGGCCGCGCCGCGCTGCCGGGGCAAGAGGCCGGCTTCATGGCCGATCTCGCCGCCGCCCATGCCGCCGCCGCATGCGTCGGCGCGCCGGCGATCCATGTGCTGGCGGGCAAGGGCGCGACCGATGCCGCGACCTATCGCGCCAACCTGCGCCGGGCCATCGACGCCACCGACCGGCTGATCCTGATCGAGCCGCTCTGCCCGCAGGCGATGCCGGGCTATCACCTGTCGCGGCTCGCCGACGCACTGGAGCTGGCCGAGGCGATCGGCCCGCGCCTGCGGGTGATGTTCGACTGGTTCCACGTCGCGACCGAGCTTGGCGCCCCCGCTGCGGCCAAGGCGCTGCTGCGCCACAGGCCGCTGATCGGCCATGTCCAGGCCGCCTCGGTCCCCGCCCGCGCCGAGCCGGCGCCCGAGATCCTGCGCCGGTTCCGCGATGCCGGCTGCCCGGCGGTCGGGCTGGAGTATCGCCCGACGCAGCCACCGGCGGCGCATCTGTACTCGCTGCGCGCGGCCCTGGCCGAGGGATAGGACCCCGGGCGCGGCGTGATCGGCCGCCGCGCCGGTCCCCGGATATTTGCGGGCGTGAAAACGCGGACCTGTCCTGCGCCGCGGTGAGGCACGCCTTCCCAACCCCCGGTTTCGCCAGCGGCGCACATCTGCGGGATCGGGGTCCAATGCAAGCCTTGGCTCCAAGCTGACCTGAGGCCCGCAGATGAGCCTGGCCCGACGCCGGAGACCGCGGCGCGTGCCGTCCAAGCTGAAAGGCCGGCTGCGACAACTCGCCAGCAGCCCGCCCGGCCTCGGCTCTCGTCGAGGCCATGGAGAAACTGTCCCGCAAGCTCAGCGCTGGACGCCGAGCGCATGAAGCTCGAAGCCGAGGGCCGGCATCTGGCACCAGACTCTGCTGGTGCGGCGGCTGGTGGGGCGCTGTGATGCCCGACAACCTGCCCAACTCACGCGCACCCGGCTGGACGATCTCGCGGCTATGACGCGGGAGCACAACGCCCATAGCGCGGCCATGCTGGGGCGCTATGACGACAGCCTGCCTGACTCGCCCAGCGGGTCGAGTGAATCGAGCGCCGGCTGGACCTGATCGACTAGCCTGCGCCCAACGCCACAGCAGCCCCGGCCGAAAGACGGGGCGGTTGCGTCCTGCGCTGTTCACCGAGGCCGTCGACCCATGGCCTTGGCAACCCAAAGAAAACAGGCGCGGTTTCCCGCGCCTGTTCAGCCCTGTTTTGACCGTAAGCCTCAGTTCTGCTCCATCAGATCGGTGATCCGGCGCACGGCCACGCGGCGGTTGTCGCGCTCGGCGCCTTCGCTGGGCACCAGCAGGAACTGCTCGCCATAGCCCTGGACCACCATGTTCTCGGGCGGCACCTGGAAATATTCCGTCAGCGCCAGCGCCACCGATTCCGCGCGCCGGTCCGACAACGCCAGGTTGGCGGCGTCCGAGCCGACGGCGTCGGTATAGCCTTCGATCATGTAGATCTCGGCCGGGTTCTGGTCGACGCTGTCGCGGATCACCTTGCCCAAGGTGGCCAGCTGCTGCGCCTGGTCGGGCGTGATCGCAGAGGAGCCGGTCTCGAAGGTGATCTCGGGCACGTTCACCGGGGCGACCAGCGCGCGCACCTCGGGGATGTCGCGGATCTGGCCCAGGGTGAAGCGGCGGTCGACATTGGCCTCGCGGCGCAGCGCCTCGCGCAGCGCGGCCTCGTCCAGCGGGCCGCGGCTGATCTCGACCGGCGGCGGCGCCGGCAGGGTCGAGATCCGCACCGGTTCCGCCGCGGTATCGTCGATCAGCCGGGTCTCGCTGCCGTCGGCGCGCACCAGCGTGCGGCGCAGGATGTTCATGTTCGCATCGCGGATGGTGACGACGCGGCTGCCGTCCTCGCGCACGACCGTGGTCCGGGTCGAGCCGTCGTCGAAGGTCTCGGTCCGCACGTTCGAGCCGGGCTGGTAGAGCAGCGCATTGTCGTCCTTGATCACCTGCTGACTGCCGTCGGGCAGGGTCACGACGACGCGGTCGCCGGTGTTCAGCGCCACCTGGCGGTCGTTCGACAGCATCTTGCCGACCGCGAAGCCGGCGGCGCCGGCCAGCAGCAGCTTGCCGATGTCCTTGAGGTTGTCGTCGTCGTCATCATCGTCGCGCCGGGCCTCGCTGCGCTGGTCCTCGCGCTGTTGGTCGCCGTTCAGGCCCTGGATGATCGCGTTCTCGAAATCCTGGTCCGAGCGGCGGGCGTTGTCCTTGGTGATCTGCACCTCGTCCACCTGACCCTGCTGCTGCTGCTCCTGCGCCCCGGCGGCGGCGAGCGCCGCGGCGGCGACCGGCGGCGGATTCTCGGCGGCGCGCTTGGCGACCTCGTTCGGGGTCACCCGGGCCTCGGGCGCCTGGACCTCGCCAGGTTGCGGCTGGCCGGGTTGGCCCTGCTGGTCCTGTTGCTGGCCGCTTGCTTGATCCTGCTGCTGCTCTTGCAGGCGCCGGGCGAGTTCGGCCGCACCGGGAGCCGCGGGCGTGTCCTGGCCGGCCTGCTGCGGGTCGTCCTGCCGGCGCTGCTGCTGGTCGCTGGCCTGCTCCTGGCGCGGCTGATCCTCGCCGGTCTGCTGCTGACCGTCCTGCCGGCGCTGCTGCTCGCCATCGGCCTGCTGGCGGCGCGGTTCGGGCTTTTGCGCGGCCTCGCCGGGTTGGGGCTGGCCGGGAGCGGGCTGGTCCTGGTCGCGCGCTTCCAGCCGTTCCTTCAACGCCGCCGCGTCAGGCATGTCCTTGGACTCGGCCGCCGGTTGCCGGGCCTGGACCGAGGGCTGGTCGCGTTGCGGCTCGTCCGGTTTGCGGTCGGGGGCGGGGTCGGCGGTGGTCACGGACTTGGCACTGTCGGGCTTGGTCGCGGGTTGCTTCTGGGCGTCCTCGCGCAATTGCTCGGCGCGGCCGGCGGCCTGATCGGCATCGGCCGGCTTGGCTCGGGGCGTCTCGGCCTCGACCACCGGCGGTTTCGGAGCGGGTTCCTGCGCCTGAGTCACGGCGGGCTTCTCCTCAGGCGCCCGGGCCGGTTCGGCGGCCTGCTGCTGCTTGGCCTGCGGGGCGTCCTGCCCTGCGGCGGGCTTTCCAGGCTGCGGCTCTTCCTGCCGGGGCTGGACCTGCCGGCGCGGCTCCTGCTGCTGCTCGGCCTGGGCGGGTTCTTGCTGCTGCGGCTGCTCCTTGGCCTGCCGCTCGGCGCGGGGCTTTTGCTGGGGCTGCTGGTTTTGCTGCTGTTGTTCGGGCTTTTGCGCCTGGCCTTCCTCGGACTGGTTTTTCTTCTGCTTGGGCAGGATCAGTTGCTGGCCGTCCTGCGCTTGCTGGTCCTGGGCCAGGGCAAGCTGCGGGGTGATGATGGACAGGCAAGCCACAAGCGCGGTTGTGGTCTTGAAGATGCGGCGCATGTCGGTCCCTTCCGAATGTCGCGTGATGATCGGAAAAACCCCGGCGAAATGCCGAGGTTCCCCCACAAGCACGTGATCGCAGGCGGTGCGCATCGGCCGGCGGATTGCCGCCGTCCGGACGCTGGTGGGATCTAACCCAGCAGGGCCAGCCGGCCGCCGGACATGCGCTGCACGCGCCCGGCCAGTTCCAGCGCCAGGATCGCCGGGGCAATGACCGCTGCCGGGACGCCCAGGTCGCGGATCAGCAGGTTTTCCTCGGTCGGGCTGGGGCCGAGCTTGGCCAGGATCCGCGCCTCGAGATTGACCGGGCCGCCCTGCGCCTGGCGGGTTTCGGGGCCGGGCCGGCGGCGCAGCCCGTGGCCCATCTCGGCCAGCCGGCGGGCCACGGCGGCGGGTTGCAGGGTCCGGGCCATGCCGGGACGGGCGGGCTCGGCCACCGGGGGCGCCGGTTGCGGCAGCCGGGCGGGCGCGGCCGTCTCGACCGGGGTGCCGTTCGATTGCAGGGCCGCCAGCACATCGGCCGAATTGCGCACCAGCGTCGCGCCGTCGCGGATCAGGCTGTTGCAGCCGCTGGCGCGGGCATCCATCGGATGGCCGGGAACCGCCATCACCTCGCGCCCCTGGTCCAGCGCGCAACGCGCGGTGATCAGGCTGCCCGAGCGATGCGCCGCCTCGACCACCACCACGGCGCGCGACAGGCCCGAGATGATGCGGTTGCGGGCCGGGAAGTGCCGCGCCACCGGCTCGACCCCTGGGGGCTGCTCGGTCATCAACAGGCCGGTGTCGCAGATCGATTCGGCCAGGGCGGCGTTCTCTGCCGGATAGATCATGTCGATGCCGCCGGCCATCACGGCGATGGTGCCGCCATGCAGAGATGCCTCATGCGCGACGGTGTCGATGCCGCGCGCCAGGCCCGCGACCACCGCAGCGCCGGTCTGCGACAGGCCCAGCGCCATGCCGCGCGCCATGCGCAGCCCCAGCGACGAGGCGTTGCGCGCCCCGATCACCGCCACCGGCAGCCGGTCCAGCACCGCAAGATCGCCGCGCAGCCACAGCGCCGCCGGCGCCTCGGCCACCTCGCGCAGCAGGGCCGGATAGGCGGGGTCGTCCCAGGTCAGCAGCCGGGCACCGGCGCGGCGACCGGCCTCGAGCTCGGCATGGACCACGGCCAGCGGGCAGGGGGCGTAATCCTCGATCCCGGCGGCGCGGGCGATCGCGGGCAGGGCGGCCAGCGCCGCCTCGGCGCTGCCATGTTCGGCAAGCAACCGGTGGAATGTCGCCGGTCCGACCCGGCGCGAGCGGATGAGTCGCAGGCAGGCGATCCCGTCCCCCATCGGTGTGAGCGAGGTGTGGTGGGGTTCGAAAGGAAGCGGTCTTGCCATCATCATTGCCTTTGCCTCATCCGCAGGACGAGTCATGCCATGGCAATGGTTAAGAATGCGTTAGCCGCGAAAAGATTCCGCCAACCCCTTGAATTTGCCGGAAATCAGGCCGCCGAGCCGCCGATGGTCAGCCCGCCGATGCGCAGGGTGGGCAGGCCGACGCCGACCGGAACCCATTGTCCCTGCTTGCCGCAGTTGCCGATTCCCGGGTCCAGCGACAGGTCGTTGCCGATGGCGCGGATCTGTTGCAGCGCGGTGGCGCCGTCGCCGATCAGCGTCGCGCCGCGGATCGGGTCGCCGACCTGGCCGTTCTTCACGCGATAGGCCTCGGTGCAGGAGAACACGAACTTGCCGTTCGTGATATCGACCTGGCCGCCGCCGAAACCCACGGCATAGATGCCGTCTTCCAGCCCGGCGAGGATTGCGGCCGGATCCTCGGACCCCGCCAGCATGAAGGTATTGGTCATGCGCGGCATCGGCGCATGGGCATAGCTTTGCCGGCGGCCGTTGCCGGTCGGCGCGACCCCCATCAGCCGGGCGTTCTGGCGGTCCTGCATATAGCCGGTCAGCACGCCGTCCTCGATCAGCACGTTGCGGGCCGGCGCCGTGCCCTCATCATCGACCGAGATCGAGCCGCGCCGGTCGGGGATGGTGCCGTCATCGACCACGGTGACGCCGGGCGCGGCCACGCGGCTGCCCAGCAGCCCGGCAAAGGCGGAATGGCCCTTGCGGTTGAAGTCGCCTTCCAGCCCATGGCCCACCGCCTCGTGCAGCAGGATCCCCGGCCAGCCCGGGCCCAGCACCACGTCCATGACGCCGGCAGGGGCGGGGACCGAGCGCAGGTTGACCAGGGCGATGCGCAGCGCCTCGCGCACCTGGGCCTGCCAGTGCTCGGGCGCGATCAGCCCGTCCAGCGCCACGCGGCCGCCGCCGCCGGCATTGCCCGATTCGCGGCGGCTGTTCGATTCCACGATGACCGAGACGTTGATGCGCGCCATCGGCCGGATGTCGGTCGAAAGCCCGCCTTCGGGGCGCAGGATCGCCACCTCCTGCACCGAGGTCGAGATGCTGGCCGAGACCTGCACCACCCGCGGGTCGAGGTCGCGGGCGAAGGCGTCGATCTCGCGCAAGAGCGCGACGCGGGCGCCGAAGGGCACCGATTCCGCCGGGTCGATCGCGGCGTAAAGCGGGCGGATCTCGGCCACGGGCGGCAGGGCCAGCGTGCCGCCGCCGTCGCCGACGGCCAGCCGCACGGTTTCCGCCGCCTTGCGCAAGGCTGTTTCGCCGATCTCGGTGGAATGGGCATAGCCGGTCACGTCGCCGCGCACTGCGCGCAGGCCGAAGCCCTGCTCGGCGTCATAGCTTGCCGTGCGCAGCCGGCCGTCGTCGAAGACCAGCGCCTCCGAGCGGGAGCGTTCCAGATACAGCTCGCCATCATCCGCCCCTGCAAGCGCCGATTGCAGGACACGCAGCGCGCGATCCTGGTCGAGATGGGTTTGAAACGGGGAAAAGGCTGCGTCCGGCATGTCATCGCTCCTGACCTGGAAGCCTCGACTAGGGGTTTTTTGGTCGTAAGTCGATAGCTATGGCTTGCCCGTAGGGGTAAGATATGGTTCTGGTTCAGGACCGAATGCCGGCAGCCCGAGGAGACAGGGCCCTGCCGGCGGCATGATAGGCAACGGGATGGGAAGATGGCAATTGCGACGATGCGCCGCGGGGTAATGGCGGCTACGGGTCTTGGTTTTGCTGGGCTGACGGCCGTGCCGGCGCTGGCGCAGGACGTGCTGGGCGACCTGCCCGTGATCGGCAAGCCGCACAATGGCGGCATGGGCTTCCAGCCCGCGTCGAGCCCGCTGGCGCATGACCAGCAGTGGCTGGATCATTTCGTGCTCTACATCATCACGGCGGTGACGATCTTCGTCTGCCTGCTGCTGCTGATCTGCATCGTCCGCTTCAACCGCCGCGTGAACCCCGTCCCGGCGCGCTTTACCCACAACACTCCGGTCGAGGTGGTCTGGACGCTGGTACCGGTGCTGATCCTGGTTTCCATCGGCGCCTTCTCGCTGCCGGCGCTGTTCCGCAGCCAGGAAATGCCGAACGACCCGGACCTGGTCATCAAGGCCATCGGTCACCAGTGGTACTGGTCCTATGAATATCCGAACGACGCCATCGCCTTCGACGCGCTGCTGCTGGAGAAGGACGCCCTGGCCGACGCCGGCTACAGCGAGGACGAATACCTGCTCGCCACCGACAACCCGGTCGTGGTGCCGGTCGGCAAGAAGGTGCTGGTGCAGGTCACCGCGACCGACGTGATCCACAGCTGGACCGTGCCGGCCTTTGCCGTGAAACAGGACGCCGTGCCGGGCCGTATCGCGCAGCTGTGGTTCGAGGTCGACAAGGAAGGCGTCTATTTCGGCCAGTGCTCGGAGCTTTGCGGCATCAACCACGCCTATATGCCCATCGTGGTCAAGGCCGTCAGCCAAGAGAAATACGACGCCTGGCTGGCCGGCGCGAAGGAGGAGTTCGCCGCCGACGCCTCGGATTACCTGCCCGCCAGCCCGGTCAAGCTGGCCTCGGCCGAGTAAGGGCCGTGACCGACATCAACGCATATGAGGGGCCCGCCGAGGCGGGCTTCGGCGATTACGTCGCGCTGCTGAAGCCGCGGGTCATGTCGCTGGTGGTGTTCACCGCCTTCGTCGGCCTGTGGATCGCGCCGCTGCCGGTGAACCCCTTCGTGGCCTTCTGCGCGGTGCTGTTCATCGCGCTGGGCGGCGGGGCCTCGGGCGCGCTGAACATGTGGTACGACGCCGATATCGACGCGGTGATGAAGCGAACGGCCGGCCGGCCGGTGCCCTCGGGGCGCGTCGCCTCGGGCGAGGCGCTGGGTCTGGGCATCGCGCTGTCCGGCCTGTCGGTGATGATGCTGGGCCTGGCGGCGAACTGGTTCGCGGCGGGCTTCCTGGCCTTCACCATCTTCTTCTATGCCGTGGTCTACACGATTTGGCTGAAGCGCTCGACGCCGCAGAACATCGTCATCGGCGGCGCGGCCGGGGCCTTCCCGCCGATGATCGGCTGGGCCTGCGCCACCGGCGGCATCGGCATCGAATCGCTCTTGATGTTCGCACTGATCTTCTTCTGGACGCCGCCGCATTTCTGGGCGCTGGCGCTGTTCATGAAGGACGACTATTCCAAGGCCGGCGTGCCGATGCTGACCGTGACGCATGGCCGCAAGGTCACGCGCCGGCACATCTTCATCTATACGCTGGTGCTGGCGCCCTTCGCGCTCTGGCTGGGCTTCACCTCGGTCGGCGGGCCGCTGTATCTCGCGGTCTCGGCGGTGCTGAACGGGCTCTTCATCGCCGGCGGCTGGCAGATCCTGCGCCGGGACGAGGAACAGGCCCAAGCCGACGGCTACCGCGTCGAGAAGCGCTATTTCCGGCTGTCGCTCTATTACCTGTTCCTGCATTTCCTGGCGCTGCTGGTTCAGCACGGGATCGGAGGATGGTGATGGCGCTGCATGTCGAACATGAGCTGCACAAGCGCCGGCGCTCGCGCAACATCGGCCTCGCGGTGGTGTTGGCGGCCTTCGTGGCGCTGGTCTTCGGCCTCTCGGTGGTCAAGATCACCCAGGGCGACATGATGCAGGGCTATGACCACCGGCCGCAGGCCTCGATGTTGCCGAAGGACCCGAACCCGCCGGCGGCCAATCCGGCCCCGGTCGCGGCGCCCGGCACGCCCGGCGCCGAGCAGGGGGCAGAGCCATGACCGAGCAACGCTCGAACGGGCGCACCGTGCTGAAGCTGGTTTCCGTGGTCCTGGTCATGGGCGCGCTCAGCTGGGCGGCGGTGCCGTTCTATTCCTGGTTCTGCCGCGTCACCGGCTTTGCCGGCACCACCAATGTCGCGACCGCGACCTCGGACACCGTGCTGGATGAAAAGGTCCGCGTGCGCTTCGATTCCAACGTCGATCCGGACATGGGCTGGACCTTCCGCCCGCTGCAGCGCGAAATGGAGCTGCGCATCGGCGAGAACGCCATCGCCTTCTACGAGGCGGTCAACACCACCGACCAGCCGATCACCGGCACGGCGAGCTATAACGTCGCCCCCGATGCCGCCGGCTATTTCTTCAACAAGATCGAGTGCTTCTGCTTTACCGAGCAGACCCTGCAACCCGGTGAGCGGGTCGAGATGCCGGTCAGCTTCTATGTCGATCCCGAGATCGTCACCGACCGCGACGCCGGGCGCATCCGCGACATCACCCTGTCCTATACCTTCCACCGGACCGAGCCGCCGGCGCCCCAGCAGGCGGCGCTGGACGCCGGAAACCGACCGACCGTAAACTGAGCAACAAGAACCAGCAGCAACAGCCGGGAACGCAGCCATGGCCCATGTAAAGAACCACGACTATCAGATCCTGCCACCCTCGATCTGGCCGTTCCTCGGCGCGATCGCCGCCTTCGTCATGCTGACCGGCGCGGTGGCCTGGATGAAGGGCATCACCGTCTTCGGTGCCCCGGTCGAGGGGCCCTGGATGTTCCTGATCGGCTTCGTGGCCGTGCTCTATGTCATGTTCGGCTGGTGGGCCGACGTGGTGAAGGAAGGCGAGTCGGGCGAGCATACCCCGGTCGTGCGCATCGGCCTGCAATACGGCTTCATCCTGTTCATCATGTCCGAGGTGATGTTCTTCGTCGCCTGGTTCTGGGCCTTCATCAAGAACGCGCTCTATCCGATGGGGCCGGACAGCCCGATCAAGGACGGCGTCTGGCCGCCGGAAGGCATCGTGACCTTCGATCCCTGGCACCTGCCGCTGATCAACACGCTGATCCTGCTTCTGTCGGGCGTCGCCGTGACCTGGGCGCACCATGCCTTCGTGCATGAGGGCGACCGCAAGACCACCATCAACGGGCTGATCGTCGCCGTCATCCTAGGCCTGTGCTTCACCGGGCTGCAGGCCTATGAATACAGCCACGCCGCCTTCGGCATGGCCGACACGGTCTATGCCGGCACCTTCTTCATGGCGACCGGCTTCCACGGCGCCCATGTCATCATCGGCACCATCTTCCTGTTCGTCTGCCTGATCCGGCTGATCCGCGGCCAGATGACGCAGCAGCAGCATGTCGGCTTCGAGGCCGCGGCCTGGTACTGGCACTTCGTCGACGTGGTCTGGCTGTTCCTCTTCGTCGTGATCTATATCTGGGGCCGCTGAGCCCGGCGGCAATCTGGCGGCGCGGGGCCCGGTCCCGCGCCGTTTTTCGTTGGAGACCCCGATGCGCCGCTATGTCTTTCCGCTGATCGTCGGTGTGCTCGGCTGCGCCATCCTGATCTCGCTGGGCCTGTGGCAGCTCAAGCGGCTGGAGTGGAAAGAGGGCATGATCGCCCGCATCGAAAGCGGCATCCACGGCCAGGCCGTGCCCTTGCCCGCCGCCGTCGATCCCACGATGAAATACATGCCGGTGCTGGTCTCGGGCCGGACCACGGGGGAAGAGATCGACGTGCTGTCCGGCACCCGCGAATCCGGCGGCGGCTACCAGGTCGTCTCGGGCTTCGTGCTGGATGACGGGCGCCGCATCCTCGTGGACCGCGGCTTCATCGACCAGGACCACAAGCGCGACCCGCGCCCGCCGGTGCGGCTGGAGGTCGCCGGCAACCTGCATTGGCCCGAGGAAAAGGGCAGCGCCACGCCCGCGCCGAACCTGTCCGAGAACATCTGGTTCGCCCGCGACGTGCCCGCCATGGCGGCGCAGCTCGGGACCGCGCCGGTGCTGGTCGTCGCGGCCGAGGTGCGGGGCGACGCGCAGGGTGTCGCGCCGATCCCGGTCGCGGTCGAGGGCATCCCGAACAACCACCTGGGCTATGCCGTGCAATGGTTCATGTTCGCCGCGGTCTGGGCAGGGATGACAGTCGCCCTGATCTGGCGTATCAGGCAGCGGAAATTCTAGGGGGACGCGATGCGTTACGTATCTACCCGGGGGCGGGCTCCGGTCTTGGACTTCGAACAGGCGATGATGACCGGCCTCGCGCGCGACGGCGGGCTGTATCTGCCCGAGGCCATGCCGATGTTCTCGGCCGACGAGATCGCCGCGCTCGAAGGGCTGCCCTATGAGGACGTCGCGCTGCGCATCGTTACCCCCTTCGTCGGCGACAGCTTTTCGCAGGACGAGCTGAAGGGCGCCATCGCGCGGGCCTATGCCGGCTTCGACCATGTCGCCCGCGCGCCGCTGGTGCAGCTGGCGCCGGGCCATCACCTGCTGGAACTGTTCCACGGGCCGACCATCGCCTTCAAGGACTTCGCCATGCAGCTGATCGGCCAGCTGTTCCAGCTGGCGCTGGCGCGGTCGGGCAGCCGGGTGACGATCCTGGGCGCAACCTCCGGCGACACCGGCTCGGCCGCGATCGAGGCGTTCCGGGGCCTGCCGAATGTCGACGTGTTCATCATGTATCCGCATGGCCGCGTCAGCGAGGTGCAGCGCCGGCAGATGTCCACGCCTTCGGAAGCCAATGTGCATGCGCTGGCCGTCGACGGCACCTTCGACGATTGCCAGGCGCGGCTGAAGGATCTGTTCAACGACCACGCCTTCCGCGACGCGGTGGGGCTGGCGGGCGTCAACTCGATCAACTGGGCGCGGGTGCTGGCGCAGATCGTCTATTACTTCACCGCCGCCGTCAGCTTGGGCGCACCGGGGCGCGAGGTGGACTTCAGCGTGCCGACCGGGAATTTCGGCGACATCTTCGCCGGCTCCATCGCCAAGCAGATGGGCCTGCCCATCGGCCGGCTGGTCGCGGCCGTGAACCAGAACGACATCCTGCACCGGGCGCTTTCGACCGGCGAATACCGGGTCGGCGAGGCGCAGCCCTCGATCAGCCCGTCGATGGATATCCAGGTCAGCTCGAACTTCGAACGCGCGCTGTGGCTGGCCTACGGCCGCGACGGCGGCGCCATCTCGCAGCTGATGGACGAGCTGAAATCCGGCGGCTTCGCCATCAGCCAGGGCGCGCTGCAGGCGCTGCGCGAGACCTATGCCTCGGGCCGCGTGTCCGAAGCGGAAACGCTGGCCATGATCGCCACCATCCGCGCCGAGACCGGCGAGGTGATCTGCCCGCATACCGCCGTCGGCGTGAAAATCGGCCGCGAGAACCTGCGCCCCGGCGTGCCCATGGTGACGCTGGCGACGGCGCATCCGGCGAAGTTCCCCGATGCGGTGGAACAGGCCATCGGCTTCCGCCCGGGCCTGCCGCCGCAGATGGCCGACCTGTTCGAGCGCGCCGAACGCATCACCCGTATTGAAAACGACGCGGATAGGCTTAAATCGCTGATCCTTGAACGGAGAGCAGCTTGACCGAACCCCGCATCAGCACCTTGCCGAATGGCCTGCGCGTCGTCACCCGCGACATGCCCGGCCTGCATTCCGCCGCCATCGGCATCTGGGTCAACGCGGGTTGCCGCGACGAACGCGCCGAACAGAACGGCATCGCGCATTTCCTGGAACACATGGCCTTCAAGGGCACGGCCACGCGCTCGGCCCTGGAAATCGTCGAGACCATCGAGAATGTCGGCGGCTATATCAACGCCTATACCTCGCGCGACGTGACCAGCTATTACGTGCGGGTGCTGGCGGGCGATGTGTCGCTGGCGCTGGACGTGATCTCCGACATCGTGCTGAACCCGGTCTTCGAGCCGCGCGAGATCGAGGTCGAACGCGGCGTGATCCTGCAAGAGATCGGCCAGTCGCTGGACACGCCCGACGACGTGATCTTCGACTGGCTGCAAGAGGCGGCCTATCCCGACCAGCCCATGGGCCGCACCATCCTGGGCCCGGCCGAGCGGGTCAGCCATTTCACCCGCGACGACCTCTCGCGCTTCATCGGCGAGCATTACGGGCCGGAACGCATGATCGTCGCCGCCGCCGGCGCCGTGGACCACGACCGCATCCTGCGCCAGGTCGAGGCGATCTTCGGCGGCCTGGCCACCCGCGCCGGCACCACGCGCGAGCCCGCCCGCTGGCAGGGCGCCGAGGCGCGGCGCGTCAAGAAGCTGGAACAGGCGCATTTCGCCCTGGGTTTCGAGGGGCCGGGCTATCAGGACGCCGATTTCTACGCGGCGCAGATCTGGACCTCGGCCCTGGGGGGCGGCATGTCCTCGCGCCTGTTCCAGAAGATCCGCGAGGAAAAGGGCCTGTGCTATTCGATCTTCGCGCAGTCCGGTTTCCACGACGACACCGGCATGGTGACGATCTATGCGGGCACCTCGGGCGACCAGGTGGCGGATCTGGCCATGCTGACCGTGGACGAGCTGAAACGCTCGGCCGATGACATGACCGAGGCCGAGATCGCCCGCGCTCGGGCGCAGATGAAGGCCGGGCTGCTGATGGGGCTGGAAAGCCCGACCGGCCAGGCCGAGCGCATGGCGCGGTCGCTGGCGATCTGGGGCCGGGTGCCCGATGCCGCCGAGGTGGCCGAGCGCATCGACGCCGTGACCGTGGCGCAGATCCGCGGCCATGCCCGGCAACTGCTGGGCAATGCCCGCCCGGCGCTGGCGCTTTACGGCCCGGTCAAGGCGGCGCCCACGCGCGAGGAACTGGCCGCGAGGCTTGCCGCCTGATGTTCGGCCGAAGGCGTCCGCCCAGTCTCGAGACCGAGCGGATGCTGCTGCGCCTGCCCGCACATCAGGATTTCGGCCCCTGGGTGGCGCTGCGCGTGGAAAGCCGCGCCTTCCTGACGCCGTGGGAGCCGGTCTGGGCCGCCGACCACTTGTCGAAGCGCAGCTTCACCAACCGGGTCTATTGGGCGCTGCGCGCCAGCCGCAACGGCACCGCGCTGCCGCTGTTCCTGATCCGCCGCGACGGCACGCTGCTGGGTGCGATCACGCTGGACAACATTCGCCGCGGCCCGGCGCAATCGGCCACCATCGGCTATTGGATCGGCCAGTCCTTCGCCCGCCAGGGCTACATGCGCGAGGCCATCGGCGCGCTGGTCAACCATGCGTTTTCGCAGATGGACCTCAGCCGGATCGAGGCCGCCTGCCTGCCCGAGAACACGCCCTCGCGCGGGGTGCTGGAACGCGCCGGCTTCAAATACGAGGGCGTGGCGCAAAGCTATCTGCAGATCAACGGCCGCTGGCGCAACCATGTGCTGTATTCCAACCTGCGCCACGACCGGCGCGGCAAGACCGAGGTGCGCTGATGCTCAATCCCGCCGACGAAACGCTGGCCGCGCGCCTGCCCGATGGCGTGCTGCGCCCGGTCGCTCCGGCCTATCTGGAAGAGCCGCGCGGCCGCTATTTCGGCCGGGCCGGCCTGGTTGCCGCGCCGCGCAACACCGATGAGGTCGCGGCCGTGGTGCGCGCCTGCGCCGCGGCGCGGGTCGGCATCGTGCCGCGCGGCGGCGGCACCGGGCTGGTCTCGGGTCAGGTCATGCCCGAGGGGCCGGCGCCGCTGATCCTGTCGCTGGAACGCATGACCGCGTTGCGCGGCATCTGGCCCGAGGAAAACGTGCTGGTCGCCGAGGCCGGCATGACGCTGCAAGCCGTGCGCGACGCGGCGGCGGGCGCGGGTCGGCTGTTCCCGCTGTCGCTGGCCAGCCAGGGCACGGCGGCCATCGGCGGCTGCCTTGCGACCAATGCCGGCGGCGTCACCGCGCTGCGCTATGGCACCGCGCGGGCGCTGTGCCTGGGGGTCGAGGCGGTGCTGCCCGACGGGTCCATCGTCCACGATCTGAAGCGGCTGCGCAAGGACAACACCGGCTACGACATCCGCGACCTTTTGATCGGCGCCGAGGGCACGCTGGGCATCGTCACCGCCGCCAGCCTGAAGCTGGTGGTGCCGCCGCCGAACCAGGGCCTTGCCATGCTGCAGGTGCCGGGCCCCGAGGCGGCGCTGACGCTTCTGTCGCTGGCCGAGGGCCGCATGGCCGGCGGCGTCACCGCCTTCGAGCTGATCGGCGGGCAGGGGCTGGCCTTCCTGTCCGAGGTGCTGCCCGAGATCCGCCAGCCGCTGCCGGGCGTCCCTTGGTCGGTGCTGGTCGAGGTCGGCCTGCCCGCCGGGCTGGCCCCGGACGAGGCGCTGGAGGGGCTGCTGATCGAGGCCATGGAGCGCGGGCTGGTGCTGGACGGCGTGATCGCCCAGTCGGGTCAGCAGGCGGCGGATTTCTGGCACCTGCGCGAGCATATCCCCGAGGCGAACCGCCGCATCGGCGCCATCGCCAGCCATGACATCAGCCTGCCGCTGTCGGAGATCGCCGGCTTCATCCGCGATGCCGGCGCGGCCTTGGCGGGCGAGGGGGTGCGGATCAACTGCTTCGGCCATCTCGGCGACGGCAACCTGCATTACAACCTGTTCCCGGCGCCCGGCCGCCAGCGCGGAGAATACGACGACCGCCGCAAGGCGCTGTCGGCGCTGGTGCATGAGATGGTGGTGGCGCGCGGCGGCTCCTTCTCGGCCGAGCATGGCGTCGGCCGGCTGAAGGTCGGCGAATTGGAGCGCTGGGGCGACCCGGCGCGGCTGGCGGCGATGCGGGCGATCAAGCAGGCGCTGGATCCCTTGGGCATCATGAACCCGGGGGCGGTGCTTTCAGCAGCGGCGTAAGCGCCGCGCGCAGGTGGTCGAGATAGGCCGAGAGCCGCGGCGCGATGAAGGGTTGCGGCAGATACAGGGCCTGGATGTCCAGCTGCGGCCGCCCGTAGCCCGGCAGCAGCCGTTCCAGCCGGCCGGCGGCGACGTCCTCGGCCACGACGAAGCCGGGGATCAGCCCCAGCCCCTCGCCCTCCAGCACCAGCCGGCGCACGGCCTGGGCGCTGTTCACGGTGATCTGGCCGGGCAGGGCGACGCTGACCGCCTTGCCCTCGATCAGGAAGGCGGCACGGCCGGGCGACTGGGCATTGCTGTCGCGGATGCAGACGTGGTCGCGCAGCGCCTCGGGATGGGTCGGGCGCGAATGGCGGGCCAGATAGGCGGGGCTGGCGACGGCCCAGGCCTCGGTCTGGCCGATGCGGCGGCCGATCAGGCTGGAATCGGGCAATTGCCCGATGCGCAGCGCCAGATCGAAGCCCTCGGCCGCAAGATCGACGTAGCGGTCGCTGAGATGCAGGTCGATGCTGATGCCCGGATGCGCGCGGGTGAAGTCGCGGGTCAGCTGCGTCACGAACATCTCGCCAAATGTGACCGGGGCGGTGATGCGCAGCCGGCCGGTCAGCATGCCCTCCTCGGCGCTGGCCTGGGCGTCGAGCTCCTCCATCGCGGCCAGCACCCGGCGCGCGGCGATCAGGTAACGCTCGCCCGAAGGCGTCAGCGACAGCGCGCGGGTGGTGCGGTTCAGCAGCGTCACGCCCTGCTGCCCCTCCAGCGCCGCGACATATTTGCTGACCAGCTTGTTCGAGATCCCCAGCCTTTCGCCGGCCCGGGTGAACGAGCCCGCGTCCACCACGGCGACGAAGGCGCGGATGCCGTCGATCCTGTCCATGAAATCCCCGTCATGGCGACAATGTTTCCATGAATATGGCCATTTCTGCGAAAATGGCCAAGCGCTATCTTGCCGGCAGTGAACAGGTTTCAAGGACAATCGCGATGAGCACCCTCAACCACGGCGGCTTGGCCGCCAGCGAAAACCGGGCCGACCTGGCCGCCCTGCTGCTGCGCCTGCTGGCCGGGGCCTGGTTCCTGGTCCACGGGCTGACCAAGCTCCTGGTCTTCACCCCGGCGGGCACGGCGGGCTATTTCCAGTCGCTGGGCCTGCCCGGCGCGCTGGGATATCTGACCATGGTGCTGGAGATCGCCGGCGGCCTGGCGCTGATCGCCGGCATTGCGACGCGCCATGTCGCGCTGGTCCTGGCGGCGGTGCTGCTGGGTGCGGCCTGGTTCGGCCATGCGGCGAACGGCTTCGGCTTCGGCAACCCGGGCGGCGGCTGGGAGTACCCGGTGTTCTGGGCCGTGACCATGCTGGCGCTGGCGCTGCTGGGCGACGGGGCCTGGTCGCTGGGCAAGCGCCGCTGAATCGGTTTCGTAACGCCTGCGCAATCTTGCTGCGAAGGCCGGCCCCGGGGCCGGCCTTTTCCCTGCGCGCATGGCAGGGTTGATTTGTCGTTGCAGCCGTTTGAGCCTAAGCATCGCGGCATCAGGGAGGGGCTCATGAACCAGGATTATCTGCATCGTATCCGCCACGCCGGTTTGCGCGACCGCGTGGTCAGCGCCGAGGCGGCCGCCGGCCTGATCCGCGACGGCATGGTGCTGGGCATGTCCGGCTTTACCCGCGCGGGCGAGGCCAAGGCGGTGCCGATGGCCCTGGCCGAGCGCGCGAAGCGTGAGCCGATGAAGGTCACGCTGATGACCGGGGCCTCGCTTGGCAACGACCTCGACAAGACCATGGCCGAGGCGCATCTCCTGTCGCGCCGCATCCCCTTCATGTCCGACCCGGCCCTGCGCCGCGCCATCAATGCGGGCGAGGTGATGTATATCGACCAGCACCTGTCCGAGACGGTCGAGCAGCTGCGCACCTGCCAGCTGCCGCCGGTGGACATCGCCATCATCGAGGCGGTGGCGATCACCGAGCAGGGCGGCATCGTGCCCACCACCTCGGTCGGCAATTCGGCCAGTTTCGCGCTGCTGGCCGACAAGGTCATCGTCGAGATCAACCTGAGCCAGCCCGAGACGCTGGAGGGGCTGCACGACATCTATATCCCGACCTATCGCCCGACCCGGACGCCGATCCCAGTCGTGGCGCCGGAAAGCCGGGTCGGCTATCCCTTCATCCCGGTGCCGCCCGAGCGCATCGCGGCCATCGTCGTCTCGACCAAGCTCGACTCGTCCTCGACCGTGCTGGACCCGGACGCCGAGACCCGCGCCATCGCCGGCCACCTGACCGAGTTCCTGAAGAACGAGGTGGCGCATTCCCGGATGCCCGGCCATCTGCATCCCTTGCAGGCCGGCATCGGCACCATTGCCAATGCGGTGCTGCACGGCTTCATCGACAGCCCGTTCCACGACCTGACGATGTATAGCGAGGTCTTGCAGGATTCGACCTTCGACCTGATGGATGCGGGCAAGATGGTCTTTGCCTCGGGCTCGTCCATCACGCTGTCGGCGCCGAAATATGCCGAGGTGATGGCGCGGTTCCAGGACTACAAGCCCAGGCTGGTGCTGCGGCCGCAGGAGATCTCGAACCACCCCGAGGTGGTGCGGCGGCTGGGGCTGATCTGCATCAACACGGCGCTGGAGTTCGACCTCTACGGCAATGTGAACTCGACCCATGTCATGGGCACGCAGATGATGAACGGCATCGGCGGCTCGGGCGATTTCGCGCGGAATGCCTATCTGTCGGTCTTCGTGACGAAATCCATGGCCAAGGGCGGGCGGATCTCCTCGGTGGTGCCGATGGTCAGCCATGTTGACCATACCGAGCATGACGTGGATATCCTGGTGACCGAGCAGGGGCTGGCCGATCTGCGCGGCCTTGCCCCGCGCGAGCGGGCGCGGGTGATCCTGGCCCATTGCGTGGGCCCCGAATGGCGCGACGCGCTGGCGGATTACCACGCGCGGGCGCTGGCGCGCGGCGGGCATACGCCGCATGTGATCGAGGAGGCGCTGAGCTGGCACGATCGGCTGCGCCGCACCGGCAGCATGAGGCCGGAATAAGGCAGACGCGCCCGGCGATCCTGCGCGGGCGCGTTGCGTGTCAGGCGGTGGCGGGGGCTCTGCCCCCCGCCGATCCGACCCCTCGATGGGGTCGGATCGGCGTCCCCCGGGGTATTTTCAGAACAAAGAAGCTCACCAGGCCGGGATGACGGCGCCTTGGTATTTCTCCTCGATGAAGGTCTTCACCGCCGGATCGTGATAGGCCTCGACCAGCTCCTTGGCCCAATCCGCATTCTCGTCGGCCTTGCGCACCACGATGACATTGGCATAGGGGCTGTCGGCCTGTTCCATGGCGATGGCGTCCTCGTTGGGGTTCAACCCGGCGTCCAGCGCGTAATTGGTGTTGATGACGGCGATGTCGGCATCGGCAAGGGTGCGCGGCAGTTGCGCGGCCTCGAGTTCCAGGAACTTCAGGTTCTTCGGGTTCTCGGAGACATCCAGCGGCGAGGGCGTCAGCCCGGTGCCCTCGGCCAGCTTGATCAGCCCCTTGGCCTGCAGGATCAGCAGGGCGCGGCCGCCGTTGGTCGGGTCGTTCGGGATCGCCACCTTGGCGCCCTCGGGCAGATCGTCCAGCGATTTCAGCTTTTCGGAATAGACCCCCATCGGCGTGGTGATGGTCTTGCCGATGGTCACCAGATCGAAGCCGCGGTCCTTGATCTGGTTGTCCAGATAGGGCTGGTGCTGGAAGCTGTTGGCGCTCAGGTCGCCGTCGTTCAGCGCCTGGTTCGGCACCACGTAATCGGTGAACTCGACGATGTCGATGGTCAGCCCCTTGGCGGCAGCGACCTTGGCCACCTCTTCCATGATCTCGGCATGCTCGCCGACCGAGACGCCGACCTTGATTTCCTCGGCCGAGGCCATGGCGGCCGTCAGCGCGAATGCCGAAGCGAGAAGGGCGATCTTACGCATCATATGTCCTTTCGGTTATTGGCCCCGGTTGCGCGGGGCGCGTTTGTCGAAGCGGGAGGCGATCCATTCGCCGCAGCTTTGCACCAGTTGCACCAGCACGATCAGGATGACGACCACCGCCAGCATGACCTCGGGCATGAAGCGCTGGTAGCCGTAGCGGATGCCGAGATCGCCCAGGCCTTCGCCGCCGACCGCGCCGACCATGGCGGAATAGCCGATCAGGCTGACCACGGCGAGCGTCAGGCCCAGGATGATGCCGGGCATGGCCTCGGGGATCAGCACCTTGCGGACGATCTGGCCCGGCGTGGCGCCCATGGCGCGGGCGGCCTCGATCAGGCCGGCATCGACCTCGCGGATCGCGGTTTCGATCAGCCGGGCGATGAAAGGGGCGGCCGCGATGGTCAAGGGCACGATGGCCGCCGTGGTCCCGATCGAGGTGCCGGCGATCATCCGGGTGAAGGGGATGATCGCCACCACCAGGATGATGAAGGGCGTCGAGCGCGCCGCATTCACCACGAGGCCCAGCACCGTGTTCAGCCAGGGCGCGGACAGCAGCTCGCCCCGGCGCGAGGTGGCCAGGAACACGCCCAGCGGCCCGCCGATCAGCGTGCCGAGCAGCGTCGACATGGCGACCATGTAGAGCGTCTGCAGCGTGGCTTCCCACAGGATCGGGATCAGGTTAGCCGACATAGCCCAGCACCTCGGTCAGAAGCCCGTGTTCCTCGAGGAAGGCCTGCGATTCGTCCAGCCGCGCGGCGGGCAGGCCGACGATCAGGCTGCCGAAGGGGCGGGCGCCGATTTCCTCGATGGCGCCGGCCAGGATGTTGACGCCGACGCCGCGTTCGGCGGTCAGCCGCGCCAGCATCGGGTCGGTGGCATGGGCGCCGATGAAGGTGATCTGCACCACCGCCTGCGCGTCGGCGCCCTGCGGCGCCTCCCGCATCTGGCCGGCGACGAATTGCGGCACCGCGACGCCGGTCACCCCGGTCAGGAACGAGCGCGTGGTGGCATGGGCGGGCTTCGAGAATACGTCGTAGGTCTCGCCCGTCTCGACGATGCGGCCGGCCTCGATCACCGCGACATGGCTGCAGATGTCGCGCACCACCGCCATTTCATGGGTGATCAGCAGGATGGTCAGGCCGAGGTCGCGGTTGATCGCCTGCAAGAGCTCCAGCACCTGTCGGGTGGTGTCGGGGTCCAAGGCCGAGGTCGCCTCGTCCGACAACAGCACGCGCGGGCCGGTGGCGAGCGCCCGGGCGATGCCGACCCGCTGCTTCTGCCCGCCCGAGAGCTCGGCCGGATAGCGGTTCGCCTGGGCGGTCAGGCCGACGCGCTCGGTCAACTCGGCGGCGCGCGGGGCGATCTTTGCGGCATCGACCCCGGCGATCTCCAGCGGCAGGGCGATGTTTTCGCTGACGGTTCGGCTGGCGAGCAGGTTGAAATGCTGGAAGATCATCCCGACTTCGCGCCGGACGCGACGCAGCGCGGTGCCGGTGGCGGCGCCGACGTCGTGGTCGTTGACGATCACCTTGCCCGAGCTGGGGCGTTCCAGCCCGTTCACCATGCGCAAGAGCGTCGACTTGCCGGCGCCCGAGCGGCCGATGATGCCGGTGATCGCGCCCTGCGGCACGTCCAGCCAGATGTCGTGCAGCGCCACCACGTCGCTGCCGCCCTTTTGCGGATAGCGGCGCGTCACGCCCTGGAATGAGATTGCCGGCTCTGCCATCTGCCCCGGTGCCTTGAATGTCAGCCGCAGACCTATGCCCGGCGGGCCGGGCTTGGCAAGGGGCAGGGGACGCGCAAAGGGGCAATGCCATTCCAAACCCGGCCCGGGTGGTGGAATGGCGTTCCTTTCGCGGGGATTACGCTGCGGAAAGCGCGGCGACGATGGGGCCGAAGTCGCTGGCCTTGAGGCTGGCGCCGCCGACCAGCGCGCCGTTCACATGCGGGATGGCGAAGATTTCCGCCGCATTGCCCGGCTTGACCGAACCGCCATAGAGCAGGGCGAAGTCGGCGCCGTCGGCGAAGCGCGCGGCCAGGCGGTCGCGCATCAGGGCATGGACCTCGGCGATCTGGTCGTTCGTCGGGGTGCGGCCGGTGCCGATGGCCCAGACCGGCTCATAGGCGATCACCGTGTTCGCCGCCGTGGCGCAGTCGGGCACCGAACCGGCGAGCTGGGCCGAGATCACGTCCAGCGTCTGGCCCGCGTCGCGCTGCGCCTCGGTCTCGCCGACGCAGATCACCGCGACCAGGCCGGCCTCATGCGCGGCGACGGCTTTGGCGGCGACCTGGGCGTCGGTCTCGGCATGGTCGGTGCGGCGCTCGGAATGGCCGAGGATGACGTGGCTCGCGCCCACGTCCTTCAGCTGCTGGGCGGCGATGTCGCCGGTATGGGCGCCCGAGGCTTTCGCATGGCAGTCCTGGCCGCCGGTGGCGATGCCCTTGGCGGCCACGGCCTGGACCAGCACCGCGGGCGGGCAGATCAGCACGTCGCAGCCCGCCGGTTGCGCCAGGATGGCGTCGATCTCGGCCAGCGCGGCCAGGGTTCCGTTCATCTTCCAATTGCCGGCGGCGAGTTTGCGCGGGGCCATCAGCCTCTCCCTTGTTGTGCTGCCAGGGGATTAGGCCGGCTGCCGGGGCGGATCAAGGATGTCTGCGCTAACGCCCGGCACGCTAGAGCTTTGGCGCGGCACCCGCGGTGTTGCCGGCGATGGCGAAGCTGACCGATTCGCCACAGCCGCAGGCGTCGGTGACGTTCGGATTGCGGAACCTGAAGCCGGATTCGAGCATGCCGGTCTCGTAGTCGATCTCGGTCCCGAACAGATACATCTGCGCGGTGGGGGCGATCAGCACCCGCGCCGCGCCCTGTTCGACGACCTCGTCGCCGGGCGAGGCGGTCTCGGCCAGTTCCATGGTGTATTCCATGCCGGCGCAGCCGCCCTTCTTCAGGCCGATGCGCAGCCCGCTGGCGGATTTCGCGGCCATCAGCCGGGCGATCTGGCGCTCGGCCGCTTGGGTGATGGTGACGGGACTTTTGCCGGGGATGGAAAACATCGGGGACTTCCTTGTTCGCTGCCCTTTATCTAGGGGCGTCGGGGCTGCCGCTCAAGGGGTGCTTGACTCTGGTCGCGGGGCGGCTATAAGCGCCGCTTCATTGGTGTTGGTGGACCCCGCAAGGGGAACCCTGTCGGGCATTATGCCAAAGGACAACGCCCTTCGACAACGTGAAAGAAGGAGATCAGCGATGACCAAACGCACCGCTGCCAAGTACAAGATCGACCGCCGCATGGGCGAAAACATCTGGGGCCGCGCCAAGTCGCCGCTGAACAAGCGCGAATACGGCCCGGGCCAGCACGGCCAGCGCCGCAAGGGCAAGCTGTCGGACTTCGGCACCCAGCTGCGCGCCAAGCAGAAGCTGAAAGGCTATTACGGCGACCTGACCGAGAAGCAGTTCCGCCGCATCTATGCGGAAGCCGAGCGCGTCAAGGGCGACACCGGCGAGAACCTGATCGGCCTGCTGGAGCGCCGCCTGGACGCCGTGGTCTATCGCGCCAAGTTCGTGCCGACCATCTTTGCCGCCCGCCAGTTCGTGAACCACGGCCACGTGGAAGTGAACGGCAAGCGCGTGAACATCGCCTCCTACCGCGTCAAGGAAGGCGACGTGATCTCGATCCGCGAGCGTTCGCGCCAGCTGGCCATCGTGCTGGAAGCCGTCGCGCTGACCGAGCGTGACGTGCCTGACTATCTGGAAGTCGACCACAACAAGATGACCGCGAATTTCGTGCGCCAGCCGGCCTTGGGCGACGTGCCCTATGCCGTGCAGATGGAACCGAACCTGGTCGTCGAGTTCTACGCCAAGAACTGATCCTTTCGGGTCAGACGGGTTGCAGGGCCGTCCCTTCGGGGGCGGCCTTTTCGTTTTGCGGCACGGTCGCGGGGGTATTTCGGGAGCAAAGAAGCGGGGGCCGTGCCCCCAGGGCCACAGCCGGGGCTGGTAACGATCCCGTGGATTGCGGCCTCGGCCCGCGGTCTGGAATGAGGGGCTGCGCGGACAGATCTCGGAGGATGCGATGCGGCTTGTGGCGGTTTTGATGGCGGTGCTGGCACTGCCGGCGGCGGCGCAGGAGAAGCCTGCGGCCGAGGAGAAGCTCTGGACCTGCGAGACCTCGATCGCGGGCGAGAAGACCGAGATCAACTATGTCCGCGACGCCGAATTCCGCGAGAATGTCGGGCGGCTCGAGAAGAATCTCTCGGGCTGGGGGCGGATTTCCTGCCCGGGCTACGTCACCCTGCGCGAGATCCTGCGCCGCAACCAGATGGCCGACGACGGCAGCTATTGCCTGTTGTGGGACAAGGCCGGGGACACCTACATCGGGGCGCAGAAGGGCGCGCGCAAGGGCAATGCGCTGTGCCGCAAGACCTTCTGCGAGCGGGTGAATTCGACCCGGCAGGCGACCTTCCGCAATGCCAATGCGCTGGCCGTCGCCGGCTATGACGCGGTGACGCAGCGGCCCGGGGCGACGATCCTGGCCGCGACCTCGGGCTCGATGGTCGGCACGCTGGAGGCGGCGGGGGCGGCGGCGATGGGCGTCGCGGCCTCGCCGGTCGCGGTGGGGTCGATGGTGATCGGCTCGGCCGCGGTGAGCGGCACAATGTGGTATTGCGCCGAGGAATAGGGCTTCGCGCGCAGCGGGGTTCGGGGGCCGTGCGCGCAGGCGTGCGGCCTTTTGCTTTTCGGGGCTTGCGCCGGGTGCCGCAGCCATTTAGTTATGTAATAACGTAACTAAATGGAGCGAGACGATGCGAGGGATCGGATGGGGTGCGGCGGCCTTGGCGCTGCTGCTGGCGGCAGGGCCGGGCATGGCCGAGCAGGGCAAGGGGCACAGCCACGAGCATGGCCATGACCACAGCCATGGCGACCCGCAGCAGGCCCAGATCGAGAAGGGCTATTTCGAGGATGCCCAGGTCGCCGACCGGCCGCTGTCGGACTGGGAGGGCGACTGGCAGTCGGTCTATCCGCTGCTGCAGGACGGCACGCTGGACCCGGTGATGGCGCACAAGGCCGAGCATGGCGACAAGACCGCCGCCGAATACAAGGCCTATTACGACACCGGCTATCGCACCGAGGTCGAGCGGATCGAGATCCACGGCGACACCGTCAGCTTCCATGCCGGCGACGAGGTCCTGACCGGGCAATATGCCTCGGACGGGCACGAGATCCTGACCTATGCCAAGGGCAACCGAGGCGTGCGCTTCATCTTCAGGAAGGTTTCGGGCGATGCGGACGCGCCGGGCTGGTTCCAGTTCAGCGACCACAAGATCGCGCCGGCCAAGGCCGATCACTACCACCTCTACATGGGCAACGACCGGGCGAAGCTGCTGGAGGAGGTGACGAACTGGCCGACCTATTACCCGGCCGCGCTGACGCCGCGGCAGATCGTCGAGGAGATGCAGGCGCATTGAAGGAAAAGGCCCCGGTTTCCCGGGGCCTTTCGCGGCTCAGGCTTTCGCCAGATTGCGCAGCACGTAATGCAGCACGCCGCCGTTTTCGAGATATTCGATCTCGACCTCGGTATCGACGCGGGCCTTGAGCTGGATCACCTTCACGGTGCCGTCGGCATAGCGGATCGTCGCCGGGACCAGCGACAGCGGCTTGAAGTCGCCTTCCAGGCCGTCGATCGAGATCACCTCGTCGCCGGTCAGCCCCAGGGACTTGCGGTTGTCGCCGCCGGTGAACTCGAAGGGGATCACGCCCATGCCGACCAGGTTCGAGCGGTGGATGCGCTCGAAGCTCTCGGCGATGACCGCCTTGACGCCCAGCAGGTTGGTGCCCTTGGCCGCCCAGTCGCGGCTGGAGCCCGCGCCATATTCGATGCCGCCGATCACCACCAGCGGGATGCCCGCGTCCTTGTAGGCCATGGCCGCGTCGTAGATCGAGGTCTGCTGGCCGTCCGGTCCCTTGGAATAGCCGCCCTCGACGCCCTCCAGCATCTCGTTGCGGATGCGGATATTGGCGAAGGTGCCGCGCATCATGACCTCGTGGTTGCCCCGGCGCGAGCCGTAGCTGTTGAAGTCGCGCGGCGCGACCTGGTGCTCGGTCAGGTATTTCCCGGCCGGCGTGGTCGGCTTGAAGGAGCCGGCCGGCGAGATGTGGTCGGTGGTGATCATGTCGCCCAGCAGCGCCAGGATGCGGGCGCCGTCGATATTGTGGATCCGGCCCTTCTGCGGGCCCATGCCCTGGAAATAGGGCGGGTTGCGGATATAGGTCGAGCTCGGCGGCCAGTCGTAGGTCTCGCTGTCGGTCACCTCGACCGCCTGCCAGCGCGCGTCGCCCCTGAACACGTCGGCGTATTTCTGCTGGAACATCTCGCGGGTGACGATGCTTTCGACCAGCTCCGCGACCTCTTTCGATGTCGGCCAGATGTCCTTCAGGAACACCGGCTGGCCTTCGGGCGTATGGGCCAGCGGCTGGGTGGTCAGGTCGATGTTCATGTCGCCGGCGATGGCATAGGCCACGACCAGCGGCGGCGAGGCCAGGTAGTTGGCGCGCACGTCGGGCGAAATCCGGCCCTCGAAGTTGCGGTTGCCGGACAGGACCGAGACCGCGACCAGGTCGTTTTCGTTGATCGATTTCGAGATCTCGGGCGCCAGCGGGCCGGAGTTGCCGATGCAGGTGGTGCAGCCGAAGCCGACTAGGTTGAAGCCCAGTGCATCCAGGTCGTCCTGCAGCTCCGCCGCCTTCAGGTATTCCTCGACCACCTGGCTGCCGGGCGCCAGCGAGGTCTTGACCCAGGGCTTGCTGGTCAGGCCAAGCGCGCGCGCCTTGCGGGCGACGAGGCCCGCCGCCATCAGCACATAGGGGTTCGAGGTATTGGTGCAGGAGGTGATCGCCGCGATCACCACCGAGCCGTCGCGCAGGGTATAGTCCTGGCCCTCGACGGTGCCGGTGTTCAGGTGGCCGTGATGGCCGCCCGGAATCTCGGACGGTTTGGGATCGGGGGCGCCGCCTTCGCGGGTCATCAGCTCTTTCTCGGCCTTGGGGGCCGAGGGTGCCGGGCGCATGCCCAGGATATAGTCGCGGAACGCCTTGGCCGAATCGGTCAGCGCGACGTGGTCCTGCGGCCGTTTCGGGCCCGAGATCGCCGGAACGACGTCGGCCTGGTCCAGTTCCAGCGTCGAGCTGTAGACCGGCGCGTAATCCGGCGTCCGCCAGAAGCCGTTCTCCTTGGCATAGGCCTCGACCAGGGCGATGCGCGATTCGTCGCGGCCGGTCTGGCGCAGATAGCGCAGGGTTTCGTTGTCGATCGGGAAGAAGCCGCAGGTGGCGCCGTATTCGGGGGCCATGTTGGCGATGGTGGCGCGGTCGGGCAGCGGCATGTGGTCCAGCCCGTCGCCGTAGAATTCCACGAACTTGCCGACGACGCCGTGCTTGCGCAGCATCTGCACCACCTTCAGCACCAGGTCGGTGGCGGTCACGCCCTCGCGCAGCGCGCCGGTGATCTTGAAGCCGACGACCTCGGGGATCAGCATCGAGATCGGCTGGCCCAGCATGGCCGCCTCGGCCTCGATGCCGCCGACGCCCCAGCCCAGCACGGCAAGGCCGTTCACCATCGTCGTATGCGAGTCGGTGCCGACCAGCGTGTCGGGATAGGCCACCTCGACACCGTTCTGGTCGGTGTCGGTCCAGACCGTCTGCGCCAGGTATTCCAGGTTCACCTGATGGCAGATGCCGGTGCCCGGCGGCACCACGCGGAAATTGTTGAAGGCGTTCTGCCCCCATTTCAGGAAGGTATAGCGCTCCATGTTGCGCTGATATTCCAGGTCGACGTTCATCTGGAAGGCGCGGGGCGTGCCGAATTCGTCGACCATGACCGAGTGGTCGATGACCAGGTCAACCGGGTTCAGCGGGTTGATCCGCTGCGGGTTGCCGCCCAGCGCCTTGATGCCGTCGCGCATCGCGGCCAGGTCGACCACGGCCGGCACGCCGGTGAAGTCCTGCATCAGCACGCGGGCCGGGCGATAGGCGATCTCGCGCGGGTTCTGGCCGCCTTTTTCCGCCCATTCGGCGAAGGCCCTGATGTCATCGACGCTGACCGTGCGGCCGCCGTCCTCGAAGCGCAGCAGGTTTTCCAGCACCACCTTCAGCGAGGCGGGCAGGCGCGAAAAGTCGCCCAGGCCGGCCTCGGTCGCGGCGGCGATGGAGTAATAGGCGACATTCGCGCCGCCGACCTGAAGCTGGCGGCGCGTCCCGGCGGTGTCGGTTCCTGTTTCGATGGGCATGTCCCGGCTCCCTATCTTCTGAAAAAAGGTGGCTGATGGCGGTGCTTACTGACCATGTGCGCCTTTTCCCGGAGCGGTTCAAGAGGGGCGGCGCCGAATTGTATGCTAAAGTATACCGATTTGGCCGCCGGCGGGACGGGGTTGTGGGATTTGCAACACGGTCACGGCGCCGGAACGGGGCGCTAACAAAGCATTGATTTGTCGTCCGTGCCCCGGCCGGGTTAGCTGACCCGCATCGGAAGGGCCGGGAATGCACAGGACAATGCCGAAGACTCGCGACAACAGGACAGGACCGGAGTCCGGGAAACCCCGTGCCCGGGTGCCGGGCCTGGCGGGCGGGACGCGGATCCTGGCGCTGGTCCTGGCGCTGGCGGCCGGGGTGCCGGCGCTGGCGCAGGACGGTGGCGGCATGGGTGGCGGCCCGGGCGAAAATGTCGCCGGCGGCATGGGGATGGGTGCGGATCATGTCGGCGTCTCGACCCTGTCGGACCCGCCCTCGGCGCCGATGGGCACGGCGCCCGCCGCGCCGATGGACGCGCCGACCGATGCCGCTCTCGCGGACGGTCCCGAACCCTCCGCCCCCGCCGAGCCCGAGGATGACGGCATCATCGGCCTGATCCCGGCGCCCGAGGGCGAGCCGGGCCTGCCCGCCGACCTGCTGCCGCCGATGCAACCCGTGGACCTGGCCGGTCCCGGCGTCGCCGCCTTCGCCGAGGTGCAGGCCCGCCGCATGCTGGGCCCGATCGATCATCCGCCGGTGGTGGTCGAGCTTTTCACCTCGCAGGGCTGTTCGTCCTGCCCCCCCGCGGACGAGATGCTGGGCGATCTGGCTGACCGCGACGACGTGCTGGCACTGTCCTGGCATGTCGATTACTGGGATTATCTCGGCTGGGCGGACGAATTCGCCCGGCCCGAATTCACCCGCCGCCAGCAGGCCTATGCGCATCAGTCGGGCGAGCGGGCGATCTATACCCCGCAGATGATCGTCGGCGGCAGCGACACGCTGATCGCGCTGCGCCCGGCCGAGCTGATGGGGCTGGTGCAGGGCCAGATGGCGCGCCCGCCCATGGTCATGGTCTCGTCCAGCCAGCAGGCGGAAGGCTATCGCATCGAGCTGACGCCGCGCGGCGCGATCCGCGACCGGGTGGCGATCATCCTGGTGCGCTATGCCCCGGCCCGCAAGGTCACGATCAAGGCCGGCGAGAACCGCGGCGTGGCGCTGAACTATCGCAATGTCGTCCTGGCGGCCGAGCGCGTCGCCGAATGGGATGGCCGCGCGCCGCTGCGCATGACCGTGAAGCCCGATCCGCAAAGCGGCGACGCCTTCCCCACCGACACCCGCCATGCCATCCTGGCGCAGGAGCTGGGCGAGGGCGACCCGCGCGCCGCCAGCGGCCCGATCCTGGCCGCGATCCGGCTGGACTGAACCCGCCATCCGGGGCACAAGCGCGCATCCCGCCGATGAAAGGAACCTCTGCCCGTGTCCGATGCCCGCAAGTCCGACGCCCGCAAGATCAACCCCTGGCTCAAGGCCGCGCTGGAATTCGGGCCGCTGATCCTGTTCTTCCTGGTCTTCTCGCGCTTTCGCGACCACGTGGTCAGCTTTGGCGGACGGGACTATTCCGGCTTCATCCTGGCGACGCTGGTCTTCATCCCGGTTCTGGTCGCCTCGACCCTGGTGCTGTGGCGGCTGACCGGCAAGCTGGCGCCGATGCAGATCGCGACGCTGGCGCTGGTCGTGGTCTTCGGCGGGCTATCGGTCTGGCTCAACGACCCGAAATTCTTCAAGATGAAGCCGACGCTGATCTACCTGCTCTTCGCGGGTCTCCTGGGCATCAGCCTGGCGCTGGGCCGCAACTGGCTGCAACTGGTCATGTCCGAGGCGCTGCCGATGCGCGCCGAGGGCTGGCGCATCCTGACCATCCGCATGGTGGCGCTGTTCCTGGGCCTGGCGCTTGCCAACGAACTGGTCTGGCGGCTGATGTCGGAAACCGCCTGGGTCAACTTCAAGACCTTCGGCCTGCCGGCGATCATGGTGGCCTTCTTCGTGCTGAACGCCCGGCTTTTCGAACGCTACGCCCTGCCCGGGGATCAGTGACGCCTTGATCGGCCGGCGGCGGGGGCGTATCGGGGATTCAGCCCCAAGGAGTCCGCGCCATGTCTGACAAGTCCCTGCACCCCCGCACCCGCGCCATCCACCACGGCATCCGCCGCAGCCAATATGGCGAGATGGCCGAGGCGCTGTTCATGACCCAGGGCTTTGCCTATGACAGCGCCGAGCAGGCCGAAGCGCGCTTCATCAAGGCCGGCCCGGACGAATTCATCTATGCCCGCTACGGCAACCCGACCTCGCGCATGTTCGAGGACCGGATCGCCAGCCTGGAAGGCACCGAGGACGCCTTTGCCACCGCCTCGGGCATGGCGGCGGTGAATGGCGCGCTGATGTGCTTCGCCAAGCCCGGCGACCATATCGTGTCCTCCCGGGCGCTGTTCGGCTCGTGTCTCTATGTGCTCGACGTGCTGACCCGCTTCGGCGTCGAGGTGAGCTATGTCGACGGCACCGACCTTGACCAGTGGCGTGCGGCGATCAGGCCCGACACCCGTGCGGTGTTCTTCGAATCGGTCTCGAACCCGACGCTGGAGGTGGTCGATATCGCGGGCGTCGCCGCGCTGGCCCGGGCCGTGGGCGCGCTGGTCGTGGTCGACAACGTCTTCGCCACCCCGGTCTACAGCCGCGCGGTCGAGCAGGGCGCCGACGTGGTGGTCTATTCCACGACCAAGCACATCGACGGCTCGGGGCGCTGCCTGGGCGGCGTGATCTGCGGCACCCGGCAATTCGTGCGCGAGGTGGCCGAGCCCTATCTGAAACACACCGGCGCCGCGATCAGCCCCTTCAACGCCTGGCTGATGCTGAACGGGCTGAACACGCTGGACCTGCGGGTCCGGGCCCAGACCGACAGCGCCCTGGCGCTGGCCCGGGCGCTGCAGGACATGGCCGGCGTGACCCGGGTGGTCTATCCGGGCCTGCCCGACCATCCGCAATTCGATCTGGTGCAGCGCCAGATGGGGGCGGGCGGCACGATGATCGCCGCCGATGTCGGCAGCAAGGAGGCCGCCTTCGCCGCCATGGACCGGCTGCGGGTCTTCGAGATCTCGAACAACCTCGGCGATGCCAAGTCGATCGTCACCCATCCCGCAACCACGACGCATTCGCGCCTGACCCCCGAGGTGCGCGAGGGCCTGGGCATCACCCCGGGCCTGCTGCGGCTGTCGGTCGGGCTGGAACATGCCGACGATCTGATCGACGATCTGCGTCAGGCGCTGGCCTGAACCCGGGTGCATCCGCATTAAGTCGGACGCCCCTTTTGTTTTGGCTGTATAATGCCCACATTGCAGCCGGACCTGCCCCAGGGAGACGACGATGACCGAGGCCCGCCCCGTCGCCACCGAACGCGCCTATCCGGCGCTGTCGCGCGAATACCCCAGTGATTTCCGCGTGGACGACGCCTACAAGGCCAGCCTGCCGGACCTGCAGAATGGTCCGGCCAGCCTGATCGTGGGCGCCCGCGCGCCGATCCAGCATGTCGGCATCTCGAACTTCCGCCTGCCGATCCGCTACGAGACCCGGCCCGATTCGACGCATCTGGGCGGCGACATCACGCTGGAAACCAGCGTCACCGGTACCGTCAGCCTGGAGGCCGACCGCAAGGGCATCAACATGAGCCGCATCATGCGCTCGTTCTATGCCCATGCCGAAAAGCAGTTCTCGATGCGGGTGCTGCAGGCGGCGCTGGACGACTACAAGTCCGACCTGGACAGTTTCGATGCCCGCATCCAGATGCGGCTCAGCTACCCGATCCGGGTCGAATCGCTGCGTTCGGGCCTGTCGGGCTGGCAGTATTACGACGTGGCGCTGGAGCTGGTCGAGCGCGCCGGCCACCGGCTGCGCATCATGCATTTCGACTATGTCTATTCCTCGACCTGCCCCTGCTCGCTGGAGCTCAGCGAACATGCCCGCCAGATGCGCGGCCAGTTGGCGACGCCGCATTCGCAGCGTTCGGTGGCGCGCATCTCGGTGGTGATGCATGGCGATACGCTGTGGTTCGAGGATATGGTCGACCTCTGCCGCCGCGCCGTCGCCACGGAAACCCAGGTCATGGTGAAACGCGAGGACGAGCAGGCCTTTGCCGAGCTGAACGCGGCGAACCCGATCTTCGTCGAGGATGCCGTGCGCGCCTTTGCCGGCGAACTGATGGCCGAGCCGCGCATCGGCGATTTCCGCGTCGTCGCCAGCCACCAGGAATCGCTGCATTCGCATGACGCGGTCTCGGTGCTGACCCAGGGCGAGACCTTCGCGCAGGTCAGCCTGGATCCGTCGATCTTTGCCGGGCTGCGGGCGTGAACAAGCCGTGAACACGGGCTTCCCTCGGCGGCCCGTCGTCGCTATGCTGCCGGCATGAGCGATTTCGACGATTCCGACGCCTTCGAGGCCGCCGCCGCCCCGGTGCCGCTTTCGCAGCGCGCCATGTCGGCGCGGCCGGCGCCCTATCTGGAGGGGTTGAACGCGGCGCAACGCGCGGCGGTCGAGGCGCTGGACGGCCCCGTCCTGCTGTTGGCCGGGGCAGGGACCGGCAAGACCCGGGCGCTGACCACCCGCATCGCGCATCTGCTGACCCTGGGCCGCGCGCGGCCGGGGCAGATCTTGGCCGTGACCTTCACCAACAAGGCCGCGCGCGAGATGAAGGATCGCATCGGCCGCCTGCTGGGCGAGATGGTCGAGGGCATGCCCTGGCTCGGCACCTTCCACAGCGTCAGCGTCAAGATCCTGCGCCGCCATGCCGAGCTGGTCGGCGACGCCGAATTGCACCTGAAGCCCAGCTTCACCATCCTCGACACCGACGACCAGATCCGGCTGATGAAGCAGCTGATCGCGGCCGAGAACATCGACGAAAAGCGCTGGCCGGCGCGGCAACTGGCCGGGCTGATCGACGGCTGGAAGAACCGCTGCATCACCCCCGCCCGGCTGCCCAAGGGCGAGGAACGTGCCTTCGACGGCTGGGGCGGCAAGCTCTATGCCGCCTATCAGCGCCGGCTCCTCGAGCTGAACGCCGTCGATTTCGGCGACCTGCTAATGCATTGCGTCACCATCTTCCAGGCCCACCCGGACGTGCTGCGCCAGTGGCAGGAGCGGTTCCGCTATATCCTCGTCGACGAATACCAGGACACCAACGTCGCGCAATACATGTGGCTGCGGCTGCTGGCCCAGGCGCATCGCAACATCTGCTGCGTCGGCGACGACGACCAGTCGATCTATGGCTGGCGCGGCGCCGAGGTCGGCAACATCCTGCGCTTCGAAAGCGATTTCCCCGGCGCCCAGGTGATCCGGCTGGAGCAGAACTATCGCTCGACCCCGCATATCCTGGCCGCGGCCTCGGGGCTGATCGCGTCGAACAAGGGGCGGCTGGGCAAGACGCTCTGGACCGATGCCGAGGGCGGCGAGCCGGTGCGCCTGATCGGCCATTGGGACAGCGAGGCCGAGGCGCGCTGGATCGGCGAGGAGATCGAGGCCTTCCACGGCGGCCACCGCCACAGCGTCGGCCGGCGCAGCCTGAACGACATCGCCATTCTCGTGCGCGCCAGCCACCAGATGCGCGCCTTCGAGGACCGCTTCATGACCATCGGCCTGCCCTATCGGGTGATCGGCGGGCCGCGCTTCTACGAACGCCAGGAAATCCGCGACGCCATGGCCTATTTCCGGCTGGCGGTCAGCCCCACCGACGACCTCGCGTTCGAGCGCATCGTGAACGTGCCGAAGCGCGGCCTGGGCGACAAGGCGGTGCAGACCATCCAGGCCGAGGCGCGCGAGCGCGGCCTGTCGCTGCTGGAAGGCGCCGCCTCGGCGGTGGCGGTGGGCGCGCTGGGCGGCAAGGGCGCCGGCGCCCTGCGCCAGTTCACGCAAGCCATGGGCCGCTGGCACGCCGACGCGCTGGACGCCCGCGTGAACCACGTCGAGCTGGCCGAGCGCATCCTGGACGAATCCGGCTATACCGCGATGTGGCAGAACGACAAATCGCCCGACGCGCCGGGCCGGCTCGACAACCTCAAGGAATTGGTCAAGGCGCTGGAGGAGTTCGAAAACCTGCAAGGTTTCCTGGAACACGTCGCGCTGGTCATGGACAATGACAAGGGCGAGCAGGCCGAGCAGGTCAGCATCATGACGCTGCACGCCGCCAAGGGGCTGGAATACCCCATCGTCTTCCTGCCGGGCTGGGAGGACGGGCTGTTCCCCAGCCAGCGCAGCATGGACGAATCCGGCATGAAGGGCCTCGAGGAGGAGCGCCGGCTGGCCTATGTCGGCATCACCCGGGCCGAGGAGCTGGCCACCATCACCTTTGCCGGCAACCGCCGCATGTATGGGCAATGGCAATCCTCGCTGCCCTCGCGTTTCATCGACGAATTGCCCGAGGAGCACGTCGAGGTGCTGACGCCCCCCGGCCTCTATGGCGGCGGCTATGGCGCGGCGGCGGCTTTCGCGGCGTCGTCCATGCACGACCGCGCCGCCAAGGCCGATGTCTACAATTCTCCGGGCTGGAAGCGCATGCAGGAACGGTCCACCGCGCGTACACAGCCCGTGCACCGCACGCCGGTCATCATCGACGCCGAGCCGGCCGCGCGCTTTGCCGTCGGCGACCGGGTGTTCCACCAGAAATTCGGCAATGGCACGGTGATGGGCATCGCCGAGGACACGCTGACCGTCGAATTCCCGACCGGCTTCAAGACCATCAAGGCGGGCTATGTGCAGCCCGCCTCGGGTGCCTCGTCGGGCGCGTCCACCGACGACGTGCCGTTCTAGAGCGCGGCCCGGACCACATCCGCCAAGGGCGTGGTCGGCCGTCCGATCAGCGCCGACAACTGCCGGCCGTCGTCGAACAGCGCGCCCTGGCTGGCGCCCACGTCCCAGCTTGCGATCGCCGCCGCCAGCCCTTCCGGCAGCCCGGCTCCGACCAGCGCCGCGGCATAATCCGCCTCGGAAAGGTTGCGATAGGGGATGTCCTTGCCGCTCTGGCGCGAGACCTCGGCCGCCAGATCCGCCAGCGTCCAGGCATCGTCGGCTGCCAGCTCATGGGTCTTGCCGGCGTGGCTGCCATCCGCGGCCACGATCGCCGCGGCATCGGCATAATCCGCCCGCGCCGCGCCCGAGATCCGGCCCGGGCCCGCCGCCCCGATCAGTGCGCCGTGCTGCAAGGCGGCCGGAACCGCGCCGGTATAGTTCTCGGCATACCAGCCATTGCGCAGGATCACATGCGGAATGCCGGATTCCACGAGCGCCGCCTCGGTCGCCACATGCTCGCCCGCCAGCGACAGCGGCGAGCGGTCGGCATGCAGCAGGCTGGTATAGACGATCTGCCCGACGCCGGCGGCCTTGGCCGCCGCGATCACGGCGCGGTGCTGCGCTTCGCGCTTGCCGACCTCGCTCGAGGAAATCAGCACCAGCCGCGCGACGCCGGCCAGCGCCGGCGCCAGCGTCTCGGGCCGGTCATAGTCGAAGGCGCGGGTCTCGACGCCCAGCTCGGCCTTTTCCGGCGAGCGCGCCAGGGCGACGATCTCGCCCGCGGGCAGCAGGGTCTTCAGCTTCTCGATGGTCAGGCGGCCCAGCTGGCCGGTGGCTCCGGTGACGGCAATGGTCATGGGGTTTCTCCTTCTTGTGCCGGGCAAGATAGGCGCCTAACTTACGAACCGTAAGTACGAACGGAAATGTTAGTATGCAAAACCTCCAGCGCGGAAACCTGCTGGCGGCGGCCTGCCCGTCGCGGGACGTGCTGCGGCGCCTGACCGGGCGCTGGGGCATGCTGGTGCTGTGGGCGCTGAGCGCCGGCCCGCAACGCTTCGGCGGCTTGCGCAAGCGCATCGGCGGCGTCAGCGAACGGATGCTGGCGCAGACCCTGCAGGGGCTGGAAACCGACGGCATGGTGCTGCGCCGCGACTTCGGCACCGTGCCGCCGCATGTGGAATACGAACTGACGCCGCTGGGCCAGCAGGCGGCGGCGCGCGTCGGTGCGCTGCTCGACTGGATCGAGGACAGCCTGCCCAGCATCGCCCGCAACTGGCCGGATCCTTGACCGGATCGCCGGGTGGCAGATGCCGCGAGATGGGTATTTGAAGAACGAAGAAGCAGGGCGCGGCGCCCATGGCTTCTTTGCTCCTCAAATACCCCGGCACCCGTGCCGCCACCCCGGCGCTTGACCCCTCGCGCGCCAGGGCCTATCTGAGCCTCGCGCGGATGGCCGGATGACCGCGGCGGCAACGTCGAGGAAAGTCCGGACTCCATGAAGATACGGTGCCGGGTAACGCCCGGCGGGGGCAACCCCAGGGAAAGCGCCACAGAGATGAGACCGCCCGTGCCTGCACGGGTAAGGGTGAAACGGTGGGGTAAGAGCCCACCGCGGGCCTGGCAACAGGACCGGCACGGCAAGCCCCACCGGGAGCAATGCCGAATAGGGACCGCGCGTCGCAAGACAGGGCCATCTTCGCCCCAGCAGGTCCGGGTTGGCAGCTAGATCCCGTCGGCAACGGCGGGGCCAGAGGAATGGTCATCCATGGGGGCGACCCCTGGACAAAATCCGGCTTACAGGCCATCCGCGCATATCCGCTGCCCGTGCCGGCGAAATCCGGCGATTCCCGGTTGACTTCGCCCGCATGGCGGCTAAAAGGCGGCTTCCAAGAGATTCCACGGGGTTCGCGAGCGAAGCGTCTGTCCCCGCAGCAGGAGCAAGACAATGGCGAAGCCGACCACCATCAAGATCCGCCTGAACTCGAGCGCCGGGACCGGGCATTTCTACGTGACCAAGAAGAACGCCCGCACGATGACCGAAAAGATGACGGTCAACAAATACGACCCGGTTGCCCGCAAGCATGTCGAATACAAGGAAGGCAAGATCAAGTAAGATCTGCCCTTCGCGACGAACAGCCAAGGCCGCGTCCCCGGAAAGGGACGCGGCCTTTGCCATGCGGGCAGGGCCGGCGGGTTTGAGGCAGGCTGCCGGCGCGTTCCTGCGCAACTCAATGGAAATCCCGCGACTTCGGCAGCATCCTGACCTGGCGCGGATGCTGCGGCCGGGGTGCGGGCAGGTCACGCGGGCTTTCGCCCGCCAGCCGCAGCAGCGCATCCGAACGGTCGCCCAGCCATTGCGCAACGACATGGGTGACGCCCTCGGCGCGCTGGACCTGGCCATGCACCTCGAGCAGGCGGGCGGTCATCGTCACGCGGCGGAAGCGGGCGAAGACATTCTCCCACAGCACCAGGTTGGCGACGCCGGTTTCGTCCTCCAGCGTGACGAAGCAGACGCCCTTGGCGCTGCCCGGGCGCTGGCGCACCAGCACGATCCCGGCCATGCGCAGGGGCGCGCGGTTCGGCAGATCGGCCAGCCCGGCGGCGCTGACATAGCCCTGCGCCTGCATCGAGCGACGCAGGAAGGCCATGGGATGCGCCTTCAGCGACAGGCGCTGGGTCTGGTAATCGGCGGTCACCTGCTCGGAGAGCGGCATCACGGGCAGGGCGACGGCGGGCTCGGCGCCCTCGTCGCGGGTCCCGAACAGCGGCAGGTCCGGCGCATCGCGCAGCGCGCGCGCCTGCCACAGTGCCGCCCGCCGGTCGAGACCCATCGAGCGCAGCGCATCCGCCGCCGCGATCACCCGGATCGCGCGCGCGTCGAGCCCGGCGCGGGCCTTCATTGCGGCCAGCGAGGCATAGGGCGCCGCCCCGCGCCGCCTGGCGATCCTGTCGCCGGCCGTCTCGCCCAGCCCCTCGACCTGGCGCAGGCCCAGTCGCAGGGCGATGCCCTCGGCCCCGGCCTCCAGCCGGTTGTCCCAGGTGCTGGCATTCACATCCACCGGCAGCACCGTCACGCCATGGTCGCGCGCATCGCGCACGATCTGGGCGGGCGCATAGAAGCCCATCGGCTGGCTGTTCAGCAGCGCCGCCGCAAAGGCCGCCGGGTAATGGCATTTCAGCCAGGACGAGACATAGGCCAGATGGGCAAAGGCCGCGGCATGGCTTTCGGGAAAGCCGTAGTCGCCGAAGCCCTTGATCTGGTTGAAGCAACGCTCGGCGAATTCGCGGTCATAGCCGCGCCTGACCATGCGGCCGACCATCTTGTCCTGCAATTGCTCGATGGTGCCGCGCGAGCGGAAGGTGGCCATGGCCTTGCGCAGCTCGTCCAGCTCGTCGGGCTTGAACTCGGCCGCGACCATGGCGATCTTCATCGCCTGTTCCTGGAAGATCGGCACGCCCAGGGTGCGTTCCAGGATGGATTTCAGCTCATCCGGGTCGCCGCCTTTGGGAAAGGGATAATCCACCGACTCGCCGTTGCGGCGGCGCAGATAGGGGTGAACCATATTGCCCTGGATCGGGCCCGGGCGGACGATGGCGACCTGGATCACCAGGTCGTAGAACTCCTGGGGCCGCAGGCGCGGCAGCATGTTCATCTGCGCCCGGCTTTCGACCTGGAAGGTGCCCAGGCTGTCGCCCCGCCGCAGCATCTCGAAGGTCGGCTCGTCGTGGTCGTCGAAATCCGCAAGCGTCAGCGCGCGGCCGTAATGCGTCCCGATCAGCGCAAAGCATTTGCGGATGCAGGTCAGCATCCCCAGCGCCAGCACGTCGACCTTGAGGATCCCCAGCGCGTCGATGTCGTCCTTGTCCCATTCGATGAAGCTGCGCTCGGGCATGGCGGCATTGCCGATGGGCACGGTTTCCGACAGCGGCCCCTCGGTCAGGATGAAGCCGCCGACATGCTGGGACAGGTGGCGCGGCATGCCGATCATTTCCTCGGCCAGCTTCACCGTGCGCCGCAGCAGGGGGTCGCGCAGGTCGAGCCCCGCCTGATCGGTCGAGGCGGCGGACATGTCATTGCCCCAGCTGCCCCAGACGGTATTGGCGAGCGCCTGCGTCACGTCCTCGGACAGGCCCATGACCTTGCCGACCTCGCGGATGGCGCTGCGCGGGCGGTAATGGATCACCGTGGCGCAGAGCCCGGCGCGATGGCGGCCGTATTTGTCATAGATGTGCTGGATGACCTCCTCGCGGCGCTCATGCTCGAAGTCCACGTCGATGTCGGGCGGCTCCTTGCGGGTGTCGCTGAGGAAACGCTCGAACAGCAGCTGGTGCTTGGCGGGATCGACCGGGGTGATGCCCAGCACGTAGCAGACCGCGGAATTGGCGGCCGAGCCGCGGCCCTGGTGCAGGATCTGCTTTTCCTCGGCGAAATTCACGATCTCGTGGATGGTCAGGAAATAGGGCGCATATTCCTTGCGCCCGATCAGGTCCAGTTCCTTGCGCAGCGTGGCCCGCACCTGCGGCGGGATGCCGTCGGGATAGCGTTCGCCGGCGCAAGCCCAGGTCAGCGCCTGAAGATGCTGCTGTGGGGTCAGACCCTCGGGCACGGTTTCGTGCGGATATTCGTATTTCAGCTCGTCCAGCGAAAAGCGGCAGCTGTCGGCGATCTCGCGCGTGGCGCGGATGGCGTGCGGCCAGTCGGCAAACAGGCGCTGCATCTGCGCGGGGGATTTCAGGTACCGCTCGGCGTTCTGCGACAGCAGCAGGCCCGCTTTCGCGATGGTGGTGCCCTCGCGGATGCAGGTCATCACGTCCTGCAGCGGGCGGCGGTCGGGGGCGTGGTAATGCACGTCGTTGGTGGCGACGATCGAGAGCCCCGCCGCCCGCGCCGCCCGGTCCAGCCGGTTGATCCGCGCCCGGTCGTCGCCGCGATAAAGCCAGCTGGCCGCGACATGGGACAGCTGCGGCAGCCGCGCGGCCAGATCGGGCAGGGGCGACAGGTCGTCGCCCGGCAGCCAGATCAGCCGCAGTCCTTCGGCATGGGCGGCGAGGTCGTCGAGGCTGAGGTCGCAGCGGCCCTTCTTCTGCCAAGCCCCCTCCAGGTCGGCGCGGCGGCCCTTGGTGATCAGCGTGGCCAGCCGGCCATAGGCGGCGCGGTCGGTCGGATAGGCCAGGAAGCCGGTGCCATCCGCCAGCACGATCCGCGCCCCGATCAGCGGCCGCAGGTGCAGCTGGCGCGCCGCCGCATGCAGCCGCACCACGCCGGCCAGGCTGTTGATGTCGGCGATCCCCAGCGCGTCATAGCCCAGCAGATGCGCCGCCAAGGCCAGTTCGCTGGGCTGCGAGGCGCCGTGCAGGAAGCTGAAGGCGCTGGTCACGCCCAGCTCGACATAGGCCGAGGCCGGGTTCGGCGCCGCCACCTCGGGCAGTTTCAGGGCGCTGCGGGGATGGCTGTCGGGCATCAGGCGAAGATCCCGTGCAGGAACCAGCGCGGGGCGCCGCCGCGGCCGTCTTGGGCCAGCCCCTCGCGATAGATCCACAGCCGGCGGCCGCTGTCGTCCTCGATGCGGAAATAGTCGCGCAGCCTGGTGCCGGGGCGGTCCTGCCACCACTCCGGCGCGATGCGTTCCGGCCCGGCGTGGCGGGCGACGCGCAGGGTCTGGCGGCGCCAGATGAATTGCGCCGGCGGGCCCTCGGGGATGGCGTAAAGCACCTGGATCTCCTCGGGCGGGGTCAGCAGGCGCAGCGGGCGGTCGGGCCGGGCCGGGGGCGCCGGGCTGTCGTCCAGCGGCGGGCCGGGGATTTCCGAGCGTTCGGGGATATGGCTGTCCTGCGGCAGCGGCCGGCTGATCGCGGCGGCGCCAAAGCGCGCGACCAGCCGGTCGACCAGGCGCGACAGCGCCAGCGCCTCGGGGGCGCTGCCGTCCAGGGCGGGCTGGGCCTGGGCCAGGGGTTCGACCGCCTCGGCTGCAAGCTGGATCAGGTCGAAGCCATAGCCGGGATCCAGCCGGTCCAGCCGGCCCTGGAACAGCCGCAGCAGATGCGCGGGATCGCGGGCCGGGGCGGCCAGCGCGACGCGGATGTCGCGCCGCTCGCCATCGACGCGGAACACCGACAGGCAGAGCCGCCGGCAGCCGCGATCCTGCGCCGCCATGCCGGCGCAAAGCTGCTCCGTCAGGCCGGGCAGCCAGTCCGAGGGGTCCATGACCGGCTCGGCCAGCCGGGCCTCGGCGGCGAATTCGGCCGGCGGCTCGGGTGCGTCCAGCGGTTCCGCCGCGCGTCCCAGCGCCTGGTCGAGCCGGATCAGCGGGTTGTCGGCCGGCGCAGTCCGGGCGAAACGGCGCATCAGCGGCAGACGCAGAATCGCGGCCAGATCGCCGATGGTCTTCAGCCCCAGCCGGTGCAGGAGCAGCAGGGTTTCGGGTGAAAGCCGCAGCGCCGCCACCGGCAGGGGCGCCAGCGCGGGCAGCGGATCGGTGCAGATCGCGCGTTCGGGGCCAAAGCGGGCCAGCGCCCAGGCCGCGCCGCGCGTCGGTGCCAGCGCCAGCCGGCAGGTCAACCCGGCGCGGGCGAATCCGGCCTGGATGTCCGTCAGCAGCGCGGGCTCGCCGCCGAACAGATGCGCGGTGCCGGTGGTGTCGAGGATCAGCCCGTCCGCACCGTCCACGGCGCTGAACGGCCCCCAGCGCCGGATCCAGAAGGTCAGGCGGGCCAGCCGGGCGGCCTCCTGGGCGGGCTGGGCATCCTCGACCCGCAACTCGGGGCAGATGCTGCGGCAATCGACGACGCGGGCGCCGGGCCGGGCGCCAACCTCTTCGCCGGCCCGGTTCGCGGCATGGATGACGGGCCCATGCGGCCCGGGCGCGGCCAGCGCCAGCGGCACGGTGTCAGGCCAGGCCGCGCCCTGCCGCGCGCGCCGGTGCAGCCAGCTCTCGATCGCGAGGCGGGGCAGAAAGATCGAGACGATCCGCCGCCCGGTCATGGCGCGCCACCCAGGTCGAGGGCGGCTGGCCGCGCGCCCGGAACAGCTCGGCGAGCCAGCGCGGATCGCCGGGCGCCTTGGGGTCGTCGGGGTCGGGGGCCGAGGGCAGGGCCGACAGCCGCCAGCGCATCCGCGCCGCGCTGGCATCGGGCCGGGCGGCATGGCGGATCAGCCAGCAGGGCAGGCCGGCCGTTTCGGCACGCAGGGCCAGGCGGCGGCTGGCGGTAAAGCTCAGCGCCGGGGGCGCGCCATGGATCTCTCCGACCACGGCGGCCAGGGCGCGGCTGCGCAGGCCATCCTCCAACGCGGCCAGCACGTCGGCGGGGCGCGTCAGGTCCAGCCGCAGCAGCGCCCGGCCGGTGCCGGGCAGGAAGGGGGCGCCGAATTCGGCCCGGCTGAGCCGGTCCTGCGCCCAGAGCACCCGCCCCGGCGGCAGCGCCGCCAGCACGAATCCCGCCGCCGCGGCATCCAAGGGGTGCCGGGAATCGAAGGCCTCGGACAGGGTGGCGGTGGCAATGCGCGGCACCGCGGGGGCTGGCGCCCGTCCGAAAGGCGTCACCCCGCGCAGGAAAGGGTGGGCGGTCATGGCTCGTTCACGATGTTCCTTGTTTGTTCTAAATCTGCGCGGAAGATTCGTCAATCGGGCCGGGTGTGCTGGGGTTGGGCGGTTCGAGCCATGACGCTGGCTGGTGCTTCATCCAATGCGCTTTTGGGGCCTTGATGCTGTGACCGCCCCCGACGGCATCTGTGTGCCAAGGTGGGTCTGCAATGATCCACAAAGGAGAGCGGTCATGTCGGAGATTATCACGGTCGGATTCGATTTGGCGAAGAATGTGTTTCAGGTTCACGAGGCCGAGGCTGCGGGCCGGGCGGTGCTGCGCCAGAAGCTGAGAAGAGACCAGCAATTCTTCGGACAGCTTCCGGCCTGCGTTGTCGCGATGGAAGCCTGTGGCGGTGCCCATTTTTGGGGCCGCGAGATCGGCAAGCTGGGCCATGAGGTGCGGCCGATCCCGCCTGCCTATGTGAAGCCCTTCGTAAAGCGCCAGAAGAACGATGCCGCCGATGCAGAGGCCATCTGCGAGGCGGCAATGCGCCCGACGATGCGCTTTGTTCCGGTCAAGAGCGAGGAGACCCAAGGCGCGGCAATGGTCTTCCGCGTGCGCGAGCTGCTGATCCGGCAGCGCACGCAGGCGATCAACGCCTTGCGCGGCCATCTGGCCGAATTCGGCCAGATCGTGCCACAAGGGGCACCCGATGCCACGCGGCTGATCGCGATCGTGGAAGATCCGGATGGCATTCTGCCTGCCGATGCCATCCCCACGCTGAAGACTTTGATCGCGGCACTTGCGCATCTGGAGGCAGAGATCAGGAAGCTCGATGCGGAGATCGCCCGTCGCGCCAAGGAGAATGACGTAGCCCGGCGTCTGATGACGGTGCCCGGCATCGGGGCGCTGATCGCCACGGCCATTGCTGCTCTGGCTCCGCCACCCGAGACGTTCCGCAAGGCACGTGACTTTGCCGCCTGGCTGGGTCTGACGCCCCGGCAACATTCGACGGGCAAGCAACGTCTCGGCGCGACGACCAGAACGGGCGAACGATCCTTGCGACGCCTGCTGATCATCGGCGCCAACAACGTGGTGATCAAACGTAACGTTCACAAGGAAGCGCAGCCCGGAACATGGCTGGGCAGCCTGCTGTTGCGCAAGCCACCGATGCTGGTGCGGGTAGCATTGGCGAACAAGATGGCGCGCATGGTCTGGGCCCTGATGGCTCGGGGCGGCATCTGCCAGTCTCCGGTCGCGGCAGCGTAAGCCGCCGCAGATCGCGAGGACGTCGGAGCGGAAGAGGGCAAGGAGCAGTTTGGCGCAACGATCGTGAGACGGGATCGGGAAAACCAGGGTGCAACAGAGTGCCTATGAGCACGCGGCTTTGATCTGGACCCGACCTTCGGACACCATACGGGCCCTGCGGCATGTATCGCGCCGCATCACGAGGCCGGACACATGTCAGCACCCGATGACGCGCCAAAATCAGCTTCAAAAACCCCCTTGCGCTTGGGGCGGTTACACATGTTGCGCATATGTGCCCGTAGGCTCGGCGACGGATTTCTGAACGCGGATCGCCGTTAGGCGACTAAGGGGACCGGGAATTTGACGGCCGAAGCCCTGGGTCATGAGGCCCTGACCCGGCAGTTCCACGCAGCCCATCTTCGTTTGACGCGGCACCAGTGGCACCATCGTCGCCACAGCGCTCCGGCAAGGCAATCGCGCTCTGCGCAGCGCTGCATTTCCTGTGACCGTGCCGGCAATGCTGGTCTTCCACGGCTTGGCATTCTTGCGCGGCGGGATGATAAGGCGGGTCTGCGCTCGGCGACGCACCATGAGTGTGATAAGTGCCGTCTGCGGTTACACTTCCGATTTCTTGGTCACCGGGTTTTGCCTAGCAGGTGAGAAAGACAGGTGCCGCCTATGGGACATCCGGTAATCTTCAGCAGCCTTGATATCCGGGGTTCCCTCGCTATCCCTTGAGCCTAATGGCGCCACCATGCTTGCCTGCATGCTGTCGATCAGCAGACGCAGCGGTCTCCAAAGCGGCGATACGCGATGGTTAAGGCGAGCGCCTTCTGGCGGCGCGACCCTGCTGATGTCGGGCACCGTCCAGTCGAGCGCAAGACCATGCCGAACAGCGCCTTCACCGGCAGGCATATCTGCGGGGCGTATCGCCATAGATCTGCTGTCGGCCCCGACGGCCCGTCGGGGCGGCGTTCCATATCGGGGAGCAGTGCGGGATGGCGCCTTGGCGCTTGATTGTGAGTTGGTCAGTCATCTTCTCTTGTCGGTCTGATACGAGGACAGGTCATCACTTTGACTAACGGAAATAATCCAAAGATTTTTGCGCAATAGAGCCTTTGCAAGTGAAAAAGGCGGCACCGAGTGCCGCCTTCTTTCACAGGACGCAGGATCAATCGGCCGTCAGCAGCGGCGGCTTCGAATTGCTGATCTTGGGCGTTTCAGGGCCGGTGATGTCGAAGACGGGCTTGTCGTCCTCGATCCGCACCCGCACGATCCCGCCCTTGGTCAGGCGACCGAACAGCAGTTCCTCGGCCAGCGGCTTCTTGATCGTTTCCTGGATCACGCGACCCAGCGGCCGGGCACCCATCTTTTCGTCATAGCCCTTTTCGGCCAGCCAGTCGGCGGCTTCGGAGGTCAGCTCGATATGGACGCCGCGGTCGATCAGCTGCGCTTCCAGTTGCAGCACGAATTTCTCGACCACATGGACCACCACCTCGCGCGAGAGGGCGGCGAAGCTGATGATCGCGTCAAGACGGTTGCGGAACTCGGGCGTGAAGGTGCGCTCGATGGCGGCGGTATCCTCGCCCTCGCGCTTCTCGCGGCCGAAGCCGATGGCGGCCTTCTGCATGTCCGAGGCGCCGGCGTTCGAGGTCATGATCAGGATCACGTTGCGGAAATCCACCTGCCGGCCGTTGTGATCGGTCAGCTTGCCGTGGTCCATCACCTGCAAGAGGATGTTGTAGACATCCGGATGCGCCTTTTCGATCTCGTCGAGCAGCAGCACGCAATGCGGATGCTGGTCGACGCCATCGGTCAGCAGACCGCCCTGGTCGAAGCCGACATAGCCCGGAGGCGCGCCGATCAGGCGGCTGACCGCATGCTTCTCCATGTATTCCGACATGTCGAAGCGCAGCAGCTCCACGCCCAGCGTGCTGGCGAGTTGCTTGGCCACCTCGGTCTTGCCGACGCCGGTCGGGCCGGCAAACAGGTAGTTGCCGATCGGCTTTTCCGGTTCGCGCAGGCCCGCGCGGGCCAGCTTGATCGCCGAGGCCAGGGCCTCGATCGCCGCGTCCTGGCCGAAGACCAGCCGCTTCAGCGTCGCGTCCAGGTCCTTCAGCACCGCCGCATCGTCCTTGGAGACGCTTTTCGGCGGAATGCGGGCGATCTTGGCGACGACCGCCTCGATCTCTTTCGGGCCGATGGTCTTGCGGCGCTTGCTTTCGCTGACCAGGTGCTGAGCGGCGCCGGCCTCGTCGATCACGTCGATAGCGCTGTCGGGCAGCTTGCGGTCGTTGATGTAGCGGCTGGCCAGTTCCACCGCCGACTTGATCGCGTCATTGGTATAGCGCAGGTCGTGGTGCTTTTCGAAGCTGGGCTTCAGCCCCATCAGGATCTTGATCGCGTCGGGCACGTTCGGCTCGTTCACGTCGATCTTCTGGAAGCGCCGCGACAGGGCGCGGTCCTTTTCGAAATGCTGGCGGAACTCCTTGTAGGTGGTCGAGCCCATGCAGCGCAGCTTGCCGCCGGCCAGAGCCGGCTTCAGCAGGTTCGAGGCGTCCATCGCCCCGCCCGAGGTGGCGCCGGCGCCGATCACGGTATGGATCTCGTCGATGAACAGGATCGCGTCAGGATGCTCTTCCAGCTCCTTGACCACGGCCTTCAGCCGCTCCTCGAAATCGCCGCGATAGCGGGTGCCGGCCAGCAGCGCGCCCATGTCGAGCGAGAAGATGGTCGAGCCGGCCAGCACGTCCGGGGTCTCGCCCCGGGTGATCTTCAGCGCCAGGCCCTCGGCGATGGCGGTCTTGCCGACGCCCGGATCGCCCACCAGCAGCGGGTTGTTCTTGCGCCGGCGGCACAGCACCTGGATGCAGCGCTCGACCTCGTCGGCGCGGCCGATCAGCGGATCGACGTCGCCCTTGGCGGCCTTGCGGTTCAGGTCCACGCAATATTTCGCCAGCGCGGTTTCGTCCTTGGGGGCGGGCTCGGCCTGGGCCTGCTCGCCCTGGTGCTCGGCACCCTGGACCGGGCGGTTCTCCGAGAAGGAGGGATTCTTGGCGACGCCATGGGCGATGAAGTTCACCGCGTCATAGCGGGTCATGTCCAGTTCCTGCAGGAAGAAGGCGGCGTTCGATTCCCGCTCGGCGAAGATGGCGACCAGCACGTTCGCGCCCGTCACCTCGGTCCGGCCCGAGCTTTGCACATGGATCGCCGCGCGCTGGATCACGCGCTGGAAGGCGGCGGTCGGAACGGCCTCGGATCCCTCGACATCGGTGATGAGGGTCGACAGGTCGTCTTCGATGAACTCGACCAGCATCCGGCGCAATTCGTCCAGATCGACGTTGCAGGCCCGCATCACCTTCACGGCATCGGGCTCTTCCGTCAGCGCAAGCAGCAGGTGCTCGAGCGTGGCAAGCTCATGGCGATGGTCGTTGGCCAGCGCGAGGGCGCCATGGATGGCCTGTTCCAGCGAGGTCGAAAAGGAAGGCACTTCAAGCTCCTGTCAGTCGGCTGGCGGTTTGGGCCGCCATATCTAGCGGTCCACCTGACCAGACTGTCACGATACAGTTAAGAATTGGTGGATTTTCGCGCAATTCAAGCGGTATTTGCTTCCGCTCATGCCGAATTTCCCGCGGCTGAGGCAGATGTGATGATCGGCAGGCGAAATTTCAAGCAGCCCGCCCGCCAGCGGCGCCCCGGCGCCACAAGGACGGGATGCCATTCGAATTCTCTTGTCGCGTTGCAGAAACATCTCAGAACACGTCCTTGCGCCGGCGCAGCTCGGCAAAGACGCGGGCATCGGATTGGCCCTGCAAGCCCAGGAAATCCCGCAGTTCCGCCACGCGCAGGAAGGGATTCGTTGCCCGTTCCTCGACCAGGGTCGAAGGTGCGCAGGGCCGCGCCCCCGCCGCGGTTTCCGCCAGCCGCTTCTGCAATGCGGCATTGTCCGGCTCGACCGAAAGCGCGAAGGCGCCGTTGCCGCGGCAATAATCGTGGCCGGAACAGACCAGCGTTTCCCCTGGCAGCGCATTCAGGCGCGAGAGCGAGTCCCACATCGTCTCGGCGTCGCCCTCGAACAGCCGGCCGCATCCCAGCGCCATCAGGCTGTCGGCGGTAAAGACCATGGCCGATTCTGGCAGGTGGAAGGCGATATGGCCGATGGTGTGGCCGGGCACGTCGATGACCTCGGCCGGCTCGCCGCAGATCCGCGCCGTCTCGCCGGGTCGGACGGCCAGGTCCAGCGGCGGCAGGCGGGCGGCGTCCTCTGCATTGCCCATGACGCGGGCGCCGGTCATCCGGACCAGTTCGGGCACGGCCTGGATATGGTCGGCGTGGTGATGGGTCAGCGCGATCAGGTCCAGCGTCCAGCCGCGCGCGGCCAGTTCTGCCAGGATCGGCGCGGCCTCGGGGGCGTCGATCAGCGTGGTCTGGCCATTGCCGTTGAGCAGCCAGGCATAGTTGTCGGTCAGGCAGCGGACGGGGACCAGTTCCAGCGGCATTGGCAAAATCCTCTCTTTGCCGCAGTCTGGCCGGGCGAAGCGGGGGACGCAATGCATCACGACGTCTATGAGCTACGGAAGTTCTACTATACCCGCGCGCTGGGCCGGGTGGTGCAGCGCGTGCTGCGCGACCGGCTGAGCGGGATGTGGCCGCCCGAGCAGACCCAGGGCATGACCGTCGCCGGCTACGGCTTCGCGGTGCCGCTGCTGCGGCCTTGGCTGGGGCGGGCGCGGCGGGTGATCTCGCTGATGCCGGGGCCGCAGGGGGTGATGGCCTGGCCGGCGGGGCTGCCGAATTGCTCGGCGCTGTGCGAGGAGACGGCCTGGCCGCTGGACACCGGCAGCGTCGACCGGCTGGTGCTGCTGCATGCGCTCGAGACCGCCGACCATCCGGCGGCGCTGATGGACGAGGCCTGGCGGGTGCTGGGACCGGGCGGGCGGATGCTGGTCATGGTGCCGAACCGCGCCGGCCTCTGGGCGCGGTCCGAGACGACGCCCTTCGGCTTCGGCCGCAGCTATACCGCCGGGCAGCTCGATGCGCAGGCCCGCGCGGCGGGCTTCGTCGCCGAGGGCACCGGGGCGGCGCTCTACATCCCGCCCTCGGACCGGCGCTTCTGGCTGAAAAGCGCCCAGATGTGGGAGCGGGCGGGGCTGCGCATCAGCCAGGTGCTGGTGGCGGGCGTGGTGCTGTCCGAGTTCAGCAAGCAGGTGCAGGCCCCGGTCGGGCGCGGCCGCAAGGTCAGCGTGCCGAGCCCGCTGGCCGTGCTGGAAGGCATCGCCCGGCCGCGGCCGGCGGGGCAGGGCGCGGGGCGCACGGTGCGCGGCCGCACGCAGCCCGAATCTGCGGCGCGATCCCCCGCCGCGGAGCCGGGCCGGAATTAGCTTCGCGCGCGCGAGGCGGGGCGGCTCGGCGACTGTTTGCGCAATCGGGGTCGGGACCGGCGGCACATGGGCGCTGCAAGGGCCGCAAACCCTCGCATTTCCGTGTTCAAGGCGGTTGCGGCAGCGAAAAGCACCTGCTAGAGACGCCGCAGATTTCGGGAAGGCCCTAGCCCGCCGTGCCATGGCCCCCATTTGACCCGCGCTCCGCGACAGACCGGCCCGAACGCCGGCCCGCCTGCGGAGCTTGCGCTAACCGGAAGGATGACCGTGGCCAATTCCGCTTCGATTTCCGCTGATATCGCCGGGCGTTATGCGCAGGCCCTGTTCGATCTGGTCCGGGACGCGGGAGGGATCGACACCCTTTCAGCCCAGATCGACGACCTGGCCTCGGCCTATGACGCCAGCGCGGATCTGCGCGATCTGACCGTCTCGCCCCTCTACGACCGCCGCCAACAGGAGGCTGCCATCGGCGCCCTGGCCGACAAGATGGGTCTTTCGTCCGAGCTGGCGAATGTCCTGCGCCTGATGGCCCGGAACCGCCGGCTGTTCGCGCTGCCGCAACTGATCGCCAAGCTGCGCGGCCTGATCGCCGATGCGAAGGGCGAGGTCACCGCCGACGTGGTCAGCGCCCAGGCGCTGAGCGACGACCAGAAGTCCCGCCTGACCGACGCGCTGGCCGCGAAATCGGGCAAGAAGGTGAAACTGAACGCGCGCGTCGATGAAAGCCTCATCGGCGGCATGATCGTCAAACTGGGCTCGCAGATGATCGACAGCTCGATCCGCTCCAAGCTCGCCTCCCTCCAGAATGCTATGAAAGAGGTCGGATAATGGGAATCCAGGCTGCCGAAATCTCGGCCATCCTTAAGGATCAGATCAAGAATTTCGGTCAGGACGCCGAGGTGGCCGAGGTCGGGCAGGTGCTGTCCGTCGGGGACGGCATCGCCCGCGTCTACGGTCTGGACAAGGTTCAGGCCGGCGAGATGGTCGAATTCCCGGGCGGCATCCGCGGCATGGTGCTGAACCTTGAAACCGACAACGTCGGCGTCGTGATCTTCGGCGACGACCGTTCGATCAAGGAAGGCGACACCGTCAAGCGCACCGGCGCCATCGTGGAAGTCCCGACCGGCAAGGGCCTGCTGGGCCGCGTCGTCGACGCGCTGGGCAACCCGATCGACGGCAAGGGCCCGATCGCCGACCCGGTCATGGCCATCGCCGACGTGAAAGCCCCGGGCATCATGCCGCGCAAATCGGTGCACGAGCCGATGGCGACTGGCCTGAAGTCGGTGGACGCGATGATTCCCGTCGGCCGCGGCCAGCGCGAGCTGATCATCGGCGACCGCCAGACCGGCAAGACCGCCATCGCGCTGGACACCATCCTGAACCAGCAGAACTACAACGGCCGCGAGGCCGATGGCATGAAGACCCTGCACTGCATCTATGTCGCCGTCGGCCAGAAGCGCTCGACCGTGGCCCAGCTGGTGAAGAAGCTGGAAGAGACCGGCGCCATGGCCTACACCACCGTGGTGGCCGCGACCGCCTCGGACCCGGCGCCGATGCAGTATCTGGCGCCCTATTCGGCGACCGCGATGGGCGAATATTTCCGCGACAACGGCATGGATGCGCTGATCATCTATGACGACCTGTCGAAACAGGCCGTGGCTTATCGCCAGATGTCGCTGCTGCTGCGCCGTCCGCCGGGGCGCGAAGCCTATCCGGGCGACGTGTTCTACCTGCACTCGCGCCTGCTGGAGCGTTCGGCCAAGCTGAACGAATCGCATGGCGCCGGCTCGCTGACCGCGCTGCCGATCATCGAAACCCAGGCGGGTGACGTGTCGGCCTATATCCCGACCAACGTGATCTCGATCACCGACGGCCAGATCTTCCTGGAAACGGAACTGTTCTTCCAGGGCATCCGCCCGGCCGTGAACACCGGTCTGTCGGTGTCGCGCGTCGGTTCGGCCGCCCAGACCAAGGCGATGAAATCCGTCGCCGGCCCGGTCAAGCTGGAACTGGCCCAGTATCGCGAGATGGCGGCCTTTGCGCAGTTCGGCTCGGACCTCGACGCGGCGACGCAAAAGCTGCTGAACCGCGGGGCACGTCTGACCGAGCTGATGAAGCAGCCGCAATATTCGCCTCTGACCAACGCCGAGATCGTCATCGTGATCTATGCGGGCACCAAAGGCTATCTGGACAGCATCCCGGTCGCCGATGTGACCAAATGGGAACAGGGCCTGATCCAGTATCTGCGCAACCAGAAGGCCGACCTGCTTGACGACATGACCCGCAACGACCGCAAGATCGCGGGCGAGCTGGAAGATGCGATCAAGGCGACGCTGGACGGTTACTCCAAGACCTACGCCTGAGAGGGGAGCTTTAGATGCCCAGCCTCAAGGATCTGAAAAACCGGATCGGCAGCGTCAAGAACACGCGCAAGATCACCAAGGCGATGCAGATGGTCGCCGCCGCGAAACTGCGCCGCGCGCAGGAAGCGGCCGAGGCTGCGCGTCCCTATGCCGACCGCATGGCCAGCGTGATGGCCGGGCTGACCGCTGCGGCGGCCGGCTCGGACAACGCGCCGCGCCTGTTGGCCGGCACCGGCGAGGATCGCCGCCACCTCCTGGTGGTGATGACCTCGGAGCGCGGGCTTGCCGGCGGCTTCAACTCGTCCATCGTCAAGCTGGCCCGCCAGCGCATGGCCGAGCTGCAAGCCCAGGGCAAGCAGGTCGAGCTGCTGACCGTCGGCAAGAAGGGCCGCGAGCAGCTGAAGCGCGAATACTCGCAATATTTCGTCCATCACGTGGACATGAGCGAGGTGAAGCGCATCGGCTATGAGAACGCGCGCGGCATCGCCGACGAAATCCTGGACCGTTTCGACGCCGGCCAGTTCGACGTGGCGACGCTGTTCTACAACCGCTTCGAATCGGTCATCAGCCAGGTTCCGACCGCACGCCAGATCATCCCCGCCGTGGTCGAGGAAGGCGCCGAGGCCGGTGCCTCGTCGCTTTACGACTACGAACCGGATGAGCACGCGATCCTGAACGACCTCTTGCCGCGTTCCGTGGCGACCCAGGTCTTCGCGGCGCTGCTGGAGAACGCGGCCTCCGAACAGGGTGCCCGGATGAGCGCGATGGACAACGCGACCCGCAACGCCGGCGACATGATCAACAAGCTGACCACCGAATACAACCGGACACGTCAGGCGGCGATCACCAAGGAACTTATCGAAATCATCTCGGGCGCAGAGGCGCTCTGACACGTAGGGGTTAAACACATGGCAGAGGCCAAAGGAAAAATCACGCAGGTGATCGGCGCCGTGGTGGACGTGCAGTTCGAGGGCCAGCTGCCCGCGATTCTGAACGCTCTGGAAACCGAGAACAACGGCAAGCGCCTGGTGCTGGAAGTCGCCCAGCACCTGGGCGAGAACACCGTCCGCACCATCGCCATGGACGCGACCGAAGGTCTGGTCCGCGGCCTGCCCGTGACCGACACCGGCGCGCCGATCACCGTTCCGGTGGGCGACGTGACGCTGGGCCGCATCCTGAACGTCGTCGGCGAGCCGGTGGACGAGGGTGCGCCGCTGACCGTCACCGACCGCCGCGCCATCCACCAGCCGGCCCCGGACTTCGCCCAGCAGGCGACCGCCTCCGAGATCCTGGTCACTGGCATCAAGGTCATCGACCTGCTGGCGCCCTATTCCAAGGGCGGCAAGATCGGCCTGTTCGGCGGCGCCGGCGTGGGCAAGACCGTTCTCATCATGGAACTGATCAACAACATCGCCAAGGTGCACTCGGGTTACTCGGTGTTCGCGGGCGTCGGCGAGCGGACCCGTGAAGGCAACGACCTCTACCACGAGATGGTGGAATCGGGCGTCATCAAGCCCGACGATCTGTCGAAGTCGCAGGTGGCGCTGGTTTACGGCCAGATGAACGAGCCTCCGGGGGCGCGGATGCGCGTGGCGCTGACCGGCCTGACCGTGGCCGAGCAGTTCCGCGACGCCACCGGCACCGACGTTCTGTTCTTCGTCGACAACATCTTCCGCTTCACCCAGGCCGGTTCGGAAGTGTCGGCGCTCCTGGGCCGCATCCCCTCCGCCGTGGGCTATCAGCCGACGCTGGCCACCGACATGGGCGCGATGCAGGAACGCATCACCTCGACCAAGAACGGCTCGATCACCTCGATCCAGGCCGTCTACGTTCCGGCCGACGACCTGACCGACCCGGCGCCGGCCACGACCTTCGCGCACCTCGACGCCACGACGGTTCTGTCGCGCGCGATCTCGGAACTGGGCATCTACCCGGCCGTGGACCCGCTCGACTCGAACAGCCGGATCCTGGACCCGGCCGTCGTGGGCGAGGATCACTACAACACCGCCCGCGCGGTGCAGGGCATCCTGCAGAAATACAAGTCGCTGCAGGACATCATCGCCATCCTCGGCATGGACGAGCTGTCCGAAGAGGACAAGCTGACCGTGGCCCGGGCCCGCAAGATCCAGCGCTTCCTGTCGCAGCCCTTCGACGTCGCCAAGGTCTTCACCGGCTCGGACGGCGTTCAGGTGCCGCTGGAGGACACGATCAAGTCGTTCAAGGCGGTGGTGGCCGGCGAATACGACCACCTGCCGGAAGCGGCCTTCTACATGGTCGGCGGCATCGAGGACGTGAAAGCCAAGGCCGCGCGCCTTGCCGCTGACGCGGCGTAAGGGGGCGACATGGCCGACACGATGCAGTTCGACCTGGTGTCGCCGGAGCGGAACCTGGTGTCCGTCCCGGTGCGCGAGGTGCGCCTGCCCGGCGCCGACGGCGACCTGACGGCGATGCCCGGCCATGCGCCGGCCATCGTCAACCTGCGCCCCGGCCTGGTGACCGTGGTCGCGGCGGACGGCAGCCAGACGGAATTCGCGGTGACCGGCGGCTTCGCCGAGATCAACAACGACTCCGTCACCCTGCTGGCCGAACGTGGCCATCCGCGGGCCGAGATGACGCAAGAGGTCTTCAACGAGATGATGGCGCAAGCCCATCGCCGCGTGCAATCCGCCAAGGAGCGCGACTCGGCCGGCGAGGAAATCGTCGCCGCCGCCGTCAAGCTGCTGGCGGATATGGAGGCCCTTGGCACCCATATCGGATTGGACCCGAACCACTCGAATTTCCCGCACTAAGCGCGGGCATCTGGCGAAAAAGACAGCAAGCCCCGGAAATTCCGGGGCTTTCTCAATTGTTTCTCAACCTTTTATCATCAGGATGCGGGGCATTCGACGAGGGGAAGGCGGAATTTGCGGCGTTTCGGACATTTTGCTGTCGGGGTCGAGCAGGGCTCGGTCGAGATGTTCTCGGCCTTCGAAAGCGGCGGTCCGATGTGGACCGGGCACGGGCCGCGGCTCGAGGTGCAGCGCGTGGATTTCGATGAAGGCTTCGCCGAGCCGCCGGTGGTGCATGTCGCGCTCAGCATGTGGGACGTGGACCGCAACGCCAACCAGCGCGCCGATATCCAGGCGGTGCAGGTCACCACGCAGGGGTTCGAGCTGCAATTCCGCACCTGGGGCGATACCCGCGTCGCGCGGGTGCGGGCCAGCTGGCTGGCCATTGGCCCGGTGCGCCACGAGGACGATTTCGACGCCGGCTGAGCCGTGCGTGATGCGATGCCGCGACCAAGGCTGTGGCGGCGCATCCCGGCGTTGACGCCCACCATGGTTCCGTGATCTTGCGCCGCTCTGCCGCTCTGCCGCTCTGCCGCTCTGCCGCTCTGCCGCTCTGCCGCTCTGCCGCTCTGCCGCTCTGCCGCTCTGCCGCTCTGCCGCTCTGCCGCTCTGCCGCTCTACCGCTCTGCCGCTCTGCCGCTCTGCCGCTCTGCCGCTCTGCCGCTCTGCCGCTGAAGCGGGACATCCGTTTTGAAGTCTCGGGACAACAGGTTTGGCAGAAAATTTTTTCTGCCGATTTGATCTTCAGGATGCCGCTGCATCGTCATCGTCCGCCCCGAACTCCGCGATGATCTCGGTTGTGGCCCCGCCGCTTTCGAAGTTCCATTCGTGGTTAACACGAGTCGCGATCCATCGGCCATCCAAATCAAGGCTGACGCCCTCGACGACGATCGGGGCCTCGGCCCGCGCCAGCGGGTATCCGACCAGCAGAAGCCGCATGTCACCCTCGCCGGCCTTGATCTCCCGCACCGCGGCGTCGGCAGCGCGGCGGGCTTCGGCCTCGTCCTGATAGACCTCTCGAAGGTCTTTCGCGGCCCTTCGAGGCCGGTTGAAACATCGACGTTGCGTGTCAGGCCGGCCTGCCTGTCGCGCCACCGCGTCCTGACCGATCCGAACCGCCCGCGCGGGCGCGATCCGATCCGGTAGCCGTCCATGTCCACCAGCATGTCGGCCGTCACCTTGACCTCGGGCATGGATTGGCCGCTGACCGTCTTGCCCGAGTGCCGGGCAGTCACCAGGAGGCGCTGATCCTTGGGCGCGATCACCGTCCCCACGCGCTTGCCGATGCGGGTCAGCAGGTGCTGATCGCTCTCCTCGGTCTGTGCGATGTAGGGCAGTTTCACTGAAGCCAGGGCGCTGCTGATCTCGGCCTTCAGTCCGTGCTCCCCCGCGATGGCTTTCACGAGGTCGCCAAGCGTCTTGTCCTCCCAGGCGCGGGTCTTCGGCTCCTTCATGGCCTTGGCGTGGTCGGCCGCTTTCGCCGTGAGCGTCAGCCGGCGGGGCCAGCCGCTGCGCTCGACCTCCTCGACGGTGTAGGTTCCGAACTCGGTCAGTGCCGCGCCGTCATAGCCAAGGGCAATCGTCAGGAGCGCGCCTTGCCGTGGCCGCGCGATTTGCGGATCGGCATCGTCCAGGATGATGACCAGTTCGTCGCTCTCGAACCCGGCCTCATCGGAAATCGTTATGGACAGCACGCGCTCGGGTGCAAAGGGCGCACCATCAGCCGTGAGCCTGAAGGCGGGAAAGCGGCCATCAGTCATAGAGCTTCACCGGTCGGGTCGTTTCGGAGCTTGCCGCGATCACCGGCAGTTCGATGACCAGGCCCGGCCCCAGAGGCTGGGCGCGGCTGCGAGCCCCGGATTGGCCGCCAGGACGGCCTCTGTGGTGCCGATCTGGTGGCCGTAATAGCGCCAGGTGATCTGGTCGATCATCTCGCCGCCTGCGGTGGTGTAGGTCGCCATGGCGCTCCCTTCAGAATAGCTGGATGCCGGCCAGCGACAGACTGCTGGGCGAGCGAATCAGTTGCAGCTCGACTTCCATCTTCTGGAAGGTGCCGTTGGGCAGGACATGCGTTTTCTCGACCGCCAGAGACTGGATCAGGAAGAACCCGTAGAAACCGCCCGCACGCGAGATCAGCGGCAGGCGGGTCCCCTTGCGAATGGCGAGGCGCATGAGGTCGACCTGAAGCGGCCCGCCGGGCGACAGCACCTCCTTATAGATCACCGCGTTGATCGTCAGGGTGCGGTCGCCCGGGCCGAGGAATTGAGGCGTGGGCATGACCTTGGCCCGCTGCATCTGTTCGATCCGCGCGGTTTCGCGGTCAGTCATGCTTTCCAGCGGCACGAGGTCCAGGGAAAAGCGGAAGGGGCCGAGGGCCATCAGCATGGATCACTCCGGGATAGAGGCATCGGACAGAGCCTTGCGGACCTCACGCTCGGTCCGGGCGCCGATGTCGCGCGAGATCGCGCCTGCATCGCGCTTGATCTCCTAGCGAATGGTGACCGGTACGGTGACGGTGACCGTGTGCTCGCTCTTGTAGTCGTGGTTGATCGTCTCCTCGACCTTCACGGGCGCCGCGGTTGCGCCAGCGGTCGCGGCGCCGGCGCCGCCGGCGGCGGCGGGGCGCTGGATGTTGAAGCCGGGCACCAGTTCGGACGTGGGCCGGAAGGGTGATCACCGACGACAAATTCCCAGGCGCGCGGATCACAGGTGACGCGACGGGTGCCGCCGGAATGCTGGGGCACCAGAACGGCCAGCCAGTCGCAACGCGGATGCGGACGAACCATCCGCATCCAGCGTTGCAAGGTGGCCGAGGGCGTGCCCTTTTCCCGCGCGACCAGATCGCAGGCCGGCGCCAGTGCCATCTCTTCCATATGCCCGTCGACCAGGCGCACCAGTTCCAGGCGCTCCTGCGCGGTCTGCTTCTGCTTGTCGGTCGCTGCCCCATAGGCGTTCCAGAGCGTGTCGCGGCGCGTGTCATCCAGCGCTTCCGGCTGCGGCGGCGCGTTCACCTCTTCGACATAGGCCTGCCGGGATAGCTGGCGCTGGACGTGGATCGGCAGCAGCCGGATATGGTACTCGTTCCCACCGCCGCGCCCGTCGCGCTTGCGGCAATAGCGTTCGTCCGCGTCCCAGCGCCCGGCCTTGGCGAGGTCAAGCAGACCTCGGCGGCTGGCAGGCAGCCCCGGACCTTCAGGGCCAGCAGTTCGCTGATCGAATACCATTCCTGCATCACTCGCCGCCCTTCTCCTTGCGGACGGCGTCGATCAGGGTCAGGAAATCGTCCTGCCAGTGCTTGCGACCATGCGCCCAAAGGGCATGGATCTTGCGCATCCAGATCTCTTTGTCGGACTGGCTGGGCTTGGCCTTCGGGCGCCGGCCCTCGGCATGCTGGTCGGCATCCGAGACCTTGCCATGGCCTTCCTCGCGCATGATCCGCGCCAGCAGCGGGCGGCGGGCTTCGGGGTATTTCACCACTTCAGCAGCTGCGCCTGGTTGTTCGCCAGATCGGTTCCCGTGATCTCAGCCTGAAGCTCCGGCGTCACCCCCTTAGCGATCTGGATCGTGCGACTGATCGTGTCCTCGCTGCAATCCAGGGCCTCCGCCATTTCCAGCGTGAAGCGGTTCGAAATCAAATACGCATTGTTGCGGATTTGATCGCTCTTCCTGTCGCCGCCACGCTTCGCGACCGGGTTCCTGACCTCATAGATCGCCTTCTCGGTCGCCAGATGCAGCGCCCGGTCAAGGACGGTCAGGTCTTCGCGGACAAGGTTTTCCTGAACCTCAACCTGCCGCGCCTGTTCATCCGTAAGCTGCCGCACGAAGGCCGGAATGGTTTCGCGCTTCAGCTCCTCGAAAGCAGCCAGACGATGCCCGCCGCAGACCAGCAGGAAGCGCTTGCCGTCCTTGGACGGACGCACGGTGATCGGGTTCAGCAGCCCGACCTCTTCGATATTGTCGGCCAGCCGCATCACTCGCGCGGGGTTCCGAAAGCGGGCACGGACCTCGTCCGCCTCGATCATGTCCAGGCGGATTTCCTGGAAGGTGGCATTTGGGGAGATCAATTCGGTTCCCTCGAACTTCCGGTAGAGAAAATTGCGCCGGCCATTGATTGGCCGTGCGATGCTTCAGTCCAGCGGCCCCCAGCCGCCGAAGCCCAGGACGATGAACAGCCCGGCGGCCAGCGTGCCCCAGACCGCCGCCGCGCCCAGGGCGTCGGCCCAGCCGGTGCTTTCAAAGCGCATCCACGCCTGCGAGAAACGGCGCGCCAGGGCGATCACGACAGCACCCCGGCAATCACCATGGCGATAAGCGAGACGCCGGCGATGGCGAACGGGCCGACCCACCAGCCCGACGCAAGCCGAACGTGCTCGCGCGGGTCGGTGCAGATGCAGATCACGTTGAACAGCGCCCAGGCGCAGGCCGCTGCGAGCGATCCAGCAGCCAGGAAGAAAAGAGGGGGCATCATTCCGGGGCTCCGTATTGGGCGACGATCAGATCGTCGATTTCGCCGGTCAGAATGTTGCGGGCGGTGGTCAGGGCGCGCAGGTCGCCGATCTTGACCAGTTGCTCGGTCAGCAGCTCGGCGCGCTCGGCCGGCGGCAGTTCCGCCAGCAGGGCCGCGCCAGCTCGGCGGCATCATGGGCGGGGCGCGGCATCGCGGCTTTCCCAACATGGTGTTCGGAGGCCGATATGCAGAGGCCGAAGATTGCCTGACCGTCAATCTCCTTGACGGCGTATGCCTCATCAGCATCGATCCCCTTGAGCTTGACGTTGCGATTGCAGATCAGTCGCGCGACACGCCATGCCGCCCGAAAGCTCTCGCGGTCACAAAACCAGATCCGGCTCATGTGCTCGTCAATCACGTCGAAGCCGAATTCGCCGGCCGATGCACGCTCCTCGATCTCCTCGTCGGTCGCGGTACAGGCTTCGACCATGCCAATCCGAAAGTCGCGAGCCTCCTCCGGTCGGGGCCTATGCCGCAAGACGTTGGTCGAACCGAACTCGCGCTTAACGAAGGGGCTGACATTGCAGAGATACAGCTCGACATTAGGGAAGATCGACATCACGCGGCCCCCCGGAAGGTGGCAGCGTGGTCGCGCAGCCGGGCGCCATAGCCCGCCCGCGCCACTTCGGGCCCCGCGGCCTCGATCAGGCGGGCCAGCAATTCCTTGCCGCGCGCGCCCTTCATGATCCCGTACGTCGCGTTGCGCGCATTCGTGGGGGTGACTTTGTTTTCCGTGCACCAGCGCTCGCAACTGCCACCCGAGGCGCGGAACGCACCAAAGATGGCGTCGTGAAGCATGGCCCCCGGCTGGAAAGGGGCTGTCTTTTCTGACATGTTGCCTCCAATGAAAGATGCTGCCTTTTTCTCTTAGATCAATCATGGTGCAAGATCTTGAACCGGTCACCAGCAAGGTGCAAAATTCTGAACGTGGCGCGCGTTTGTTAGAGGAACGCAACCGTTTGGGGTTGACCCAACCGCAGCTGGCAGAGGTCGGCGGCGTGTCGAAGGGTTCGCAAATACTCTATGAAAAGGGCAGCGCGCCCACGGCCGACTATTTGTCAGCTATTGCAGGATTCGGCGCCGACGTAGCTTACATCCTCACGGGCGAACGATCGGCCCCGCCCGTCGATCGCAGCATGCTCGGCGTCCCGATGGCGGACTTCGTCCAGGTGCGGGCGTGGCCGAAAGGCCGGCACGATGCCCTCGAGGAGATCGGCGAGTTCGCCTTTCACAGTTCCTGGCTGCGCCGCTACACGACGTCGCCGGGCGAGTGCTACCTGTTCCGCACCTACGGCAATGAGATGGAGCCGACCATCCGCGCCGGGGCTATCGTCCTGATCGACCAGCAGCGCCGGGATCCGCGACCGGATGGCGTCTTCGCATTGCGCAGAGAGGACGGTGGCCTGAACCTGCGACGCCTGGAACCGGTCGATGGCAAGATCGTGGTGCGGGCAGACAATCCGGCCTATTCTCTGACCCTGCTGTCCGACCGCAAGCGCATCCTCGGCGAGGTGATCTGGCAGAGCATGGCCATGGTCGACCCTGTAGAGGGGCACAGCACATGGCGCTGAAGATCCGCATGGCAGCACCGAAATTCACTTCATTGTTCGGGGGCGCCTCGGCGCGGCGCTGACATCGCGGATCGCCCTTGTTTTGCTGGGTTTGCGCCCCTTCGATGGGCCTTTCGCCAAACAATGAAGTCACTTCATTGTTCGCGGCCCTCGGATCGGCCCTGCGGCAGCCCGATTTGAAAAGGACCCCCGTGGCGGAGGCCCAGCATTTGCAGGGTTTGGAGAGCTTCTCGAAAGCCTCGAAAGCGTCTTTCGAAGCCGCCCTTCAAATCGGCCAGGCCAGCGCGTCGCGACAACTTTTCGCACGACCCTTCAATCCTGTTGTCCCCGGCGCCCTTCCGGGCCAAGACCGACGAACCCACGCAACCCCTCGTGTTTGTGGTCTTTTTCGCCTGTCCCCGCCCTCAACCGGATATTCCCGCATTATTCAAAACTGATGTCCCGTAACACCCGCTCTCCCGCTCTCCCGCGAGGATGCGGGAAGCGCGTGCTGTGCGGAATGGCGAACAGGCAGCAGAGCTCCGCCAGCGCCCGCCAAGCCCGGGCGAGGTGCGAACCGAAGAGACATCCGCCATCGTCCCAGGCCGTTCGCGCCGCGTCGCAATCCCGACCCGGCCGGCTCAGGCGCGGTCGAGGTTCAGCCCGATCAGCTCGGCCAGTTGCTGCGGATGGGTGATCGGCAGCATGTGCCCGGCGCCCGGCACCCGGGCGCGGCCCACGTCCGGCAGCCGCGCCGCCAGCGCATCGGCGATGGCCGGGATCACCGGGGGCGAATCCGCGCCCATGACGATCAGCACCGGGGCGTCGATGGCCTCGAGCCCGCCTTCGCGCAGGATATTGGCGCTGTCGCTGCGCAGGGCTTCGTTGCTGGCCTGCACCAGCCGGATCTGCCGGACCAGCCGCGCCTTGGCGGTCGGGGTCTGGGCCTGCCAGTCGATACCGCCCCAGACCGAGAGGAAGGCGCGCGTCGCCTCGATCTCGTCGCCCTGGGCCAGCTGCGCGTCGATGCGGTCCAGCAGCGCGTCATGCGCCGCGTCGGGGGCGGCCGCGAACAGCACCGGCTCAACCAGCGTCAGGCTGCGCACCGCCTCGGGCGCGGCGACGGCGATGCGCAGGGCCACGGTCGCGCCCATGCTGTGGCCGATCAGGTCCAGCGGCCGCGTCACCAGCCCGGCCACCGCCCGGGTGACGGCGGTGTGGTAATCCGGCGGCCCGCCGTCCCAACCGGGGCTGAGGCCGTGGCCGGGCAGGTCGGGCGCGGTGACCTGGATGCGGTCGCGCAGCGCATGCGCGATCGGCCGCCAATAGGAGGCGTTGCCCATCATGCAATGCAGCGCCAGCGCCGGCCGCTCGGCTTGGCCCGGCCATTCCCGCAGATGCAGCCCGCTCACGGAAGGGCTCACAGGCTGGCCAGGTGCCGGTCCAGGAAGTCCAGCCGGTCCTGGCCCCAGAACCGCTGGCCGCTCTCGCGCACGACATAGAAGGGCACACCGAAGGCGCCGGCCTCGGCCGCCTGTTCCAGGTTGCGGCCATAGGTCTCGGCGCCCAGGAACAGCCCCTTGTCGGCCAGGTCCGGGTCGAAGCCCGAGGCCGAGAGCTTGGCGCGGATCACCGCGTCCTCGGCGATGTTCTCCCCATCCGCCCAGACCGCGCGCAGGAAACGCTGCACCAGCCCGCCCAGGTCGCCGCCGCCGGCCTCCTGCGCCGCGATGATCGCATAGGAGGAGGGCGCGGTATTGACCGGGAAGAAGGCCGGCTTGGGCGTCAGCGGCAGGTCCAGCCATTCGGCCCAGCGGGCCAGTTCCTGGTCGCGGTACTGCAGCCGGTTCGGATGGCGGTCGGCCGGGCGCACGCCGCCGGTGCGGTCGAAAAGCTGCCAGGCATCCAGCGGCTTGTAGGTGACCGAGGCGCCATGCCGGGCCGCGAGCTGCTCCAGCCGGTCGCCGGCCAGATAGCACCAAGGGCTCTGCGTGCTCAGGTAATAGTCGATATGCGCCATGGCGGGGCCTCCGGGGTTTGCGGGCAAGCTAGCCCGGTGCTAAGCGGGGTGCAATCACACGAATCCACCCTTACGGAGCCAGCCATGCCGGCCATGACCGAACCGAAGCTGATCGCGGGGAATGCGAACCGACCGCTGGCCAATGCCATCGCGCGGCGCATGTCGATGCATCGCGGGATGAATGTCGCCCCCATCGAAGCCCGCGTCGAGCGGTTCAACGACCAGGAGATCTTCGTCGAGGTCTATGAGAACGTCCGCGGCGAGGACATGTTCATCATCCAGCCGACCTCGAACCCGGCGAACGACAACCTGATGGAACTGCTGATCATGACCGACGCGCTGAAGCGTTCGTCGGCCGACAGGATCACCGCCGTCATCCCCTATTTCGGCTATGCCCGCCAGGACCGCCGCGCCAAGGCGCGCACGCCGATCAGCGCCAAGCTGGTCGCGAACCTGCTGACCGAGGCCGGCGTGGACCGCGTGCTGACGCTGGACCTGCATGCGGCGCAGATCCAGGGCTTCTTCGACATTCCGGTGGACAACCTCTATGCCGCGCCGGTCTTTGCGCTGGACGTGAAGCATCACTTCCGCGACCGGCTGTCGGACCTGATGGTGATCTCGCCCGACGTGGGCGGCGTGGCGCGGGCGCGCGAACTGGCGCAGCGCATCGGCGCGCCGCTGGCCATCGTGGACAAGCGCCGCGAGAAAGCCGGCGAAGTGGCCGAGATGACCGTGATCGGCGAGGTGACCGGCAAGACCTGCATCATCGTCGACGACATCTGCGACACCGCCGGCACGCTCTGCAAGGCGGCCGAGGTGCTGATGCAGCACGGCGCCGTCGAGGTCCACGCCTATATCACCCATGGCGTCTTGAGCGGCCCGGCGGTCGAGCGGGTGCAGAAATCGGTGATGAAATCGCTGGTCATCACCGATTCGATCGAGCCGACCGACAAGGTGAAATCCGCCTCGAACATCCGCATCGTGCCGACGGCGCCGATGTTCGCCCAGGCGATCCTGAACATCTGGAACGGCACCTCGGTCAGCTCGCTCTTCGAGATCGAGACCCTGGGGCCGATCTACGAAGGCCTCTATACCGGCGCCTGAGCAGGCCGTCGGTGCGATTACGGGCCCCGGCCGCAAGGTCCGGGGCCTTTTTCATGGGCTCACAGGAAGCGCGGGAACTCGATCTTGGGGCAGCGGTCCTCGATCACCGTCAGCCCGCGGGCGCGGGCCCGATTCGCCGCCTGCGGATGACTGATTCCCAGCTGCATCCAGACCGTGCGCAGGCGCGGCAGATGCGCCATGGCCTGCTCCACGACCCCCGGCACCGCCTCGGCCCGGCGGAAGATGTCGACCATGTCCACGCCCGCCTCGGGCGGAATCGAGGCCAGGTCGGGATAGACATGTTCGTCCAGCATCATGCTGCCGGCATGGCCGGGATTGACCGGAATCACGCGAAAACCCTGCGATTTCAAATAGCGCGCTACGCCCCAAGACGGTCTTGCCTCATTCGGAGACAGGCCGATGATGGCGATGCAGCGGGTCGAGCGGGCAATACGCGCGATGTCGTCATCGGCCGGCGATGAGCCGATGTCGCGAAGAATAGCCAGGTTCATCTGATCCTCCCCCAGATCTCAACTTAGAGTGGCACGTAAAAAGCGCCCGGTCCAGTGTTCTGGCCGGGCGCAAGTCGCGGAACGAGGGACAGTGATCTGAACAAGACCGTTCCGTGGTCAAGTTCCCTAAATAAATGGGAACCGTGGCCAAAAAGTTCCACCATGTTCACGAAAAAGTGAGGATCTCAGGGATTCATTCGGGCCCAGAAGGCCTTGGCGCGCATCAGCACCCGCTGCGGATCGGCCAGAAGCCGCTCGCGCGCGCGTTCCGAGCGCAGGAAATAGGTGCGCTGGCCGATCACCACGAAATAGCGCGGATTGCCGGGCTCGGAACGGCCCTCGGACAGGGCGACGACGCATAGCCCGCCCAGCCCCGGCGCATAGGCACCCGGATTCGCCTCGAAAAGATTGCGGTTCTGCTCGCTGGCGAAATGCCAGGCCTTGCCGCGCCACAGCGTCACCAGGTCGCTGCGCCCCGGCACCGCCGCATTGTCGGTGCCATAGGACACCGGGTCCATGCCGTCCAATGCCCAATTCTGCGCCAATGCCGGCGAAATGGGCGGAAGAAGCAGGAGGCTGGTCAGCAGGGCGCGAATCATCATGGGCACGGGCGATGGGAAGATGCCTAGGATCTGGCAAATCGCCCGGCGATTCTCAACCGAGGCGGCGATTTTCTAGCGCCAATGTGATCCCGATGCCCCGCGCCGTGCTCAGCCGCGTGAGACCGCGTAAAGCGCCACCGCCGCCGCGTTCGAGACATTGAGCGAGCCGAAATCCGCCGCGAAGGGGATGCGGGCGATGCGGTCGCAGGTCTCGCGCGTACGGTCGCGCAAACCGGGGCCCTCGGCGCCCAGGACCAGACACAGCGGCCGGCCCGAGACCTGCGCCAGGGCGTCGGGCAGGACCTCCTCGCCGGTGCCGTCGAGGCCGATCACCACATAGCCCATGCCCTGCAATTCGATCAGCGCATCGGCCAGGTTGGTGACGCGCAGATAGGGCTGGCGCTCCAGTGCGCCCGAGGCGGTCTTGGCCAGCGCCCCGGTCTCGGGGGCGCTGTGGCGGGCGGGGGCGATGACGGCGCGGGCGCCGAAGACCTCGGCCGAGCGCAGAATGGCGCCGACGTTATGCGGGTCGGTGACGCGGTCCAGCGCCACCAGCAGCGGCTTGCCAGGCCCCGACAGCGCCAGGTCGGCCAGGCCTCCCCATTTCAGCGGCTTCACCTCCAGCGCCGCGCCCTGGTGCACGCTTTCGGGCGGCAGCGGCACATGGCGGTCGAAGGTGCGGGCGTCGGTGATCTCGGGTTCGATGCCGGGGGGCAGGGCGCCCAGCCGGTCCAGCGCGTTCTGGGTCACCACCAGCCGCAGCCTTTCCCGCGCCGGATTGGCCAGCGCATCGCGCACCGCATGCAGGCCGAACAGCCAGACGGTTTCCGCCGCCGCGGCGCGGCGCGCGCGTTCCTTGTCGATGACCCAGGTGGGTTTCTTGGTTTTCTGCGGTTTCTCGGCCATGGCGCACCTATCCTTGGGCTTCTGGTAGCGCAGAAATCGCCGGGGATTGCAAGTTTCGCGGCGGGGTGTGGGCGGCGCGGATTTTTCCGGCGCTGACCGCTTGACGCCCGTGGCGCGGGCGGCTAATCACCGCTCCACACGCCGGAAGCGTTCGGCGGGCGACGTGCTGCAAGGTGCGGCAGCGGACTGTAACTCCGCCGGGGAGACCCATGCCTGGTTCGATTCCAGGGTCGCCCACCACTTCTTCTGAAAACTGAACGAAATCAACGAAGTGGTGTCCCGCATTCGTGCAATGCGGTAACATGCAAATCAATAGGTTATGACGCAGGTGTCCCGCAGTTTTGCGGCTTGACCTCTTGCCGCCGTCCGCACCCTGGAGGGCATTGCCGAACCCGATGATGAGACGGGGTACACAGAGGACGGGGTCTGCCGTGAACCCGGAACGGGGTCCGCTGCGGACCCGGTACCCCGTCCACAGCGGACCCCAAACCATCCTGAAACCATCCATAAACCACCTTCGCGCGCGCGTGCACGCGAGGCGGCGGCGGAATCTCTGGAGATATTGAAGGCCTATCCCGCCGACCGATGCCGCAATGAAGCGGCCTGCCTGCACCACGTCGAGGCTGCCATGCAGGAGGTCGGGCAAGTGCTATGCGCTGGAGACCGCAGGCTATACGCGCTCAAAGGTCTGCTTCTCGGATAACTGGTTCAGGGTGGGCCGCTGGCGCGATTACATCGGGGACGAGCCGGAACCGCCTCAGAAACCGACCCCGGCGCATGCGGCAAAAACTGCCGACTGGATCAAATCCCGTCACCCCCTGTGCCGGATTCTGAGCGTTGGACAGGTCCGCATGGCGCTGGACCTGGAGCTGGTTTCCCGCAGCGAAGTGCGCGCCGCAGGCTTCAGCGAAGGATTGCGTTATGTCTGAGCGTGGCTCTGTTGCACAAATCGGCTTAAGGCCGAGGTTCCCCTTTCCCCGGACGGACTTATCCCACAGCTTCCGTGACGGGTATTCCGAGCGCGGTGTAGCCGTTCAGGACGGCGATGCGGACCTGGAGTTCGGCGACCTGTCGGTCGAAGTCCCGTGCCATGAGCCGCTGGCCCAGCAACTTGATACAATGCATCTTTGTCTCGACGCGGCTTCGGCGGTGGTATCCACACCATCGTCGCCAGAGCGCGCGGCCCAGGTATTTCGCCGCGCGCAGGGCCTCATTTCGGGCCACGGCTCCGGCGGTGATCGTCTTCCAGGGCTTCGCGTTCTTGCGGGGCGGGATGACGGCATGGGCACCGCGATCTGCAATCGCATCGTGGCATTTGCGCGTGTCGTAGGCGCCATCAGCCGTAACGCTACCGATTTCCTGGTCCTGCGGGATTTGGTCGAGAAGGTGGGGTAGGATGGGCGCATCACCGATGTGGCTCCCGGTGACTTCGACGGCCCGGATCTCCAACGTTTCTTCATCGATCCCAAGGTGGAGCTTGCGCCAGACGCGCCGTTTCGGGCCGCCATGCTTGCGTGCGTGCCACTCGCCTTCACCTTCGACCTTGATCCCGGTGCTGTCGACCAGCAGGTGCAACGGCCCCTTGGAGCCGCGGTAGGGGATGTTCACGGCCAAGGTCTTCTGGCGGCGAGATAGCGTGCTGAAGTCGGGCACCGTCCAGTTCAGGCCGACCAGCCGTAGCAGGCTCTCGACGAACCCGGTCGTCTGCCGGAGCGCCATGCCGAACAGCACTTTCATCGAGAGGCACGTCTGGATAGCGGCATCGCTGTAGGTCTGCTGGCGGCCACGCCTGCCTGTCGGCGCGGCATCCCAGCTCATCTCGGGGTCAAACCAGATCGTCAGCGAGCCCCGGCGCTTGAGTGCTTCATTGTAGGCTGGCCAGTTCCTGGTCTTGTAGGTCGGGGGTATGGGTCTGCTCATGCATCCCAGCTACCACCCTGGATTCGCGAGATGAATCCCTCACGCGATTTGTGCAACAGAGCCACTCTTATGCCTCGTTAACAACATGCTGATTTTTATGGTGACCCCGGCAGGACTTGAACCTGCAACCTGCCCCTTAGGAGGGGGCTGCTCTATCCAGTTGAGCCACGGGGCCGCCGCCGCCTCTTTTGCCCGCAGATCTCGGAAATGGCAAGGTTGCCGTCATGCGCCGGACGCGATAACGGTAACATGATTGCGTTCCGGTAGTTGTCATGAATACGAAAAGACCCCGCCGCCCCCTGACCCTGCGCGACGTTTCGGAAGCCTCGGGCGTGTCCGAGATGACCGTCAGCCGCGTGCTGCGCAACCGCGGCGACGTCTCGGCCGCGACGCGCGAGAAGGTGCTGACCGCCGCCCGCACCCTGGGCTATGTCCCGAACAAGATCGCCGGCGGGCTGGCCAGCCAGCGGGTGAACCTGGTCGCGGTCATCATCCCCTCGCTGTCGAACATGGTGTTCCCCGACGTCCTGGGCGGGATCTCGGCCGAGCTCGACGATACCGGGCTGCAGCCGGTGGTGGGGGTGACGAACTACAGCCCCTCGCGCGAGGATACGGTGCTTTACGACATGCTGAGTTGGCGGCCCTCAGGGGTGATCCTGGCCGGGCTCGAGCATAGCAAGGCGGCGCGGGCGATGCTGGACAATGCCGGCCTGCCGGTGGTTGAGATCATGGACGTGGACGGCGATCCTATCGACACCGCGGTCGGCATCAGCCATCGCCGCGCCGGGGCCGAGATGGCCGAGGAGATCCTCGCCGCCGGCTATCGCCGCATCGGCTTCATCGGCACGCATATGCCCGAGGATCACCGCGCCCGCAAACGCCTGGCCGGCTTCGAGGCCCGGCTGGCCGAGGAGGGCCTGCAGCTGGCGGCGCGGGAATATTACCAGGGCGGCTCGTCACTGCACAAGGGCCGCGAGCTGACCGAGCGCATCCTGGCGCGGGAACCCGACCTGGATTTCCTGTATTTCTCCAATGACATGATCGGGGCCGGCGGGCTTCTGTGGTGCATGGAGAAGGGCTATGACATCCCGGGAAAGCTGGGGCTCGCGGGTTTCAACGGTGTCGAGCTGCTGGACGGTCTGCCGATGCGGCTCACCACAACCGACGCCCGGCGCATCGACATCGGCCGGCGCGCGGCGCGCATCGTCGCGGGCAAGGAGCCGGCGCCCGAGAGCGGCATCGTCGCCCTGGCGCCGACGATCATGCCGGGCGAGACCATCCGCAAACGCTGAGGCTGCTGCTCGCGCGCGGCGTTGCCGGAGTATTTGAAAAACGGTGAAACCGGCGCCGGTTTGGGCGCCCGCGCGATGTGCTGCGCCTTCACCGTTTCCCAAATACTCATGCGACAGCGACGGTTGCGCTGCCGCATGGGTATTTGAGGAGCAAAGAAGCCCAGGGCGCGAAACGTCCCTGCCTCGCCTCAGTCGAAGCTGGGGAAGAACAGCTCGCCCGGGGACAGGGTAAAGATCTCGGCCCCGCTGGCGGTGACGCCGATGGAATGCTCGAACTGGGCCGAGAGCGACTTGTCGCGGGTGACCGCTGTCCAGTCGTCGGCCAGGATCTTGGTCTCGGGGCGGCCCAGGTTCACCATCGGCTCGATGGTGAAGAACATGCCCTCTTCCAGCACCGGGCCCTTGCCGGGGCGGCCGAAGTGCAAAACGTTCGGCGGCGCGTGGAAGGTGCGGCCAAGGCCGTGGCCGCAGAAGTCGCGCACCACCGACATGCGGTTCGCCTCGACATAGCTCTGGATCGCCCAGCCGATGTCGCCGAAGGTGGCGCCGGGGCGGACCGCCTCGATGCCCTTCATCAGGCTGTCATGGGTGACCTGGATCAGGCGCTTGGCCTTTACGCTGGGTTTGCCCGCGACATACATGCGCGAGCTGTCGCCATACCAGCCGTCCAGGATCACCGTCACGTCGATGTTGAGGATGTCGCCGTCGGCCAGGATCTTGTCGCCGGGGATGCCATGGCAGACGACATGGTTCACGCTGATGCAGCTGGCGTGCTGGTAGCCGCGATAGCCGATGGTGGCGCTGATCGTGCCAAGCTCGGTCACGCGGTTGCGGATGAAATCGTCCAGCGCCCCGGTGGTGGTGCCGGGTTGGACCAGCGGGCCGACCTCGTCGAGGATCTGCGCCGCGATCCGGCCCGCCGCGCGCATGCCGGCAAAGTCCTGCGGGTCGTGGATGCGGATCCCCTCGCGGGTCTGGCGTGCGTCGTTCATGGCGTCCTCGTGTTCCTGTCCCCCACAGATAGTCCCATGGCGCCACTTGTTCCAGCCCCGTGCGCGGACCTATACATTGGCCGACAGCCGAAAACGCGAGGAGCGCCGATGCAATCCGACAATCCCACCGCCGCCATCCTGGTCATCGGGGACGAGATCCTGTCCGGCCGCACGCGCGAGGGCAATGCCCATTACCTGTCGCAGGTCTTGAACAGCATCGGCCTCGACTTGCGCGAGGTGCGCATCGTCGGCGACGACCACGACCAGATCGTGGCCTCGATCCGGGCGCTGGACAAGGCGTTGGGCGGGGCCTGGGACATGCTCTTCACCAGTGGCGGCATCGGCCCGACGCATGACGACATCACCGCAGACGCGGTGGCCGACGCTTTTGGCGTCGGCATCGAGATCAACGAGGAAGCGCGCCGCGTCATGGTCGAGCGCTGGGAGGCGCGCGGCGTCGAGGTCACCGGCAACCGGCTGCGCATGGCCCGCATCCCGCTGGGCGCAGCGCTGATCCCCAACGCCCATTCCGCCGCGCCCGGCTTCCACATCGGCAATACCTATGTCATGGCCGGCGTGCCCGACGTGTTCCGCGCCATGGTCGAGGCCATCGTGGACGGGCTGCCGACCGGCCGGCCCTCGGTCAGCGAGGCGCTGGAGGTGCTGCGGCCGGAATCCGACGTGGCCGACGGGCTGCGCGAGGTGGCCGAGTCCTTTCCGGACCTGTCGCTGGGCTCCTATCCGTTCCAGCGCGGCCAGCGTTACGGCACCAGCCTGGTGATCCGCGGGCTGGACGGCAAGCGCGTCACCGATGCCATGACCGCGCTGCGCGAAAGGCTCGCGCTGTGATCGCCGACGCCGAGATCGCCCGCGTCTTCGAGACGAGTTGGCCCGCCGCCGAATATGCCGAGGCCGGCGGCTTTCGCGTCGGGCGCGGCCAGGGCGGCGGCGGCCGGGTCAGCTCGGCCCGGGCGCTGGGACCGGTTTGGGACGCGCCCGCCATCGCCGAAATCGCCGATATCCAGCGCGGCTGGGGCGAGCGGCCGCTGTTTCGCGTCGCCGACGGCGACGCGGCGCTGGAGCAGGCCTTAGCGGCCGAGGGCTTTCGCCACGGCAGCCCCACCGCGGTCATGGCCGCCGATTGCGCCATGCTGGCCCGGGCGGCGCGGCCGCGGCTGAGTTCCTTCGACATCTGGCCGCCGCTGGCGATCCAGGCCGACATCTGGGCCGCCGGTGCCATCCCGGAAAGCCGGCAGGCGGCGATGCGGCGCGTCACCCTGCCTCATACCGCGCTGCTGGGCCGGGTGCAGGACCGCGCCGCCGGCGCCGCCTTCGTGGCAGTGGACGGGCCGGTCGGCATGATCCATGCCATCGAGGTGGTGCCGGCGCTGCGCCGCCAGGGCGTCGCGGGCTGGCTGATCGGGCGGGCGGCGGAATGGGCGCAGGCGCAGGGCGCGACCCGGCTGGCCCTGGCGGTCAGCCGTGCGAACACCGCCGCCTGCGCGCTTTACGACCGGCTGGGTTTCGCCGAACTCGGCGGCTACGGCTATTGGAGCCGGGACTGAACCCTCAGCCCGCCACCGCGGCGGCGAGCCGGCGCAGCTCCTTCTTGACCAGTTCCAGCTCGGCCCGCATCAGGGTCAGCTCGGCGCGCAGGTCGTCGTCCAGCAATTCGCCGGCGATCAGCGTCAGGCTGCCCAGGCGTTGCGCGCCAGGCTGCGGGGCCTCGCCCTCGGCGCCCTGATCCTCGACCAGCAGGAAGCTCTGCACCCCGTCCGACAGCCGCTCGGGCGGGATAGCGGCGGCGATGCGCCAGCCCCCGCCCGGCTCCTCGGTGGCATGGGCCTCGGCCAGGCGGCTGCCCATATGCACCAGCACCAGCCGTCCGGGAGCCGCGTCGCGGCGCAGCACGCCCTGCCAGATGCCGCTGCGCAGGCCCAGGGATTCGAAGTCGCTCATCTTGCTTCCTTGCATCACAGCTCTGCCCGCAGGTGGCGCGACAGGAACAGCTCGCGGATCTGGACCGCGTTCATGCGCGGCTGCTCGAAGATCAGGTCGAGCCAGATCTTTTCCAGCCGCTTCTCGTTCATCTGGGTATAGGCCAGGTCGAATTCGGTCACCTGCTGGCTGGGCTGACCGGGCTGGAAGCCCTGCAGCGCCAGGGTCATCTCGTCGATGTTCGGGCCATGGCCGATGTTGAGCCGGGCATAGACGTTGATCGCGCGCTCGGCCAGGATGCCGGTTTCCAGCCGCAGCACATGGCTGCGAGTCAGGCCGGAGAGCGCGCTGGTCGGCAGGTCGATCGACAGCGACAGGAAGCTGCCGGAAAAGCCGAAGACCTCGAGCCTTATGCCGAAGGGCGACAGGTCGGTCGCGGCGGCATTGCCGACCTGCTCCAGGATCAGCGCCCGCTCGGCGCAATCGTGCCACAGCGCCGCGCCCTCACCCAGCATGCCGCCCGGCTCGGGGCCGGCGACGCCGCGGGGCGAGATCTGCCCGGCCATGAAGGCGGGACGCCAGCGCCAGTCGGTGCCGCCCGGCAGGTGCAGCGCATCCAGCGCCGCGCGCGAGCGCGCCGCACGCCGGTCGGCGCGGATCAGGAAACGGTCGAGGCTGGCGCGCAGGCCAAGCGCCTCGTCGCGCAGGTTGCGCAGCCGGCTCGGGCCCAGGCCCTCGGCCTGGTCGGCCAGCGCCGTCCATTGCCGCAGGGCACCCTCGCGGGTTTTCCGTTCGATCCACTTGCGAGGACGCATCGCCATGCCGTGTCCCTGTTGCCCGCCTGCGCCCCTTGGCGCCGCAGGAACTGGATAGGGCCGGACCGCGGCGGGGGCAAGGTCGGCTGCGGACGAAACACGCAGCGGTTGCGGATCAGCCCGCCACCGCGTCCAGCCGCGCCGCCATGACCAGGTCGTTCATGGTCACGCCGCCCGCCGAATGGGTCGAGAAGCTGACGCGGGCAAAGCCCCAGCCGAAGGCGATGTCGGGGTGGTGATTGGCCGCCTCGGCCTGCCAGGCGGCCAGGTTGGCAAGCTGCGCCGCCGCCTTGAACGACTTGAAGCGCCATTCACGGCGAATCGAGCGCCCGTCCTCGGCCAGCACCCAGCCGGGCAGGCCGGCCAGCGCCGCGCGCAGCTCTGGCTCAGGCAGCGCCGGGGCGCCGTCGACGATCTTTCCCTCGGCCAGTCCGGTCATGGCATCCTCCTCACAGGATCGGCGCGGCCAGCGCCAAAAGGTTGTTGCGCAGCCGCCGACGCAGCGACCAAGCGCGGATCTCGGCCAGCGTGATCGGCGTGGCGCGGGCGATATAGCTTTCCTGGCGCTCGTCCAGCACCCCGGTCACCTCGGGGCCGATCAGCAGCATGTTCATCTCATAATTCAGCTGGAAGCTGCGGCGATCCATGTTGGCGCTGCCGATCATCGCCATCTCGCCGTCGGCGGTGATGATCTTGGCATGCAGAAGCCCGCCCCGGAACAGCATCAGCTTCACCCCGGCCGACACCAGGCCGTAATAGAACCCCTCGGAGGTGGCCTGCACCACCAGCGAGTCGTTGATCGCCGGCACGATCATGGTCACGTCCACCCCGCGCCGCGCCGCCGTGCGGATCGCCGAATCAAGCGAGGCGTCGGGCACGTAATAAGGCGTGGTGATGACCAGCCGCTCGCGCGCGGCATAGATCATCGTCGCCATGCAATCCGACAGCGAGCCCTGGCGGTCGTCCGGCCCGGTCGCCACCACCTGGCCGATCACGCCCGGCGCCATCACCGGCGGCACCATGCGCAGCATGTCGCCCAGGTCCTCGCCGGTGTAGCTCATCCAGTCCTGCAGGAAGACCGCCTGCATCTGGCGCACGACCGGCCCCTCGATGCGCAGGAACACGTCGATCCAGGGCGCGAATCGCGGCTTGATGGCAAAGGCCCTGTCCGAGCAGTTGCGGCTGCCGGTAAAGCCCAGCAGGTGGTCGATGACCACGATCTTGCGGTGGTTGCGCAGGTCCATGCGCTGGAACAGCGCGCCAAGCAGCGGCAGGCCCATGGGCAGCGCCTCGACGCATTCGCAGCCGGCCGCCCGCATCGCCGCCCAGGCCTCGGACCGGCCGAAGGCGCGCGAGCCGAAGGCGTCGATCACCGCGCGCACCTTGACGCCGCGCCCGGCGGCGCGGATCGCCGCCTCGGCCACCGAACGGCCGGCGGCATCGTCAAGCCAGATATAGAACAGCATGTGCAGATGCTCGCGCGCGCCGTCGATGGCCGCGACCAGATCGGCGATGGCGCTGTCGTCCTCGGCCAGCAGCGTGGCGCGGTTGCCGGCCACGGCGCCGAAGCCGGTGGTGGCGCGATTCGCCGCGATCACCGGCGCGGCGAATTTCGGCGGCTGGCGCACCGCCTCGGGGCTGGGCTGCCACAGGCCCGACAGGCGCGAGCGCACGCTGGCCATGGTCTCGACCTCGGCGCCGCGCAGGCGGATCTCGCCGAACAGGATATAGGCGATGATGCCGACCAGGGGCACCAGCTCGATCACCAGGATCCAGCTGAGGCGCACCGTCGGCTCCAGCCGGGGGCGCAGAAGCACCCGCACCGACACCGCCAGCGCGACTGCGTAATGAAGAAACACGGCGATCTGCGTCCACATGCGGCGCATGAAACCCCGGCCCGCGCGGAATTGCAATTCCGCCCGGTTTTGCCTAAGTCAGCCCCAGACCGCAGCACCAAGGGGGCCGCCGATGAACTGGATCACCAATTATGTGCGTCCGCGCATCAATTCGCTGTTCTCGCGCCGCGAAGTGCCCGAGAACCTTTGGACCAAATGCCCGGAATGCGGCACCATGCTGTTTCACCGCGAACTGGCCGACAACCTGAACGTCTGCACCAATTGCGACCACCACCTGGCGATCAGCCCGCGCGCGCGCTTCGCCGCGCTGTTCGACGGCGGCGTCTTCGTCGAGGTCAAGGTCCCCGAGCCCATCGCCGACCCGCTGCAATTCCGCGACCAGAAGAAATACCCCGAGCGCATGAAGGCCGCGCAGAAATCCACCGGCGAGAAAGAGGCGATGCTGGTCGCCGAGGGCGAGATGGGCCGCACCCCGATCGTCGCCGCCGCGCAGGACTTCTCCTTCATGGGCGGTTCGATGGGCATGTATGTCGGCAATGCCATCATCGCCGCCGCCGAACGCGCGGTGAAGCTGAAGCGGCCGCTGGTGCTGTTCTCGGCCGCCGGCGGGGCGCGCATGCAGGAAGGCATCCTGTCGCTGATGCAGATGCCGCGCACCACCGTCGCGGTCGAGATGCTGAAAGAGGCCAGGCTGCCCTATGTCGTGGTGCTGACCCATCCCACGACCGGCGGCGTCACCGCCAGCTATGCCATGTTGGGCGACATCCAGATCGCCGAGCCGAACGCGCTGATCTGCTTCGCCGGCCCGCGCGTGATCGAGCAGACCATCCGCGAGAAGCTGCCCGAGGGCTTCCAGCGCGCCGAATACCTGCTGGAACACGGCATGCTGGACCGGGTGACGCATCGCAAGAAGCTGCGCGAGGAGCTGATCTCGATCCTGCGCATGCTGGGCGGCCTGCCGGCGCCGGTGGTGGGCGACCTGCCCGCCCCGGGCCATATCGCGACCGCGCATGCCGAAAGGCCCGCCCCCGCCGCGACACCGGCCTGAGCGCGGCGCCATGACCGGTTCGGACGCCATTCTCGCGCGGCTGATGCAGCTGCACCCCAAGGTCATCGACCTGTCGCTGGACCGGATGCACCGCATCCTGGAAGCGCTGGGCAACCCGGAACGCCGCATCCCGCCGGCGATCCACATCGCCGGCACCAATGGCAAGGGCTCGACCCAGGCCATGATCCGCGCCGGGCTGGAATCGGCAGGCCTGCGCGTCCACGCCTATACCTCGCCGCATCTGGCGCAGTTCCACGAACGCATCCGCCTGGCGGGCGAGCTGATCCCCGAGGCCGAACTGGCAGCGGTGCTCGAGGAATGCGAGGCCGCGAACGCCGGCGCGCCGATCACCTTCTTCGAGATCACCACCGCTGCGGCCTTCCTGGCCTTCTCGCGCACGCCCGCCGACTATACGCTGCTGGAAGTCGGCCTCGGCGGCCGGCTGGACGCGACCAATGTGATCGACAGCCCGGCCCTGACCGTCATCACGCCCATCAGCATCGACCACACGCAATACCTGGGCGAGATGCTGGAGCTGATCGCCGGCGAAAAGGCCGGCATCCTCAAGCGCCGCGTGCCCTGCATCGTCGCGCCGCAGGAACCCGCCGCCCGCGCCGTGATCGAGCAGAAGGCCGAGCGGCTTTTCGCGCCGCTGCGCATCGCCCGCCAGGACTGGGACAGCCGGCGCGAGGGCGATGCGCTGATCTACCAGGACGACCACGGGCTGATGGACCTGCCGCTGCCGGCGCTGCCGGGGCCGCACCAGATCCAGAACGCCGGCACCGCCATTGCCGCGCTGCGCGAACTCGGCTTCGGCCGAATCGAGGCCCGCGCCGCGGTGACCGAGACGGAATGGCCGGCCCGCATGCAGCGCCTGGCGCACGGCCCGCTGGTCGATGCGGCCGGGGCTTGCGAGCTCTGGCTCGACGGCGGCCACAACCCCGCCGGCGGCGAGGCGGTGGCGGCGACGCTTTCGGCCATGGCGAAGAAGCCCACGCATCTGGTCTGCGGCATGCTGAACACCAAGGACGTGGCCGGCTACATGCGCCCGTTGGCCGGCGTCGCGCAAAGCCTGACCGCCGTGGCGATCCCGGGCGAGCCGAACACCCTGCCGGCCGAGGAAACCGCCGCCGCCGCGCACTCCGTCGGCCTCTCGGCCTGCACCGCCGCCGATGCGCTTACCGCGGTGCGCGACCTCGCCGCCGCCCACCCCGGCGCGCGCATTCTGATCTGCGGCTCGCTCTATCTCGCGGGCCAGGTGCTGCGCGAAAACGGCTGACGGCGCGCTTTCACCGTTTTCCCGATACCCCTGCGACCGCGCCCCGCGCGCGGCGGCTGGGCTCCGCCCTGCGGGCTCCCCGTGAAGCGGGGTCTGATGGAAAGTCCTGGGCGACAGAATCGGCAGAAAATGCCCTGGTATTCCCGCGCCGCGACTTTGCCGCTGGCCCATGCCGGCCCAGTCGGTCCGCGCTCGGATACCCTCGTCGCGCAGCTCGGCCGCGCGCACGATTGCGATCTCTGCCAAGCCCTTTCGTCGCGCTTTGAAAGGCAATCGCAGGGCAACTCGCGGGCGCTTGATTTCGGCGGATACTGGCGCATATTTCCCCATGAGGGCGAGCCAGCATCACTGGGCATGGTCCCATGACGGGATTGCGTCCGTCCGCCCTCATCTTCATCGCAGCTGCAGCCAGCGTGCACCCTGCAACGCATCGGTTGCAGGCCGGATTGATTTCAGGAAGACGAACTTGCCGTTCAGCGATTTCTGCAGCGCAGCGGTCCAGCCTGCCCTCGGCGTCGTGGATTAAAGCTCATGTCGGCGGCAGCCGCCCTTCCTTCATATCCTTGAACATGGCGCCACGCTCGAGCATCCGCTGCGACAGCATGCAACGCTCGGGCCGAAATCCAGCTGTTCGATGCGGTCGGCTGGTTCGTCCGGCGTAGGGCTCGATGACGGGCACGGGATTTCTGGACTCAAGTGCGCCTTCACTATGAAGGGAAAGCACTGGACGCCCGAGGCCGGGCGGAATGGGAGATCCGCCCATCCTATGGCACGCGCACCGCCGCCATGCGCCAGGAGCTGGACGCGGTTCCGGCCGAAGCCGAGGGTGCGGCGCCGACCCGGGCGCAGATCGAAAACCGCATGGAAATCGCATCCTGTTCCTGCGCTGGACCTGCGGCGGCGATTTCCGAAACCTGCCCCAAGAGCCGCCGCGAGGCGCCGCGAAGGTATGGTGCAACCACAGATTGAAGTCGGTCCTGGCAAGCTCAACCGCTGCGCCGCAGTCATGCCAGCGAGGACTTCGCGCGGTCGGGCGACGCGACCGGCATCCTGATCGCTTCGCAAGAGCCGGCCCTGACGCGGCGGATCCAGCTGGTGGTCGAGCTGCGCAACGTGCCGTTCGATCAGCAGCGCGGCATCCTGTTCTGTGTCTTCGACCGCGTGCCGCGGCCGATGCGCGCCGCCCCGGATATATCAGGGAATGGCGCATACCTCGCCGAGAGAAGCCGGCTCCCCGTCGCGGAGGGCCGGTAGTCGCAGGGTCTTGGAACGTTCACGAAAGCCTCGCAAGGACTTCACAAAGCCGCTCTTCAGATCGGCCAAATCGGCGCGCGATGGCTTTCGCGCGACCCTTCGATCCTGTTGTCCCCGCCGCTCTTCCTGGCCGCGGCTGAGAAACCCTCGCAATCGTGGGATTTTCCGCCTGTCCCGCCCTCAACCGGATATCCCGCAGCCTTCAAATCAGATGTCCCGTAACGCCGGGGTATTTTCAGAACGAAGAAACCGTGCCAGGGGGGAAAGGCGCATCTACTTTGTTGCAGAAATACCCCGGGGGCGGGCCGAAGGGCAGGGTCATCAAAGACTCCGATCCACGGTGTCGATCGGATGGGGATATCCTGGACGCCACCAAATTTATACCGAACGCGGCGGTCTTCGGTGGCAGCGGCACGCGAAACTACATTCTGGACGTGTCTAGCGTGGTGGTCGGACACACAACGCCCTCCCGCAGATTTGCGCCGCCACCGGCCACATGTTGCAATCGGCCACGCGCATTCTGGAGAAATTCCGGCCATGACCCCGGCGCTATCCAAGGCGGCGATCTGGCATTGAGAACAGCCTTGCAAACCGGCTGCAAACCACCGTATCCCCCAGCCAGGAGGCGCTCTAATTGCTTAGCATCTTCAATGGGATAAATGGCGGACCCGGAGCGATTCGAACGCCCGACCCCCAGATTCGTAGTCTGGTGCTCTATCCAGCTGAGCTACGGGTCCGCTGTGAGGCGGTTATCTAGAGATAGCTCCGGGGGGGTGCAAGGCCAAAATCGCCTTTTCGGAAATCTTTTTCCGCACCCCCGCGAATGCCCGTGGTTTCAGGCGATTTCGGCCCGCGACACCGGGATCGCCAGCTCGCGCGGCAGGTGCAGGATGAACTGGGTGCCGTCCTCGTCGCTGCGCAGAAGCTCCAACCGGCCGCCGTGGTTGCGCACCAGGTCGGCGGCGATGGCCAGCCCCAGCCCGGTGCCGCCCTTGCGCGAGCCGCCCGAGAAGGGCTGGAACAGGAAGTCGCGCGCCTTCTTCGGCAGGCCGGGGCCGGTGTCGCCGATGCGGATCCACCATTCCTGCTCGTCCTCGCCGGCGCCGATCTCGATGGTGCCGGGCTGGCGCGTGGCCTCGATGGCCTGGCGGGCATTGCGCACCAGGTTCGACAGCACCCGAAACAGCTGGTCGCGGTCGGCCCTGACCGACAGGCCGGGCGGCACGTCGGTCAGGAACTCGATGGGCTCGGCCCCGTCCAGCCGGTCGGCGGCCAGCGCCTCGCCCTCGGTCACCTCGGTCACCAGCGCGGAAAGGTTGAAACGCGACAGCGACGGCGCCGGCTCCTCGGCCTTGCCGAAGGCCAGCGTGGTCTCGCACAGATTCACCGCGCGGCTGATCGAGTTGACCAGCTTGGGCGCGGCGCGGCGCACGGCGGGGTCGGCGCTGGTCTCCAGCCGGTCGGCAAAGATCTGCGCCGTGGTCAGGATATTGCGCAGGTCGTGGCTGATGCGCGCCACCGCCTGGCCCAGCTGCGCCAGCCGGTCCTTCTGCTTCAGGGCCGAGGTCACGGTGCGCTGCATGGCGGCCAGCGCCGTCTCGGCCTCGTTCAACTCGGCCAGGCGGGCGGTGGGGGTGATGATGGCGCGGGCGTCCTCGGGCGCGCCGGCATAGGCAGTCATGTGGCTGATGACGCGCCGGATCGGCACCAGCAGCAGCCTTTGCGCCGCGATGTTCAGAAGCAGCGCCGTCAGGATCGAGAAAGCGGCCGAGATCGCCAGCAGCCGCAACCCGTAGTCGATCATCTCGGTGCGCAGCCGGGCCGTGTCCATGGTGATCTCGATCAGCTGGCCGGCCTGGTTGACCGGAGCGCCGATGATGCGGATCACCTTGTTCTGCGGATCGAAAAGCTGGGCCAGCGCATCGCGCGCCGAGCTCCAGAACGGCTGCTCGCGCAGGTCGTAGGTGGCCGAGATCGGCCCCGGAATCGGCGAGGACAGCACCAGCTGGCGCACGTCGTTCCGGCGCAGCACCACGTTGAAGACGCCGGCGTTCTCCAGCAGTTCCGATTCCAGCTCCGAGGCCAGCGATTCGTCGGTCGCCAGCAGCGCAAGGCTGGCGATCTGCGCCCGCTCCAGGCGCGATTCCAGGAAATCCAGCCGGTAGTTCGCAAGCGAGGGCAGCAGGATCAGCAATTCGGCCAGCAGCACGAAAATGCCCGTCAGCAGGGCGAATCGGCCGGAAAGCGTGTTCAGGGCCATGGCAGGTTTCGCGTTTCCCCTCGTCTCGGCGCTCGCTGCTTCACATAATGGCAAAGGCCGTGCAGTTCAAACATGCGTGACATTGCCCGGGTTCCATCGGCCGGCCCCCGCGGCGAGAGCGCGCCGAAAATGCCGCTATTGTGGTTGACTTGGCGGGCGGGGGCGACTATCCAGCGGGCCTCGAATGACCGGCGCGTCCTGCGTGGGCCGGCTGCCCATACCCTGACACGCCCTGACCCGGAGTTGAAAGATGTCGAAACGCACCTACCAGCCGTCGAACCTGGTTCGCGCCCGTCGCCACGGCTTCCGCGCGCGCATGGCGACCAAAGGCGGCCGCCGCGTGCTGAACGCCCGCCGCGCCAAGGGCCGCAAGTCGCTCAGCGCGTAAGCCCTGACGCGCGCCACGGCGCGGGCTTTCCCTGATGGACAGCACCCACGAAGTCGCCGCCGCTGGCCGGACCGTCGCCGATGCGATCCCGGACAGGGCGGCTTCTGGCGTTTTCGCGCTCGAGGTGCTGCGCAAGCGGGCGGATTTCCTGCGCGCGGCCTCGGCCCGCCGCCAGGGCATGCCGGGCTTCCTGCTGCAGGCCCGCCACCGCGAGGCGGACGAGGCGGGGCAGGGCATCCGCGTCGGCTTCACCTGCTCCAAGAAGATCGGCAATGCCGTGACCCGCAACCGCGCCAAGCGCCGGCTGCGGGCGCTGGCGCGCGAGGTCCTGCCGGCCGCGGCGCGTCCCGGCTGGGACTATGTGCTGGTCGGGCGTCCGGGCGCCACCGTCAGCCGCGACTTCGCCGAGCTGCGCGCCGATCTGGCATCCGCGCTGGCGCGGGTGCACGGCAAATGACCCCGCTGGCCCGGCTGCTGGCGCTGCCGGTGCGCGGCTATCGCCTGGTCGCCAGCCCCTGGGTCGGGCATGGCTGCCGCTTCCAGCCGACCTGCTCGGCCTATGCGCTCGAGGCGCTGGAGCTGCACGGCGGCATCAAGGGCGGCTTCCTGGCCGCGCGGCGCATCTGCCGCTGCCATCCCTGGGGCGGGCACGGCTTCGACCCGGTGCCGGGGGCAAAGGCGCAACCGCGGGACTGACCCCGCGGCGGTTTCATGCTATTCAAGGCGCCAAGGCGCGACGAGGACATCATGCGGGACCAGCTCTCCGACGAGACCGAGGCCTTCGACGGCCCCGAGGACATCCACCCGCTGTTTCGCGGCGCCCCGTCCTCGACCGAGTTCCGCAAGCTGAGAAAGCGCCTGGTGCGCGAAACCCGCGCCGCCATCGAGACCTATGACATGATCCGCCCCGGCGACCGCTGGCTGGTCTGCCTCTCGGGCGGCAAGGACAGCTACACGCTGCTCGCGGTGCTGCACGAGCTGAAATGGCGCGGGCTTTTGCCGGTCGAGCTGCTGGCCTGCAACCTCGACCAGGGCCAGCCCGGCTTTCCGGCGACGGTGCTGCCCGAATTCCTGACCGACCGGCAGGTCGCGCATCGCATCGAATACCAGGACACCTATTCCATCGTGAAGGAAAAGGTGCCGGCCGGCCGGACCTATTGCGCGCTGTGTTCGCGGCTGCGGCGCGGCAATCTATATCGCATCGCGCGCGAAGAGGGCTGCCAGGCCGTGGTGCTGGGCCATCACCGCGACGACATCCTGGAAACCTTCTTCATGAACCTGTTCCACGGCGGACGGCTGGCCTCGATGCCGCCGAAGCTGCTGAACGAAGAGGGCGACCTGAACGTGCTGCGCCCGCTGGCCTTCGTGGCCGAGGCCGATTGCGACCGCTTTGCCCGGGCGATGCACTATCCGGTGATCCCCTGCGATCTTTGCGGCAGCCAGGAGGGCTTGCAGCGCATGCAGGTGAAGAAGCTGTTGGACGAATGGGAGACGCGCAGCCCGGGCCGCCGCCAGGTGATGTTCCGGGCGCTGATGAACGTGCGCCCCTCGCATCTGCCGGACCCGGCGCTGTTCGATTTCACCGCGCTCAGCCCGGATATGTCGGATTTTAATGAAAAAGACGTGCCGCGGCTGCGCGAACATTAACCGAACGAAAAACTTCGCGGCCTAGACTGGTCCCTGGAGAACAAGATTCGGGACTGGGGAATGGCTTACGGAATCGGGGCGGCGGCGGCGCGTCTGGCACGGCTGGTCAAGGGCGATGGCGGGGCACCGCATCGGACGCGGCTGGCCCTGGTGCTGCGGCTCGAGAATGTCGATACGCTGCGCGGCGGCCTTGGCCCGCAGGTCATGGAGCTGCTGCTGGACCAGCTGACCCGCCGGCTGGTGGCCGAGATGCGGCTGCTGCCGCAGCTGCGCAGCCCCGGCTCGGCCGAGGTGCTGGGCCTTTTCGCCATCGGTCGCCAGCAGGCCGTGCCCGGGCTTTTGGCCCGGTTGCAGGCGATCTGCGGCCGGGGGGTCGAGTTGCCCGACCTGCGCATCTGCCCGGTGGTGAATGCGGTCATCGTCGGCGACGAGACCGGCGCGGCCGATCCGGCGGCGCTTTACGCCCATGGCCGCGCGGCCTTGCAGGGCTGCGACCCGCTGTCGCCGGCCGGCCAGCTGCGGTTCGTCGAGATGCCGGTTCCGGGCGCCGAGCCCGCTCCGGCCGCCGCGCCGGCGCTGACGCTGGACCGCATCGGCCTGCTCTTCCAGCCGCAGATCTGCTGCGACACCGGCGCGGTGCTGGGGCTGCGCGTGCTGACGCGGCTGCGCATGGACAATGCGGAAAGCCGCGACCTCGACGAGATCGAGCCCCGGCTCGACGACGAGACGCTGAGCCATGTCGCGACCCATGTCCTGCGCCAGGCGCTGGATTGCCTGAAGGGCTGGGACCGCATGGGCGCGGCGGTGCCGCGGCTGACGCTGCCGTTTTCGGACCGGATGCTGGCCGATCCCCTGCTGGCCGACTCGATCCTGTGGGAGCTGGACCGCCACGACCTGCTGCCCGGCCGGCTGGAGATCGAGCTTTGCGAGCCGATCGGCCGCAGCGGCGGCCGGGTGCCGGTGACGGCCTGCCTGCACCGGCTGGCGGCGGCGGGCTGCGCGCTGGCGCTGGGGGATTTCGGCACCGGCAGCGCCGGCCTTGGCGACCTGCGCCGCTTCGGTGTTGGCCGCGTCCGCATCGGCCGCGAATTCGTCGCCGATTGCGACCGCCGCGCCGACCAGCAGCGCATGATCCTGGCCATCCTGGCCCTGGCCGAGCATCTGCGGCTGGCGACCCTGGCCGACGGGGTGGCGACGCAGGACGAGAACGCCTTCCTGGCCCAGATCGGCTTTGCTGCCGTGCAGGGACCGGCGGTGGCGCCGCCGATGTCGGCGGCCGATGTCGATGATTTCCTGCTGGAGCACGGCCGCTCGCTACCGCTGGCCTTCGACCTGCGCCGCAGAGGCTGAATGCCTCCTTTCGTCGGGGCGCCATGCCCCGACCAGCTCAGGTATCGGCACGCCAGTCGGAACGCTTTGCCTCTCGCGCCGCCCGAAGGCTGGCCGTTCGGGCCGATTCGAGCGTCGCCTGCGGCCACCGGCGCAAGGGCGGATCTTCCTTTATGCTCGGAACATGCCGCGGCAGCCGGGACGCGCAGATCTCGCTGCTTGAGGGGATGCAGCAGAAAGGTCCCCGCGCCTCGATGAAGGCGCTCGTTGACCAAAAGACATGCTCGCTTGCATCCCTTCTGCGCCGGCCGCTGCGGACCAGCCGTCGACAAGCGCGCTCTCCGCCGGCCACGGCTGCCAAGGCGTCTCCCGAGCCGCCGCGCTCCCTCAGTTGATCCGGCGCCGCGTTCCGATGCACGCGATCCAGGCCGAAGTTGGCCCCTGTCGCGATGCGGTCAGGTGCGGACCGCTGGATCTGCCCATGGGTTGCGTTCCGGCGCATCTTTCTTGCGCAGGCCACGCCCCGGAGCATCCGGCGGCAAAGGCTCTCGCCGGCTTGTCCACCGGGCCGCTCCACCTTTTGCGCTGCTCGATCAACGCAAGCGATCCAGGCCAAGGCCGACCCTGTCGCGTGCGCCCGGGCGCCGCCCGCGGCCTCTGCCCGAGGGCCGCGTTCCGGCGGTTTCGGGCAAATTCCCTTGACCTTTGCCGGTCGCTTCTGTTGAAGCGGCCCGAACCCTCTGGCTGGGGTCAAGACGAAGGGCTGGTCCGGAATGCAAGACAACAATCGCAACCTCATCCTGGCGATGGTGCTTTCGGCCCTCGTCATGCTCGTCTGGTCGATCTTTTTCGCCCCCGAGCCCGCGCCCCCGGCGCAGGAGCCGGCGCAAAGCTCGGCCCAGGGCGGTGCGGCCCAGGATGGCGCGGCGCAGCCCGGCGCTCCGGCCGGCAGCACCCAAGGCGCCGCCCCCGCGCTCGCGACCGCCGACGCGGCCAGCAGCGATCCCTCGGCCCAGGCCCAGCGGCTCAAGATCGAATCCCCCTCGCTCGCCGGCTCGATCTCGCTGGCCGGGGGCCGGATCGACGATCTGGAGCTGACCGGCTATCATGAGACGCTGGATCCGAATTCGCCCTTCGTCCGGCTGCTGTCGCCCACGACCATGCCCGCGCTGAAGGCCGAGGGCAGCCCGGTCGCCCCCGGCGGCGGCCTGCAGCCGGCGGTGCAGAAACCCTATTACGCGGTCTATGGCTGGATGCCCGGCCCCGGCACCGACCCCGCCCTGGTGCCCGGACCGGCAACGCTGTGGCAGGTCGAATCCGGCACCACCCTGGCGCCGGGCCAGCCGGTCACGCTGGCTTGGGACAATGGCGCCGGCCAGATCTTCCGCCGGGTCTATGAGCTTGACGACAAGTTCCTGTTCACCGTCACCCAATCGGTCGAGAACACCGGCACCGCGCCCTTCGCCGCCGCGCCCTATGGCATTCTTGCGCGCCACGGCAAGCCGGACACCCAGAACTTCTTCGTCCTGCACGAGGGCGTCGTCGGCATGACCGACGGCAAGCTGCTCGAGGAGAAATACAAGAACCTGCCCGACCTGGCCCCCGTGGCCGGCGAAGGCCCGGCGCAGCTGATCGAGGTCCAGGAAAACGGCTGGGTCGGCTTCACCGACAAATACTGGATGACCACGCTGGCGCCCGCGCCGGGCAACGCCTTCACCGCCGTGGTGAAATACGCCCCCGGCGCCGACATCTATCAGACCGAGACCCGGATGCCGATGCAGACCGTGGCCCCGGGCGCGACCGGCACCTCGTCCAGCTATCTCTTCGCCGGCGCCAAGGTCTGGGAGACGATCAACGGCTACCAGCAGACCCCCGGCATCGACCGTTTCGTCGATTCCATCGACTGGGGCTGGTTCTACTTCCTGACCAAGCCGATCTTCCGCCTGCTGCACTGGCTGCACGGCTTCATCGGCAACATGGGCTGGTCGATCATCGGCCTGACCTTCATCCTGAAGCTGCTGGTCTTCCCGCTGGCGCGCAAATCCTACATCTCGATGGCCAAGATGAAGGAATTGCAGCCGCAGATGGAGGCGCTGAAGGAACGCACCGGCGACGACCGGATGAAATACCAGAAAGAGGTGATGGAGCTCTACAAGCGCGAAAAGGTGAACCCCGCCGCGGGCTGTTTGCCGGTGCTGCTGCAGATCCCGATCTTCTTCTCGCTCTACAAGGTGATCTTCGTCACCATCGAGCTGCGGCACGCGCCCTGGATCGGCTGGATCCGCGACCTCTCGGCGCCCGATCCGTCCAGCCTGTGGAACCTGTTCGGCCTGCTGCCCTGGACGACGCCGGGCCAGGGCAGCTTCCTGCACAGCTTCACCCTGCCGGCGCTGGCCATCGTGCTGGGCATCTCGATGTGGATGCAGCAGCGGTTGAACCCGGCCCCGGCCGATCCGGCGCAGAAGATGATCTTCGCCTGGATGCCCTGGATCTTCATGTTCATGCTGGGCGGCTTCGCCTCGGGGCTGGTGCTGTACTGGATCACCAACAATACCATCACCATCATCCAGCAGTACACGATCATGTCGATGCACGGCCACCGGCCCGACCTGTTCGGCAACATCCGCTCCAGCCTGCCCGCGCGCGGCAAGGCCGAGGCCAAGCCCAAGGAAAAGGGCGGCAAATGATCGCCCGCATCGCCCGGATCCGGCGCCACCCGATCAAGTCGATCGGCGGCGAGGACATCGCCCGCACCCGTCTGGATGCGGCGCGGCGCCTGCCGGGCGATCGGCACTGGGCGCTCCTGACCGAGGGCGGCGAGCGCCACGCCGGCGCGGGCGCGCGTCCCGAGCGCTGGCTGCCGAAATCCTGCTTCCTGCGCGGCGCGGCCGCCGCCGGCTTGCAGGCGGTGCAGGGCGGCTGGGGCGAGGGCGCGCCGGGCGGACCGATCCGCCTGCGCCATCCCGACCTGCCCGACCTGGCCTTCGACCCGGAAACCGAGAGCCAGCGGCTGGTGGACTGGGTCCGTCCGCTCTGGCCCGCGGACAAGCCGGCGCCGACCCGGCTGGTGCAGGGCCCGACCGGCTGGACCGATGTCAGCCAGCCCTGGATCTCGATCCTGTCGCTCTCGAGCCTGGCCGATCTGGAAACGCGGCTGGGCCAGCCGCTGGGCGTCGAGCGCTGGCGCGCGAACCTGTGGCTGGACGGCTGGGCGCCCTATGCCGAACGCGACCTGATCGGCCATATCCTGACCATCGGCGGCCTGGAGCTGCGGGTGACCGAGACCATCGGCCGCTGCGCTGCGACCAGCGCCGACACCGCCACCGGCCAGATCGACCTGGACATGCCCGAGGCGCTGGCCGCGCAATTCGGCCATTCCGATTTCGGCATCTATGCCGAGGTGGTCACCGGTGGCGAGATCGCCTTGGGCAATGAGGTGCGCGCATGAAGGTCGCCTTTCCCGTCGCCCCCGAGCCCGATCCCGAGGCCGCCGAGGCCGCCCGCAAGCTGTTCGCCGGCCCGGTGGATTTCCTCAAGGGCGTCGTCGCCATGGACGGATTGCCGCCCGCCGACCGGCCCGAGGTCTGCTTCGCCGGCCGCTCGAATGTCGGAAAGTCCAGCCTGATCAACGCCCTGACCGGGCGGAACGGGCTCGCGCGCGCCTCGAATACCCCGGGCCGCACGCAGGAAATCAACTATTTCACCTTAGGCGAACAAGCCTATCTGGTCGACCTGCCGGGCTATGGTTTCGCCAAGGCGCCGGTCGCCGTCGTGGCGAAATGGCAGGCGCTGCTGAAAGCCTATCTCTCGGGGCGGCCGACCCTGCGCCGCGCCTTCGCGCTGATCGATTCGCGCCATGGCGTGAAGGATGTCGATCACGAGATCATGAAGCTGCTCGACCGCTCCGCCGTGCCCTTCCAGGTGGTGTTGACCAAGGGCGACAAGATCGGCCCGCAGGCCATGCAGGCCACCGTCGCCCAGGTGCAGGAGGCGCTGCAGAAGCATCCCGCCGCCTACCCCGAACTTGTGATCACAAGCTCGGACAAGGGGCAGGGCATTGCCACGCTGCGCAGCATCATCGCCGGCCTGGACTAGGCGGTCTGGACGGGGCGGCGCCGGCGCCCTAGGCTGCGCCCGACGAACAGGGGCCTTTGGATGAGAACGCAGAACATGAACCGTGACTGGATTGCCACCGCCCGCACCCTTTCGGAAGCACTGCCCTATATGCAGCGCTATTCCGGCGCGGTGGTGGTGGTGAAATTCGGCGGCAATGCCATGGGCGACGATGAGGCCATGGCCGAATTCGCCCGCGACATGGTGCTGATGAAGCAGGTCGGCATCCATCCGGTCGTCTGTCACGGCGGCGGCCCGATGATCAACGAATTGCTGAAGAAGCTGGGCATCGAGAGCCATTTCGTGCGCGGCAAGCGCGTCACCACCCGCGAGACGGTCGAGGTGGTGGAAATGGTGCTGTCGGGCCTGGTGAACAAGCGCATTGTGCAGGCGATCAACGACGCCGGCGGCCGCGCGGTTGGCATTTCGGGCAAGGACGACGACCTGATGGTCTGCGAGCCCGACGACCCCGAGCTGGGCTTCGTCGGCCGCCCGGTCGAGATGAACGTGCAGATCATCCGCGACCTCTACAATGCCGGGCTGATCCCGGTCATCGCCCCGGTGGCGACGGGGATGGAGGATAACGAGACCTTCAACGTCAATGGCGATACCGCCGCCGGTGCCATCGCCGGCGCGCTGAAGGCCGACCGGCTGCTGCTCCTGACCGATGTCTCGGGCGTCAAGGACGCCTCGGGCGAGGTTCTGACCCAGATCCACCCCGACCAGGTCCGCGCCATGATCGCCGACGGCACCATCGCCGGCGGCATGATCCCCAAGACCGAGACGGCGCTGAAGGCGCTCGACGAGGGGGTGCGCGCCGTGGTGATCCTGGACGGGCGGGTGGCCAATGCCTCGCTTCTGGAGCTCTTCACCGAACATGGCGCCGGCTCGCTGATCCGCTCGACCGAACCGCGGGTCAAGCCGCGCGGCTTGCGCCAGGGCGACAGCGAACTCTAGGCGCGGGCGGGCCAAGAGAGTGCTTGCCGGCGCGCCGGCAGCTGTGGCAGGCTCGGGGTCCGTTGCGTAAACTAAACCGCATGGCCGAAAAGGCAATTCGATGACCCCTCTCGGACACTGTCGCCTGATCCTGACTCGGCACGCGAAATCCTCCTGGGATGATCCGGCGCAGCCGGACCACGACCGGCCGCTGAACGACCGCGGCTGCCGCTCGGCCCGCGAGCTGGGCGACTGGCTGGCGAGCCGCGGCTACGAGCCCGAGGAGGTGCTGTGCTCGACCGCCGAGCGCACGCGCGAAACCTGGTCCCGCATCGCGCTGGCGCCGCTGGAGGTGCGGCCGCATATCCGCTACGAGCCGGGGCTTTATCAGGCGACGCCCGAGAAGATGCTGGCGATTCTGCGCACGGCTTCGGCGCCGACGGTGATGATGATCGGCCACAACCCCGGCATCGCCGAATTCGCCGCCACCTTGCCGGCGCGGGCGCCGCTGGACCCGGACTTTCGCCGCTATCCGACCGCCGCGACGCTGGTGGTGGATTTCCAGATCGACGATTGGTCGCAACTGCGCCCGGGCGAGGGCAGCGTGATGGATTTCACCCGCATGGACGGCCGGCGCTAGACTGTCGGTGCAAGGACTTGCCGCCTGTCGACCAAGGGCCAGGCAGCCTGTGATGGCGGCGGCGTGCCGCGGGAAGCCCTGGTGAACAGGCTTGCGACGTTCCGCTATTGCTCTTGCCGGCCGATGTCCTCGATCAGGATGCGCTGCACGTCGCTGCCGGCCGCCGCCTGGGCTGCCGCCAGAAGCGCGCTGCGCAGTCGCTGCTGGGCCGGGTCGGCGGTGAAGTTGCCGTCGAAGCCGCCGGTATTGGCCTCGATCAGCAAGGCATTCAGCAGCGCATCGCGCAGGCGGTGTTCCTGCGCTTCGATGCGCGGGCGCGCCGAGGAGGGCATCTCGACCGTCAGCGTCAGGACCATGATCGCCGTCGGCGTGCCGTTGCGCAGGATCGGGACGAAGAACTGGCTGGGGAATTTGAACCAGTCGAGCTGGCCTTCGCCCTCGGTAGCCTCGCCGTGACCGGCGTCGCCATGGCCCGCATCGGCCGCGGGCGCGTCATGGCCCTCTGCGGCGGGCTCGGGTCCGGCTTTGGCCGGCTCGGCGGTTTCATGGCTCTCGTCGCCGGTGGCCTGGGCGCTTTCGGGTTTCTTGCCGGCCTGCAGCATGTCGCCGCCGAAGGCGCTGGCGATGAAAGCCAGCAGGGGAACAAGCAAAAGAACGATCTTCTTCACGAGCGGCAGCCTCAATAGGGAAGCACGATGTCGGCGATCTGCTGGCCATAGCGCGGCTGCTGCACGTCGCTGATCTGGCCGCGCCCGCCATAAGAGATGCGCGCCCCGGCGATCCGGTCATACGAGATCTCGTTGCGCCGGCCGATGTCCGAGGGGCGCACGAAGCCGCTGACCGTCAGCTCGCGGATCTCGTAGTTCACCCGCACCTCTTGCGTGCCCTGGATGCGCAGGACACCGTTCGGCAGGCGCTCGACGACCGTGGCGGCGACGCGCAGGGTCATCTTGTCCCGGCGCGAGATATTGCCGCTGCCCTTGTAGCTGGACGAGGCCTTGGCCTCGGCAAGCTCGTCCATGCTGGCGCCCTCGGGCAGGATCTTGTCGATGCGTTGCGGCAGACCGGCCATGCCGGGAATGCTGACCTTGTCGGCCGAACTGCGGCTGCGGCCCGAGCTGTTCTGGATCTCGGCCCGGTCGTCGATCTCGATCACCACGGTCAGGATGTCGCCGCGATTGGCGGCGCGCCGGTCCGCCACCAGCGAGTTCTGCGCGGTCGTCCACAGCGAGGCTGTGCTGTCCATGCGATCGGGCAGCTCCTGCGCGCCATAGCCTTGCGAGGTCATGGCTTGGAATTCGACGCTGCTTTCGGGCTGGGTCATGTCCGGCACTTGGCCGACCTGCGCGACGCGGCCGCAGCCGGTCAGCGAAAGGGCGATGCTGGCCGCGCCAAGCAACAGGACGGGGCGCGATGGCATGGAGGTGGTCATGGCTGGATCCTTCAGTTTTGCATGACGATCACGGTGCCGTCCGGGGCGACGCGCCCGGAAACGGTGACGCGCGATGCGCTGTTCATGACGCGGATGACCTGCCCGGCGCTGCCGGCGGACAGGGCGCGGCCCTCGGCCTCGATCCGCAGGGCAGAGCGCTCATAGGCAAGGGTGACGAGCTGGTTGCGGTCGACCAGGGTCGGGGCGGACAGTTGCGAAGGGTCGATCCTGCGGCCCTGATAGACCATCGCCCGCAATTGCAGGCCCACCACCTGCGAGACATCCGGCGCGATGCCCTCGGCCTCGGCCGACAGCGTGACATCCTCGGCCGAGATCACCGTGCCGACGGGCAGGGTGCGGGTCGCGAGCAGCGCGTCGGCAAGGCAGGGCTGCGGCAGGGCCAGAAGCAGCAGGGCAAGATAGCGCATCACCGCACCTGCACCGTGGTGCCCAGCATCTGGTCGGCGGCGGTGATGACCTTGGAGTTCAGCTCGTAGCCGCGCTGCGCCTTGATCAGCTCGGCGATCTCGCGCACCGGATCCACGGCGCTTTCCTCCAGGAAGCCGCCGCGCAGCGTGCCAAGCCCCTCTTGCCCCGGCGTGGCGATACGCGGCGGACCCGAGGCGACGGTTTCCAGGAACAGGTTCGAGCCGCTGGCCTCGAGGCCCTTTTCGTTGATGAAGCTTGCCAGCGTGATCTGGCCCAGGTTCTCGGGTTCGACGCGGTCGTCGAAATAGGCGAAGACCTCGCCGTTGGTATTGATCGAGATGCTGCGCGCATCCTCGGGGATGGTGATGTCGGGGACCAGCGGATAGCCTTCCGAGGTCACCACCTGGCCCTCGGCCGAGCGTTTCAGGCTGCCGTCGCGGGTATAGGCCGAAATCCCCGAGGGCAGCGTCACCTCGAGATAGCCGGTGCCGTCCACGGCGACATCGAGGTCGCCATTGGTCTGGCTCAGCGGGCCTTGGCCCAGCATCACCGTGACGCTGGCCGGGCGCACGCCCAGGCCCAGCTGCACGCCGGCCGGGACCATGGCGCCATTGGTGGCGGTCAGGGTGCCGGGCCGGGTGACCTGCTGGTATTGCAGGTCGGCGAATTCCGCCCGGCGCGGGTTGTAGCCGGTCGTCGACATGTTCGCGAGGTTGTTCGAGATGACCTCGACGCGCATCTGCTGCGCGCTCATCCCGGTTGCCGCGATCTGAAGTGCTCTCATGGTCTGTCCTTTCAGCGGGTCAGCGAGGTGATGGTCAGGCGGATGCGCTGGTCTTCCTGGTCGAGGAAGCTCTGGCCCAGCTCATAGGCGCGCTGGACCTCGATCATGCGCGACAGCTCCAGCACCGGGTCGACGTTGGAATCCTCCAGGAAGCCCTGACGCAGCCTGGCTTCCTCGAGCGGCTCGACGGCGCCGCCGGGGTCGAAGAGCGTGCCGGCCTCGTGCTGCAGCTTCGCGGGATCGGGGCTAGCGAAGATGCCGACGCGGCCGACCGGGTTGCCGTCGGCCGAGACGGTGCCGTCTGTGCCGATGCCGACGCTGCGCACCCCGGCCGGGATCACGATCGGCGCCTGGCCGTCGTCCAGCAGCTGGTAGCCGTCGCCGTTCACCAGCTCGCCCTCGGCATTGGTCATGAAGGCGCCGGCGCGGGTCAGGCGGTTGCCCTGCGGCGTCTGCACCATCAGGAAGCCGTCGCCCTCCAGCGCCAGGTCGTATTGGCCGTTGGTCTGGGTCATGCCGCCCGGGCGCAGGTCGACCATGCGGCCGCGGCCATTGGCCATGGCCAGCGTCTCGCCCCGCCGGTCCAGCGGCACCATGTATTCCGAAAACACCACGCCCTCGCGCCGGAAGCCGGTGGTATTGGCATTGGCGATATTGTTGGCCACGCTGCGCATCTCGCGCATCAGGCCGGACTGGCGGGTCAGGGCGGCATAGATCGCGTTGTCCATGGCCTAGGACCCCGCGATCTGCGGCAGCAACTGGTCGGTGAAGAAGCTCGCCAGGGTTGCCGTCATGAAGCTCATGCTGACCCAGAACACCACCAGCATCAGCCCGATCTTCGGCACGAAGGTCAGCGTCATCTCCTGGATCGAGGTCAGCGCCTGGAACAGGCCGATCACCACCCCGGCGACCAGCGCCACGATCAGCAGCGGCGCCGACATGCGCACCGCGATCCACAGCGCCTGCCGGGTCAGGTCGAAAATCAGGTTCTCGTCCATCGCCCGACCTCAAACCGGCATCCGCAGGATTTCCTGATAGGCCTCGACCACCTTATCGCGGATGGCGACCACGGTCTCGAGCGCGATCTCGGCCTGGGCGATGCTTTGCACCAGCTCATGCGTGTCGGTCTTGCCGGCCATGCTGCCGGTGGCGGCAATGTCCACCTGGTCCATGACCTTGGCGAAATCCGCGGCGGCATTGGTCACGCCCTGCGGCAGGCCTTCGGCCGGGGTCACGGCATTGCGGGCGCGGTCATAGGCAGTGGCGGCAATTATCGAAGAAATCATGGCGATACCCCTTAACGGCGGATCAGATCCAGCAGCGAGCTGCCCATCTGACGGGATTGTTCAAAGACACGGAGGTTGGCCTCGTAGCTGCGGCTGGCCTCCTTGGAATCGGCGATCTCGACCACCAGGTCGACGTTCGAGCCGGCGTAATAGCCCTCGTCATTGGCCATCGGATGCGCGGGATCATAGATCTCGGGCAGGTCGCGCCGATCGAGCCGCGTCGGACCCGGGGCCACGGCGCCGGTCGGGCGGCCGAAATCCATCTGCTCCTGGAAGGCCACCGTCTTGCGGCGGTAGCCGGGCGTGTCGGCATTGGCGATGTTTTCCGAGATGTGGCGCAGCCGCACGGATTGCGATTTCATCCCCGAGACGGCCAGTTCGACGGCGGAAAGCGGTTCGGTCATCGCTCGTCCCCCTAGCCGCGCCGGCCGATGCTGGTGCGCAAGAGCGACAGCGAGGATTTCGTCACCGCCAGCGAGATGTCGAATTCCCGCTTGGCCGCGGCGCTGCGGAACATCTCGTCCTCGATCGAGACGGTGTTACCGTTCGGCGCCGGCTCGCCGCCGGCGTCCAGCGCACGCTCGGCGCCGCTGCCCCAGCTGACCCCGGTGACATGGCCGGGACGCGAGGCGCGCATCTCGGCCGCGGGCTGCGAGCGATAGGTTTCGGCGAATCCGGCCAGATCGCGCGAGCGAAAGCCGGGCGTGTCCGCATTGGCCACGTTCCGGGCGATCAGCTTCTGCCGTTCCGCCGCATGTGCGGTCAGCGCGCCGGCCATCCGCAGGGTTTCGATCCGGTCAAACATCGAGGCATCTCCTCTGTTCCGATAAACCCGGTCTTAACCCCAATAGGTTTAGAAACCCTTTCGAGGCGCAGGCCCTGCGCGAAAAAAGCGGAGCTCGGAATGGATAAAATGCAGGCCATCGCGGCGCGGATGCGCGGGCTGGGCATGACGCGGCATTACGGCCAGGTCAGCGCCATCCAGGGCGGGGTGATCCTGGCGGCCGGGCTGAACAGCCATGCGTCTCTTGGAGATCGCGTCGTCTTTTCAAGGCGTTCCGGCGACAAACTCAGCGGAGAGATCGTGGCCTTGCACAGCGACCAGGCGGCGATCCTGCCCGAGGGGCCGATGGACGGGCTGTCGATCGGCGCCCGCGTCGAGCTGGTCTTTGCGCCCGCGCTGGCGCCGGCGAATTCCTGGATCGGGCGAATCATCGACCCCTTCGGCCAGCCGCTGGACGGCCGCCCCATCCTGGCCGGCGGCGAGGAGCGCGGCTTTCGACCGGCCCCGCCGCCGGCCGCCTCGCGCAACCGGCTGGGCGCGCGGCTGGACACCGGGCTTGCGGTCTTCGACACCATCCTGCCCTTGGTGCGCGGCCAACGCATGGGGCTGTTCGCGGGCTCGGGCGTCGGGAAATCGACGCTGCTTTCGGCGCTCGCCAAGGGGGTTTCGGCCGATGTCGTGGTGATCGCGCTGGTGGGCGAGCGCGGCCGCGAGCTGCGCGAATTCGTCGAGGAAACCCTGGGCGAGGAGGGCATGGCGCGTTCCGTCGTGGTGGCCGCGACCTCGGACCAGTCGCCCTTGATGCGCCGGCGCTGCGCTTGGGCGGCGATGACCGTGGCCGAGCATTTCCGCGACCAGGGCCGGCACGTGCTGTTCCTGGCCGATTCGATCACCCGCTTTGCCGAGGCGCATCGCGAGATCGCGCTCGCGGCCGGCGAAAGCCCCAGCTACCGCGGCTTTCCGCCCTCGGTCTCGCAGCTGATCATGGCGCTGGCGGAGCGCTCGGGGCCGGGGCCGCAGGGGGCGGGCGATATCACGGCGATCTTCAGCGTGCTGGTCGCCGGTTCGGACATGGAGGAGCCGGTCGCCGACATCCTGCGCGGCACGCTGGACGGCCATGTCGTGCTGGACCGCGCCATTGCCGAGCGCGGGCGCTATCCGGCGGTCGATGTGCTGCGCTCGGTCTCGCGCTCGCTGCCGCAGGCGGCCAGCGCGCCGGAAAACCTGCTGATCGCGCGGGCGCGGGCGCTGCTGGGCACCTATGCCGAATCCGAGCTGATGATTCGCGCCGGGCTGTATTCGCAGGGCTCGGACGCGCGGCTGGACGAGGCGGTGCGGCTTTACCCGGCGCTGGACCAGTTCTTCACCCGGCAAAGCCCGCATGCCCGGCAAAGTTTCGCGCTTCTGGCCGAGGCCTTGGGCGCCGCGCCCGCACGGGCGGCCTGATCGCCGGGAAGTCTAGGAATCCCGCGGATTTATGGCAAGATTGATGAAAGTTAACCCGGCTTCCCGGGTCATTGCACGTCCCGGGCAGAGTTGACAATCTCCCGCGGTCTTCCCGAGGAGCATCATGGCCATAACCGAGTATTTCGTTCGCTATCTGCAACGACGGGATCTGCTGTGCGCCGGCGACATCGACCGCCTGCGCGCGGTGCGCACCTGCCATGTCGCCTTTCGCCCCGGCGAGGTCATTGTGCCGCGCGGCCGGCTGGCCAGCCGCAGCTGCATGATGCTGCGCGGCATGTCGGCGCGCCAGCATTCCATCGTCGGCCGCCCGGCCGAGCGGGTGATCACCGCCCTGCATGTTCCCGGCGATTTCGTCGACCTGCACGGCTTCGTGCTGGCGGGGCTGGAGCATGACGTGGTCGCCGTGGGCGAGGCCGAGGTCGAATTCGTCGACCATGACGAGCTGCGCGAGATCACCGCCAATTTCCCGCACCTGACCCGGCTGCTGTGGATGTCGACGGCGATCGACGCCTCGATTCACCGGCAATGGCTGGTCGCGGCGGCCTCGCTGCGCTCCAGCGCGCATCTGGCGCATCTGCTGTGCGAACTCTGCACCCGGCTGGCCAGCGTGGGCGCGGCCCAGGCCTATCGCTTCACCCTGCCGCTGCTGCAAAAGGAACTGGCGGATATCCTGGGTTATACGCCGATCCATGTGAACCGCGCGGTGCGCGACCTGCGGGCCGGCGGGCTGATCCGCTGGCAGGGCAGCGAGGTCGAGATCCTGGACTGGCAGGGGCTGGCGCGTCTGGCGCGCTTCAACCCGGATTATCTGGAGCTGGACCGGGTGCGGCGCTGATTACTGGCACAGTCGCCAGCCGCCGCGCCGCGCCTTGATGTCCAGATGCAGGTGGTTGTCATGCGCCGCATTGGCGCCCGGCCCCAGCACGGTGGTGAAATAGAGGCAAGCCGCGCCGCGCACGGCGCGCTGGAAGGCCTCGGCCAGATCGCCCTTGTCCGCGCGCGGCTCGACGGCGAAGCGGCTGCCGTCGTCGAAGCGGAAGGCGGCGATGTCGAAGGCATTGCCGAATGCGTGCTCGGACAGGCCGGTGCCGTCATTGCCGACCGTCGCCCGGCATTGATAGGTCGAGCCCGGCTCCAGCGCCATCAGCCGCGGCTGGCCCGGCAGCAGCGCCGAGGCCGGGCGCACGAAATCCCGCAGCCAATGCGCGAGTTGCCGCGCCGTGTCGCAGCGCATCGGCGCGCCGCCTGGGATCTCGATGCCGGGCAGGGGCGCATGCAGCAGGATCGGCCGGTCGATGCCGCAATCGGGCTGGTCCGGGTCGGTGAGCGGCGCTTGCGGCGCATAGTCGGCGCCGAGCAGGGTCAGCTCCAGCAGGCAGGCGGAATGGTCGAAGTCGCTTTCCCGCAGCGTGGTGTGGACCGGCGGGCCGGCGGGTTCCACGGGCTCGGGCGCGGGCTGGCCCTCCTGCGGCTTTGGCGCCTCGGGCCCAGGCGTCTCGCCCTGCGGCTCGGGCCTCGCGGCGGGCACGGCGGGCTCCGCTGCGGGACGCGGGGCCGGGCGTTCCTCGGCCGGTGCCATGGGGCGCGGGGCAGGAGGATCCTGTGCCAGCGCCAGCCCGGGCAAGAGCAGCAGCGCCAGCAGCAGGGCGCGCATCTCAGGGCTGCGCCGTCGGGGCATAGAGCGTCACGCTGCCCGCCGGATTGCCCGGCAGGGTTTCGGGCAGCCCCACGTCCGAGGGATATTCGGGCTCGTCCATCGCGCCCGCGGGAAGCGGGGTCGCCGGCACCAGCGGCTCGGTCGAGGGCGCCTCGGGCGTCACCACCAGCGGCGCCGGGCTTGCGACCGTGCTGGCGACAGCTGCGGCGGTGCCGGTCGAGGCAGCCTGGGCCACGGCCCCCATCACATTCTCCGCCACCGCACCCGTCACCGCCCCGGCGGCCACGACCGGCGGTAGGCGGTCACCGCGCGCCGGCGGCCGGGTCGCGGCCAGCGTCACCGCCGCGGCCTGGGTCGCCGAGGTCACCGCCGCGATGCCGGTCACATCGGCGATGCTGACGCCCGGGTCCAGAAACTCGACCGTCGTCACCTTGGCCTTGACCATATGCGCCAGCTCCCATGCGTCCCAGTTGGTCAGCCGCACGCAGCCATGCGACTGGTTGAGGAACAGCTGCGAGGGCGTGGCGGTTCCGTGGATGCCATAGCTGGGCTCGGACAGGTCGATCCAGACATTGCCGACCGGCGCGTTCGGCCCTGGCGGCACGATCAGCACGCGGTCGTTCTCGCCCTGCTTGAAGTTGCGCATCGGGTTGTAGGTATAGGTCGGGTTCAGCGCCACCGCGTCGACCAGGTGGTTGCCATGCGGCGAGGGCGTGTCGGACGAGCCGACCGTGGCCGGGTAATCCGCGACCATCTTGCCCTTGGCGTCATAGGCGGCGACGCGGCGGGTGGCCTTGTCGACGATGATCCGGGTCACGGTGGCGCGGATCGGCTGCGCCGGCACGGTGACATGGATCGTCTCGCCGGGCTGGAAAGCCGCGCCGGGGTTCATCTTGGCCAGGAACTTCTCGTCCATGTGGAAACGCTCGGCCAGCTTTTCCAGCACGCTGGTATAGCCCTGCGAGGTCATCGCCGCCTTTTCGGCATAATCCGAGGGAATGCGGTCGACGAGCCCGGTCGCGTCCTCCTCGGTGATGGTATAGTCCATGGTCAAGGGCGCCGCGGCATAGCCTTGCAGCAGCTCCCAGACGGCATGGTCCATGCGCCCGGTCATCGGCAGGCCGGCACGGCGCTGGAAGGCCTTGATCGCGCTTTCGCTCATGCCGCCGCGCCAGCCGTCCACCACGCCGGGCGAGATGCCCGAGCGGTCCAGCAGGATCTGCGCCTTGACCGTCAGCGCCGACTGCCCGGCCGGCAGGTCGGTGCCATCGAATTGCGCGGCCTCGATCTGGTCGCGGCTGATCGAGGTCAGCGCCTTGGGCTTGGGCGGCGCGGTGGGCGCGACGGCAGGGGCCTGGGCCTGCGCCGGCACGGGGCCGAGGGCCGGGATAAGCGCGGCGGCGGCCAGCGCCAGGGACGCCAGGTTCGGGCGGGTCGGGAACATGCTCGGGTCCGGTCTGTTTGCCAGTTGTCTTGTCGTTTTGCCGGCATGTTTGGCCAAATGCGCAGGCCTTGGCAAGCAATCAGCGGTCAACTCGGCTTGATCCGTCAGATCGTCGCGGTCATCCGATGTTCCTCGGGATAATAGCTGCGGGTCAGCGAGATCGGCATGTTGTCGAGCCAGTCCATGCGCTCCATCATTAGCACCGGCGCCTCGGGGGCCAGGCCCATCGCCTCGGAGACGAAGCCCTCGGAGGCCAGGGTGGCCGCCATCGCCATGCTGCCGCGGTTGACCGGGACATGGCCCAGCAGCCATTCGCAGGGGCTGAGATGTTGCAGCGCCTCGCGGGTCAGGCCCGGGGCGGCGAAATCGTTCACCCAGCGCTCCTCGCAGCAATAGAGCGCGCCATCGGCGGTGAAGCGCGAGCGGATGCGCAAGAGCAGCTCATCGCTGTGCAGCAGCATCGCTTGGGCGATGTCGGCGGGCGGGTGTTGCTGGCGATAGTCGAGCAGCGTGTAGCCATAGACCTTGCCCGCCGCCTCGATCTCGCGGCGCAGCAGGAAGCGGACCGCCTGCACGCGCGGATGGGCCGCGACCCGGGTGCCGACCTTGCGGCGCCGTTCCAGCACGCCGCTTTGCGCCAGGGCTTGCAGCGCCCGGTTGACGGTGGCGCGGGCGCAGCTGAATTCCGCGGCCAGCTCGGCCTCGGTCGGGATCAGCTCGCCCTCGGGCCAGGTGCCGTTGCGGATGCGGTTGAGCACCTCTTCCTGCACGCTTTGCCAGGTCATGTTGCGCCGCTTGCGGCCCTGTTCTTCTGCGGCGAGGGCTTGGGCCACGGGTTTGGGAAGTTCCATCATATCAATAATCGGGCGATCTTTATCGAGGGGAGGTTGAATTGGGCACTCGATAACGGCGGCTTGCCGCGATGCCGCGATGTGCCGGTTGGGCGGACGTGAAACCGGACACTCAAGTAAACTCGTCAGTTCAGGTTTGAGAGGAAATTCGCACTGCGGTCAAGCCCCTTCGTTTCGCCGGGCAGCGGCGGCGGATGTTGACAAAGCCGGGCGCGGGCGGGACAACGCTGGGCAATTCGCAAGAGGTGATGCCCGTGTCGGAAGCGACGTCAATCCGCGGTCCCGCCATCCCGGCCACCGCCTGGACGGTGCTGATCGCGATCAGCCTGTGTCATATGGTCAATGACATCATGCAATCCATGCTGGCGGCGATCTATCCGCTGCTTCAGCAGGAGTTCACCCTGTCCTATTGGCAGATCGGGCTGATGACCTTCGCCTTCCAGGTCACGGCCTCGCTGTTGCAGCCGCTGGTGGGGATGGTGACGGACAGAAAGCCGATGCCGCGCTCGCTGTCGGTCGGCATGGCCTCGACGGTCTTCGGCGTGCTTCTGCTGGCCCTGGCGCATGAATATTGGGTGCTGCTGGCCGGGGCCATGCTGATCGGCGTCGGCTCGGCGGTGTTCCATCCCGAAAGCTCGCGCGTGGCGCGCATCGCCTCGGGCGGCCGCTTCGGCACCGCGCAATCGCTGTTCCAGCTGGGCGGGAATTTCGGCCAGGCGCTGGGGCCGCTGCTGGCGGCCTTCATCGTCGTGCCGCTGGGCCGGCCCTCGGTCGCGATCTTTTCGATCATGGCAATGATCGGCTCGGCCGCGCTCTGGCAGGTCGGCAGCTGGGCCGAGGGCCGGCGCAAGGCGGCGGGCGCGCGCGCCGTGCCGGTCTCGCCCTATTCGCGGCGGCGGGTGACGGTGGCGATCGTGGTGCTGGCGCTGCTGACCTTTACCAAGAACATCTATACCGCCAGCCTGTCGAGCTATTACACCTTCTTCCTGATCGAGAAGTTCGGGTTGAACACCCAGCAGGCGCAGCTGATGCTGTTCCTGTTCCTGGGCGGCATGGCCGGCGGCGTCATGCTGGGCGGGCTGATCGGCGACCGGGTCGGGCCGCTGAAGGTGATCTGGTTCTCGATCCTGGGCATCCTGCCCTTCACCCTGGCGCTGCCCTATGTCGGGCTGGCCGCGACCGGGGTGCTGACGGTGGTGATCGGGCTGATCCTCGCCTCGGCCTTTCCGGCCATCGTGGTCTTTGCCCAGGAGCTGGTGCCGGGACGGACCGGCATGATCGCCGGCATCTTCTTCGGCTTCGCCTTCGGCATGGGCGGCATCGCCGCTGCCGTGCTGGGGGTGATCGCCGATGCGCGGGGCATTGAATATGTTTATAGAATCTGTGCCTACCTGCCGCTGATGGGGCTGCTTACGATCTTTCTGCCGCGCATGCGGCGGATGTGACGGCCGCGGGCGGGGGCTTTGCCCCCACACCCCCAGGATATTTCGACAAGAAAGAAGCAGGGAAGATGAGCAAGATCAGGATGCAGCCGATCACCCCCGAGGCTTTCGCGCCCTTCGGCGATGTGCTGACCCCGCGCGAGGCGCCCTCGAAGATGATCAACGCCGGCCGCTGCGAGCGGCATCATGCGCTGGCGACCGTCGAGCGCGGCGACGGCGAGGCGATCATCTCGATCTTCCGCTCGGAGCCGGTCAGCCTGCCCTATGACTGCACGCTGCTGGAGCGTCATCCCTTGGGCTCGCAAGCCTTCGTGCCGCTGGGGCCGGACCCGTGGCTGTCCATCGTCGCCCCGGACGAGGGCGGCAGGCCCGGCGCACCACTGGCCTTCCTGGTGCCCGCGGGCATGGGGGTGAACCTGCGCGCCGGGGTCTGGCATGGCGTGCTGACGCCGCTGGACCGGGCCGCCGATTTCCTGGTCGTGGATCGCGAGGGCGGCGGCGTGAATCTGGAAGAGGTCGCCATCGCCCCGGTGACCGTCGAGGCATGAGCCTGCCGGACTACAGTTTCGAAAGCGCGGCGCTGCGGGCCGGCGCGCGCATCGTCGCCGGCGTGGACGAGGTCGGGCGCGGGCCCTTGGCCGGGCCGGTGACCGCGGCGGCGGTGGTGCTGGACGTGACCTGCATCCCCGAGGGGCTGGACGATTCCAAGAAGCTGGCCGCGAAGCGGCGCGAAGCGCTGGCGGCCGAGATCATGGCGCGCTGCGATTGGGCCGTAGGCCATGCCAGCGTCGAGGAGATCGACCGGCTGAACATCCTGCGCGCTTCGCATCTGGCGATGTGCCGGGCGCTGGCCGGGCTGCGGCGCCGGCCCTGCCTGGCGCTGGTCGACGGCAATATGCTGCCGCGCGAGTTGGACCTGCCGGGGCAGGCGGTGATCGGCGGCGATGCGCGTTGCCTTTCCATCGCCGCGGCCTCGATCGTGGCGAAACTGTTGCGCGATCGCATCATGGTGGATTTGGCGCAACAGCACCCCGGCTATGGCTGGGAAATGAACGCGGGCTATCCGACTCCGGCGCATCGCCAGGCGCTGCTAGATCTGGGGATAACCCCACATCATAGGCGCAGCTTTGCCCCCGTCCACAATATCTTGTGTAAAGATCAAACCACAAGTTATTGATTCGAAAAAGAATTTGACGGCGAATCGGGTCTGAATCATTATCGCCTCAATCAATCGGCGACCAAACGGCCGAAACCCGAGGCAGTGATGAGCAAGCAAGACACCAAATCCCGCGCTTCGGCGCGTCCCCTTCCGCTGAACCAGATTCTCGCCGGCGACTGCGTCGCGGTGATGAACGCGCTGCCGGAAAACAGCGTCGATCTGATCTTTGCCGACCCGCCCTATAACCTGCAATTGAAGGGCGAGCTGCACCGTCCCGACAACAGCCGCGTCGATGCCGTCGACGACCATTGGGACCAGTTTTCTGGCTTTGCCGCCTATGACCAGTTCACCCGCGACTGGCTGGCCGCCGCCCGCCGCATCCTGAAGCCCGACGGGGCGATCTGGGTGATCGGCAGCTATCACAACATCTTCCGCGTCGGCGCCGAGCTGCAGAACCAGGGCTACTGGATCCTGAACGACGTGGTCTGGCGCAAGGCCAACCCGATGCCGAACTTCCGCGGCAAGCGGCTGACCAACGCGCATGAGACGATGATCTGGGCCTCGAAGTCCGAGGGCGCGAAATACACCTTCAACTACGAGGCGCTGAAATCGCTGAACGAAGGCGTGCAGATGCGCTCGGACTGGGTGCTGCCGATCTGCACCGGCGGCGAGCGGCTGAAGGATGCGGGTGGCGCCAAGGCGCATCCGACGCAAAAGCCGGAATCGCTCTTGCACCGCATCCTGGTCGGGTCCACGAACCCCGGCGACGTGGTGCTGGACCCGTTCTTCGGCACCGGCACCACCGGCGCCGTGGCCAAGATGCTGGGCCGCGACTTCATCGGCATCGAGCGCGAGGCGGGTTATCGCGAGGTGGCCGAGAAGCGGCTGGCCCGCGTGCGCCGCTTCGACAGCGAGGCCATCGCCACCACCAAACCCAAGCGCGCCGAGCCGCGCGTGCCCTTCGGCCAGGTCATCGAGCGCGGCATGCTGCGCCCGGGCGAGGAACTTTTCTCGATGAACAGCCGCCACAAGGCCAAGGTGCGCGCCGACGGCAGCCTGATCGGCAATGACGTCAAGGGCTCGATCCACCAGGTCGGCGCGGCGCTGGAAGGCGCGCCCAGCTGCAACGGCTGGACCTATTGGCACTTCCGCCGCGAGGGCAAGATGATCCCCATCGACATCCTGCGCCAGCAGATCCGCGCCGAGATGGAGGGCGACGAGACCCGCCCGCACTGAGTTTCCCGGTTCGCCAAGTCCCGACGTTCCGCGAGCTCTGGCGCGGCCGGGACCGCCTTGCCCCGTTCGGCCTTGCGCCGGGCGGGGCCTTTTGGCTTAAAGCGCGCCGCGCGGGGGTGGGTTCTGGCCCTTGGTATAGGGCTGCCAGTCGGTGATCTCGGGGTAGAACTGCTTGCGCCAGGCGCGCACGCGCGGGTTCATCCGTCGCCGCCACAGGGGCGGGACCATGGCGAGGAAGGTCATGGCCGGATAGCCCATCGGCAGCTGCGGCGCCTCTTCCTGCGAATAGGTTTGCAGCAAGGGAAAGCGCCGGTCGGGCTTGTAATGGTGGTCGGAATGGCGCTGCAGGTTGATCAGCAGCCAGTTCGTCGCGGTATGCGAGGAATTCCAGCTGTGCCGCGGCAGGACGTGTTCGTAGCGGCCATTGCCCAGGTATTTCCGGGTCAGCCCGTAATGTTCGACGTAATTGGTCAGCTCCAGCTGCCAGACGGCGACGAAGGCCTGCCAGACGAACAGCAGCAGCCCCTGCCAGCCGCCCAAGCCGGCCGCCAGCGCCAGCATCGCCAGTTGCAAGGCGCCGTAGCGCCAGAACGGGTTGCGGCGGTCGAATTTCGAGCGGCCCGAGCGGGTCAGCCGCCGCGTCTCGGCCGCCCAGGCGCTGGCCGGGCACTCGATCAGCACGCGCAGGAAGAAGCGGAAGAAGCCCTCGTTGTAGCGGGCCGAGACCGCGTCGCGCGGCGTCGCCACCCAGGAATGATGCACCAGCAGGTGCTCGGTGCGGAAATGCGAATAGAGCGTCGAGGCCAGCAGCAGATCGCCCAGCCAGCGCTCCAGCTTGTTTCTCTGGTGCAGCAGCTCATGGGCATAGACGATGCCGATGGTGCCCGAGGCGACGCCGATGCCGAAGAACAGCCCGGCCTTTTCCCAGCCCGAAAGCCCGCCGCGCGTGGCGAACCAGATGCCGCCGAAGATCATCGCCGCCTGGATCGGGAACCAGATCACGGTGATGGCGCGATACCAGATCAGCTGCGATTCGGGTGTCTCGGTGTCGGGGTTTTCCTCGTTCAGGCCCAGCACCGCGTCCAGCATGGTCATCAGATACCAGGCGTAGAGCGGCATCAGCGCGAACCACCAGCCGCCCCAGCGCAGCGCGACCAGGAACAGCGGCACCATGCCCAGCGACAGCCAGAAGGGCAGGGCGTCGATCAGGCGGGAACGGAAGGCGGTCTGCATGGGTTCAACTATCGCGTGTTGCGGGGGTTTGCCATGGCGGCGCGTTGTCGCGGGCTGTGGCCGGGAACGGGTTCTGGGCGAGGGCCCAGGCCTTGCGCATCAGGCCGGGCAGGGCGCTGGGGTCGAACTGGCCGAGCGGCACCAGATTGCCGCGTTGCGGCGGTGCGGTCAACCGGCCGGTCGCAACGGTCAGGTCCAGCGCGAAATGGGTGAAGACATGGCGCACCAGCCCCAGTTCCTGCCAGTCCGCCGGCGCGGGCGGCGGCAGGTCGGAGCCGTCCCAGCCGGTCGAGGGGAAGGCCAGCGTGCCGCCCAAGAGGCCCTTGTCCGGCCGGGTCTCGACCAGCACGGCATCCTCGGTCAGGCCGATCCAGACCGTGCCCCGGCGCTGCGGCTTGGCCTTTTTCGGTGCCTTGCGCGGCAGGTCCGCGGCGATGCCCCGGGCGCGGGCCGCGCAATGCGGGATCACCGGGCAGATGCCGCAGGCCGGGCTGCGCGGCGTGCAGATGGTGGCGCCCAGGTCCATCATGGCCTGGGCGAAGTCGCCGGGACGCTTCTGCGGGGTCAGGCGGGCGGCCAGGGCGGTGAGTTCGGGCTTGGCCGTGGGCAGCGGCGTTTCGACTGCGAAAAGCCGGGCGACGACGCGCTCGACATTGCCGTCGACCACGGTTTCCGGCCGGTCGAAGGCGATGGCGGCGATGGCGGCCGAGGTATAGGCGCCGATGCCGGGCAGCGCCGCCAATCCTTCGCGGGTGTCCGGGAAGGCGCCCAGGCCCGCGACAGTGCGGGCGCAGGCCAGCAGGTTGCGGGCGCGGGCGTAATAGCCCAGGCCCGCCCATTCCGCCATGACCTGCGCATCCTCGGCCGCGGCCAGGTCGTGGACCGTGGGCCAGAGCGTGGTGAAGCGTTCGAAATAGGCTTTCACCGCCGCCACGGTGGTCTGTTGCAGCATGACCTCGGACAGCCAGACGCGATAGGGGTCGGCGCCGGCGCCGCCGGGCGGCGTGCGCCAGGGCAGCACGCGGGCATGGCGGTCGTACCAGGCCAGCAGCTCCTGCGGGATCACCGCCATGTCACGCAATTTTCAGCCTCATCTCTCTGGCGTCCGGGCGCGTCGCAGGTCAGACTGCGCCGAAGTTGAACCAAGCGTCGCAAGATGGCCCAGAGCAGACCCGACAGCAAGCCCAAGCGCCGGATGCGCGGCTTCGAGCCCGCAGCCCAGCTGGTCGCCGCCCGCGTGAAGACCGTGGGCGAGAGCCGCGGCTTTGCCGTGGCGCGGCTGCTGACGCATTGGGCCGAGGTGGTCGGTCCCGAGTTCGCCGCCCACAGCCGCCCGGTCCGCATCAGCCATGGCAAGGGCTTCGGCGCCACGCTGACGCTGCTGGTGACCGGGGCGCGCGCGCCGCTGGTGCAGATGCAGCTGGAACAGATCCGCGACAAGGTGAATGCCTGCTACGGCTTCAACGCCGTGGCGCGCATCGTGCTGACCCAGACCGCGCCGACGGGTTTCGCCGAGGGCCAGGCCGAATTCACCCCGGCGCCGCGCCGCGCCGCGCCGCCCGACCCGGCCCGGGTCGCGCAGGCCGAGGGCATCGCCGAAGGCTTCGACAATCCCGCGCTTTCCGCCGCCATGCGGCAGCTGGCGCTGAACATCCTGTCCCGCCGGGACATCAACGACCGAAAGGCCAATCCATGACGCTGTTCCGCCGCTCTTTCATCGCCGCCGCCACGGCCGCGCTGACCGTCTCCGCGCTGCCCGCGCTGGCGCAGGAGGCGACGCCCGCCCCGGCCGAGAACGCCCAGACCGCCGAGCAGATGCCACAGGGCAAGGTGCTGTCCGACATCGTGCTGGGCCAGGCCGATGCCCCGGTCACCATCGTCGAATATGCGAGCTTCACCTGCCCGCATTGCGCCGCCTTCCATGACGAGAACCTGCCCAAGCTCAAGGCGGAATACATCGACACCGGCAAGGTGAAGTTCATCCAGCGCGACGTCTATTTCGATGCGGTCGGGCTTTGGGCCGGGATCCTGGCCCGCTGCGGCGGCGACGACAGGTATTACGCCGTCGCGGACCTGTTGATGAGCGAGCAGAAGACCTGGCTGGATGGCAAGACCATGGACGCCATCTCGGCCAACCTGCGCAAGGTCGGCGCCAAGGCCGGCATGACGCCCGAGCAGATGGACACCTGCTGGAACGACAAGCAGAAGGTCGCGGACCTGGTGACCACCTTCCAGACCCATGCCACCGCCGACAAGGTCGAGGGCACGCCCAGCTTCGTCATCGACGGCGAGAAGGTCTCGAACCAGCCCTGGGACGAGATGAAGAAGATCATCGACGCCAAGCTGGCCGCCAAGGGCTGAGCGCCTGGCGGCAGCGCCGCAGGGTATTTGAAAAACAGAGAAAGCCGAAGGCTCCGGGGCGTTGTCGCCTTCGGGGCCTTCTTACAGGCCGAGGCTTGCCAGCCGGACGAGCAGCGGCGCGGGGTCGTCCAGTTGCAGCCGCACCGGCAGCGCCAGCACCTTGGGCCGGAAGCTGCGCGGCAGCCGGGCGGCGTCCTTTTCCGTCGTCACCATCTGCGCCCCGACCAGCCGCGATTCGGCCTCGAGCCGGGTCAGCAGTTGCGGGGTGAAGGGCTGGTGATCCTCGAGCGCCTCGGCGCGGACCAGATCGGCGCCAAGGTCGCGCAGGGTGGCGAAGAATTTCTCGGGGTGGCCGATGCCGGCGAAGGCCATGACGCGCTGGCCCTGCCAGTCCATGCCGGTCTGCAGCGGCGCGAGCGCGCCGGTCAGATGCGGGACCCGAGCGTGCAGCCGGGCGGCAAAGCCGGTCTGCGCGGCGGGCGGGCCGATCGACAGAAGCAGGTCGGCCCGGGCGAGGCCGCGCGCGACCGGCTCGCGCAGCGGACCGGCCGGCAGGCACAGCCCGTTGCCGAACCCTTTGGCCGCATCGACCACCACCAGGGCCAGGTCATGCGCCAGCGCCGGATCCTGGAAGCCGTCGTCGAGCAGGATCGCCTGCGCCCCCGCGGCCACGGCCGCCCGCGCGCCCTCGCGCCGGTCTGCCGCGACCCAGACCGGCGCGAAGGCCGCCATCAGCAGCGGCTCATCGCCGACCTGGGCGGCGCTGTGGCGGCTTTCCTCGACCCGAAGCGGGCCTTTCTCGGTCCCGCCATAGCCGCGCGAGACGACATGCACCGCCACCCCGCGCGATTGCAGCAGTTGGGCCAGCATGATCGTGGTCGGGGTCTTGCCGGTGCCGCCGGCGTTCAGGTTGCCGACGCAGATCACCGGCACGGGCAGGCGTTCGCGGGGCCCGCGCGCCAGCCGGCGGGCGGTGGCGGCGGCATAGAGCGCGCCGAGCGGTGCCAGCGCCCGGGCCAGCGTGCCCGGCGGGCGGAACCAGAAATCGGGGGCGCGGCGGCTCATGCCCCGTTCTCCATCGCCTCGATGACGGTGTCGGCGATGCGGCGCAGCACGGCGGCGCCGCCGGTGCTGACCGACCAGGCGTTGCCGGCCAGCATCGCCGCCTGGTCCGGGGCCGAGAGATCGGCCACCGCCCGCGACAGCGCGGGCGCATCGGTGACGAGCCGCGCCGCCGAGGCGCCGTCCAGCTGCACCCATTCCGGCCCGTGCGGATCGGTGATCGGGCCGTGGATGATGGCCGAACCCAGGGCTGCCGGCTCGAACGGATGGCGCGGCGGACTGCCGGGGCCGTTGAGCAGCGTGCCGCCCATGAAGCAGACCGGCGCCAGACGGTACCACAGGCCCATCTCGTGGTCGTCCTCGGCGATCAGCACATGGTCGTCGGGCGAGGGGTCGTCGTCCTCGGAGCGCAGGATGGCGGCGAGGCCGAGCGCCTCGACCTCGGCCAGGATCTCGGGGATCAGCGACCCCGGCAGGCCGGCGAGGATCAGCAGCGCGCGGTGGTTGTGGTGCAGCGTCGCCTGATGCGCGGCCAGCGCGGCCTTGGCTTCGGGCAGGGTCGGGCAGGCGGCAAGCCAGATCGGCCGGCCGGCCAGGATATGCGCCAGCGCCCGGCGCTCGGCCTCGTTGGCGGCCAGCGGGGGGCGGGTCTCGGTCACCGGGCCGGTCAGCTCGATCCGGTCCGGGCGCGCGCCCAGCTGCCGCGCGGCGGCGCCGGCGGTCAGGTCGGGGGCCAGGATGCGGGTCACGCGCCGCATCAGCCCGCGATTGATCGCACCGCGCCACGAGCCGCGCCGCGTATAGGCGACCAACCGCGCCTCGGCCAGGATCACCGGCAGCCGGGCCTCGGCCATGGCGGTGATCAGCGAGGCCGGCAACTGGTCGCCCAGGATCAGCAGCGCGCGCGGCGCCAGCGCCTCGACCAGGTGCTGGGCGCTGGCCGGATCGGCGGGGCGGGGCAGGTGGATGGCCGGCAGGTCCGGCGGCAGCGCCCCGGGCGGCGGCGCCGCGCCGGTAAAGGCCAGCCGCAGCCCGGGCCGGCGCGCCAGGATGGCGCGCACCATGGCAGCGGCCGGTGCCGGCTCCTCGGCGCGTTCGGACAGGTGGACGATCAGCAGCGGCCCCTGGCCCGGGGGCGGCTCCAGTGCCGGGGCCGGTCCGGTGCCAAGCGCGGCGCGGCGGCGCAGATGCAGCCACAGCGCCAGCGAGGCGGTCGCCTGCGAGGGCAGCATCAGCCGCGCGCGCCCCGGGCCCTAGGCTCCCAGTTCCTCGGTCGGGCTGACCTCGCGTTCCTCGTCGCGCAGCCGGTGCAGGTGGGCGATGAAATAGCGGGTATGGGCGCTGTCGACGGTGCGTTGCGCCTCGGCCTTCCAGGCGGCATGGGCTTGGGCGTAGTCGGGGAAGACGCCGACGATATGGATGTCCTTGGTATCGCGGAATTCGGTGCGGGCCGGATCGACGAGCTCGCCGCCGAAGACGAGGTGCAGGCGCTGCGCCATGACGTTCTCCTGGGTTCGATTTCGGCGCGAACCTAGCCGAGCCCGGCGGGTGAACCAAGGAGATTTGTTTAAAAACGCGGGCGGTTGATATTTGCGGCGAATCGCGCGCCGGGATAAGCAGTTCTGGCCGTGAAAGGGCAGCAGCCCCCGGATGGCCCAAGCGTGGTGGTGAGGGCGTTCCGGGTGAAAGGAAGGGTGAACCGGTGCACCTTTCCTTGCCCTTTCTCAGCGGTCGCGGGTGGCCATTCCCCGGGAATGGCTGCCTGCGGTCCCGGCGTGAGGGCCTTTGCGGCACGGCTGGTGCGGGCGGCGGGACTTGAACCCGCACAGGCTTGCGCCCCAGGGAGTTTAAGTCCCATGCGTCTACCATTCCGCCACGCCCGCGCTGCCCGATTGGCTAGCGGGCGGTGCGGCGATTGGCAAGGCTTGTCAGGTCAGCAGCTGCGCATCGGCTGGTCGAAGACCTTGCGCCCTATCGGCGAGCCGACAAGGTCCACCCATCAGTGCGCTCGTCTAGGAGGGGATTCAACTTGGCCGGGCTCAGCGAAGTCATCAGCCCGGATTCGTGCAGAAGCTCGCAGGCCAGATGCACCTAGCGGAAGGTGGTGCCGCCGGGAAACGTGGAGCCGACGACCGGCGCGATGGAAGGGCCGAGGTCCAGGAAGTCCCGGACGGTTTTGGCAGAAACCTCGGCATCCTTCTTCCACGCCTCGAACAGGTTGGTCAGTCCCCGTTCGTCCCGCAGGTGGTCGGTCCATGTCGCGATGTCTTGCGGGGTCATGTCCCGATCCGGTCATGGCCTATGAAGGCGAACAGGTTTCCCAGCTTCTGCCGGAGGTTCCGGAGGGTGGTGGTCGCAGCACCCTTGGACCTGGCGTCCTTTTCCCAAGCTTTGAACAGGTCGGTCAGGGTCGGGCCGGTGACGCGGACGGCGGTTGTTGTAGAACCGGATCCAGTCACCGATGACGTGGGCGGCGTGCTGGATGCTTTCGAAGCGATGGCGATGCACGCACTGCTCTTTCAGCGTCCGGATGACGCGTTCGACCATGCCGTTCTGCTGCGGACGATGCGGGGTGATGAACTCCTGCTTCAGGCCGTAGTTTCGGACCAAAGCCGTGTAGTGGCGACTGGCAAAAACCAGGCCATTGTCCGACCGCAACAGGAACTCGTGATTGACGCGGCCGAGGGTGCCAAAACGGCTGATCAGGACGTGCTCCAGCGCGCTGGCAGCCGTGGTCACCTTGCCGGTGCGCGACAGGTGCCAGCCGAGAAGTTCATGCGCGTGACAGTCGATGACCAGGGCCACGAGGTCCACCCGTCCTTGCCGGCCCAGATCCGGCAGAGATCGGTCGACCAGCGCTCGTTCAGCGCCGTGGCGACTGATGGCAGCGCTCGGCTGCGGGGCCGCATGCCGATGGGGCGTTTGTGGACCTGCCAGTGCTTCAATTGGAAGATCCGCTGCACGGTGTTCTTGTTGAAGCCCAGCAGGAACGCCACCGTGCGGTAGCCGAAGGAGGGGTTCTCCTCGATCATGGCTTTGATCGGCTCGGCGAAGCCAGGATTGATCTTCGGGGCGGCCTTGGTCGGCTTGTAGTCGACGGTCCGTCGCGGCACGCCGAACCATGCGCAGAGATTCACCAGCGACACTCGGATCCCGTCCGCCAACTTTTTTCGCGCAAGCAGTTCCAGCATGGCCTCGCCGTAGGCCTCCTGCAGGCCGCGCAGCTGCTTCTCGTATTCCTGCCGGACATCGAGCGGGTTCGCCCGCAACGCATTCTCCATGCCACGACGCATCATCGACCCACCCCTCGATCTCGGATGGGAAAGATCATAGCCGCGACGGCTTCCGCCACTGTCGTCTTGTCCTGAACGATCTCGATGACCAGCGCCGACTTGCGCTTGGCCGTTTGACGGCGTCTTCCAATGGTCCCCTCATCGCTACGTTTTACTCCTTGTAGCATGAGCAGATTTCCACTGGGTCGATACAGAATCGCCACGTTGTTGTTAAAGTGTCGCGCGGATGAGGCTAAACTTGGAAGCCAGCAGCAATTTTGGCGGCGCTAGAATGTCGGTATTGCAGACAGCAGCTTTTGCGGTAATTTCGCGCTTCCAGTTCCAAGGCAGTAATTCTGGCAGGCGAGACAGAGGCGTGTCTGCCAGTCGTGCCAGGACATCAGCCAGCCAGGCTTGAGGATCGACGTCGTTCATTTTCGCGGTGACGATCAGGGAATACATGAAAGCGGCGCGGCGCCGCCCCGGGGAGAACCGGCGAAGAGCCAGGCCTTCCGGCCGAGGGCGATATCGCGCAGAGCACGTTCGGCGGCATTGTCGGTAAGGCAGATGTGGCCGTCATCGAGGAAGCGAGTGAAGGCTTCCCAGCGGCCGTGCTCCTCGAACATGTAGTTGATGGCCTTGGCGACCGGATTGTGCTTCGACATCCTGCCGCGTTCGGTCCGCAGCCAATCATGCAGCTCCTGGACCATCGGGCGCAGGATGCGCTGACGGACATCATGACGGGTCTCGGCGCTCAGGCCGGTGATCTCGCGCTCGGCGTCGAAGATGGTGTCGAAGCGTCTGACCGTTTCCAGCGCGATGGGCGAGCTCTCCTCGGCTGCCTTCTGCCCTTGCGGGCTGTGGCCTTGATGTCGGCCAGTTCGAAGAACTTGCGGCGGGCATGTGACCAGCACAATGCGCTGCGCACGGGCGCGGGTTTGCGGGCCGTGTCGTAGACGCCGTTGTATCCGCCGCAGGCATCGGCCTGCAGAATGCCGGTCCAGCCGTCCAGATGCCGGGTCGGATGGTCCATCCTGCGATCAGTGGAGAAGTAATAGAGCGCCGCTGGCGGCGCCCCGCCTGCAAAGGGCCGGTCGTCACGTAGACAGGTCCGGAGCCGGGCAGTCTGCGTGCCACCCCTGGCCATCAGCGGCACGGTTGTGTCATCGGCATGCAATCGTTCCGCCCCGAGAACATGGGCACGGATCAGATCGTGGAGGGGTTGCAGCCGACCTGATCGGCGAGGGTGGACAGGCTGATCTCGACGCCCTCCTTCGCGTAGCGTTCGGCCTGTCTGTTCAGGGGTTGGTGCTGGCCGCCTCGCCGTGGTCCCTCGGACCAGTGGCGTTCCCATGGCTCGATCTCGAACAGCACCATGGCCAGCAGATTGGGACCGGCCCAGCCCCGCGGTGTCGGATGGAACGGTGCCGGCGGCTGGCTGATCTTCTCGCAGTCGCGGCAGGTGAACTTCTCGCGGACGGTCTGGATCACCTTCCACTGCCGGGGAATCACCTCCAGCGCCTCGGTGATGTCCTCGCCCATCTTCACGATGCGCGCAGATCCACGAGCCGGGTGCAGCAGGTCGGGGCCTCGACCACCACGCGCTCACGGGGCAGATGATCCGGGAACGGCTTGCGGGCCGGGCGGCCGCGTTCGAATGCCGTGACCGTGGTCCTGGAAGCGGCGGCATCCGCCTTTGCACGATCCTGTTCAAGGTCCGTCTCGAGGTCCTCAGGCTGCATCTCGAGTTGTTCGATCAGCCGGGCATGACGTTCGGCACTGTGGCCATATCGATCGCGCCGGAGTTTGGCGATCTGGAGCCGCAGGTGCCGGATCATCTCCTCGGCGGCCGAGACGACGGCCTGGGCCTGGATCAGTTCGCTCCTGGCGGCGACCAGAGCGCCCTCCGCGGCAGATGCGCGGGCCTCTGCCGCGGCAAGGCGGCGCGCAGGACAGCGATCTCCGAAGGGGTCTCCGACATGCCGAAGACTTGCCCCATGTCGATATAATGCCAATGAAACAAGGGGATTGTAGCGCATCACCCGATGCAGGCCGCTGTGTCCAGCGTGGATTGCGCCAGTCGATGTTCGCGGCCTCACTCGAACCAGTGGCGTTCGTCCGCTCACTCCGGAAGAGAGCCGAGCTGCGCCACCGAGACCGGAACGGCCGAGCCATTCTGGCTCACCGGCCAGATGAACGTCCCGGCCTCCAGCCGCTTCACATAGGGCGACATCCCGACGCCATCGTGCCAGAGCAGCTTGATCAGGTCGCCCTTGCGTCCCCGGAAGCAGAAGATCTCTCCGCCGTGCGGATCACGCCCCCAGGCTGTTCATCCCGCACCGCATGTCGGTCACACCACTCGCGATCCAGACCTTCACTCCGGCAGGCAATCATCGAGGATCCAGCACGCCCAACAGCGCTGCGAGATGCGCTGGAGCCAGAGACGCAGGGATCGTCATGCGGCGCCCGTTCGTCAGCGTGATGTCGATCCGACCGTCGTCGGCTTCCCACGAGGGTTGCCCCGCCGACGCGGGCGACCCACCCTCCATCACCAAGGGCACGAAAAGAGGTGGCTCCGGAAATCTGAACAGCCGGGATAAGTGGATTTTCCGCGTATGAGCCGGGCCAGAAATTGATCCAGTGGATCAATTTCCCGGCGATTGGGCAGCATGATGTTGCGAGCGAGGAGAAGACCATGGGAAGACGACCGCGCCGGAACCACACCCGGCCTTCAAGGCGAAAGTGGCGGCAGCTGCGATCAAGGGCGAGAAGACGCTGATCGAGCTGGCGCAGGATTTCGACGTGCATCCGAACCAGATCAAGCAGTGGCGTGACCAGCTGCTCGAGGGCGCGACCGGGGTGTTCGGCGAAGCCGCGAAAGCTGAGCCAGAACCGATCGTCGATGTGAAGACCCTGCATGCAAAGATCGGAGAGCTGACGCTGGAGAACGATTTTTTGTCCGGCGCGCTCGGCAAGGCGGGTCTGTTGCCGAGCGCAAAAAGATGATCGATCCCTCGGCCAAGCTGAGCGTCAGCCGACAGGCCATCGTGCTGGGGATCAGCCGGGGCAGCGTCTACTACAAGCCCCGCCCGGTGTCGGACGCGGACCTGAAGCTGATGCACCGCATCGACAAGCTGCACATGGAATTCCCCTTCGCGGGCAGCCGGATGCTGCAGGGCCTGCTGATCCAGGAAGGGTTCAAGGTCGGGCGGCTGCACGTTGCCACGCTGATGAAGCGCATGGGCATCGAGGCGCTCTACCCGACCTAACACCTCGAAGCCAGCGCCGGGGGCACAAGATCTACCCCTATCTGCTCAGGAAGCTGCCGATCACCCGCCCCAATCAGGTCTGGGCGATGGACATCACCTACATTCCCATGGCCCGCGGGTTCATCTATCTGGCTGCCGTGCTCGACTGGTTCACCGAAGCCGTGTCCTGGCATGCCGGGTGTCGATCACGCTGGAGGCCGAGTTCTGCAAGGAAGCCGTCGCGGAGGTACTGGCACGTCACGGCACGCCCGAGCTATTCAACACGGCTCAGGGAAGCCAGTTTACGTCCATCGACTTCATCAAGGTTCTGGCCGCCCGAGAGATCAAGTCCACATGGATGGCAAAGGCGCCTGGCGCGACAACGTCTTCGTCGAGCGTCTGTGGCGGACGGTCAAATACGAGGAGGTCTACCTGCGGGCCTATGCCAGCGTGTCTGAGCCCCGCGCCGGGATCGGCCGCTATCTCGGCTTTTACAACAGCCGCCGTCCGCATTCATCGCTTGACGGGAAAACGCCCGATCAGGCCTACTTCACCCCGCCAATGCCCGAAGCGGCAGCGGCATAACCGAGGCAGAAAACCACTTGGAAATCGCCCAGAACCTGTTCAGATCAATCGAACCACCTCTTAGAGCGCCAGCAATCCACACCTTGCTTTTGCCTTATTTTGCTGGCCCTTCGCGGATATTCGCAGGACTTCGCACCACTTCGCATCCGGGGTCTTCCTATGTCCACCGGTGTCTTCCGCCTTGGTGCAGATATTCGTGTCAAACAACAGCGCCCTTGACCGGGCGGCGATCATGGATCACCTGTTGAGGCATCGAGCACGAATCCTGCATGGGCGGAAGCGCCGACCCGCCAGCCGACGATCCGCCGGGCATAGGCGTCGATGACGAACGCCACAGAGGCGAAACCCTTCCAGATGGCGACATAGGTGAAATCGTCGTCCATTGGGCTCGGACCAATGGCGCTACAATGGACGCCCCCAGAGCATGTTCGGCGCGGGCTTGCCCGGGCTATTCGGGTTCGGCCAGCCGCTCCTGCCACATCTTCCGGAAGGCCGGCCGGGCCTGGCAGTCGTCCAGCCAGGCCCCCGCGGCCGGGAACTGCTCGATCAGCGCGCCATAGCCCTGGGCATAGCGCAGGATCTCGGCCACGTTCAGGTCGGCCACGGTGAAGCGGCCGCCGACCAGGTGGCCGTGCCGCGCCAGATGTGCGTCCAGGACCGCCAGCGGCCGCACCAGCCGCTCGGCCGCATGGCCGACGGCGGCCTGCGCCGCGCCGGGCTGGGCCTGGCCGGGGCGGTGGTTGAACAGGATCGCGAGCGCGTCCGGCTCGATCATGGTGGCGGCGTAGAAGCTCCATTGCAGCATCAGCGCATCTTCCACCATGTCGGCGGGGCCGAAGGGCTGGCCGTGCTTGCGCGCCAGGTGCAGCGTGCAGGCCAGCGATTCGGACAGCACCAGGTCGCCGTCCTGGATCACCGGGATCGCCCCGGCGGGCGACAGCTTCAGGAAGCTCTCCGAGCGGGTGTTAAGCGGCGCCCCGGGCGCCCCGGCATCCTCCAGCCGATAGGCCTGGATCACCGGCACCTGCTTGAACGGCAGGCCCAGCTCGTGACACAGCCAGATGATGCGCGAGGCGCGCGAGCGGGTGACGCCATAGACGGTCAGCATGGTTCTCTCCCGTGATGCCTGGGCGCAGGTTAGGCCCGCTTACAGCACCTGGGCAAGATAGCGCATCATGTTGCCGCCCATGACCTTGGCGATCTGCTCGTCGCCGAGACCCGCGTCCATCAGCGCCTGGGTCAGCGCCGCCAGATGCGCCACGTCGAAGGGCGCGTCGACCGAACCGTCGTAGTCCGACCCCAGCGAGACCGCGTCCTCGCCCACCAGCGCGATGGCGGCCTGGATCGAGGCGGCGATGTCGGCCGGCGTCCTGCCGCAGTTCACATCCGCCCAGAAGCCGATGCCGATCACGCCGCCCTTGGCGGCAATGGCCTGCACCAGGTCGTCGGGCAGGTTGCGCGGGCTGGCGCATTGGCCGTGGATGCCGGTATGGGACAGGATCGGCCGCGTGCCGGGAATGGCCAGCACGTCGCGCACCAGCTGCGGGCTCGCGTGCGCCAGGTCGATGATCATGTGCTTGGCCATCATCTCGGCCACCACCTCGCGGCCGAAATCGGACAGGCCCGATTCCGCCCCGCCCTCGCCATGCAGGCTGCCGCCAAGCTCGTTGTCGAAGAAATGCGTCAGCCCGACCAGCCGGAAGCCGGCGCCGTAAAGCACCTGCAGATTGGCGATATTGCCCTCCAGCGGATGGCCGCCCTCGGTGCCCAGCAGGGCGCCGACGGTCTGGGCGCCGTTCTGCCGCGCCTCCAGCAGCACCTGCAGATCCTCGGCCGAGCGGATCAGCATCAAGGCCTCCGGCGCGCGCTCGGCGGCGCGGCGCAGCGCGGCGGCCTGGACCAGCGCGCGCTCCTTCAGGCTGAACCAGGCCGAGAACGGCCGAAGCTGGCCGATAAACAGCGGCGTGATATTGTCGGGAGCCTCGGCGGAATTCCGGCTGTAGTTCTGGCCGCGCGGGCTTTTGGTGACGGTGGTGAAGACCTGGACCGCGACATTGCCTTCGGCCAGTCGCGGCACGTCGACGTGACCCCGCCCGGCCCGGTCCAGCAGGTCGCGATCCCACAGCAGCGCGTCCGAATGCCAGTCGCCGATGACCAGCCGCCGATGCAGCGCCTCGGCCTCGGGCGAGACCGGCCAGCCCGCCTCGGGCATGGTCACCGGGTTCAGCCGCCGCTCGACGAAGCCCGGGCCCCAGATCGCCACGCCCGCCGCGGCCAGCACGACCAGCACTGCGAGCCCCATGAAGATGCGCCGGATCATGCCGCCCCCTTCCGTTTCCGCCAACCATAGGCCGCGCCCCTGCCCAAGGCGACGAAAATCCGCCCGGCTTCTTTCTTGCACAAATATCCTCGGGGGGTCCGGGGGGCGAAGCGCCCCCGGCTCGCGCAGCCCGGTAAGCCCCCCGGGCCACGGCGTTTGCGAAAGGCCCGCGCAACGCCGGCAGGGGACAGTCGCCATGTTTGACGAGATGCAGCGCATTCTCATGGGCGAACAGGACATGCGCTTCGCGCTCGAGGTCCTGTTCCGCACCACCATCGTCTATTTCTACACGCTGATGCTGATGCGCTGGCTGGGCGGGCGCACGGTGGCACAGCTTTCCATCGTCGAATTCCTGCTGGTGATCGCCATCGGCTCGGCGGTGGGCGACTCGCTCTTCTACCCCGAGGTGCCGATGCTGCCGGCGATGTTCGCGATCCTGATCGTCTCGATCTACAACAAGTTCATCGACAAGGCGATGCTGGCCTCGCCCTGGTCTTGCCGCGTCTTCGAGGGCCGGCCGCGCATCGTCGTCAGCCAGGGCCGGGTGCATGCCGACCGGCTGCGCCGGCAGGGCATCGGCGTGCACGAACTCTACAGCAAGCTGCGCCAATGCGGCATCGAGGACCTGGCGCAGGTGAAATTCGCCATCCTCGAGGCGGACGGCGGCATCTCGATCCTGAAGCATGGCGAGCATGGCGGCGAGGGGCTTTACCAGCCGCCGGTGCTGCCGGCGCGGGAAATGGCCTGGGCCGAACGCCGATGAACGACGGCAAGCGACGCTGAAGCGCCAATTGCGCAGCGGCCATTCCTTCCGGGCCGAGACCCCGGACATTTCGATCGTGTCCTTGGCCCGGCCCTCGGCGCGGCGCTGACGGGCGCTTGCGCGCCGTGCCGCGGTGCCGCAATCTGGCGCCACGCCAGCAGCGCGCCAGTGAGGGACAAGATGACGCAGCCGGAGCACCCGCAGGGCCAGCCCGCGATCCGCACCACCGCCATGCCGGCCGACACCAACCCGGCCGGCGACATCTTCGGCGGCTGGCTGATGTCGCAGATGGACCTGGCCGCCGGCAGTGTCGCGGCCCGCCGCGCGCGCGGGCGCTGCGCCACGGTCGCCGTGGACAGCTTCACCTTCCACCAGCCGGTCAAGGTCGGCGACGAAGTCTCTGTTTTCGCGACCATCCTGCGCGAAGGCCGCAGCTCGATGCAGCTGCATGTCGAGGCCTGGCGCCGCTCGCGCGAGGGCGAGGAGACCCAGTGCGTGACCCGGGCGAGCTTCGTCTTCGTGGCGCTGGACGCCGACGGCCGTCCGCGCCCGCTGCCGTCCGCGGATTGACCATTTCCACCCCGCCTGGCGGGCGGCAGACGGGCAGTCCGGAAAATCCGCAGGCCGGGCCCGGCATTGTGCATAGAAGCCGGTTGCAATCCGCAAGCACCGCCGATTAGTCTGACAGGGCGGAATAAAGAACCATAGAAAACAGGGGGCCCGCATCGTGACTTCGCCAACCGGCAACGAGGCTTTCGTTGTCTTCGACCACGTCCAGAAAAGCTATGACGGCCAGACGCTTGTGGTGAAGGACCTGAACCTTTCCATCGGCAAGGGCGAGTTTCTGACCATGCTGGGTCCGTCCGGCTCGGGCAAGACCACCTGCCTGATGATGCTGGCCGGATTCGAGACCGCCACCCATGGCGAGATCCGGCTGGACGGTCGCAACATCAACGACGTGCCGCCGCACAAGCGCGGCATCGGCATGGTGTTTCAGAACTATGCCCTGTTCCCGCACATGACCGTGGGCGAGAACCTGGCCTTTCCGCTGCAGGTGCGCGGCATGGCCAAGGCCGAGCGCGAGAGCCGGGTCGCCCGCGCGCTCGACATGGTGCAGATGGGCCGCTTCGCCAGCCGCCGCCCGGCGCAGCTTTCGGGCGGCCAGCAGCAGCGCATCGCGCTGGCCCGCGCGCTGGTCTTCGACCCCAAGCTGGTCTTGATGGACGAGCCGCTGGGCGCGCTCGACAAGCAGCTGCGCGAGCATATGCAGTTCGAGATCAAGGCCCTGCACGACCGGCTGGGCATCACGGTGGTCTATGTCACCCATGACCAGGGCGAGGCGCTGACCATGTCGGACCGCATCGCCGTGTTCAACGACGGCCGCATCCAGCAGCTGGCGGCGCCGCCGGTGCTGTACGAACAGCCCGAGAACAGCTTCGTCGCCGGCTTCATCGGCGAAAACAACGCGCTGCGCGGCACCATCGAGCAGCTTCAGGGCGACAAGGCCCTGGTCCGGCTGCAGAATGGCGAGGTGATCGACGCCACCGCCGTCAACATCCGCGAAAGCGGCCAGACCACCACGGTCTCGATCCGGCCCGAGCGGGTCGAGTTCAAGCCCGACCTGATGCCCGCCGGCGCCCATACCGTCGAGGCTCAGGTCCGCGACGTGGTCTATATGGGCGACATCCTGCGGGCCCGGCTGAACGTCGCCGGCCAGGACGATTTCGTGATGAAATACCGCAATACGCTGGGCCAGGTGAAGCTGTCGCCCGGCCAGACCATCCGCATCGGCTGGCACCCCGAGGATGCGCGGGCGCTGGATCCGGTCTGATTTCGCATCGAAATAAGGAGCTATGATGAAACGCATGTTGATCCTGACCTCGGCCCTGGTCGCCTCGGCGTCCGTGGCCCAGGCGCAGGACAAGCAGGTGAACCTGCTGTCCTGGGGCGGTGCCTATGGCAACAGCCACGTCCAGGCCTATGCCAAGCCGTTCGAGGCCAAGACCGGCATCAAGGTCACGGTCGCCGACGCCGACAACCCGGCCACGCCGCTCAAGGCGCAGGTCGAGGCCGGCAATGTCACCACCGACGTGGCCTCGGTGGAATATGCCGACGCGGTGCGGCTGTGCGACGAGGGGCTGCTGGAAACCATCGACCCGGCGATCCTGGCACCCGCGCCGGACGGCGCCGCGGCGGCCGACGACTTCATCGAGGGCGCGGTGACCGACTGTTTCGTCGGCACCGACGTCTATTCGATGATCCTGGCCTATGACGACAGCAAGTTCACCGACGCCAAGCCCGCCGGTCCGGCCGATTTCTTCGACACCGCGAAATTCCCCGGCAAGCGCACCATGCGCAAGGGCGCCAAGTTCAACCTGGAATACGCGCTGCTGGCCGATGGCGTGGCGCCGGACAAGGTCTATGAGGTGCTGGGCACGCCCGAGGGCGTCGACCAGGCCTTCGCCAAGCTCGACACCATCAAGAACAACGTGATCTGGTGGGAAGCCGGCGCGCAGCCGCCGCAGCTTCTGGCCGATGGCGAGGTCAGCATGGCCTTCGCCTTCAACGGCCGGATCTTCGACGCGGCCCAGAAAGAGGGCAAGCCCTTCAAGATCGTCTGGGACGGCCAGATCTATGAAATGGAAGGCTGGGTGATCCCGAAGGGCGCCCCGCACCTCGAGGCGGCCAAGGAGTTCGTCACCTTCTCGACCTCGCCCGAGCCGCAGGCCCGCGCCGCCGAATTCATCAGCTATGGCCCGCCGCGCAAATCGGCCGCCGCGCTGGTCGGCAATGTCGAGGGCACCGAGGTGGCGATGGGCCCGAACCTGCCGACCTTCGCCGACAACATGGCCGGGGCGCTCGCCTCGAACCTGGACTTCTGGGTCGACCACGACGCCGAACTGCAAGAGCGGTTCAACGCCTGGCTGGCGGCGAACTGACGCCAATCCGGTCGCGGCGGGATCAACCCGCCGCGATCCGTGAAGCCCGAACGGGCGCGAACCGGCCAACGAGCCGCATAAAACCAACGGGAGTTCGTCATGAAGAAAGTGTTGATCCTGACCACGGCCTTGTGCGGGTTGGGCGTTGCGGCGCAGGCCCAGGACAAGGAGGTCAACGTGGTCTCCTGGGGCGGCGCCTATGAGAAATCGCAGGTCGAGGCCTATAACATCCCCTTCGCCAAGGAGACGGGGATCAAGGTCAACATGATGGCCGCCGACAACCCGGCCACCCCGCTCAAGGCCCAGATCGAGGCCAAGAACATCACCGGCGACGTGTTCGACATCGAGGTCTCGGACGCGATCCGCCTCTGCGACGAGGGCGCGCTGGTCGAGATCGACCCGGCCAGCCTGCCGCCGGCGCCGGACGGCACGCCCGCGTCCGAGGACTTCATCCCCGGCGCGCTGCGCGACTGCGCGGTGGCGAACATCTTCTGGGGCACGGTCATCGCCTATGACAAGACCAAGTTCCCCGACGGCCCGCCGACCACCGCCGCGGATTTCTTCGACACCGCCAAGTTCCCGGGCAAGCGCGGCCTGCCGAAAAACCCCAAGCGCACACTCTACCTGGCGCTGATCGCCGATGGCGTCGCCCCCGACCAGGTCTATGAGGTGCTGGACACGCCCGAGGGCGTCGACAAGGCCTTCGCCAAGCTCGACACCATCAAGAAGGACGTGGTCTGGTGGGAAGCCGGCGCCCAGCCGGTGCAGCTGCTTGCCGATGGCGAGGTCACGATGGCGACCGGCTATAACGGCCGCTTCTTCGACGCCATGGTGGCCGAGGGCAAGCCCTTCGAGATCATCTGGGACGGCCAGTTCATGGACATGGACATGTTCGCCATCCCCAAGGGCTCGCCCAACCCCGAGGCGGCGATGGCATACCTGAAATTCGCCACCGACACCCAGCGCCTGGCCGACCAGGCCAGATGGATCGCCTATGGCCCGTCGCGCAAGTCCTCGGCGGCGCTGGTCGGGCTCTATCAGGACGGCAAGACCGAGATGGCCCCGCATATGCCGACCAGCGAGGAGCACATGAAGACCGCCGTCATGGACGACCCGGAATGGTGGGCCGACCACGACGCCGAGATGGCCGAGCGCTTCAACGCCTGGCTGGCCGCCAACTGATCCCTGCGCCGCCGCCCGGCCCGGCCCGGTCCGGGCGGCGGCGGCCGACGATGCCCGCCCTTAGCCTGACGAAGGATCAAGATGTCCAACGCGCTTGACCCCCATGCCGCCATCGTGACCGAGGCCGGCGGCCTCGACCCGGGCGGACCCCTGCGGACGGCCGACGGCCAGCCGCTGACCCGGGCGCTGGCGCGCAGCTCGCGCCGGGCGCGGCGTCGCGCCTTCCTGCTGGTGCTGCCGCTGCTGCTGTTCGTGCTGCTGACCTTCCTGCTGCCGATCGGGCAGATGCTGCAACGCTCGGTCAAGAACGACGGCTTTTCGGCCAATATGCCGCAGCTCTCGGCCTGGTTCCATGAACACCCGCGCGGCACCGAGCCCGACGACGCCGCCTGGGCGGCGCTGGCCGCCGACCTGACCGCCGCGGCCGAGGCGCGCAGCATCGGCCTGGTCGGGACCAGGGTGAACTACGACATGCCGGGCACGCGCTCGCTCTTCACCTCGGCCGGGCGCAAGGCCCGCGGCGGTATCGAGCCGCCCTATCGCGAGGCGATCCTCGCGATGGACGAGAAATGGGGCGATCCCAAGCTGTGGTCGGTGATGCGCGAGGCTTCCTCGGCCTATACCTCGAACTTCTACCTGGCGGCGCTGGACCGGACCCGTGACGACGACGGCAACATCACCATGGCGCCCGAGCAGCAGCAGATTTATGTCAAGCTGTTCCAGCGCACCTTCTGGCTGTCGCTGATCATCACCTTCACCACCTTCCTGCTGGGCTTTCCCATCGCGCATCTGCTGGCGACGCTGCCGATGCGCAAGTCGAACCTGCTGATGATCCTGGTGCTCTTGCCGTTCTGGACCTCGCTGCTGGTTCGGACCACGGCCTGGATGGTGCTGTTGCAGCAGCAGGGCGTGGTCAACGACATCCTGGTCTGGCTGGGGCTGATCGGCAACGACCAGCGGCTGCAGATGATCTTCAACCAGACTGGCACGATCATCGCCATGACGCATATCCTGCTGCCCTTCATGATCCTGCCGCTCTATTCGGTGATGCGCACCATCAACCCCAGCTATGTGCGCGCGGCGCGCAGCCTGGGCGCGACCAGCTGGACGGCGTTCCGGCGCATCTATTTCCCGCAGACCCTGCCGGGGCTGGGGGCGGGGGCGCTTCTGGTCTTCATCCTGGCCGTGGGCTATTACATCACCCCGGCGCTGGTCGGCGGCTCGTCGGGGCAGCTGATCTCGAACCTGATCGCGATGCACATGACCCAGACGCTGAACTGGTCCATGGCGGCGGCGCTGGCCGCGCTGCTGCTGGGCGGCGTCCTGCTGCTCTACTGGGTCTATGACCGGCTGGTCGGCATCGACAACCTGAAACTGGGGTAACCGCCATGGCGCTTCCGACTTACGCCTCGCCGCTGGAAAAGGTCTGGCATTACGCCTATCTGGCGATCTGCGCGGCGATCTTCTTCTTCCTGATCGCGCCGATCGTGGTGGTGATCCCGCTCAGCTTCAACGCCGAGCCCTATTTCACCTTCACCGACAAGATGCTGTCCTTCGACCCCGAGGGCTATTCGATGCGCTGGTATCGCAGCCTGCTGACCTTCGGCATGGCCAACCCGGATGCGCCGGGCGGGCTCGGCTGGTGGGCGGATGCCTGGCAGAACGCGAAATGGGTGAATGCGGCCAAGTCGTCGATCATCATCGGCTTCTTCTCGACCATCCTCGCCACGGTGCTGGGCACGCTGGCGGCGCTGGGCCTGTCGCGACCCGAGATGCCCTTCCGCCGCATCATCATGGCGGTGCTGATCTCGCCGATGATCGTGCCGATCATCATCACCGCGACGGGGATGTTCTTCTTCTACTCGAACCCCTGCGAGCCCTTGACCTGGATCGGGCTGAACCCGCAATGCGGCAAGCTCGCCGGCACCTACCTGGGCGTGATCCTGGCCCATGCCACGCTGGGCATCCCCTTCGTCATCATCACGGTGACGGCGACGCTGATCGGCTTCGACCAGTCGCTGGCCCGCGCCGCGGCGAGCCTCGGGGCCAACCCGCGCACCACCTTCTTCCGCATCACCATGCCGCTAATCCTGCCCGGTGTAATCTCGGGCGCGCTCTTCGCCTTCGTCACCTCCTTCGACGAGGTGGTGGCGGTGCTGTTCATCGCCGGCCCCGACCAGCAGACCATCCCGCGCCAGATGTGGAACGGCATCCGCGAGCAGATCTCGCCCGCGATCCTGGCCGTCGCCACGCTGCTGGTGATCTTCTCGATCGCCCTGCTCGCGACGGTCGAGATGCTGCGCCGCCGCTCGGAACGGCTGCGGGGCATCACGCCGCATTGAGCGGCTCATGCCCCGGCCCTGAACCCGCCGCCCTTGCCGGGCGGCGTCTTCAGGACGGCCCCTGCGGCAAGGCTCCGGATTTCTTTGCTCTGCAAATACCCCCGCCGGAGGCGGAACCCTCAGGGCAAGACCGAGATCCAGAACCAGATCGACAGGATCGACAGCACGGTGGACACCAGCACCGTCGTCGCCGCCACCCGCTTCGCCGCGCCATAGATCGAGGCAAAGAGATAGGCATTCACCCCCGGCGCCATGCTGGCGGTGATGACAGCGGAACGCAGCGGCCCGACCGGCAGCTGGAAAAGCTGCCCCAGGCTCCAGGTGATGGTCGGATGGACCAGCAGCGAGGCCAGGCAGCAGACCGCGATGGCCTTGCCGTCGCCTTCGGGGCGATAGCGATAAAGCACGCCGCCCAGCCCGAACAGCGCCGCCGGCAGCGCCGCCCGCGCCATCATCTCGGCCGCGGCCCAGAAGCCCTCGGGCATCACCAGCCCGGCCTGCATCAGCAGGTTCATCGCCACGCCGCACAGGATGCCGATGATCAGCGGCGTATGCAGCACCCCGGACAGCGCCCGCATGGCGATGCGCCCGGCCGAAAGGCTCTGCCCGCGCGCCCGCGTCACCTCCATCATGGTGATGCCGAAGGTGTAGAGCAGCGGCGAATGGATCGCGATGATCGCGACGTTGCCGGCCAGCGCCTCGGCGCCATAGGCGCGCTCCATGATCGGGATGCCCAGAAGCAGCGAGTTCGAGAACAGGCAGCAGAAGCCGATGGCGACCGCATCCTCGGGGCTGCGCTTCAGCCAGTAGAGCGCCAACCCCCAGCCGATGAAATACGAGGCGAAGGCGCCGCTATAGAAGGCCACCCACATGCCGATGCTGAAATTCTCGGCCATGTCCAGCCGGGCCACGTTCACGAACAGCAGCACCGGCACCGCGAAATTCTGCGCGAAACGCATCAGCCCGTCGACCGCCACCTCGTTGAACATCCGGCGCCAGGCCACCAGGTAGCCGAAGCCGATGACGATGAAGACCGGCAGGATGACCTCGAAAAGGATCGTCATGCCAGCTCGATCTGCAGCCCGTCATGGGCCGGCACGACATGGGCGGGCGTCTCGGCCATCACCGCGTCGTAATCCAGCTCGATATGCATGTTGGTGATGACGCCCCGCGCGCAGCCCGAACGCGCAATCCACTCCAGCGCCAGCGCCAGATGCGCGTGGCTGGGATGCGGCGTGCGGCGCAAGGCATCGCAGATGAAGACCTCGCAGCCTTGGATGGCGGGCCAGGCCGCCTCGGGGATCGCCAGCACGTCGGGCAGATAGACGAGGCCCGCGCCCGCGCCGATGCGGAACCCCAGCGCCGGAATGTCGCCGTGGTTCACCGCGAAGGGCAGGAAGTCGATCGCGCCGCCCGCGCCCTCGACCGCGAAGCGGCCGCGGATCGGGGCGATCTCGCAGACCGGCGGGTAGGACGAGCCCTCCGGCGTCTCGAAGATATAGCCGAAGCGGCTGCGCAACGCGGCCTCGGTCTGCGCATCGGCCCAGACCGGCATGATGCGGCGCATGTTGAAGACCACCTGCCGCAGGTCGTCGATGCCATGGATGTGGTCGGCATGCGGATGGGTATAGACCACCGCGTCCAATTCGCCCACGCCGGCGTCCAGCATCTGCGGCACGAAATCCGGGCCGGTGTCGATCAGCACCCGCGTCACCCCCCCGGGCCCGACACGCTCGAGCAGCAGCGAACAGCGCCGGCGCCGGTTGCGCGGGTTCGCCGGGTCGCATTCGCCCCAGCGGCCGCCCAGCCGCGGCACGCCGCCGGACGAGCCGCAGCCCAGGATCGTGGCACGGATCATGCCGCGGCCTTGGCGAACAGCCGGTCGAAATTCGCGCTGGTCAGGGCGGCGAATTCGGCTTCGGAAAGGCCGAGCGCCTTTGCCCCGGCCCGGGCGGTATGGGCGACAAAGGCCGGCTCGTTGCGCTTGCCGCGATGCGGCGGCGGCGCCAGATAGGGCGCGTCGGTCTCGACCAGGATGCGGTCGCGGGGGGCGGCGAGGAAGATCTCGCGGATCTCGGTCGAGCGCGGAAAGGCGGCGATGCCCGACATCGACAGGTAAAAGCCCAGGTCCAGCGCGGCGCGGGCCAGTTCCGGCCCCGAGGTGTAGCAATGCATGACGCAGGAATAGGCGCCGGCGCGGTGCTCCTCGGTCAGGATGCGGGCCATGTCGGCATCGGCGTCGCGGGAATGGATGATCAGCGGCAGGCCGGTCCGGCGCGCGGCCTCGATATGGATACGCAGGCTTTCGGCCTGCACCGCGGCGCTCTCGGCGGTATAGTGATAGTCGAGGCCGGTCTCGCCGATGCCGACGAATTTCGGATGCGCGGCCAGCGCCACCAGTTCCTCGACGGTGACGGCGGGCTCTTCGGCGGCATACATCGGATGGATGCCGGCGGCGTAGAAGACGCCCGGATGCGCCTCGGCGATGGCGCGCACGCGCGGCTCGTTGCCCATGCGGGTGCAGATCGTGACCATGCGCGTCACCCCGGCGGCGCGGGCGCGCGCGACCAGCTCGGCCTGCTGGCCGTCGAAATCGGGAAAGTCCAGGTGGCAGTGGCTGTCCACCAGGGCGGGCAAGGGGGTCTCGGACATCGGCGGATCCGTTACAGGGCGGGCTGGTTCGCAAGCCCGATCAGCATATCCAACACCAGCGCGGAAGGGTCAAGGTTGACGGCCCGGCCGGCGCGGGCCCGGGCCGACAGGCTGGCCTGGGCATCGGCCCAGAGCCGCGCCGCCTCGGGCCCGGGCGAAAGCCGGGTCAGCACCGCGGCCTCGCCCTCGGCGGCCTCGGGCAGGGGGGCGCCCATCAGCCCGGTGCGCGCGGCGCGGGTCAGGAAGCGGTCGAGCAGCGTCATCACCAGGTCGAACGGATCGCCCTCGGCCCCGGCGCGGCCGGCCGCCAGCTCGGCCAGTGCGGCCGCGGCGCGGCGGTCCATGCGCGGATAGTCGGCGAAAAGCCCGGTGATGCGCTGATAGAGATCCAGCCCGTCCTGGCCGGCTAGCCGCAGCGCCTCGCCGACCGAGCCGCCCGACAGCGCCGAAAGCCGCGCCGCGTCATGCGCGACGCCCAGTCCGGCCAGCACCTGCGCCATGTCATCGGACCCCAGCGGATGCAGCCGCAATTCCCGGCAGCGCGAGCGGATGGTCGGCAAAAGCCGCGCCGGCTGATGCGCGACCAGCAGCAACGTGGCCCGGGCCGGTGGCTCCTCGAGCAGTTTCAGAAGCGCATTGGCGGCGGCCGGGTTCATCTCGTCGGCGGCGTCGATGATGGCGATGCGGCGGCCGCCCTCGGCGGCGCTCATGTGAAAGAAGCCGTGCAGCCGGCGGATTTCGTCCACGGTGATCTCGCTGCGCAGCCGCTGGGTCTTGTCGTCGAGCGGCCGGCGCACCAGGTGCAGCCGCGGCTCGGACAGGGCCCGGATGCGGCGCACCGCCGGATCCTCGGGCGGCGCGGTCAGGTCCGGGCTGTCCGAGCCGCTCAGCAGGTATTTCGCGATGCTCCAGGCCAAGGTCGCCTTGCCGGTGCCGCGCGGGCCCGAGATCAGCCAGCCGTGATGCAGCCGGTGCGCCCGGGCGGCGGCGAGAAAATCCGCGACCGCCTGGTCCTGGCCGATGGTGCGAAGCGCCTCGCGCGGGTGCGGGGCGCCGGGCACCCGATCGGGTTCGGGCAGGGCGGCCTCGTCGCTCATGGCAGGGCGGCCCGGACACGGGCGGCGACCTCGTCGGCGCTGCCGCTGCCGTCGATGGTGCGGAACCGCCCGGGGTTTTCCGCCGCCAATGCCAGGAAACCCGCGCGCAACCGGCGCTGGAAATCCAGGCCCAGGGTCTCGAAACGGTCCTCGACGCCGCCGCGGGCCTGGCCGCGGGCCAGCGCGGTGGCGGGGTCGATGTCGATCAGCAACGTCAGGTCGGGCTCGATGCCGATGGTCAGGCGATGCAATTCCTCGACCAGCGCGCGCAGGTCGGCGCGGGCAAGGCCTTGGTAGACCCGGGTGGAATCGGCGAAGCGGTCGGTGACGACATGGGCGCCGCGCGCCAGCGCCGGGCGGATCAGCCGCTCGACATGGTCGCGGCGGGCGGCGGTGAAAAGCAGCAGCTCGGTCTCCGGCGACCAGCGTTCGCCCCGGCCCTCGACCAGCAGGCGGCGGATCTCCTCGGCGCCCTCGCTGCCGCCGGGCTCGCGGGTCAGCAGCGTCTCGGTGCCGGTCTCGGCCAGCGCCGCGGCAAGGCGGCGCGCCTGGGTCGACTTGCCTGATCCGTCTATGCCTTCGAAGCTGATGAACATCGGCGGCGCGTCAGTTGCGCACCGACTGGATCGCCCGCTCGCCCAGCCGGAAGGCGGCGCTTTGCATGCGGCCGAGGACGCCGCTACGGGCCACGTCGGCGGCGGCGAAAAGCGGCAGCCGCGACTGGCCGGTGCCGGGGATGTTCACGACCAGCTCGCCCAGCCGGTCGCCCTTGGCGATCGGCGCCTCGATCGGGCCGTTGAACACCGCCTCGGCGGTGACGCCGTCATGCGAGCCGGCCGGGATCAGCACCCGCACGCCGTCGCGGGTGGTCAGGCCGACGCGGCTGCGCTCGCCCAGCCAGACCGGGGCCTGGGTCACGATCTCGTCCTTGGGGATGATGGTGCGCATGGTGAACTGGCGATAGGCCCAGTTGACGATGCGCTCGGATTCCTCGGCCCGGGCCTTGTCGCTGGGCAGGCCGGCGATGACGAAGACGATGCGGCGGTCGCCCTGCACCGCCGAGCCGACCAGGCCATAGCCCGCCTCCTGCGTGTGGCCGGTCTTGAGCCCGTCGGCCTTCCAGTCGCCGCCGCCAAGACGCAAGAGCGGGTTGCGGTTGTTGGCATTCGAGGGCACCCGACCCTTGTAATTGTATTCGGTCAGGCCGAAGTTCTTGTAAAGCTCGGGAAATTCGGTGATCAGCCGCGTTGCAAGGATCCCCAGGTCGTGCATCGACATGCGGTGGTCCGGCGCCGGCCAGCCCGAGGCATTGGCGAAATGCGACTGCGTCATGCCCAGTTGCTGCGCGCGCTCGTTCATCAGCCGGGCAAAGGCCTCCTCGGTGCCGGCCAGGCCCTCGGCCACCACCACGCAGGCGTCGTTGCCCGAATTGATGATGATGCCGTGGATCAGCTCCTCGACCGTGGGCCGGTCGGCGGGCTCGACGAACATCTTCGAGCCGCCCATGTGCCAGGCCTTGGTCGAGACCGGGAAGGTGGTGTCCATCGCCACCCGGCCCTCGTGCAGGGCCTCGAACAGCATGTTCAGCGTCATCAGCTTGGACATCGAGGCCGGCGGCAGCGGTTCCTCGGCGTTCTTCTCCATCAGCACGGTGCCGGTCGCCACGTCATAGACCCAGGCCGCGCGGGCATTGGTGTCGAAGGCCCGGGCCGGCAGCGCCAGGACCATGAGGAGAGCGAAGATGCGGAACGTCAGAGCGCGCATGGATTGTCCTTGACCGGTCGCGTTTGCGCCATGGTTAGCGCAGCGGGCCGCGGCCCGCAACGTCGCTCGGGTGCATCTGCCGGGCAAGTGAACGACCGGCGGTTGCGGCGTCCGTGCCTCAGTAGCTGCGGATCAGCCCGACCAGGCGGCCCTGGACATGCACCTTGTCCTCGGGCAGCACGCGGGTTTCATAGGCCGGGTTCGCGGCCTCCAGCGCGATCATGCCGCCCTTGCGGCGATAGCGTTTCAGCGTCGCCTCGAACCCCTCGACCAGCGCCACGACGATGTCGCCGTTCTCGGCCGTGTCCTGTTCGCGGATCACCACCACGTCGCCGTCGTTGATTCCGGCCTCGATCATCGAATCGCCTTTGACCTCAAGCGCATAGTGCCGCTCCTTGCCCGACAGCATCGAGCCCGGCACCGCGATGTGATGCGACACCTCGGAGATCGCCTCGATCGGGACGCCGGCGGCGATGCGGCCCATCACCGGCAGGTCGACCGCCGAGACCGAAACCTCGAAGGCGCCGCGCGGCAGCGGCTGGGCGGGGCGGGCATCGCCCTCGATCACCCGCGGCTGGAAGCCCGGGCCCTTGCTGAGGCTGTCGGGCAGGCGGACGATTTCCAGCGCCCGGGCGCGATGCGGCAGGCGGCGGATGAAGCCGCGTTCTTCAAGGGCGGTCACGAGGCGATGAATTCCCGATTTCGAGCGCAGGTCCAGCGCCAGCTTCATTTCGTCGAACGAGGGCGGCACCCCGTCGCGGGCCATGCGCGCCTGAATGAATTCAAGCAGCTGGATTTGCTTCTTGGTCAGCATGGTTTTTCCCTGCTCTGCTGCGAGTGCCATCATGTTCCTTGAATGTTCTAGCGCCTGGGGGCCCTTCCGTCAACGATTAAGCCGATTCGGGTAAAGAAGCCGTTAAAGCGGCAGAAATTCCATGATCTCGCCGGCCGCGCGGCCTGGATCATGCGCGGGACGGACCAGCAGCGCGTCGGCCTCGGCCAGCAACCACAGCCGGGCGCTGTCCTGCTCGGCAAAGGGCGCGATCAGCGGCAGCGCGTCGCCCGGCGCCAGCCGCGCGCGCAGATAGTGCTGGCGATTGCCCTCGGGCGGCAGGTCGGCGGCAAGCCGGGCCCGCGCCGGCTCTGGCCCGGGCGGCAGGCCCTGCATGGCGCGCAGCAGCGGCTGCATGAACAGTTTCGCGCAAACCACGGCCGAGACGGGATTTCCCGGCAGGCCCAGCATGGCGGCATCGCCCATGCGCCCGGCCATCAGCGGCTTGCCCGGCCGCATCGCCAGCTTGTAGAAACTGCGCTGCATCCCCAGATCGGCCGAGACCTTGGCCACCAGGTCGTGATCGCCCACCGAGGCGCCGCCGATGGTCACGATCAGGTCGCAGCCCTCGGCCTCGGCGAAGCGGTCGCGCAGGCTTTCCTCGGTATCGCGGGCCAGCGGCAGGACCACGGGTTCGGCCCCGGCCTCGCGGGCCAGCGCGGCAATGGCGATGTCGTTCGAGCTGATGATCTGCCCGGCCGCCGGCGTGGCGCCGGGCCGCACCAGCTCATCGCCGCCGGCCAGCACCGCGACCCGCGGCCGCCGCGCGACCGAGACCCGCGCCACGTTCATCGCCGCGATCAGCGCGAGGTCGGCCGGGCGCAGCGGCCGGGCCGGCCGGAACGCGGAATCTGCGGAAAAATCATTGCCTTGCAGGCGGATGTTCAGGTTCGATCCCGCATCGGCGACGGTGATGCGGTCGCCGTCGCGGGTCACGATCTCCTGCATCACCACGCGGTCATAGCCGGCCGGCACCGGCGCGCCGGTAAAGATGCGGATCGCGCTGCCGGGGGGCGTCTCGCCCGCATAGGGCACGCCGGCCGCCGCCGTGCCGATCACCGCCAGCGGCCCCGGCAAATCGACCGAGCGCAGCGCATAGCCGTCCATGGCGGCGGCGTCGAAGGGCGGCTGCGTCAGCCGCGCGACCGCGGGTGCGGCCAGCGCGCGGCCCAGCGCGTCCTGCACCGCGATCTCCTCGGCCTGCGGCGGATGGGCAAGGGCCAGCACCAGGGTGCGGGCTTCGTCGACGCTGATCATCGGTTCCCCTTTCAGGGCGCGCGGAAGTCGCCCGATTTGCCGCCGCTTTTCGCCAGCAGGCGGATTCCTTCGATGCGCATGTCCTTCTGCGCGGCTTTCAGCATGTCATAGACGGTCAGGCAGGCGGTGGAAACGGCGGTCAGCGCCTCCATCTCCACGCCGGTCTTGCCGGCGGTGCGCACGGTCGCGGTGATGCGGATGCCGGGCAGGGCCGGGTCGGCCACGAGGTCGACCGCGACCTTGGTGATCGGCAGCGGATGGCACAGCGGGATCAGGTCCGAGGTACGCTTGGCGCCCATGATGCCGGCGAGCCGCGCCACGCCCATGACGTCGCCCTTGGCCGCGCCACCCTGCGCCAGGGCCAGCGTCTCGGGCGCCATGACGACCAGGCCCTCGGCCACCGCCTCGCGCGCGGTGTCGGGCTTTTGCGACACGTCGACCATATGCGCCTGACCCTGGGCGTCGAAATGCGTCAGGCTCATGCCGCCAGCCCCAGGATGCCGCGCGTCGCCGCGGTCACGTCGGCCTGGCGCATCAGGCTTTCGCCGATCAGGAAGCGCTTCACCCCGGCCTCTGCCATGCGGTCCAGGTCGGCTGCCACGAAAAGGCCGCTTTCGCAGACCAGGTCGCGGTCCGGCGGCAGCATCGGCGCCAGCCGCAGCGTGGTGTCGAGGCTGATGTCAAAGGTCTTCAGGTTGCGGTTGTTCACCCCGATCAGCGGCGATTTCAGGCGCAGGGCGCGTTCCATCTCGGCCTCGTCATGGACCTCGATCAGCGCGTCCATGCCCCAATGGCTCGCGGCGTCCTCGAGCTCGGCGGCGAGCGTATCCTCGACCGAGGCCATGATGATCAGGATGCAATCGGCGCCCCAGGCGCGGGCCTCGGCGACCTGATAGGGATCGTAAAGGAAATCCTTGCGCAGCGCCGGCAGGTCGCAGGCGGCGCGGGCGGCGGTCAGGAAGGCCGGCGCGCCCTGGAAGCTGGGGCCGTCGGTCAGCACCGACAGGCAGGCCGCGCCGCCGGCCTCATAGGCGCGGGCCAGCGCCGGCGGGTCGAAATCTGGGCGGATCAAGCCCTTGGAGGGGCTCGCCTTCTTGATCTCGGCGATCAGGGCATGGCCATGCGCGGCCTTTGCGGCCAAGGCCCGGGCAAAGCCGCGCGGCGCCTCGGCGGCGCGGGCCTGGGCCTCGAGCTCGGCCAGCGGCCGGGCGGCCTTGGCGGCGGCGATTTCTTCCAGCTTGTAGGCTTTGATGCGGTCGAGAATGTTCATGGTTTTCCTTACTCCGCCGCGGCCGGCCGGGAAAGGGCCCAGTCGATCGGCGCCTCGCCACGCGCGCGCAGCCAGTCGTTCACCCGGCTGAACGGCCTGGACCCGAAGAAGCCGCGCCGCGCCGACAGCGGCGAGGGATGCGCGCTTTCGATCACCAGGTCGCAGCCGCGCGGCAGGCCCGCCACCGCCTTTTGTGCATGCGCGCCCCACAGCACGAAGGCCAGCGGCCGCTCGTCCTGCGCCCGGGCGATGGCCTGGCGCACCAGCCGCTCCCAGCCCCATTTCGCATGCGCGCCGGCTTGGCCGGGCAGCACCGAAAGCGCGGTGTTCAGCAGCAGCACCCCTTGCCGCGCCCAGCCCGACAGGTCGCCGTCGGGCGGCGCGGCGCCCAGGTCGGCCTGCATCTCGGCATGGATGTTCCGCAGCGAGCGGGGCAGGGCGGTCTCGGGCGTCACCGAGAACGCCAGCCCATTGGCATGGCCGGGCGTCGGATAGGGGTCCTGGCCCAGGATCACCACCCGCGCCGACCCGGGCGGCGTCAGCGCCAGCGCGGCAAAGACCCGGGCCGGGCCGGGCAGCCAGTCGTGACCGTCCAGCCGCGCGGCGATGCCCGGCCAGTCCTGGCGAAAGAACGGCAGGCCGGCCCATTCCGGCGGGACCAGCGCCGCCATCAGGCTTGCGGCTCGGGCGCGCCGACCTGCGCGGCCAGGGCGGCGAGCTTCGCCGCCGCCTTGCCGCTGTCGATGGCTTCGGCCGCGATCTCGGCCCCCTCGGGCAGCGAAGCCGCCTTGCCGGCGATCAGCAGCGCGGCGGCGGCATTCAGCAGCACCGCGTCGCGATAGGCGCCGGTCTCGCCCGCCAGCAGCGCGCGCAGCGCATTGGCGTTATGGACGGGATCGCCGCCCAGGATCGCCTCGAACGGATGGCGCGGCAGGCCGGCATCCTCGGGGGCGATCTCGAATTCGGTGATCTCGCCGTCCTTCAGCGCCGCCACCCAGCTCGGCGCGGCGATCGACAGCTCGTCGGTGCCGTCGCCGCCATGGATCAGCCAGGCGACCTCCGAGCCCAGCGCGCGCAGCGTCTCGGCCATCGGCCGGTTCCAGACCCGGTCGAAGGTGCCGGTCAGCTGCCGCTTGACCCCGCCCGGATTGGTCATCGGCCCCAGCAGGTTGAAGATCGTCCGGGTGCCCAACTCGGCCCGCGCCGGGCCGACATGGCGCATGGCGGGGTGATGCATCGGCGCCATCATGAAGCAGATCCCGGTCTCGGCCAGCGCGCGCTCGGCCACCTCGGGCGGCGTCATCACGTTCAGCCCCAGATGGGTGATCGCATCGGCGCTGCCGGATTTCGACGACAGGTTGCGGTTGCCGTGCTTGGCGACCGGCACGCCGGCGCCCGCGACCACGAAGGCCGTGGCGGTCGAGATGTTCAGCGTGCCCTTGCCGTCGCCGCCGGTGCCGACGATGTCGATGGCGCCCACGGGGGCCTTGATGCGGTTCATCCGCGCGCGCATGGCGCGGGTGGCGGCGGCCATTTCCTCGACCGTCTCGCCGCGCACGCGGAGCGCCATCAGCAGCCCGCCGATCTGCGCCGGAGTCGCCGCGCCCTCGAACAGCGCGCCGAAGGCGGCCTCGGCCTCGGCCCCGGTCAGCGGGCGGGTGGCGGCGATGCCGATCAGCGGGCGGATGTCGGTCACGCTCATGCCGCCGCGTCCAGGTTCGAGCAGCGGCGCAGGAAGTTGCGGATCATGTCGTGGCCGTATTCCGAGGCGATGCTTTCCGGGTGGAACTGCACGCCCTCGATGGGCAGCGTCCTGTGCACCAGCCCCATGATGGTGCCGTCGGCGCAGGTCGCGGTGACGCGCAGGCAGTCGGGCAGGCTTTCCGGCTCGACCGTCAGCGAATGATAGCGCGTCGCGGTCAGGGGCGAGGGCAGGCCGGAAAAGACCCCGGTGCCGTCATGGCTGACCGCGTCGGTCTTGCCGTGGACGATGCGGCTGGCGCGCACCACCTTGCCACCGAAGGCCTCGCCGATGGCCTGGTGGCCCAGGCAGACGCCAAAGAGCGGCACGCCGCGTTCCGCCGCCGCCCGGATCAGCGGCACGATGATCCCGGCCTGTGCCGGATCGCAGGGCCCGGGCGAGATCACGATGCCCTGGGCGCCCATGTCCAGCGCCTCCTCGACCGTCAGCACGTCGTTGCGGCGCACCACCACATCCGCGCCGGCTTCGCCCATGTAATGCACCAGGTTCCAGGTAAAGCTGTCGTAATTGTCGATGAGCAGGATCATGGCGCGCGCCTTGGATTGGGCCTTGGATGGGGGCCTTGGGGATCGGGGCCTTGCAAAGGGGGATGAACCCCGCAAAATCTGCCGCTATAGATGGGCTAAAGCGCCTTGGGGGGTCAAGCCCGCCGGGCAAGAAAAACGGCGCGCGGGGCCAAGGGCGGGACGGTCGAGGCATGGCAAGGCGATTCGCGGCAGGGTTTGTTCACGGCATGCTGATCTGCGGCGCCGCGCTGGCGGGGCTGTCGCTGGCGCTGCCGCAACCGCCGCGGCCTGGCGAGAGCCCGGCGCCTGCCGCCGATATGGCCCTGGAGCCGGTCGCGGCAACCCCTACCGAGCCGCCGGCCGAACCGGCAACGGTCGCGCCGGTGCCGGCCGAGCCGGTCGCGGACCTGCCCGCCGAGACGCCTGCGGTTGCGCTCGCGCCTGCCGGGCCGGTCTCGGCCGAGCCGATCGCGCCCGAAGCCCAGGCGCCCGGACCGGACGCCGTTGTTTCGGCCGCCCCGACCGCTGAGCCCCCGGCCGCCGCGCCCGAGGCCGCCGAACCCGAGGCCGCCGTGGCCGAGACCCTGACGCTGCCCGCCGGCTCGGGCTTTGCCGCCGCGACCGACCAGCCGCCGCAACTGCCGACGGCGCTCTCCGCGCAGGCGCCGCAGCCGGCCCAGCCCGCCGCCGCGCCGCGCCCCTCGGCCGAGCCCGCGCCCGCCGGGACCGATGCCGCCGCCGCGCGCCCGCCGCCGCCCGAGGCCCCCGCCGCGCCCGAGATGGCGCTGCCCGCGCCCGATCCCATCGACCTGCCCGAACCGGCCGGCGAGGCGCCGATCCCGGTGCCGCCGCCCGGCAAGGTGGTGACGCCGGGGCTGGACCGCGCGCCCGAGCGCAGCCCCGCCGCCACCGCGCCGGCCACGCTTGCCGCCGCCGAAGCACCGGCCGAGGTGCCCGCAGAAACCCCAGCCGAAACCCCGGCCTCTCCGGCCCGCGACACCGCGCCCGACCTGTCGACGCCCCCTGATTTCGGCGCCCTGCGCCTCAACGACTAGAGCTTGCCATGCTGCCGCTGAACCCCGCGCTTGCCGCGACCTTTCGCCCTCCGGTGATGGAGGCGCGGCGCTGGCTCGACGGCGTCAGCTTCCCGCCCGAGCGCCCGCTCATCAACGTGAGCCAGGCCGCCCCGGTCGATCCGCCGCCCGAGCCCCTGCGCCGCGCCATGGCCGAGGCGGCGCTGAACCAGCCCGACGCGCATCTCTACGGCCCGGTGCTGGGCCGGCCGGAGCTGCGCGAGGCGGTGGCCCGCGCCTGGTCGGCGGCCTATGGCGGCAGCATCCGTCCCGAAGAGGTCGCGATCACCCAGGGCTGCAACCAGGCCTTCTGCGCCGCGATCCAGACCCTCGCCGCGGCCGGGGACGAGGTCATCCTGCCGATGCCGTGGTATTTCAACCACAAGATGTGGCTCGACATGCAGGGCATCGCCACCGTCGGGTTGCGCTGCGGTCCGGGCATGGTCCCCGACCCGGCCGAGGCCGAACGCCTGGTCACCGCCCGCACCCGCGCCATCGTGCTGGTCAGCCCCAACAACCCCTCGGGCGCGGAATACCCGGCCGAGGTGCTGCGCGGCTTCATGGAGCTGGCCCGCGCCCGTGGCCTCGCGCTGGTCGTCGATGAGACCTACCGCGATTTCGACAGCCGCACCGGCGCGCCGCACGACCTGTTCGCCGACCCCGACTGGGGCGACACGCTGATCCATCTCTACAGCTTTTCCAAGGCCTATCGGCTGACCGGCCACCGCGTCGGCGCGGTGATCGCGAGCCCGGCCCGCATGGTCGAGATCGAGAAATTCCTCGACACCGTCGCCATCTGCGCCAGCCAGATCGGCCAGATCGGCGCCGCCTGGGGCATGGCGAACCTGGGCCCATGGCTCGCGGCCGAGCGCGCGGAAATCCTGCGCCGCCGCGCCGCCACCGCCTCGGGCATGGCCGGCCTTGCGGGCTGGCGGGTCAAGGGTTGCGGCGCCTATTTCGCCTGGGTCGAGCATCCGTTCGACCTCGCCTCGCCCGATCTTGCCCGCCGGCTGGTGGCCGAGGCCGGCGTGCTGGCGCTGCCCGGCACCATGTTCATGCCCCAGGGCGACGCCGAGGGCGCGCGCCACCTGCGCATCGCCTTCGCCAATGCCGACGTGGACGGGATCGCCGCGCTGATGGACCGGCTCGCGGGCTTCCGCGCCTGACGCACGGCTTGCGGCTTTGTGAGCCGGCGGCGCGGGCCGGGCCCGCCGCGGCCCTTGCCGCCGGGGCGCGCGCACCCTAAACACGCGGCTAGAGACAAGAATTCAGAACGGGACGGCATCATCATGCGCGGCAAGGGCAAATCCACGATCGTCTGGTTGCTGATGGGGATGCTGGTCCTGGGATTGGGCGGCTTCGGCGTCACCAATTTCTCGGGCGGCACGGCGGATATCGGCACGGTGGGCGATGTCTCGATCTCGTCGCAGGACTATGCCCGCACGCTACGCGCCGAGATGCAGGACTTCTCGGCCCGCACCGGCCGCCAGGTCACCGGCGCCGAGGCCCGCACCATCGGCATCGACCAGGCGGCGCTGGCGCGGCTCTATACCGGGGCCGCGCTGGAAGACGAGGCGAACCGGCTGGGCGTCTCGGTCGGCGACAAGGCGGTGGCCGACCAGATCACCGCCTCGCAGGCCTTCCGCGGCATGAACGGCCAGTTCGACCGCAATGTCTATGCCGACGTGCTGAAGCGCGAGGGCATCCGCGAGGCCGAGTTCGAGCACGACCTGCGCATGGACCAGGCCCGGCTGATCCTGCAGCAGGCGGTGCTGGCCGGCGTCACCGCGCCCGAGGCGGTCACCGCCCGCTCGCAGGGCTGGCTGATGGAGACCCGCGACATCCACTGGCGCGAGCTGACCGCGGCCGACCTGGCCGCGCCCATCGCCACCCCCGACGACGCCACGCTGGAGGCCTGGCACAAGGCCAATGCCGACCGCTTCACCGCGCCCGAGATCCGCAAGATCACCTATGTCTGGCTGACCCCCGAGATGCTGGAAGGCGAGGTCGAGGTCGACGAGCAGGCGCTGCGCGATCTCTACCAGAGCCGCATCGACGAATTCCAGCGCCCCGAGCGCCGCATGGTCGAGCGCCTGGTCTTCCCGACCATGGCCGCCGCCGAGGAAGCCAAGGCCCGGATCGACAGGGGCGAGACCAGCATCGAGGCGCTGGCCGCCGAGCGCGGGCTGTCGCTCAATGACATCGACCTGGGCGAGGTGACCCAGGCCGAGCTGGGCGCCGCCGGCGAGGCGGTCTTTGCGCTGGAGCAGCCGGGCGTCGCCGGGCCGGCCAGTTCGGACCTGGGCCCGGCGCTGTTTTCCATGAACGCCATCCTCGAGCCGGTGAACGTGCCCTTCGAGCAGGCCCGCGCCGACCTGCGCATCGAGGCGGCGGTCGACCGTGCCCGCCGGGTGATCGAGGACAAGGCCGGCGAATTCTCGGACCTGCTGGCCGGCGGCGCCACGCTGGAGGACCTGGCCAAGGAGACCGAGATGAAGCTGGGCCAGATCGACTGGAGCGCCGGCGCCGAGGCCGCGCCCGACAGCATCGACGCCTATCCCGAATTCCGCCAGCACGCGGCGCAGGCGACCGAGAAGGACTTTCCGGAACTGCTGACCTTCGACGACGGCGGCGTCTTCGCCATGCGGCTGGATGCCATCCAGCCCCCGGCGCTGATCCCCTTTGCCGAGGTGCGTGACCGCGTGGCCGAGGACTGGACTCGCAACGAAACCCGCCGCCAACTGCTGGCCCTGGCCGAGGAACGCAAGCTCGCGGCCGAGGCGGCCGTCGCGCCCGGCATCGAGCCGGCCCCGACGGCGGCGACCGTGCCGGTCGCCCAGGCCGTCGGCGCCGCGGTCGGCAATACCGCGACCACGCCGCCAGCCGCCCCGCCGGAAGCCGCCGCCCCGCCCGCGGCGGATCGCGGCACGCCCGAGACCAACCTGGCGCGCGGCGGCTTCATCAACGGCGTGCCGCAGGACGTCGTCGCCCAGGCCTTCCAGATCAAGGAGCCGGGCGACGCCGAGGTGGTCGATGCCGACGGCCGGGTCTTCCTGGTCACGCTGGACAAGATCCACCCCGCCGCCACCGAGGGCGACGAGGCCAGCCAGATCCGCGACGGCATCAGTGCCCGGCTGGTCGACAGCCTGCACCAGGACGTGTTCGACTATTTCTCCCGCGCCCTGCAGGCGCAAAGCGGCACCACCATCAACCAGACCGCCGTCGATGCGGTGAATGCACAGGTCCAGTGATGGACATCTCGCCCGATTTCGCGGCATTCGAGCAGGGCTGGGCCCAGGGCCGCAACCAGCTGCTGACCATCCGCCTGGCCGCTGACCTCGACACGCCGGTCAGCCTGATGCTGAAGCTGGCCGAGGCGGCGCCGAATTCCTTCATGCTGGAATCCGTCACCGGCGGCGAAATCCGCGGCCGCTATTCCTTTGTCGGCATGAAGCCCGACCTGATCTGGGAATGCCGCGACGGCCGCGCCCGCATCAACCGCCAAGCCCGCTATTCCGAGGAATTCGTGGCCGAGGACCGCCCGGCGCTGGACAGCCTGCGCGCCCTGATCGCCGAGACCCGCATCGACATGCCCGAGGGCGTGCCGGCCGGGGCGGCGGGGCTTTTCGGCTATCTCGGCTATGACATGATCCGGCTGGTCGAGCGGCTGCCCGACGTGAACCCCGACCCGCTGGGCCTGCCCGACGCGATGATGCTGCGCCCCTCGGTCGTCGCCGTCCTCGACGGCGTCAAGGGCGAGGTGGCGCTTTGCGCCCCCGCCTGGCACGACGCGGGCATCCCGGTCCGTGCCGCCTATGCCCAGGCGGCCGAGCGGCTGATGGAGGCGCTGCGCGCGCTGGACCGCCAGCCGAGCGAGCCGCGCGCCTTGGGCCACGACCTGAAGATCGGCGAGCTGCGCAGCAATTTCAGCAAGCCGGCCTATCTCGCGGCGGTGGAAAAGGCCAAGGACTACATCCGCGCCGGCGACATCTTCCAGGTCGTCCCCAGCCAGCGCTGGTCGATGGATTTCCCGCTGCCGCCCTTCGCGCTCTATCGCTCGCTGCGCCGCACCAACCCCTCGCCCTTCATGTTCTTCCTGAACTTCGGCGGCTTCCAGATCTGCGGCGCCTCGCCCGAGATCCTGGTGCGCCTGCGCGAGGGCCAGGTCACCGTCCGCCCCATCGCCGGCACCCGCCCGCGCGGCGCGACCCCGGCCGAGGACGACGCGCTGGAAGCCGACCTGCTGGCCGACCAGAAGGAACTGGCCGAGCACCTGATGCTTCTGGACCTGGGCCGCAACGACGTCGGCCGTGTCGCCAAGATGGGCACCGTCACCCCCACCGAGCAGTTCATTGTCGAGCGGTATTCGCATGTCATGCACATCGTCTCGAACGTGGTGGGCGAGCTGCGCGAGGGCGAGGATGCGCTGTCGGCGCTGCTGGCGGGGATGCCGGCCGGCACCGTCTCGGGCGCGCCCAAGGTCCGGGCGATGCAGATCATCGACGAGCTGGAGCCGGAAAAGCGCGGCGTCTATGCCGGCGGCGTCGGCTATTTCGCTGCGAATGGCGAGATGGACATGTGCATCGCGCTGCGCACCGGGGTGATCAAGGACGGCCAGCTTTACATCCAGGCCGGCGGCGGGGTGGTCTATGACAGCGACCCCGAGGCCGAATTCATGGAGACGGTGAACAAGAGCCGCGCCCTGCGCCGGGCGGCGGAGGAGGCGGCCCGCTTCGTGCGCGGGAACGGGTAGGGCATCCGCCGGCCCTTCCGGGGCTGCGCGTTTGACATTGTTCGACGCAGCGCCAGGCGCCATATTCCCCGCAACATCGTGCCATAGCGGAGCGGGGCCATGGAAGCGGAAGTGCGCAAGCTGTTCCAGCGATACGAACGCTTCTTCAGGCGTTCCCTCGCCGGCAATTTCGACAAGGCACAGGTCGCGGAACTCTATGCCTCCGAATTCATCGCGGCCACCCCGGCCGGCGTCATGGCCGGCAAGAACGACGAGACGCTGATCCAGGCCATGGTGCAAGGCTATGACCACAATCGCAGGATCGGCATGCGGGACATGCGGATCCGCGGCCTGCGCCTTTCGCCGATAGACGATCTGCATTGCGTCGCGCACGTTGCCTGGACGGCGACCTATGCCCGCGACGACCTGCCCGAGACGGCGATAGACTTCGATGTCCACTACCTGGTTCAGCTGCGGGACGGCGATGCCAAGGTCTTCGGCTGGATGTCGGGCGACGAGAACGCGCTGCTGAAACAGCACGGCGTCATCTAGCCTCGGTGTCGCGCGCCGCAGGCCCCGGGCGGTGCATGCCCGGTGTACGCGCGGTGTACGCCCCCTGCACGTCGGTCACAGCGAAAACCCCAGCAAATGCTGGGGTTTTCGGATTGCGTCCCGCCACGCGGCTGCGTGCGTTGCACGCAGTCGCTCGGCAACCTCAGCCGGTCTTGCCGCGCCACTCGCGCCAGGTCAGCGCGATCACCACCGCGTCCAGGGCCGAAAGCGCCAGCAGGGCGGGCGCCTGCGTATGCGTCCAGCGATGCATCTGCATGACGATGAAGCCGGCGAAGACCGCGATCCCCAGCGGATAGGCGAAGGCCACCCGCCGCATCAGCAAAGCCACGATCACCAGCTTGATCGCGCCATGGCCGAGCAGGTAGAGCGCATAGAAATGCTGGCTCGTCGCCGAGAACTCGGCCAGCGCCGCCGCCACGCGGCCATAGACCGGGCTGCGGTGGCCCTCGATCAACTCGTTGCGGGTCAGCCATGCGGTGAAATCGGCAAGGCGCCGGTGCGGCAGCCACCACAGACCGGCGCCGGCCATGATCTCGAACAGCGCGAAGACGGCCTTCAGCAGCAGGGTCGACTCGAACAGCCAGTGCAGCGGTCCGCGCTTCCCCTTGATATGCTTCATCAATCCTCGCCGCGATACGGCTGGACATATTGCAGCGCCATGTCCCAGGGAAAGAAGATCCAGGTGTCCTGGCTGACCTCGGTGACATAGGTCTGCACCATCGGCCGGCCCTTGGGCTTGGCATAGACGGTGGCGAAATGCGCCTTGGGGTAAAGCATGCGCACATGCTCCAGCGTGCGGCCGGAATCGACCAGGTCGTCGATGACCAGGATGCCCTCGCCGTCCTGCATCACCGCCGGGTCGGGTTCCTTCAGCACCTTGATCTCGCCGCGGTCCTGGCCGCCCTTGCCGTGATAGGACTTGACCGAGACCGTGTCGATGACGCGGATGTCGAGCTCGCGCGCGACGATCATCGCCGGCACCAGCCCGCCGCGGGTGATGGCCAGGATCGCCCGCCATTCGCGGTCTTCCAGGCGCCAGGCAAGCGCGCGGGAATCGCGATGGATCTGGTCCCAGCTGATGTGGAATCCGCGTTCATGGGGCAGGCGATCGTTCATGCTGGTTCCTTAGTGGTTGAAGATCAACAACAAACCCAGCAAGGCCATGGCAATGCTGGCGGCCCGGTCGATCCAGGATTTCGCGGCAAAATAGCGCGCCCGCATGGGTGCTGTCGACATCAGAACCGCGACCAGCGCATACCAGCTGAGTTCGGTCGCCAGGCACAGCGCATAGACCAGCCCCTGGCGCGCGGGCGCCATCGGCTCGGGAAAGACCGACAGGATCAGCGCGGCATAGAACAGCGCCGGCTTCGGGTTGGAAAGATTCAGCGCGATGCCGCCGAAAAAGCCGCGCGCGCCGCCGGCGGCCGGCGGCAGCGGCCGGGTCGAGGCGCGCCACAGCCCCCAGGCGAACCACAGCAGGTAAAGCCCGCCGAAGACCTTCATCCCGGCGAACCAGCCCGGATGCAGCCGGAACACCACGGCCAGGCCCAAAAGCGCCGCGATGCACCACAGCGAGGCGCCCACCGCCAGCCCCAGCGCATAGGGCAGGGCGCGTTCGCGGCCATGGGCAAAGGCGGTCTGCACCGTGGCGATGATCGCCGGCCCCGGCGTCAGGATCGCCAGCGACAGCGCCGAGACAAGCGCGATGACCTGCTCGACGCTCATCGCCGGGGATCAGTCCTTTTTCGTGGTGGCGATGTCGGGGGCGTCGACGGCCTTCATGCCGACGATGTGATAGCCCGAATCAACGTGATGCGTCTCGCCGGTCACGCCCGAGCCCAGGTCCGACAGCAGGTACAGCGCCGACTTGCCGACCTCGTCCTGGCTGACGTTGCGGCGCAGGGGCGAGTTCAGCTCGTTCCATTTCAGGATATAGCGGAAATCGCCGATGCCGCTGGCGGCCAGCGTCTTGATCGGCCCGGCCGAGATGGCGTTGACGCGGATGCCGTCCTTGCCGAAATCCTCGGCCAGGTAGCGCACCGAGGCCTCCAGCGCCGCCTTGGCCACGCCCATGACGTTGTAATGCGGCATGACGCGCTCGGCCCCGTAATAGGTCAGGGTCAGCATGGACCCGCCCGGCGGCATCATCGCGGCCGCGCGGCGGGCGACGGCGGTGAAGGAATAGACCGAAATGTCCATGGTCATCAGGAAGTTGTCGCGCGTTGTATCGGCATAGCGGCCGCGCAGCTGCTCCTTGTCCGAGAAGCCGATGGCATGGACGATGAAGTCGATGCTGTCCCAGCGTTCGCGGATCGCGGCGAAAAGCGAGTCGATGGACGCCTCGTCCGAGACGTCGCATTCCGCCAGCAGGTCCGAGCCGAGCTGCGCGGCCAGCGGCTCGACCCGGCGCTTCAGCGCCTCGCCCTGATAGGAAAAGGCCAACTCGGCCCCCTGGTCGGCCAGCGCCTTGGCGATGCCCCAGGCGATCGACTTGTCGTTCGCCAGCCCCATGATCAGGCCGCGACGCCCTTTCATCAGCCCGTTCCCGGCTTCACTTGACATGATGCTGCCCCTCGCGCTTCTTCGGTTTTCAGCAGGATTAGGACAACTGCAGGGAGGCATCAAGTGTCGGTGATTGCGCTGCCATGAGCGACCGGAGCGGAATTTTCGCGGGCGACGACCCGTTTGCCATCGCCAGGGCCTGGCTGGCCGAGGCCGAGAAGGTCGAGCCGAACGACCCCAATGCCATCGCGCTGGCGACGGTGGACGCCGCCGGCCTGCCCGACGTGCGCATGGTGCTGCTGAAGGAGATCGAGGGTGCGGGCACCGACGGCGCCTTCGTCTTCTACACCAATTTCGAAAGCGCCAAGGCGGTCGAAATCGAGGCGACCGGCACGGCGGCCTTCGTCATGCACTGGAAATCGCTGCGCCGGCAGGTGCGGGTGCGCGGCCCCGTCAGCCGGGTCGAGCCGGAACTGGCCGATGCCTATTACGATTCGCGTGCGCTGCAATCGCGCATCGGCGCCTGGGCCTCGCGCCAGAGCCGGCCGCTGGAGAGCCGCGGCGCGCTGATGGCCGAGGTGGCGCGGATGGGAATCAACCTTGGATTGAAACCGCGCCGTCCCGAGCATTGGGGCGGCTATCGCATCCGGCCGGTGCAGATCGAGTTCTGGGCAGATGGCGCCTTTCGCCTGCACGACCGCTTTCGCTGGCTGCGCGCGGATTATGCCCGCGAAAACAATGCCGTGGAGGCGGCTCCGCAAGAAGTGGTGGAAAGTTTCTGGCACGTCGACCGTCTTAGCCCTTGATGCGCAGTCGGGTTTTATCCATGGTATGGAAAACCTGACCAATCCGGGCACACCTTGGTTCACTTGCCGAAGGCCGTGCGTCGGAGTTTCGGGTCATTGCGGTTTTCACACGGGTGACGAAGAGAGATGGAAGAAAACGACGAACAACAGCGTAAGATTGCGGGCGTCGTGAAGTGGTTTGACGGCGGCAAGGGCTTCGGTTTCCTGACCGATCCCGAGGGCGGCGCCGATATCCTGCTGCATGCCAATGTGCTGCGGAATTTCGGTCAGAGCTCGGTCGCCGAAGGGTCTCAGGTCACCGCGATCATTCAGAAGACGCCGCGCGGCATGCAGGCGCTGGAGGTGCTGGAGATCCGGCCGCCGGCCGCCGAGCCGATGCCGGCCATCGCCGACCTGTGCTCGGCCACGCCCGAGGAGGTCGCGCTGCTGCCGCTGCTGCCGGCGCGGGTGAAATGGTTCGACAAGGCCAAGGGCTTCGGCTTCGCCAATGTCTTCGCCGACAAGGCCGATGTGTTCCTGCATATCGAGGTGCTGCGGCATTCCGGCTTTTCCGACCTGGCGGTGGGCGAGGCGATCGCGCTGCGCGTGGTCGACGGCCGGCGCGGCCTGATGGCGGCGCAGATCCTGTCCTGGGAAAGGGCGGTGGCCGAAGCCCGCCTGGTGCAACCGGGGGGGGGGGCCGCGCTCGCTAAATTGCGGCTGGTCGCGGGCGCGGTATGACGTTGCGGGCCAGTCTGGCCGTCGCGACGCTCCTTCTGACAAATTCCAGTCCTCTTGCCGCCCAGGCGGCGACCTGTCTTGCCGATCAGGCCCTGTTCCAGGGCCGGGCGTCCACCGCGAGCGTTCCGGTCGAGATCGCCGATACGGCCGAAGAACGTGCGCGCGGGCTGATGTTCCGCCGCGACCTGCCGGCGGGGCAGGGCATGCTGTTCATCTATGAATCGCCGCAACCCGTCAGCTTTTGGATGCGCAACACCCTGATTCCGCTGGACATGATCTTTATCGACGCCCGTGGCGCGGTGCGGCATGTCCATGCCATGGCCCGGCCGCTGGACGAGACGGCGATCCCCGGCGCCGCGCCGGGCGATCCGGCGCCCGAGCGGCTGATGGTGCTGGAACTGCCCGGGGGCGACGCGGCCCGGCTGGGCATCGTGCCGGGCATGGTGCTGGCGCATCCGCGCCTGCCGCAGGCCACGGCCCTGGCGCCCTGCGACTGAGCCGCGCGGTTTTTCGCTTTCCCCCCGCGCGGCCAGCCGTTAGTAACAGCCGCAGGTTCGGGGCGTAGCGCAGCCTGGTAGCGCGACGGTTTTGGGTACCGTAGGCCGGAGGTTCGAATCCTCTCGCCCCGACCATCCCGCGAAGGCCCGCGCGCCTTGCCGCGCCGGCGGCTTCCCGCCTCGTTCTTGCCCAAAAAGCCAGCGTGACTTTCCTGCACCAGGTGCGATTCATGTTCCATGTGCCGCGATTTGTTTTCGAAGCGTCACCTTTCTCTGCTCGAAGGTATTTGATGAGTCAGTGAGGTTGCCATGAACGCCTGGTGGAGCGTTTCCGTCTGCATCAACCGCAGCCTGGGCGGAAAGCCATCCGAGCCTTTGTGCTCGCGGGTCTATCGTCAGCCGCCGTCGCGGTGGCGCAGCGTCTTCATGGTGCTGATGGACCGGGCTTTCGCCGAGAGCGCGCATTGCGAGACCATCCACAGCCGCTGGCGCGATCTCAGCGGCACCTGAGCGGGCGTCAGCCGCGCCCGGCCAGGCCGCGCTCGAGTGCCTCGAGCGCGGCTATGGTCGCCTCGTAGCTGTCGCCGGCGCGCGGGCAGCGGCTGCGGCGGCTGCGATAGAAGGCCAGCCAGCCCGGCAGTTCCTCCAGCGGATAGGTGGCGGACCAGACCTTGCCGATCAGGGTGAAGGTGGAATCGTCATGCGTCGCTTTCATGCCCGCCTTTTGCGGCCGGGCCGCGCCGGCATCAAGGCGCCGCCCGGCCCTGGCAAAATAATGCGGGCGAAACGCTCGGAAATCGCTGCCGCCCCTTGTTCTTTCCCCGGCCCGCCCATAGAACCCGCCCCGGAAACTGCTGGGGGGCAAGGAATGCCGCTTCTGGTGATGAAATTCGGCGGCACTTCGGTGGCCGACCTGGACCGCATCAAGAACGCCGCGCTGAAGGTTCAACGCGAGGTCGCGCGCGGCTATGACGTCATCGTCATCGTCAGCGCCATGTCGGGCAAGACCAACGAGCTGGTCGGTTGGGTCGAGGCGACCTCGCCGCTGTTCGACGCGCGCGAATACGACGCCGTGGTCGCCTCGGGCGAGAACGTGACCGCCGGGCTGATGGCGCTGACGCTGCAGGAAATGGGCGTGCCGGCGCGCAGCTGGCAGGGCTGGCAGGTGCCGATCAACACCACCTCGCAGCACAGCTCGGCCCGCTTCGTGGACATTCCGCGCCACAACATCGACCAGAAATTCGTCGAGGGCATGAAGGTCGCCGTGGTCGCGGGCTTCCAGGGCCTGTCGCCCGAGGGCCGCATCACCACGCTGGGCCGCGGCGGCTCGGACACCACCGCCGTCGCCTTTGCCGCCGCCTTCGGCGCCGAGCGCTGCGACATCTATACCGATGTGGACGGGGTCTATACCACCGACCCGCGCATCACCTCGAAGGCGCGCAAGCTTGACAAGATCGCCTTCGAGGAAATGCTGGAACTGGCCAGCCTGGGCGCCAAGGTCCTGCAGACCCGCTCGGTCGAGCTGGCGATGCGTTACAAGGTCCGCCTGCGGGTTCTGAGCTCGTTCGAGGATACGGATGAGACCAGCGGCACCCTGGTCTGCGATGAGGATGAAATCATGGAATCGAAAGTCGTCAGCGGCGTCGCCTATTCCCGCGAGGAGGCCAAGATCACCCTGGTCACCGTCGAGGACCGCCCGGGCATCTCGGCCGCGATCTTCGCGCCCCTGGCCGAGGCCGGCGTGAACGTCGACATGATCGTGCAGAACATCTCGGAAAAGGACTATGAGGATCACCCGGGTTCGGTGACCGACATGACCTTTTCCTGCCCGGTGAACCAGGTCGCCCGCGCCCGCAAGGCGATGGAAGAGGCCAAGGCCGCCGGCCATATCGCCTATGACGACCTGGTGGTCGATACCGAGGTCGCCAAGGTCTCGGTCGTGGGCATCGGCATGCGCAGCCATGCCGGGGTGGCCGCGCGCATGTTCAAGGCACTGGCCGATGAAAACATCAACATCAAGGTGATCTCCACCAGCGAGATCAAGATTTCGGTGTTGATCGACCGCAAATATATGGAACTGGCCGTGCAGGCGCTGCATGATGCCTTCGAGCTGGAACGGGCCTGATCCCCAGGCCCCAGACCGGGCCCCAGCCTGAAGCGGGAGGATCATGGCCGAACGCAAGGAAAGCGAATCGCGTCGGCTGCTGTTGCGGCTGCGCGAGACACTGGCCGCTCCGGGGAGCGGTCAGCATCGTCTCGACCAGATCACCCACCATATCGCCGATTCGATGGGAACGCAGGTCTGCTCGATCTACCTGTTCCGCGATCCCGACACGCTGGAGCTTTGCGCGACCGAGGGGCTGAAGCCGGAATCGGTCCACAAGACCCGGCTGCGGCTGGGCGAGGGGCTGGTCGGCCGCGTCGCCCGCACGGGCCGGTATGTGAACACCGCGAATGCCCCCGGCGAGCCCGGCTTCCGCTACATGCCCGAGACCGGCGAGGAGGTCTATCCCAGCTTCCTGGGCGTGCCGATCCAGCGCGTCGGCGAAAAGCTGGGCGTGCTGGTCGTGCAGTCGCGCGAGGCGCGGCAGTTCTCCGAGGACGAGATCTATGGCCTGGAGGTGGTCGCCATGGTGCTGGCCGAGATGGCCGAACTGGGCGCCTTCCTGGGCTCGCAATCCGACAGCATGCCGCCGGCGCATCGCTTCCCGGTCATGCTGCGCGGCGGCACCGGCCAGGAGGGCTGCGCCGAGGGCCGGGTCTGGCTGCACGAGCCGCGCGTGGTGGTGACCAACCCGGTCGCCGACGATCCGCTGAAGGAAAGGGCCCGGCTGACCGAGGCTGTCGCCATGCTGCGCACCAAGGTCGATTCCATGCTGGCCGAGACCGACATGGCCAAGGGCGACAGCGCCGAGGTCATGGAGACCTATCGCATGTTCGCCCATTCCCGCAGCTGGCTGCGGCGGATGGAGGAAAGCATCGACGCCGGGCTTTCCGCCGAGGCGGCGGTGGAAAAGGAACAGAGCCAGGCCCGGTCGCGGCTGGAAAGCGCCGCCGATCCCTATCTGCGCGACCGGCTGCACGACCTCGACGACCTGTCGAACCGGCTTCTGCGCATCCTGACCGGGCAGGGCCGCGACACCGGCGCCGAGATGCCGGAAAACCCGATCCTGGTCGCCCGCAACATCGGCCCGGCCGAACTGCTGGAATACGGCCGCCGGCTGAAGGGCGTGGTGCTGGAGGAGGGCTCGGTCGGCAGCCATGCCGCCATCGTCGCGAGGGCGCTGGCGATCCCCCTGGTCATCCACGCCGAGCGCATCATCGCCGAGGCGCTGAACGGCGATCCGATCCTGGTCGATGGCGACATGGGCACCGTGCACCTGCGCCCCGAGGAATCGGTCGCCAAGGCCTTCCGCGACAAGATGGCCATGCAGGCCGAGGCGCAGAGCCGCTATGCCGGGTTGCGCGACCTGCCGGCGACCGATCTGGCCGGGATCACGGTGCAGCTCTACATGAATGCCGGGCTGATGGCCGACCTGCCGAGCCTGGAAAGCTCGGGCGCCGAGGGCGTGGGCCTGTTCCGGACCGAATTGCAGTTCCTGACCCGGACCCGGGTGCCGCGCCGGGGCGAGCTGGCGCAGCTTTATGCCCATGTGCTCGACAGTGCCCATGGCAAGCCGGTGATGTTCCGCACGCTCGACATCGGCTCGGACAAGGTGCTGCCCTATATGAAGCCGCAGGACGAGCCGAACCCGGCCATGGGCTGGCGGGCGATCCGCGTGGGCCTGGACAAGCGCGGCGTCCTGCGCATGCAGCTGCAGGCGCTGATCCGCGCCGCGGTCGGCCGGCCGCTTTACGTGATGTTTCCCTTCGTCACCGAGATGGGCGAGTTCGAAGAGGCGCACCGGCTCTTGATGGAGCAGATCGCCCGCGAGCAGCGGCTCGGCCATGCCATGCCGACCGACGTGCGCGTCGGCGCCATGCTGGAGACGCCCTCGCTGGCCTTCGCGCCGAAGAAGTTCTTCCAGATGTGCGATTTCATCTCGGTCGGCGGCAACGACCTGAAGCAGTTCTTCTTTGCCGCCGACCGCGAGAACGAGCGCGTGCGCCGGCGCTACGACACGCTGAACACCTCGTTCATCACGCTTCTGGACCAGATCGTGCAGCGCTGCGACGAGGCGCGGGTGCCGGTGTCGTTCTGCGGCGAGGATGCCGGCCGCCCGATCGAGGCGGTGACCTTCGCGGCGCTGGGTTTCCGGCGATTGTCGATGCGCCCGGCCTCGGTCGGGCCGGTCAAGCACCTGATCCGGCGGGTGAACCTGGCCGACCTGCGCCGGGTGATCGACGATGCCCGCGACCTGGGCGAGACCAACCTGCGCCGCTGCATCACCGAATGGCTGGCCCGGCATTAGCGCCGCAACACCGGAACCCGAGGCCGCCGTAAGGGCTTCGGTGACAGGCCCCCAAAAGGGTGTGCTCGCCCGAGAACGACGATTTTGTTTGCGACTTGAAAGCGGAGTGGCTGACTCGGGCACCCAACTCTCCCGTGCCATATCAGATAGCACGGGAGCGTCGCGAAACCCTGCGCGTCATTGGCGGACGGCAAAATCGGCCCCGTCAGGCGATGTCTCGGTGCGTCGGGTCCATCGTCGGCCGTCAGCCGGCGGACTGCCGCCAGCAGTCCCTCGATCGCCCGTTCCGCAGCCGCGAGCTTCGTGGCCGCCATGAGTTCCTCCCGACCGGCCATTGCGAGGAACACCCCCAGCACCTCATCGGAGTGTCGCGCCAGAGCGACCAGATGCTCTCCGCTCGGTCCGTATCTGCCGGCGAACCAGTCTTCACTGTCTTCTCGTTGGCGCCGGTCCAGAAGGCGACGATCTTCGCCCCCGCCCGGCTAACCTCCGAGTGATCGCTTCAGGGTCGATGCGATCTCAGCGGCGAACCAGTTGTTCGGCTCGTGCCGACCATTCCCAGTATACCCATTATCTTTCGGAAAGAACTTGCCCTTTTTCGGAAACGACATTCCGGCCTCTCTCGCGTTACATGGACGCGGGGATTCAGCCGCAGCTCCGCGCGGACTGGGCGAATTTGCCTGGAATGGTGAGGAGATGCGTGCGTGGGCGGTCGATGGACGACAAATTCGGATACCTGGGGCGCCAGTACCGGCTGAAGGTCGTCCCACACATGCAGGAAGGCGTGAAAATGATCCGCGGCTTCATCGTCGTGCAGATTCACCGGCCGACCAGACCGGAAGTAACGCGCGAACCGGTCGCATGATACCGGGATCGGGCCCACATCAAGTTTCCGAGCGGATCGAACTCTGCCTCGGTCTCTTCCCGGATCCCGAGGCATTTCGGCCGAAGGGGCTCATCGTGGACCAAATCCGCCAACGATGGGGGTCGATGTCACCGGCCGGACGCCTGCTGCTCAACCGCCGCCTCGTTGGCACCGGTCGACGCAATCGACTATGTGATCACCAACGAGCTCTGCCACGTAGCCGAGCCCCATCACGGGTCTGCCTTCCTTGATCTCCTAGACAAGGTGATGCCCGATTGGAAGCGTCGGAAGCAGAGGTTGGAACGGGCCATGGCATGAGAAATTCGGAACCCCGGTCGCGGCAGACGCAAACGCGACTCCAATCCAAGCAATTCCAACGGCTTGAATTTAACCAATACTACATGGTCTTATGAGAAATTCACTAAACTGGCGAAGTCATCAGGTCCGGAGAATATCGGCCCAGAGAGACCGCTTCCGGGCCACCCGGCGCCACTGTCAGTGCTCAGCCCCTGCCGCATAACCTCGAAACAACGAAAAAATCCGGCCGCAGCCGGATCGGGAGAACGCTTTCGTTAGGGCAAGTGGCGGAGAGGGTGGCTGCCAGCGCACAGGGCGGTCTGGTAGTTATCGGTAGCAAAACCCCCAACGACTACAGAAAATATCTATCGAAGGCGGTGCATGTGGTTGCAATCGGTCGCGACAGTTCGCAATATCTTTGGCGGGTATGATGGAGGGCTTGGATTGCCGCGTCTCGCTAAGGAGCTTTTGCCGCTGGAGGTGAAGCGATTGAAGCACCCCGGCAAGGGGGGCAATGTCACGTTCGCGGTCGGCGGCGTCTCGGGGCTGCTTTTGCAGATCACGCCAACGGGTTCGCGCACATGGTTGCTTCGGGCGGTGGTCGGGGTCAAGCGTCGCGAAATCGGACTGGGCGGCTTCCCTGAGGTATCCCTTGCGATGGCGCGAGAGCGCGCCCGGGAGGCAAAAGACAAGATTCGAAGCGGGATTGATCCGGTCGAGGAAAGGAAGGCTGCCAAGGCGGCGCTCGCTGCTGCGCAGTTGCGAGGCCTGACCTTTGCGGACGCCATCGACCAGTATCTTGCCGCCAAGCTCGACGCCTTCAAGAACGAAAAGCACAAGCAGCAGTGGGGCAACACGCTCAAGAGCTACGCCATGCCTGAACTGGGCTCCATGCTGGTTCACGACATCGCCGTGCAAGACGTGCTGCGCGTGTTGCAGCCGATCTGGTCGACCAAAACCGAAACCGCCACGCGGCTGCGCGGGCGGATCGAGGCAGTTCTATCCTGGGCCACGGTGGCGGGGCATCGGGCGGGTGACAATCCGGCCCGCTGGGCGGGCAACCTGAAAGAGCTGCTGCCGGCCCCATCTAAAGTCGCGAAGGAAGGCAATCATCCAGCGGTGCAGATCAAGGATGCCCCGCGCTGGTTTGCTGCCCTTCGGCAGCGCGAGGGCATAGGAAGCCGTGCGCTTGAGTTCACGGCACTGACCGCGGTGCGGTCGCAAGAAGTTCGCGGCGCGCGCTGGGATGAAATCGACCTTTCGGCAGCGATGTGGACTATCCCGGCCGAGCGTATGAAGATGGATCGAGAGCATCGGGTGCCGCTGACCAAGGACGCCGTCGATCTGCTCAAGGCGCTTCCCCGGTTCGCGGATAACTCGCTGGTGTTCCCCGCGCCCCGTGGCGGGGAAATGTCCGACATGACGCTGAGCGCCACCATGAAACGGCTGCATGCTGCTGACCTGGCCGAGAACGGTCCCGGCTTCATCGACAGGGCCAGTAAGCGCCCTGCGGTGCCCCATGGTCTGCGGTCAACCTTCCGGGACTGGATTGCAGAGGAAACCCATTTCCCCGGCGATATGGCTGAGGTTGCGCTTGCCCATAAGGTCGGGAACGCGGTCGAGGCGTCGTATCGGCGCGGAGACATGGTTGAGAAGCGCCGCGCGATGATGGCGGCTTGGGCGGATTACCTGACCGGGAAAGACCGGATCGGGGCTAAAGTTGTGAGGATAGGCTGATGTTTGCACCAGCGGGGTATGCGCCTTTCACCTCAATACTGGGAGATGCTTTGGACGACAGTCTTTATCAGCAGGCAAAAGACGTGGTGAGGGATGAGGCGAAATCGATCATTAGTTTTGCAGTGCAAAGAAAGGATGACCTCATTCTAAGGTGGGTTCTGGATTACTGTGTGGACAGCCTTCACATATTTGATCCGTCGTCATGCCGGGTGATGGCGATAAACGCCGCTAGCGTGTTCGGAGTCAGGCACTACGTGGACATATCGGGTCGAACCTTGTCTGAACTGCCCTCCATCTCGATACCGGCTAACATCAAGCGTGACTTTAACTTGTGCGACCCCCTCACTGAGGAAGCCATTGATGCCTTCAATAGCTTGGTGGATAAATTTTACTCGAAAAATGAGTTAGTTAGCAGCGCGGCGGAGAAAGAAATTCTTTCGATAATCGACGGTGCGGCGGAAACAAATGGATTTACGAAAGCCCCGATGCTTTTTGCATCACATTCCGGAAGAATTTCGTTTTCGCTTCTTCGGGTTCTTGCAACAGAACCTAGGTGGTGTTGACAAAAGGGATTCACAGGGTGGCCTGATCGTGATTCAAGCTGGTACCTGCAATGGAGACCAGCTTGGCACGAGACCTGATGTCGGACGAGGAATGGGCGTTTCATGAGCGCTTCATTCTGGCCGTGCGCGCCCCGAACGGGCGCAAGCCCGCAAATCACCGCCTTGTTCTTGATGGGATTTTCTGGATCGCGCGGACCGGCTCTCCTTGGCGCGACCTCCCAGAAGAGTTCGGGAAGTGGTCCAGTGTCTACCGCCAGTTCCGGCGCTGGACCCTGGCGGGGTTGTGGGAGCAGATCCTCGAAGCGCTGAACGAAAGTCGGATCGTGCCGGATGCGCTCCAGATGATCGACAGCACCGTGATCCGCGCCCATCATCAGGCAGCGGGCGCAAAAGGGGGACTCCAAGACAGGGTTTTGGCCGTTCAAGAGGTGGTTTCACGACCAAGGTCCACCTGCGCGTCAATGCTGCCGGGCTGCCAATGAGGTCGGACATCACGCCGGGCCAGACATCGGACTACCTGGGCTTTGATCTGGTCATGGACGACAACCTGCCGGAGCCTTGCATCCTGCTGGCCGATCGCGGCTATGACTCCGCCAAGGTTCGCAAAACCATGGAGGCGCGTAGCATCCTGCCGGTGGTCCCGATGCGCAAGTCTCGCAGGCTCCGTGTCGCTGTCGATCGCAGGCTCTACCGGCTGCGGAACCTTGTCGAGCGGCGCTTCAACAAGCTCAAGAACGCTCGCCGTGTCGCCACCCGCTACGACAAGACCGCCGAAAGCTTCCTTGGCTTCATCGATATCACGTCGATCCGCCTCTGGCTCCGCCATTTGTCAACATGACCTAGGCTTATCGAAAAAATGAGTTCCGAAGGAACCCATTCTTTACAGTTACTGATAGACCTGCTTGCTCCCTATGAAGGTTGGTTTTTCTGTCTGCCAGAGCGACTCGCTGGGGATGAATGGCGTAGCTTCTGCGAGAACAGGGGGCAAAAACATCAAAAAGTGATGAGAAGCATCCTGCACGGAGACGTGCCAAACATCGGGGGGCGGCCCCGCAAGCAGGACATCGCGGCCGAAGCATTCACTGAAATTTATCCATCAGGCAAAGGACGCGACAGTTGGCCCACGGTGGCGCGAAGGATCGAAGAAAAGTTGGGCGAGCGCATCTCTATCGACACGATCAAACGAAGCTTAGGGCAGAAGTGAGCAAAACCTTAGGCAAGAGATGATAGTTTCTGGCAGAGGCATGTGCAAAACCCCGATGAAAATTTTGCGTGTTCTGCCATTGTTCTCGCGTGCTGCTAATCCAGGCATATTGCCTCCAATCGCTACCGATTGGAGGGCAACATGTCTGTTACATACCTATCTGCCTCTCAAGTTGCTCAACGCTACGGAGTTCATCCTAAGACCCCGTGGCGCTGGCCGAAAATCGACCCGAGCTTTCCGAAGCCCATCACCCTGACGCCCGGATGCACCCGCTGGAAGCTCTCGGAGCTTGAAGCATGGGAACGCGGCCGCGCCGAACTGGCCGGCGTCGCATAACGAAACCGCCACCCCCGGGAAGTAGGGCGGCGGCGCATTCGTTTAGCGGTAAGATGGTTACCGCGAATATAGCGCCCAGCGCCCTTGCCCGCAATACATGAGGCAAGGAATGAGCTTTAAAGAGCAATGGCCCGCACGGGCATTCACTATTCGCGACGGGGATTCGGAACCCCGCGTGGTCGCTGTTCAAGGCCGGGCTCGCTGGGCCTTGGAGCACTTGATGCGCACCGGGTCGAAGGGCTGCACGCCCATCGAGCAGCCTGGGCCGCGCTGGTCGGCCTATGTATTCAAGCTGAAAAAGGCCGGTGTCTGCATCGAGACGATCCACGAGAGCCATGACGGCCCGTTCCCCGGCCATCACGCGCGCTATGTCCTTCGGTCCAGCGTGACCCCTGGTCGCGAGGCCGCCGAATGACGGACCTGGGCATCATCAAGAAGAACGGCCGCGAAGAAATCCGCATCACAGCGGAGAACTTCAAGGGCCATGACCTGATCAATATCCGCGTCTGGTTTGACGACGGAACGGGGACGATGCGGCCGGGCAAGCAGGGCATGGCCTTTCGGCTCGACCTGTTGCCGACGGTCATGGAAACGCTGGGCAAGGCCAGCAAGAGCGGCGCGGCATGACAGACGCCCACACCCTCACGCAATCGCTGGGGGGCAAGTGGTATGGCCGCTATGGCCTTGCCTGCTGCCCGGCCCATGGTGACCGCAAGCCTTCGCTCTCGCTGGCCGATGCCCCGGACGGCCGGTTGCTGCTGAACTGCAAGACCGGCTGCGCCTTTATCGACATTCTGGATGCTCTGCGCGCGCGGGGCGCGCTGTCGCGGGACTATCGCCCCGAGCCTCTGAGCCCGGCCGAAATAGCCAAGCGCAAGGCCGAGGATGACGCCGCCGCCGATGCAGCGGAAAAGCGCGCCCTGGCCTGCTGGCGCGAGGCGCTGCCGATTCATGGCACCATCGCGGAATCCTACCTGCGGGGCCGGGGCATCACCTGCGTCCTGCCGGATAGCCTGCGCTTCCATCCCGACTGCTGGCACCCCAGCGCCCGCCGCGTCCCGGCCATGGTGGCGCGGATCGAGGGGCTTTCCCGGCTGGCGGTGCATCGGACCTATCTGCGCCCGAGCGGTAACGGCAAGGCCGAGCTAGCTCCGCCCAAGGCCATGCTGGGCGCGGCGCTCGGTGGCGCTGTGCGGCTGGCAGAAGGCGGTGAAACGCTAGTGGTAGCCGAGGGCATCGAGACGGCGCTGAGCCTCGCCTGCGGCCTGCTGGGCCGCCCCGCGACGATCTGGGCGGCACTGTCCTGTGCCGGCATCGCTGGTCTTCGCCTGCCTTCCCCTCCCAGGCGTCTGACCATTGCCAATGATGGTGACAAGGCGGGCAGGGAAGCCGCCAACAAGCTGGCCGAACGCGCCAGCGCCATGGGCTGGTCCGTCAGTCTTTTGCCAGCCCCCGAGGGACGGGACTGGAACGATGTCCTGAACAAGAAAGAGGCCAGCGCATGAATGCGATGCCCGAACCTATCCCGTTCAAGACCGAGGGGCCGCAGCCGCTCATGCGGGAAATCCCGCCGGGCGAGCCCTATCCCGTGCATGCCCTCGGCCCGCTGTTGGCGGCCGTGGAGGCGGTGCAGGACATTTCCCAGGCGCCCGCCGCCATCGCCGCGCAGTCGGCGCTCTCCATTGCCGCGCTGGCGGTGCAGGGCTTCGCCGATGTGGAAATCCTCGGGGGCGGCACCGCGCCGTGCTCACTGTTCTGCTTGACCATAGCGGAGAGCGGGGAGCGCAAGTCCACCTGCGACCGTCTGTTGATGGCAGGCATCCGCGAACATGAAGCCCGCGAAGCCGTGACCTATCGCGAAGCGTTTCGCGAATATGAGGTGGTCGCCGAGATCTGGCAGGGCAAGCGCAAGCGCCTCATGAGCGAGGCCGCCGGGGCTGACCCCGGCAAGGCGCTCAAGGCCCAGGCCGATTTGCAGAACCTCGGCCCGGGGCCGGTCGAACCCCTGAAACCGAACCTGACTTTTCAGGAACCGACCATTGAAGGGCTGTTCAAGTTCTACCAGGCCGGACGGCCCTCGGTCGGGCTGTTCACCGACGAGGGCGGCAGCTTCATCGGCGGGCACGGAATGAACACCGACAACCGGCTCAAGACCATCGCCGGCTATTCGAGCCTCTGGAACGGCGACAAGCTGACCCGGATGCGGGCCGGCGACGGCACCAGCGATTATCCCGGCCGCCGCCTGTCCATGCACGTCATGGTGCAGCCCATCATCGCCCATCCCTTCCTGGCCGATCCGCTGGCAGCGGGCCAAGGCTTCCTGGCGCGGTTCCTGATCACCGAGCCGCCCAGCGCCATCGGCACGCGGTTGCGCCGGGGCCATGACGCTGGCAGCCGGTTGAACCTCGATGCCTTCACGGCCCGGCTGGCCCAGATCCTCGCCATCCCCATGCCGACCGGCGACACGGAACGCGAGTTGCGGCCCGTCACGCTGCCGCTCTCGGCTCGGGCGCGCGATCTGCTCTGGCGGTTCTACGAGGAAACCGAACTGGCCCAGGCACAGGGCGGTGCGCTGGAGCAGATCCGGTCCTATGGCTCCAAGGCGGCGGAACAGGCCGCGCGCATCGCCGGGGTGCTGACCCTCTGGACTGATCTGGACACCCAAGAGGTGGCGCCCGAGGCGATGACATGGGGCATCGAGCTTGCCCGCTTCTATCTAGGGGAAGCTCGGCGGCTGGCCGAGGCCGGGGCCATATCCGAGGAAACCAACCGGGCCGAGATGCTGCGCCGCTGGCTGCTTGATAGCTGGCCGCATCAGGACGTGACGCCTTCGGAAATCCTGAATCGGGGGCCGAATTCGATTCGTGACCGAGCCAGGCTGTCCAAGCCGTTGATGCAACTCGTCCTGAATGGCTGGCTCATGCCATTGCCTGAGGGCGAGGTGATCAGGGGTGCGGCGCGGAAGGAAGCCTATCGCATCGTGAGGGCCGGGCATGCCTTTTGACCCTCGGAGCCAGCGCCCCGAAAGCGCCCGACGCCGTTGCGATTCTTGCGATTCTGCGATTCTGCCGGCCCAGCTGATTACCGTCCGTCCCGGGCCAGTCCTTCACGTCTGGCGCGAAGGCCAGCAGGTGGCAGCCGTCCGTCTCACGCCCAGCGCAGCCCTCTGTCTCGCGGCCGATCTGCTGCGGGCCATGCAGATGCTCAATTTCAAGGAACAGCTATGACCGCACATGCAACCATGTCCGAATTGGACAAGGCGAAACTCCGCAAGCTGCGCGCCCTGATCGACAGGGGGGCGACGGCCGGGGAGCGCGAGGCAGCCCGCGCCCAAGCGACGCTGGTGGCGGCCAAGGCAGGGCTGACCCTCGCCAGGGCTTTGGCCCAGCTAGACGCACCCGTCCAGCCTCAGTCGGCCAATTTCTTCACGGGGTTTGCCGACTGGATGGAAGAGCGCGAACCGGGATACAAAGCCCGCGAGGCCGCCCGCCGTGCCGAGAAGGAATCCAAGAGGCTGGCGCGCTGCCGTGAGCTTCTGGAGGTCTATGGGTCCGAGGATGCGGTTTTCGCCCCGACCGATCTAGAGGCGGCGATCCGGGATGCCATCGAACCGTTGACCGAGCCGGGCAATACTTCCTGGGGCTATCGAGATTTCAGATATTCGGACGGCCCGACCCCCGAAATGTGGGCGGCCATGCGGGCCACTGGTCTCGTCCCCGACGCGGTCCCAAGCGCTTGGGCGGCTTTCCTGGCCCAGGAGGCGCGCACCGACGACCGGATTGCCTTCGACCCGGATTACACGCCGGAGAGGTGGTCAGAAGCGTGGCGTTCCGCACTGGAGCACCTGCTGGACAATCTGCGCACCCCGACTGCGGAAGGCATCGCCGCCCGGCTGGAGTGGATGGATTTTCTGGCCAACCGCGATTTCACCCGGGGCATTGACCCGGACAAGGCGCTGATCACCGCCCTGCGGGAGGACTTCGCCGTCTTCGCCGCCACCCGCACCCCCATTAACGAGGAAGGATAAGCCATGCGGCACGTTCGCAAAGGATATGCAGGCGCCCTGCGGGCCGATGACGGCACTGGCCTTGTCATCTCGCGGCCGGATCTTCAACCGGACCTGACGCCGGTCGTGGAGCGCGGTGTGGTCCCGGTCTCCTATCTCAACTCCTACGTCGCCGACGATGAGCAGCCCTGCGCCTTCTGCGCCAAGCGCACCCCGCACAAGCGGGGGTATACCGTCTCCCTGGCTGATGGGCGGATCGCGCTTTGCGGCCATTGCTGCGCTGATCGGTTTTTTGGCAAGGAGAAGGCAGCGGCTCTGAGCAGCGACTATCTGCAAAGACACAGGCTGGCGATGCTGCGGCAGGCCGTGGCGAACTTGCAGGCGGCAATCCCGACGCTGCTGGACCTGCTCACGCCGGCCTTGGTGCAGTTTGAAAAGGCCGCGTTGTGCGCGGTGAAGATGATCAGCCACGAAACGAGCCGCTTCTCGCTGAGGCATCGGGACATTCCCGGCATTACTGCCCTGCTATCGGGAGGGGCACCGGCACGCATCGCATACGGACGCGAGCGCCTTGCGGCCTGGATGGAAATCGACGCGCAGGCGGTGACCGGGAAAGATCTGGTAGCGGTGATGCGCGAGGCGGCCAAAGTTGACGCGCAGCTTGAAATCGGCCTGCGCTTTCTAAGCCACGCGGCAAACCTGTTCGATCCCGACAACTTTTCGCAGGTGAACGTGTTCTGCCGCTGCCAATCCGGCGCGGTGGACGTGTTCAGCATGTCCCGCGACCTGGATGGGCAATTGACCTTGCATCGCCACCCGCGTCGCCATCCTGAGCCTTGGATGCCCGATCCGAAGCCCGAGGCGCACCGGATCGGCCTTGTTCCCGACATCCCCGAATGGCTGGGCCTCATCGCCTACAGCCCGGCGATTGCCGACGAGCTTCAACAACTCGCGGACGAGCGTGCAATCGCGCGCAAGGAGAAAGCCAGGAGGCGCAAATGACCATGCACCAGCATGTGCCCAAGGCCAGCCGTCCCGCTCGCGCGATGACGATCCAGCAGGCTTTGGAATGGGCCTTCGCCACGGAAAAGGCCCAGCTCGATTTCGATGAATACGGCGCCCGGGAATTCGAGCGGGTCGCGGTCGGCCCGATCTGGGTCATGGCCCGCCGCGCGGAACTCGGCTGCAAGGTCGACGGTGGCGGGAGCAGTTCCCCGGCGACTGACGCGCAGATTATCGCGGCCGTGGTCGAGGGCCTGCCCGAGAACCTGGGCGGCCGCAGGATGGCCACGCAGATCGCCGAGCTGGCCCGCGCGCGTCGCGTCCCCGACTGGGAGCCTGCGGTCAAGCCCGGCGTCGCCCCGGCAAGCTGGTCCTGGTGCGAGCAGGAGGGCCGCTGGACGGCAACGGTCAGGCCCAAGGCGGGCAGCCCGTGGATCTGGCGTTCCCGGCAGCGCAAGAGGCGCGAACGGCTGGGCGACGTGTGCCCAATCATCTACACCGGCACGGCGGCCAGCGTCGCGGCTCAGCACCGGGCCTATCTCGCGTGGTGGGCGGCGCTGCTAGAGCTGTGGCACCAGCTGAGGGGCGCATTGCACAGCATCGAGATCAGCGACGACATGCCGCCCATGGCCCCTTGGAGGGAAGGGGAATGACAGACTGGCGCCCGGTGCGTGAGGCCGTCCCTGACGGAACCATTTGCAAGGTGAGGATGCGGGACTCGCTGGGGGCTTACGATGTCCCCGGCAAATACTTCCTGCACGACGACGGGCACTGGTATCGGATCGACCCGCCGACGCAGATCAAGGGCATGGTGGCCAAGTGGCAGCCGGCGGCGGGCTGATCAGCAGATGCTCTCGCAGGGAATGCCATCGTTGTCGCGGTCCAGCTTGCCGCCCCAGGAGCAGTTCTCCAGATACCAGCGGGCCTCTTCGCAGCTGCCGATGGCCTTGCAGGTCTTGCGGGGGCTACAGGAATAGGACCGCCCGGCTAGTTGCAGCAGGCGGGGCATCGGCGCCTCGGCCCGGTTACGGCGCTGCGACCGCCAGTCCCAGGGCATGTCAAACTGTCCCTGCCAGAGCCCGCGTCGCCCGGTTCTGGCGCTGTCCTCGGCCGAGACATAGGCCGTCGAATACTGCCGATAGGCCACCGCCCATCCCTGGTGGACCATCCAGCGGTTCAGGTTCTCGCCACCGGCGAAGCAATCCGCCACCACCCGGCCGTAGCGGTCGGTGTCGGTCGGGTTGCAGCTGACGGGTTGCCGGCCGATCCGATCCGAGAGGGCCAGGGCGGCTTGCTGGCCGCAGCGCCAATCCTTGCCGCGTGCGTCCTGACACAGCTGCCCGCTTTCCGGTGTGTCGATGCCGTTCAGACGGATGCGCGCGCCGTGGATGTCGATGGTGTCGCCATCGATGACCGAGGCCACGCCCTTGATGCTGTCGCTGGCTGGGGCGTTGATCTCGGGGGCCGCCGGGTAGCAGCCAGATATGGCGACGAGGGCGACGGCGGCGAATAAATGCTTCATGGCACAATGTCTTAACGTGTGAACTCTGTCCTGGTTAGCGTATGCCGGCTGCCAAAGCGCCCTGCATATTTCGACAGTTTTACAGGTCGGACCCCTGCGACACCCGCGACATTCGCGACACGTTGAACGCAAAAGAGCCGCCCTCGGCCTCGATACCCGCTAGCCTCAGACGCCATGACCGCCTGATCAGGAGATGGGGAGGACTGACCTCCCGCCCCCTGTCCATCCTGCAAAGCGCTCGTCCAAGCCGGTTGTGCCAAGCTTTACCGGAATCATTCTCTCGCGGCCGTCGTCATGCCGCAGCTTCACGAGGCTTCCTCTGACATGGTGCCTGATGCCGTCCAGATGCCAGGGTGGATTCTGGAAAACTTCGGTCAACCCGCTCAATGTATCTGTCAGCGACACGCATCTGATCATGTTCGGATCTCCTGCTTAAGGACAAACAATGGCGGTGGGATGAACCCACCGCCACGCCCCTCGGCTACTAGCTGCAACGCATGCCGGCACAAAGGAATCGTCATGCCTTGTTGCGCCGCTTCACCGGGAGTGCTGCAATCAGGCTGAACCCAGCGGCGCAACCTGAAGGCCATACTTATTTGCTTGGCCCTTTGCGTGGTGGAAGGCACGATCCAAACATAGGCTGCGTCGCGCCAAATTACATCATTGCGGAACAGACTATCTTGCAAGCATCTGTTTATTCATCGATTAATCTTCAAAATCTCAGCCTGCATCCGGCATTTCCTCGCCCACGACATTGGTGGAAAAAAATTAAAAAAGGAAGTGTTTGCTTTATTCCTTGCATGGGCGCATAGAGGGCTTGCTACGTTATTTCCTCTGCATCCTGTCTCCTTTTGGCTTCAGTCTGCTTTTGAACTGATCAAGCCAGGTCGCTGCAATCAGCGAGCGACAAATCCACAAGGAGATATCACGATGGCCAATGGCACCGTGAAATGGTTCAACGCCAACAAAGGCTTCGGCTTCATCGCTCCCGACCAGAGCAGCAAGGATGTTTTCCTGCATGTTTCTGCGCTTGAGCGTGCGGGCCTTCACAGCATTTCTGATGGTCAAGCCGTGACTTTCGAAGTCGAATCCGGGCGGGATGGCCGCCAATCTGCCAGCAACCTGATGTTGGCCTGATTTTGAACCAGCCCGGATTATATCCGGGCTGAATTCATTTGGAGACGTAGAATGTTGAATAAGACAAATGCCCTTTTTCGCACCCCCACGCCCCTGAGGGCCATGGATCGAACCGCGTCCGAGGCAAGACTGATAATTGATGAGCAAACTCGGAAGCGGGCCGAATTGACCGCATCATTAAAAGCCGCGCGTCTTGGTAGGGAAGCGCTGGAAGCCGCCCGCGGGGCTGCTTCCGCAAAAAAGAAGCGCAAGAAATAGTTCTAGGGCTATGCCCGACCTCTAGGCACGGATATTCACGTCACTCCGCCGCCCTTCTTGGCCCAGAACCGCCAGCCGATGCCGCCGACCACGGAGACACCGCCGCCCAGAGCCAGGGCGATGCCGGTGGCAGTCGCATCGGCGACAACCTTGGTGTCGAAGCAGTAATAGCCGAGGTCAGGGGTCGCGGTGATGATGCCGGCCGAGGCCAGGCCACCGCCACCGATCAGCAGCAGGTAGCGAATGACGAGCGCGATGGAGCCTTTGAGCATGGTCACTGTCCTTTCAGTGCATTGAGGCAGAGTTTCGTTTCAGCCGCGCGCCGGTTGGTCAGGCCCTTGACGGGCTTGCCGCCGACCTTGTCCCAGCGCGGGAGCTGGTTGCAGGCGCCCTGCCAGTCGCCGGCATTGGCCTTCTTCGCGAGCGTCGAGCCACAGGCCGCGCTCGTCCCGACGTTGTAGGACCAGGACACCAGCGCCACCTGCACGCCCTCGGGCTGCTGCGGCAGCGCCGGGACGCACCGGGTCAGGCCGTCGCGATAGGTCGCAAGCGCCGCCATGAGCATGTCGGTGCATTGCGCGCTGGTGTAGCGGTCGCCGGCCTTCACGCCGCGCGTCTCGCCGTAGCAGACGGTCCAGACGGGCGGCTGGGCGATGCGGTCGAGGTAGGCCTCGGTGCGCTCGCCTTCCCATGGTCCGATGAAGATGGCGGCTGCGGCGATGACCCCGGCCGCGCCGGTCGCGCCGGCCGCCTTCTTCGCATTGGCCTGGGAGCCGAACACGCCGGAGAGCCACGCAAAAAGCGCGGCGATGGGATTGGTCATGGTGTCCTCATGAAAAAGCCCCGCGCGAGGCGGGGCGGGTTAGTCGGAGCGGCAAATCTTTGCGCTATCTAAAATTTTCAAAATCAATGATTAATTAACTTCATCTTCACGAAAAATTAGGATCCAACCGGTACAAATTCATTGATCGCAAAGACAAGTCATGCGCGGTCCAATAAACTTATCAAATTGCTGAAGCTGCTAACGGACGATAAAGGCGCTCTGCGAGGAGCGCCTTGCCGTCGTTTTGGTAAACAACGAAAAGTCATTTAAAATTACAATCTATTTGAAGGTATATAGGTAGGTGATCCCAGCGCTATCTTAATTCTACTCTGGCTATGGTGCAAAACACTCAACCCACCACAGCAAGAGGGCATATCCATGACTGTGATTTTCCACGGCGGCCACCATCCCGACGATGGCGGCGGCGATTCAGGCGGATCGGCATACAGGATCGATTCGCGCAACGGCGGTTCAGCGCATGGGGTCGGAACCGAAGGCGACGACACGTTTTTCGTCAAGACCGACGGCCAGCCCGCGAACCAAATCCACATCCATGCGGGTGGAGGAAATGACACATTCAGACTAGATATGGGCGTGTCCGGCTCGCGGTCGATTCAGCACGGACACCACATCTTCGCTGAGGCTGGAAACGATAAGTTCTACTTCGACAACGTTGCCAACATGAAAGGAACGGTAGTCGGCCGACTGGATGACTTCGACGGCAACTCCGACGAAATATGGATCGCAAATCAAAAGCTCGACCTGAACAAACCGGAAGCGATTACTGGCGTTAACGTTTCCTTTGTTGAATATCTTGGACAGCAATGGCTGCAGATCATCAACAAGCAAGGCGGCCGCGCCTTGTATGCTCTGGAGGGTGCACGACAGGTGAAAGGTGCGGACGGAACATGGCATGACGAGGAGCACTTCCTAGCTTGGAATCACGAGCTGCCCAGCGTGCTTCCGACCATTCAGTATGAAAATCCGGCAAACTCTCTGTCATCGTCCATTACTTCTCGTTTCAATCCAACACGCGTGATCAACGCGACTGAAGGAGTGCACCAGAGTGTAAACATTTCCGGTAGCGCGGCCGACGAGTTGATCGATGCCCGGCGCGGGGACGACCTGATTTATGGAGGAGGCGGTCAAGACTACATCAGGGCGCATATGGGAAACGATACTGTCTTCGGGGGCGATGGCAATGACATGATCGAAGGTGGTAAGGGCTTCGATCTGATATTCGGCGGAGCGGGGCATGATACGATAGCGGGCGGCTCCGATGCTGATACGATCCGTGGGGGTGATGGGAACGATCTGATATTCGGCGGCTCGGAGAATGACTTTATTCTTGGCGGAAACGGCAATGATCGTCTGAATGGCGGGCCTGGGAATGACACAATCAGGGGCGAGGCGGGCAACGATCTGATCCAAGGCAACAACGGAAACGATTTCATGTCAGGAGGCACCGGCAATGACACAATATTCGCCGGAGGAGGGGCTGACGTAGTTGAGGGCGGGGCCGGGTCGGATGAACTCCACGGCGGTCATGGTAACGACACCCTTCACGGCAACAACGATAACGACAAAATATTTGGCGGAGCAGGCAATGACCTCATTTTTGGAGGTGATGGAAATGACTTTGCTCGTGGTGGGTCGGGGAATGACACGATATATGGCGGGGCTGGTGCAGACTACCTAGTTGGCCGGGCGGATAACGACATTCTTCAAGGTGGAGCTGGGCAGGATACGCTTTACGGCGGAACAGGAAGCGACACCCTTTTCGGAGGCTCGGGCAACGACATGCTTTTCGGCAATCCGGGTCGCGATTTCCTCTACGGAGGCGAAGGTAATGACATTCTCGACGGAGGCTTGGGGAAAGACTGGTTGCATGGTGGACTAGGCGCAGACACGTTTGTCTTCATCGATCAATTCGTATCTCCAGTGGGCGCGGAACGCGATGTGATCGTAGACTTCAACCGTTTGGACGGGGATATTGTCGATCTAAGAAATATCGACGCCAACACAAACACCTTCGGAAACCAAGATTTCACATTTATCGGGGACAAGGAGTTTACAAATTCATCTG